>Ga0210395_10002266_pt1 | contig 15001 bp, 21 predicted proteins | sample IncBWH4OmetaG_FD_150861 | JGI IMG/M metagenome (GOLD analysis project Ga0210395, IMG submission 150861) | Forest soil microbial communities from Barre Woods Harvard Forest LTER site, Petersham, Massachusetts, United States - Inc-BW-H-4-O ... | reverse complement strand
CAAGAACCACGTGCCGGACAATTACATCCGCCGCGTCATCCAGTTCGCCAAGCAGGGCTATACCGACATCCACTTCCCGATCTACGACACCGACTGGGATTCGGACGCCTATCTCACGGTCTCCGGCCAGAATTCCAACAACACCGTGCGCGTCACCGACGAGTTCTTGAAAGCCGTCGAAGCCGATCGCGCCTGGGATTTGTTCTGGCGCACCAAGGGCGGCAAAATCGCCAAGACGATCAAGGCGCGCGATCTTTGGGAAAAGATCGGCCACGCCGCCTGGGCCAGCGCCGATCCCGGCCTGCAATTCCACACCTCGATCAATGACTGGCACACCTGTGCCGCATCGGGGCCGATCATCGCGTCTAATCCGTGCTCGGAATACATGTTCCTCGACGACACCGCGTGCAATCTCGCTTCCCTGAACCTGCTCGCCTTCCACACCCAGGCGCTGCCCGCCGCCGCGACCGGCGAAAAGCTCAAGAGCGAGCTTTACGACGTCGAAGGCTACGAGCACGCCGTGCGGCTGTGGACCATCGTGCTGGAAATCTCGGTGCTGATGGCGCAGTTCCCCTCGCGCGAGATCGCGCAGCGCTCTTACGACTTCCGCACGCTGGGCCTCGGTTACGCCAATGTCGGCGGCCTGTTGATGTCGTCGGGCATTCCCTACGACTCCGAAGCCGGCCGCGCCATTTGCGGCGCGCTGTCGGCGATCATGACCGGCGTCTCCTATGCCACCTCCGCCGAAATGGCGGCCGAGCTCGGCCCGTTCCCGCGGTTTTCGGAAAATCGCGAGCACATGCTGCGGGTGATGCGCAACCATCGCCGCGCCGCTTACGGCGAGCGCACCGGCTATGAGCAGATGTCGACGCCGCCGGTGCCGCTCGACCACAAGGCCAATCCCGATCAAAAACTCGCCGAACATGCCAAGAAGGCCTGGGATCGCGCGCTCAAGCTCGGCGAAGCGCACGGCTATCGCAATGCGCAAGCCAGCGTCGTGGCGCCGACCGGCACCATCGGCCTGGTGATGGATTGCGACACCACCGGCATCGAGCCAGACTTCGCCCTGGTGAAGTTCAAGAAGCTTGCCGGCGGCGGCTACTTCAAGATCATCAACCGCGCCGTGCCGGAAGCATTACGCGTGCTTGGCTATTCCGAAGCGGCGATCGCCGAGATCATCGTCTACGCCGTCGGCCATGGCTCGCTCGGCCAGGCGCCGGCGATCAATCACACCACGCTGAAGGCCAAAGGCTTCTCCGAAGAAGCGATTGCAAAGGTGGAAAAGGTACTCCCGACCGCTTTCGACATCAAGTTCGCCTTCAACAAGTGGACCTTGGGCGCCGACTTTTTGCGTGACGAGCTCGGCGTCGACGCCGAAGACCTCGCGGCGCCGAGCTTCGACCTGCTCGCGCATATGGGCTACACCAAGCGCGAGATCGAGGCGGCCAATATCCACGTCTGCGGCGCCATGACGGTCGAAGGCGCGCCGCACCTGAAGCCCGAACATTACGCCGTGTTCGACTGCGCCAATCCGTGCGGCCGCACCGGCAAGCGCTATCTCTCGGTCGACAGCCATATCCGCATGCTGGCGGCGGCGCAGCCGTTCATCTCCGGCGCCATTTCGAAAACCATCAACATGCCGAACGAGGCTACGGTCGAGGATTGCAAGGCGGCCTACATCCTCTCCTGGAAGCTCGGGCTGAAAGCCAACGCGCTCTACCGCGACGGCTCAAAACTGTCGCAGCCGCTGCAGAGCCAGCTGATCGGCGACGAGGACGAGGACGACGACGTTATCGAGGCGTTCATCGACAAGCCGATGGCGTCGCGCGCCGCGGCGCTGTCGGAAAGGATCGTCGAGAAAGTTGTCGAGCGCATTGTGGTGATGCGCGAGCGCGAGCGCATGCCCGATCGGCGCAAGGGCTATACGCAAAAGGCCGTGGTCGGCGGACATAAAGTTTATTTGCGCACCGGCGAATACGACGATGGCCGGCTCGGCGAGATCTTCATCGACATGCACAAGGAAGGCGCGGCGCTGCGCTCGCTCTTGAACAACTTCGCCATCGCGGTATCGCTCGGCCTGCAATACGGCGTGCCGCTCGACGAATATGTCGATGCCTTCACCTTCACCCGCTTCGAGCCGTCCGGCCCGGTGCAGGGCAACGACTCGATCAAGTTCGCCACCTCGATCCTGGATTACGTGTTCCGCGAGCTCGCGGTCTCCTACATGGAGCGCTTCGACCTCGCCCACGTCGATCCGACCGAAGGCGGTTTTGACGCGCTCGGCAAAGGCGTCGAAGAAGGCCGCCCCGCCACCGAAGGCCGCTATGTCTCCAAAGGCCTGACCCGCTCGCGCACCGACCGCCTGAAAGTGATGCAAGGCGGCGCCGACGCCCTATCCTCCCCTGCAGGGGGAGGATCGGCCGGCGAACCCGGCCGAGGTGGGACCGGCAACAAAGTCACCTCGCTGTCCTCCGTAACCCCGCGCGGCGAAATCTCCGGCTCGACCGCCCTCAAAGCCGAGCCCGAGCAAAAACTCTCGCCGACGCAGGCGCTCGAGCAAATGCAGTGGACCAAGGCCGACGCCAAGACGGTCGCCGCCGAACGCCGCGCCGAAGCGAAGGCCAAGGGCTATGAGGGCGAGATGTGCGGTGAGTGCTTAAACTTCACGCTGGTGCGGAATGGTACGTGCCTCAAATGTGATACGTGCGGCTCGACGACGGGATGTTCATAAGATCATGTCCCTCGACTGTCGAGTACCCAAACGATCAGACAAGGAAATCCGCCAGGAGGCGATTGCTACTAGGCGTGGGTACAAAACTGAGCACCGCCGTCCAGTTAATATTATTCGCTGCCTGCAAAGCGGATGGATACCTACCAGGAGGGGCCGCAAGGAACTTGTCTACGAAATTGTAGACGACGAACAAATGGGCCGCGACGACGGCAAAACTGAGTTTGTTGACGATAAAGTTATCATCACCGTAAAACGAAGCGTTCATCAAAAGGCTCTCTGGGGCGACGGGCGCTCTCGAATGACGCTAGCGCATGAGCTCGCTCATGGTGTCATGCATTACGGCGTAGCGATGTTTCGTGGCACCGACGCCGCCGGCGCTACCGAGCTTTCGCGCACAAACGCAGCGGAATCGGCGGAACATCAAGCTAAGGTATTCGCATCCGCATTTCTCATTGACGACGTCGTAGCCGCTTCATTTTCGTCACCCGAAGAAATCTCTACTGAATTTGTCGTAAGCTTGGACGCGGCGGCAATTTGCTTCGAGCGATTAGTCGAAGAAGCTGAGCACGCGCAATCGGCGGAACGAGTGCGATTAAGCAACGAAGAATTCCAAGCCAAAATGCGCCAAGCTACGAGACAACGGCAATCACAACACGAGTTCCACTATAACGGTGATTTCTGCAACGTGTGCGGCAACGCAACACTAATTCCTATGGGCGTCAAGCTATTGTGCCATACCTGCGGCAATATTAGTGACCCGTAGCCCGAATGTAATCGGGGCAGCTTAGAAGTCCGCGAGGCTTGGATTTCGCTTCGCTTTATCCGGGCTACTAGCTGATAAAAGCGCGGCACCCGAGCCAATTAATTGAAGGGGCTTATCATTCATTTGTTTCTCGTGAACCGCCGCGTAAGACGGTATGACGTTTACCAAATGTAATCCGGATGGGGCGCGGCGAACTGGAGTAAAACGAATTGCTGGCTACCAGCTAGGGTTGGAATCATGGGTGAAGCTAGGAGGAAAAAAACAGCAACCGCGAAGCTTATTGAACAGTTTCCTACATGTTCACTTTGCGGCGGGCAGCGTCTATCGACAACGCGGGACCACATACCTCCGAAAGCCATCTTTGACCGCCCCCACCGTCCCGACAAACTTGTAATGCCGGCATGCAACGAGTGCAACGGAGGTACGAGTACAGCCGACCTGGTCGCCTCAATAATTTGCCGCTGGAATTACTACGCAGACGACCAGGAGCTTGCCGACAGTTCTCGACTCGTTGCGCGTTTACGTAAGCAATGCCCTGAAATTATCAGCGAATGGAAACGTGACGTCGTGGGCCGCGAGAGAGGCCGCCGACACCTTCTGAAACATGGAGTACCCGTTCCAAGCGATGCTGGAATAGTCTCGATCGGAAAGATTTCAATCAGCTATTTGAATCTATTTGCGTATAAGGTTGCCCTGGGACTTTATTTCAATCACTTTCTAAAACCCCTACCAAATTCTGGATTGGTATCGGCTATTTGGCGAACGAAAGAGGACTTCGCCAAATCAGGATTTCCGAATGAGCTGCTGGAGATATTTCCAAAATATGCAGCCCTACAACAAGGAAAATGGGACACGAGCAAAGACTTCGAATATCGTTTCGATTTGAATGAAACAGATGGCATTTTTGGATGCGTGGCTCGCTTTAGAACCAGCCTCTTCATTACTGGTTTCGCAGTTAGAGATGCCCGTATCTTGCCACAAGAAGAGTTTGGCGACGGCGATTGGATTAGGCCGACAGACCTTCTCGAAATACTCGATCGGCCTCTATTTGAACGCCGCATTCAATAACTAATTCGCAAATCTGCGTCCCATACAAACGGGCTGGGACTCCCGTGAGGCGGCCCCGGATTTCGCTTCGGTCCATCCAGGCTACTCACCCAGGCCCGCGAAACCATCACGCCCGCTGCCTGTCGTTATCGATCGGCAGCACCTGGCCGCTGATCGACTTGGCCGCGTCGGAGGCGAGGAACACCGCGAGGGCCGCGATGTCCGCTGGCTTGATCATCGCCTTGATCGACTGCGCGGCCATCGCCTCGGCGCGCACCTCCTCGACCGACCTGCCGCTGATCTGCGCGCGGCCGGCGAAGACGCGCTCGATGCGGTCGCCCTCGACCGCGCCGGGCGCGATCGCGTTCGCCCGGATGCCCCATTCGCCGAGCTCCATCGCCAGAGTCTTGGTGAAGCCGATCACAGCCCATTTGGTGGCGGCATAGGGGCTGCGATTCTTGAACCCAAAGCGCCCGGCGACCGAGGACATGTTGATGATGACGCCGGCTTTTGAAAGCTTCAGATGCGGGATCGCAAGCCTGGTGACGTCGAACATGGCGGTGAGATTGACCGCCACCACCTTGTCCCAGTCGTCCGGCGGATAATCGACGACCGGCAGCGTCATCCCCGAAATGCCGGCATTGTTGATCAGCACGTCGAGCCCGCCCAGCCGTGCCACCGCGTCGGGCACCATGCGCTCGATGTCGGCGCGGTGCGACATGTCGTAGGCCTTAGCGATCAATCCGGGGATTTCCTTGGCAATAGCCTCGAGCGCCTTGGTATCGATGTCGCAGACGAACACGCTTGAGCCGGCCGCAGCAAACGCGCGCGCGAATTCGCGGCCGATGCCGGCAGCGCCGGCGGTGATCAAAACCCGTTGCGGCATTGCCGCTTCCTCACCCGTTGCATCTTCGTCGCTAGGCTTGCATGAAGGCTAGCGCAGTCCGGATAACCGGAGCGATATCCGGGTTTTGCCTTTTCGAGGCTCTGCGATCCGAAACAGCTACTCCGCCGCGGCCATTTCCGTGCGCGGCGTCACCATCGTGACGATGGCGTCAGCGCTGTCGTCAATGAATTCGGGATCGCGCCGAAGCTGGTCGAAACTGCGCGGCGGTGGAATGGCGTCACCGTCCGCCTTCATCAGCGCGAAATGCGACGCCAGTGCTTCGGCCGCATTGGCAATCGCTTCCTCGAACGTATCGCCGGCGGCGATGCAGCCGGGCACGTCGGGAAAGCTCACGCCGTAGCTCGTGCCTTCGTCCTTGTGCACCAGTGCGATGTATCCTGCCATGGCACTCACCGCGGTTCCTTCAATCCAGCCTGACGATAGATCGAGCGCAATGTCTTCGGATGCAAGTCCCGGCGCGGATGCGGAATCGTCACCTTGCCCGGCTTCACCGGGTGCTTGAAGTGGTGGTGGCTGCCGTTAGCGCCGATAAAACGCCACCCATCGGCCTCAAGCTCCCGGATGATATCACGCGAATCCCTGCCCACCGAAGACCCCAATTGCGGGCGAAAGTTATAGCAAAGCTCTGAAATGGACGGAATTGGCGCGCTGTGGCGCTTTGGTCTAGTCTCCGCCGCCGATCTCACGGAGCCATCAGAATGCGAGCCATTCCGCGTCGCGACGCCCTGCTCGCACTTGCCATCATCACCGCCGCCACATTCACCGCCACCCCAACCCGAGCCCAACCCGTCATGACCACGCCCTCTGGACTGAAAATCATCGACACCCAACCCGGCACCGGCGCCTCGCCGAAGACCGGCCAGACCTGCGTCATGCATTACACCGGCTGGCTGTACGAGGACGGCACCAAGGGCAAGAAATTCGACTCCTCGGTCGATCGCAACGAGCCGTTCGAGTTCAAGATCGGCGTCGGCCAAGTCATTCGCGGCTGGGACGAAGGCGTCTCGACCATGAAGGTCGGCGGCAAGCGCACGCTAATCATTCCGCCCGAGCTCGGCTATGGCGCCCGCGGCGCCGGCGGCGTCATTCCGGGCAATGCCACGCTGATCTTCGACGTCGAGCTCATCGGCATCAAATAAATAGCGGCGCGGCTGCCGCACCCTTTTGCGCCTTGGCGCGCGCTGGTGAGCGCGCCGGATTAATCTTGCATCCGGTTTGAACCTCGCAACCGCGCGACTATCTAACTGGTGAAGGCCAATACGGAAACACCTCGTCGAGAGGAGATTTCGCCATGACCCGACGCGATCAGGCGCTTTTGGACCGGCAGCTTCGCGGACTTCACATCCCGGAGCGCCATGACGGCACCATGATACTGGCGATCGTCATGATATTTCTGGTCGGCCTCTTCCTCGGCAATTTGCGCTCCGAGGCCGGCGCAACGGTGCACTTCAACACCGGCGAAACGGCGCTGTCCGTTTCCAACGCGGCAAGCCCGACGCTGGCGGTATTGCGATAAGGATCACTCATCCACCGGCGGCGGAATTCGCATCTCGTGAAAGCCGCGCGCATGCATGGCATAGACTTCGCGCACCAAAATGTGGGTCGCCACCTCGTTCTCGGTGCGGCCGAGCTTGCCGAGCGTTGCCAAGAGAGCGAGATAATTGAAGGTCTCGACCGGCAACGTCAGGCTCAAGGCCCTGGCTTCAGAGCGGTTTTCGGGTCTCGCCATGGGAAAAAATGCCTTTGATACGCCCTAGTTAAAACAGAGTTATAATATCGTTAAAACCCTTGGCAGGCGAATCGAATCGTGCAAGTTTGATTCCCGGCGAGGGTTTTCGCTCAACAAGCTTAAAGCGGTCACGGCCCGTCTCGACGGATCGCGGCCAGGCAAAAAAACAGCGGGCTGGCAATCCCTTAGGTGCGGATGCGGCTCGGTGATCGCGGCGCCATGGGCTAAGCCGCGCACCGAATTTGCGCTTTGGGGGATTTTTACCGTCTCGCGATGCCCGTTGGGCGCGGCTCTCGCCCTGTCGGCGGCCCAGGACGGCCGCCGCAACCGCGAGGCCGTTTTATGAGCAGCGAACCATGAGCATCGAGACTTGGACAGCGGAGCGCATCGAGCAACTCCGGCACTGCGTCGGCTCCGGCCTGACCTGCAGTCAGATCGCCGCCGAGATCGGCGTCACCCGCAACGCCGTCATCGGCAAAATTCACCGCCTCGGCCTGTCGCCGGCGCGGCCCGCGGGTGCCTCGGCGCGTTCTTGCCCTCCACGCGCCCGGCACCCGCGGAGCTTGCCGTCGAGCCGGCTGTTGCGCTTGATTGGCGCGCAGGCGCCTGGCGCCGCCGACGACGCAGCCGCCGCGCCGGCGCCGATCGACAGCGCGCAACGCTGCTCGCTGCTCGAGATCGCGCAAGACAAGTGCCACTGGCCGATCGGCGATCCGCATGCCGCGGATTTTGCGTTTTGCGGCAATGCGGCGGTCGCCGGCTTCTCATACTGCGCCGGTCACGCCCGCATGGCGTACCGAGTCCCGGCGCGCCGGCGCGCTTGACGCGAACCCGTCGGCTCCGTCAAGCCCACCGCCCGTTTATTGTTACTTGCTCGGCTGACGACCTAAGAGATAGGGCAACGCTGCGCCCGCATAAGGCGGAGCTCACGATGCGAAAGATGCCGGAACGCATTGCCCGCTGGCGCGTTTCATATTGGCAATGGACCCGCACGATCAGGAACTTTTGGACAAGCAATTGCGCAATCTTCATGTCCCGCCGCGTCGCGACGGCATCGTGATTGCAACCATCGTCGCGGTGTTCCTCGGCGGCATCATTATCGGCGGAACTTTGGTCAACCCTCACGAACTATCTTCGACAGGTGCAAACCCGCAAATCGCGTCGGCTCTCATCGACGCACCGTCGACCTCGCGGCAATAGACAAGTCCCGAGCGGAGTTGTTCGACGGCCAGCGCCATTACCGGCACGGGCCGTTGTGCGCCTTCTGCGCCTTGGCCCGCTCGCGTTCGCAATCGTTGCCGTAGGTTCGCCCGCCGCAGGCGCAAACCGGACGATAGGCGAGATTGCAGACTTGCGGCGCGTGCACGCAGCGGCCTTCGGCGTCGGCGCGCTTGCAGGTGCCGGGATCCAGCTCGCACCACAGGCCGTCATCGCAACCGAGCCCGGCGATCCCGGCGCAGGTCCCGCCGATACCGACGGCGCGCGCGGCGTCGGTCCGCCCGATCAGCGCGACGAGGATCAGTGCAAAGACGACGGCAAACGACTTCGGCAGAAACGACTTTGGCAGCATATGTCCCCTCCCGCGCGAGAACGCGCGCCAAGCCTAGCGGCTCTGACGGCGGGCGCAATCGGGGCGTGGCGCTTCAGCCGCGCCTTCGCTGCCACAGCGCGTCGAGGCTCAGCGGGCCTGAGCCGGCAAACGCCAGATAGAGAAAGATGAAGCAAAAGAGGATCGCGCCGTCGCCACTATTGAGGATCGGAAAGAAGCCGCGCGGCGCATGGCTGTGAAAATAGGCAACCGCCATCTCGCCCGACATGATGAAGGCCGCCGCCCGCGTGAACAGCCCGAGCGTGACCAGAAGGCCGCCGCTGAATTCGATGCATCCGGCAAACCAATACAGCGTCAGCATGGGCGGCGTCGGCAGCGGCGATGGGAATCCGAACAGCCGCGACATGCCGTGCTCGAGGAACAACAGGCCCGCCATGATGCGCAGGATGCTGAGCACGTAGGGCGCCAGGCGCTCGATCATGCCGGCAGGCGATTGCGCGCCGGAGCGCAGCGGAGCTTGGGCGGTGGCTTGGTCCATGAAGGTGCAACCTCATCATGACGCCCCTTCGCGCCATGTAGCGATAATCGCGACCCGGCGCACATCACAAATTTCTGATGGCGGACGTGGAATAAAGCAGCGGAACCAGATCGGCGCGCTCTGCCCTGGATTGAGCTGCGCTCCATCCGCAGACATGATAATCTGCGGCAACCGAACGGGGGCATACGTGACTCGCAACAACATCCTTTATCTGATCGTCGGTGCGCTGGCGATCGTGGTCGTGGTGCTGAGCTATCAGCTCTATCAGGACCGCAAGCAGCCCGAGGGCATGCGCATCGATCTCGGCCCGAACGGCTTGTCGATCGAGAAGAAGTAGCAAGCCGGACAGACCTTACGCCGACCGCAATCGGATTGTCTCTGCCGCTCGTCCCCGCGAAAGCGGGGACCCAGTCCTACTTCAATAAATCATCGTACAAATCGCGCCACGTCGGATTCAATCCTTCGATCAGTTGTAATTTCCAAGCCCGATTCCATTTTTTGAGCTGACGCTCTCGCGTGAAAGCAGACTCGCGTGTTTCGTGTTGCTCGTACCAGAAGAGCGTCTTCACTCCATATTTTTTGGTAAAGCCTGGCACGGCCTCAACCCGATGCTGCCAAATCCTGCGCGCGAGATCATCGGTCATGCCGGTGTACAGCGTGCCATTCCGGCGGCTCGCGAGAATATAGACGAAGAAGCTCATTGCGCCAGAATCTATTCCGCTCATCCCCGCGAAAGCGGGGATCCAGCTAGCTCGCAAGGACTCCCGGCCGAGTTCGAACCAGCTGTTAATCTGTGTGCATAGGCCATCGACGCCGTGCACCCCTCTGGATCCCCGCTTTCGCGGGGATGAGCGGAAATTCCTCCCCTACTCTTCCGGCTCCGTGGTGAAAAACAACGGGTAGCCTTTGCTCTTGCCGAGCTCGGTTGCTTCCTTGGCCTTGGTCTCGGCGACGTCGCGGGTATAGACCGCGATGACGCAGGCGCCGCGGCGGTGCGCCGTCATCATCACGCGATAGGCCTGATCCTCGTTCATGCGGAACACCGCTTTGAGCACCTGCACGACGAATTCGCGCGGCGTGTAGTCGTCGTTGAGCAAGATGACTTTGTAGAGCGGCGGCCGCTGTGTTTTCGGCCGCACCTTGGTGCGCGGCTTTTCGAGGGTTTTGGCCATCAAAGACCCTGTGCGCCCGGCCCCGGTGGTAGACGCGGCCGAGCATAAATCAACTCACGGGCCTATCCCAGCGTGTCGCGGCGCCGCACGACGCGCGCTGCGGAACCGCCGCCGCATCGGTAGCGCCGGCCGCGCCGCTGTGCGAACATCATGGCCTGTCGTTCATTGCGAGGGTCGCCATGCACATCGTCTGGATCGTCATCATCGGTTTCGTCGCCGGCATCATCGCGCGCATGTTGGCGCCGGGGCCGAACAATCCCGCCGGCTTCATCCTCACCACGGTGCTCGGCATCGCCGGCGCCTTTCTCGCAACTTTCATCGGCCAGGCGATCGGCTGGTACGGCTCGGACCAGGGCGCCGGCCTGATCGCCTCCGTGGTCGGAGCGCTGGTGGTACTGTTCATCTGGCATCGGCTGGTGTCGGCGCACAAGATCTCCGACCCGGGCGTTCCCGGCCCACGACGCTATCTTTAGCCGGCGTCGCGCGGCGCACCTGCGTCCTGAGCGGTTTTAGCGCGCGATCGATCCGGTGCGCAGCGGGCGCCGCGTGACGCGGCGTTCGACGACGACCGCGCGCTGCGAGCCGGCACGGCCGGCGATGGTGAAACGGTTGACGTCCTTGCGCTGCCCCAAGCGCAGTACGGCGCCGCGGGCCTCGTCGCTGGACACATCCATCAGCGACGCCACGATCTCGATCTGCTCGTTGAGTTCGTCCGTCAGACCCTGTGCCGCCTGCACCGCCTCCTCGACCGTCGGCGGGTCGCGCCGTACCCGGCGCCGGCCATCCTTGGTGTCCCATATGTCGCTCATTCGGCACCTTCTCGCTATGGCGCAGTCTTGCTTGTCATCGAGCAGTCTTGGCCTAGAATCCTGGTATACAAGACGCATTATCAGGGATTTGCCGCAATGCAGCAAGAAAATTGTGCGGCGCACTCACAAGGATTTCAACCGCGGTGATCATGCCTAAAAGCGACTGCGGCCGGCGTGCCAAGCAGCACACCGGCCACGATCGCCGTTAACTGTATTTGGTTACCGTATTTCGGCGATTTAACGGGCCGGCATCTCGCTGAACAACACGCCGCCCTTGGCTTTCGCGTTCTTCGCGGTCTCGATCAGCGACACGGTGACCTGCTCGGGCGTGGTTCCGGCGTTCTTCACCACGGCGGCGGTGATGTCCTTCACCAGGCCGCGCTTCTGCTCGAGCGAACGTCCCTCCAAGATATAAACGACGACTTCAGGCATGAACTATCCTCCTTGGTTGTGCGACGAACGCGCTGATCGTGTTCGGGAGCGGCCGATCTTGCCCCGCTATCGGGCCGCATTATCTGCAAGTTGAGGGGCCTGCACAACACGGAGCCGACAATGAAGCGTTTTGCATTTGCCGCCGGCCTCATGGCGCTGGGCTTGGCCGCTGCCACGCCGGCGCGCGCCGATTATGCGGTCGTGCGATTTGACACCGGCTATTGCCAGATCTGGTGGGACGGCAGCGCGACGCCGTGGGGCGTCAATTGGACCAAGGTCGCTGTCACGCCGGACTGGGCGTCGGCCGATTCCGCCCTCTACGCCGCAATCGCCGCCAGGACTTGTAACTAACGGACTTGCAGCTAACGGACCTGTAACTGAAGGACCCGCCAGCCCCAGCTCGTTGAACTTTTCTCCTGCCGCGAGCGACAGATAGCGCGGTGCGTGGCCGTTACAGGCTTGCCTGAACTCGACCGCGCGTCTTCGGAACGCTCCCGAACGGGAGCAACAGGGAGCTGGAAATGAGAAGTTTGGTATTTGGAATTGGCGTTCTGGCGCTTGGTCTCGCGGCGGCGACGCCGGCGAGCGCCGACTTCGCCGTGGTCAAGTTCAAGGATACCGGGTATTGCCGCGCGTGGTACGACCACACCGCAAAGCCCTGGGGAACCTCGCAGGTTCTCTGGGTGAGCGTGCCGAGCTGGGACGTAGCTCAGACCAAAGGCACCTACGCCATGGGTCACAAGTGGTGTAAGGGCTGGGACAAGTAAGCTAACCGCTCGCTGGTCTTTTTGATTGCCGCCCGCCGAACAACCGGCGGGCGGCTTTTGTTTGTTTGCTCGCGCGGAAAATGCATGGGCTCACGGAAAATGCATGGGCTCACGGAAAATGCATGGGCTCACGGACCGTAGCCCCGCGCCGGCAAGCGCGTATCAGGCCTGCGATCTCGCGCTTAGTTCGCGCTGAACAGCCGGCGCAGCACCGGCCCGAGGCCGTGCTCCTCCGGCTTCTTCCTTGGAGCGGCGGCGACCGCCGGCAGCGGGCCGCGCTGCGGCTGCTGGCCGGTCGCGGCAGGCTTTTTGATTGCGTCCTTTTGCGGCGCCAACGCGGCGGGCGAAACGACCACGTCATTGGTCGCCGCGGGCGGCGAAGCCTCGGTCACCGGCGGACTCTCCGACAGCGCGGCAACGCTTGCCGGCGCCGCCGAGGTCGAGACCGTGCGCGAGTCGCTCGGCGCCGGTGGCAGCGCGAACGGCTGCGCACTGGCTGTAACAGGCGGCGCGCTGATTTGCGGATTTGCAGGAACGCTCGGCTGCGCACTCGCTGCGACGCTCGTTTGCACTTTGACGGGCGCTACCGGCGCGGCGGTGACGATGGGCGCTATGACAGGCGATGGCGTTGCGGCGGCTACGGGCGCCGTGGCGGGCGCGGCAGGCGCTGCCGCTTCGGCCGGCTGCACCAGCGAATGCACGACGACCAAGGTCTTGCCGGCATCGGCGACCGCACCGGGCGCCGAGCGCTCGGCCAGCGACAACACCACGGCGGCACCCGCCGTCGCGCCGATCGCCGTGGCGACGACCACGACGCGAGCCGTGCGCATGAAATTGGGCGCGGGGGCGAGATAGCCCCATTCGGGATGAAAATTCCCGGCGAACCGCATCACAGCCTCCAACCTGACGTAAGATGAACGTTCCCGATATTTACAACTTCCGATTACAACGGCCGACAATGACAAAAACGCGTCACCGCGCAACGAGTTCCGCGACTTGATAGACTCCGATTATCACGATCCGCCGCCGCGGCAAGACGCTGTAAACACGAAATTTATGACCTGTTGCCAATAGGCATCAATTGCGGCGTAACTTGCCGACAATTCCCCCGTATTTTACCGCTCCGCGGCGCCCCGTTGTGCATAAGTCCAAGTTGCATAAACACGTTGCAAAAGCCGGCGCCGCTGGATGCGGGAGCCTTCGGCATTTCGCCGTGGCTCCCGCAACGCACCTGACTTGATCCCCTCGTCGCCCGGCGAACCTATCCGACCCGCGACAGCAACCGTTCGAGCACCGTATCTAGCGCCCGCCCGTCGTCGCCGCTTGCTGTGGCCGCACCTTGCCCGCCGCCAACCGCAGCCGGCATTTGCAGCACGGTCGCCTGTTGGCCTTCGCGCAGCCGCGTCACCAGGACGATCTTGCCGTCGGCGAATTCCAGCGCGTCGTGATGAACGCAAGGTTGCTCCACGTTGATTTGGCGGAAACGCGCCAGGCGTTGGCCGATTTTGCGGCTCGGCAGGATGCCGAGCGCCGGCTCGCATTCGACGTCACGCTCGAAGGCAAGCTCGGTGCCGGGACGCAGGCAGACCGCGACATTGGGATTGTCGACCGCTGCGAAGCCGCCGGTCGGCGTGTTGACAAATTTGGTGCTGACCAGCTTGTCGCCGACGGCAGCGGGTCGGCTGGCGACGTGATGCAGACTATAGTCGCACATCGAAGGCTCCTCTTCGCTGTGAACAGCCTGAATGGTTGTCCTTCTGGAAGGGAGTCGAACAGGCTTTGGTGGCGATCGTTTGTCGCCCCTTGCCGCTATTCCCACACAATGTCGTAAGCTTAAGCGCCAACCAACAAGGGCTTTGCCATGACCGTCTCGATGTACAAGATTGCCGTGCCGAGCGGGGCGACGCGCGACTTCACCGGACAATCGCTGCTGCTCGGAAATTCGCTGCCGAATTTTTATTTCCATTGCACCACGGCCTACGACATCCTGCGTCATTGCGGCGTCGAAGTCGGCAAGCGCGATTTCACGGGAACGCCGGTCAACCTGTAGCGCCGGCGCGCAAACCTGTAGCGTCGACGCGCAAACCTGTAGCGCCGGCGCGCAAACCTGTAGCGACGGCGCGTACCTCGTCACAGCGAGGTCGAGAACATCCGCCCGGTGGAGCTCGAGGTCGCGCCGGAGCCGCCGACGCGATCGCCCATCGAGGCGATCCACGACGGAATGCTGCCGATCGCGGACACGACGTGCAGCGTGGCGCCAACCACGTGGTCCTTGATCTCGATCGTCCTGGTCAGAAGCGACTTCGATTCGGGCGCGGGGTCGGCCGCGGGCGCGGCGCTCACGGTCTGGTCGTTCTGCGCGATCAGGAGCGGCGCATGCGGCGGCAGGACCGGGGCCGAAGCCACCTTGGTCCGCGCCGGGACCGGCTTGGCTGCAAGCGCTGTCGCTACGGGATGCGGAGCCACAACCGGGGCTGCGGCCGGCGCTTGCGGTTCCACCGCCGCCAGGCGGGCGTCCGCGACCGCCGCATCTTCCGCGGCGTGGCGGTCTTTCTCG
>Ga0210395_10002265_pt1 | contig 15002 bp, 12 predicted proteins | sample IncBWH4OmetaG_FD_150861 | JGI IMG/M metagenome (GOLD analysis project Ga0210395, IMG submission 150861) | Forest soil microbial communities from Barre Woods Harvard Forest LTER site, Petersham, Massachusetts, United States - Inc-BW-H-4-O ... | reverse complement strand
CTCATCGCGCTGGGTGCACGAAAAATGGGACCGCGAATTCGCATGGCAAACTGGATATGGCGTCTTCAGCGTGAGCGAATCGAACGTCGCAGCGGTCACGAAGTATATCGCCGGGCAGGAAGAGCATCATCAGAAGCATTCGTTTCAAGAAGAGTTTGTCGCGTTCTTGAAGAAAAACCATGTTGCCTACGACGAGCGATACATCTGGGATTAGTTTCTTTCGCCCCTTTGGGGCTTGATAGTTTCTTCGCGTTATCCACCCACGGCTTGCGCCGTGGGCTGCATTCTTTCGCCGCTTCGCGGCTGATCTAATCGGCCCGCTGCGGGGCTGGCTATTCTTCCCGGGTGACGCGGATCCACTCTTCCATTTGGTCGAGATATTCCGCTAGGGCGCGGCGGCCGGTGGGGGTGAGGCGGTATTCGGTGCGGGGGACGCGGCCTTCGAAAAACTTTACGCAGGAAATGTATTGCGCTTCTTCGAGCTTGCGGGCGTGGACGCTGAGGTTGCCGTCGGTGGTCTTGAGCACGCGCTTGAGGTCGTTGAAGCTGAGAGAATCGTTGGTGGCGAGGGCGCTGACGATGCCGAGGCGGATGCGCTCGTGGATCAGGCGGTCGAGTTCTGGGAGTTCGGGAGCGACGGGCACGGATTGCGCTTGGGCGTGGGTGTGCGCGTCGGCGCTGGACTTTTCGTGAAGTTTTAGGCGAGTTTTTTCGCGCGGCTTCTCGGTTGGTCCGGGCTCCGGCTTGGCGTGCTTGCGGGATGGCAGTGGTCTAGCCACCGTGCCTCCTCGCGATGAAGAGTCCGAAGACGATGTGGACGAGGCCGAAGCCGGCGGCTAGAAACCAGTTGCCCCAGGCTGCGGGAGCGAGGATTGCTAGACCGCCGAGGAGCATGAAGCAGAGTCCCATCACCGGGATGGCGGGGACGGAGAACGAGCCTCCTGTCATGATGCCGGCGCCGTAGAGTAGGAGCCATGTGGCCGGTAGGGCGCTTTGCAGGCCGGCGCGGAATAGGAGGAAGGTGAGGAAGGCTCCGGCGACGAGCGGCGGCGCGAGTCCGAGGGCGACTTTGCGGGCCGGGCCGGAAAATAATGGGAGGCCGCGGCGGTTCGCTTTCCAGGTGCAGGAGAGCAATCCGACGGCGACGGCTAGAAGGCCTTCGGCCAGCCAGACGCGGAGCCAGGCGAAGTTCGAAACTTGTTGGGCGGCTAACCAGGCAGCGGCCAGGGCAGTGAAGCCTAGAAAAACTTGTCCCCAGCCGGAAACGGCGGTGAAGGCGGCGGTCCGCTCCATGGTGTCGCGAATGAAGCGGAGATCTTCGAAGGCTTTGGGGAAAACCTCTGGAGCGGTGCGGGCGGGGGAGTTCGATGCGGCTTGCTCGGTGAGACAGTTCTCGGCCGAGCGACGGAAACGCCGGATGCGATGGGGACGCGGGTCGAACATGAGAATAGGATAGCGGGGCCGGGGGTATGTGTCAAGTACTTTGCGATGCAAAGTATAATGCCTTTTGCGGGATTCGCCGCTCGAAATCAGGAGTCAGAATCCCCACCCTCTCGCGAAGAACGCGAGAAGGATGGGGCACCCGGCGCGATTTGGCGGTTCACGAATGGAAAGATCAAAATTTCCTAGCCGCAAAGGACGCGGCTAGAATGGGGCGCCCACTTCTTTCTTCCCACAGGTACTCGCGTTTTCTTACAAGGATCACTCGCTTTTTTCCTGCAACAAGGCTTCGCTGTTATGTCGCGACTCCTACGTGATTGAGATGGATTTCGACAGGTCGAGCGCGGGTGGGCCGCTTATAATTGCGGCTGCTTCCACGACCTTCGAAGGAGATTCTGAATCATGCGAGTTGCGTCACTCTTTTTGTTGCTGACTTTCGTGCTGGGCTCTATTGTGTTCGCGGCAGCGGCGCCACAGGGCGACCTCGAGGGCCGGCGAAAGGCCTTGAATGATTTGCTGGCCGAGCGCTGGGAGTACACGCTGCGCACCAGCCCCACCTTCGCTTCGTTTCTGGGAGACAAGCGCTGGAACGACAAGCTGGACGACTTCTCGCAGAAGGCCATTGACGACGACCTGGAACAGAGCAAGAAATTTCTCGCGCGGTTTGAAGCGATCGACACCACTGGCTTCCCGGAGCAGGAAGCGCTGAACAAGACTTTGATGGTGCGCGACCTGCGGGTCACTCTGGATGGAGCGCGTTTTAAATCGTGGGAAATGCCGGTGACGCAGTTTGGCGGGGTGCACATCGACTTGCCGCAACTGGTGTCGCTGCTGTCGTTTCAGAGCGTGAAGGATTATGAAGACTACATTTCGCGGCTGAAGCAGATTCCGCGTGTGCTTGATGAGAACGTGGTCCAGATGCGCAAGGGCATGGCGGAGGGGCTGATGCCGCCGCGGATTTTACTGGAGAAAGTAGTGGAGCAGGCTAATGGGCTGGCTACGAAAACGCCGGAAGACTCGCCGTTCGCGCAGCCCTTCAACAAGTTTCCCAAGTCGATGGCGGAGGCGGACCAGAAGCGGTTGCGCGAGGCGGGACTGGCTGCAATTAAGGATTCCGTGCTGCCAGCGTACGTGAAATTCACGACCTTTGTGCGCGAAGAATATGCCCCGAAAGGGCGCACCGAGCCGGGCGTGTGGTCGCTGCCGGATGGCGACGAGCGCTACGCGTTTCGGGTGAAGGAGAGCACGACGACCAATCTGACACCGGAGGAAATTCACCAGATCGGGCTGGCGCAGGTGAAGGAAATTGAAGCCAAGATGCTGCAGGTGGTGAATCAGCTGGGCTACAAAGATCTCAAGAGCTTCAGCGCGTCGCTGGCGACCAATCCCAAGGTTCACGTGCACTCGCGGAAGGAAATTCTCGACCTTTACCAGAAATATATTGATCAGATGTACGCGAAACTGCCGGCGATGTTTGGCCGCCTTCCAAAGGCGAAGCTGGAAATCATGCCGATTGAAGAGTTCCGCGAGAAAGAGGCTTCGACTTCGTACACGGAGGGGGCGCAGGATGGATCGCGGCCGGCGCATGTGATGGTCAACACCAGCGACTACGAGAAAGGGACTACGGTCGACTTTGAGACGACCGCCTATCACGAAGGCGTGCCTGGGCATCATATGCAGATTGCGATTGCGCAGGAACTGCCTCAGCTTCCGCCGTTTCGGCAGAACGAATATTACACCGCATACACGGAAGGTTGGGCGCTGTACTCCGAGCGGCTGGGGAAGGAAGTTGGATTTTTTCAGGATCCGTATAGCTATTACGGGCACTTGCAGGACGACATGCTGCGCGCGATCCGGCTAGTGGTGGATACGGGCTTTCACTACAAACACTGGACGCGGCAGCAGGTGGTTGACTTCTTTCATGACCACTCGGCGATTGATGAGGCCGAAGTGCAGAGCGAGACCGATCGCTACATGGCGTGGCCGGCGCAGGCCTTGGGCTACAAGATCGGACAGCTGGAAATTCTGAAACTGCGGCAGTATGCCAAAGATCAGCTGGGCGACAAGTTTAGCTTGAGCAATTTCCATGATGAAGTGCTGGGCGCGGGAGCCCTGCCGCTGGACGTGCTGTCGGCCAGGATCCACGAGTGGGTGACGACGCAGAAGGCGGCGGCTGCGCCGGGGGCGTTGCGGCCGGGTGAAGGGAAAAAGGCGAGCGGCGTCTCGGAGTGATTTCCGTGCGGGTGGAGCGGGTCCCCCCTTCGACAAACTCAGGTCAAGCTTGCCTTGGGATTGGGCGTTTTTGAAAAATAAAATCAAGGGCAGCGGGCAGGAGTGCCCGCTCCACATTGAACATTTCAAGAAGGAGAATGCGTGGGGGCTTGGGGGACGGGGAGTTTTGAGAATGACGACGCGGCCGATTGGGTTGCGGGGCTGGACGGGATTGCGCCTGCCGATCTGACACAGATTTTAGTTCAGGCGGCAGATGATCCGGCATATCTGGAAGCGCCCGGCGCGAGCGTCGCGGTTGCGGCCGGTGAGGTGGTCGCGGCTTTGAACGGTGCTGTGGCGGCGGGCGCTCCGGCGAAGATTAGTGAGTGGGCGAAGAAACATCCGCAGGCGTTGACTCCCGAGCTGAAGGCGGTGGCAATTCGTGCGCTGGAGCGGGTGCGGCGGAATTCGGAGCTGAAAGATCTTTGGATGGAAGCTGATGGGCTGAACGATTGGATCGCGGTAGTGCGGGAGTTGCAGGGCAGGCTGGGAGCGTAGGGGAAACCCTAATTCCGGCGTAGGCCCCAGGTGGAAACAAAGTAATCGAAACTCCTTTGGAAGCCGCTGATGGTGTCAGCTTGCAAGGGGTCCCTTCGACGAGCTCAGGGCAGGCTCTTCGCTTTGCTCAGGATGACAAGCGGACATCGTTAGCTGGCGCGACGGCTTTCTATCGGTTCAAAGGTTGCGGTTTGAATACCCAGTAGGGCGAAGGCCTGATCCATGGTACGGACGACGTATAGGTGCGGCTGTTTCGACTCGCCGGAAAGTTGAAACATGCGAGCCAGACCGAACAATTCGGTGCGCGGCACGACGAAAACCCGAGGTCTCCCGGTTAATTCTAGAACCGGGTCTTGTCTCGCCAACTGGCGGATGAGTTCGGAAGATAGGCCAACTTCAGTTACAGACGAGCCGTCAAGAATCGCGGCGCGGGCGTCGGTTGCGATCCAGCATTCTTTGCCCTCGCGGTAGAACTGTTCCACCAGGCCCTGGCTGAGGCGGCCCTCGAAGCGGACCATGAGGATTCGGTTGACGGGATCGAATTCAAATCGAAAATTACCTAGAGTGTCAGACCGGGGAGATTGGGGGGACGCCATCGTGAACTCCTGAACCTCTTGCGGACGAGAGATGATGAAGACGTATCGTCCGACGACAGAATAGATTTGAGGTTGGCAGGTGGTAAATGGCACGTGGGTGCTGGGGGCATTCACGATCGGGCCATGAACTCGCGGCGGAAGACTTAACTATGACGGATCTTGGGCGGATGCTGATTATTCTGGGATGTGTTTTGGTGGCCGTCGGGGTGGTGCTGACGATTGTGGGACGGTCTCATCTGCCACTGGGACGGTTGCCGGGAGATATTGTGTATCGCGGGAAGAACACTACGGTTTATTTTCCGCTGGCAACGTCGGTGCTGGTGAGTCTGGTGCTTTCGATTGTGTTGTATGTGGTGGGGCGGTGGAGGAAGTGAGGGTGGTGGGGCGTCGACTTTCCAGCGGAGTCAAAATCCCCACCCTCTCGCGAAGAACGCGAGAAGGGTGGGGCACCCGTTTTCGTTTCGCCACCACTGATTTGACTTCATACTGATTTGACTTCAAGCGGGAGCAGCCTTTAGATTCTTGGCGATGGTTGTTTTTGTTCTTTGTTAATTGCAGTTTCGTTTGGAACGCGCGTCTTTGCCGCTCGGTGAAGACAGGGAAGCGGGTGAGAATCCCGCGCTGCCGCGCAACTGTAAGCGAGGAAACTTGTCCTCGGCCACTGGGAGAAATCCCGGGAAGGCTGGGGGCGTGACTGGATGGAAACGTCATCCTTACTCGCGAAGCCAGGAGACCGGCGCGATCCGTCTAACTTCAACCTCTTTCGCGTGCAAAGGAGGACAGTATGCGCGTATTCGTGGGCGTTCTTCTGGCGGTTCTCTCGGTTTCTCTGGCTGCTGCGGCGGCCGATCTCAAAGTTAAAGTGGTGGATCCGCAAGGGGCTGCGGTGAGCGGTGCGCAAGTGTTGCTCGACTGCCTAGAGGACGTCGCATTTCTTCACGTCGTGCGAAATACAGCTGGAGACGGAACGGTGACGTTCACGGCGGCGTGCTCGAAGCACGAGCGCCTTCAGGTTCTGGCGCCGGGATTCGCGTTGGAAACGGCTGATGTTTCTTCGCAAGCGGAAGTCACGGTGAATCTGCGGCTGGCGACGGCGGCGGAAACAGTGGTGGTCACCGCGACGCGGACTCCTGTGGCCGGCGAAGCCGCGGGTGCGGACGTGGATACAGTGAGCGGAGCGCAGTTGACGACCATGCAGCCGATTGCGGCCGACGATGCAGTGCGGTTTCTTCCGGGAGCGGTGGTGAATACGGCGGGGCAGCGTGGCGGTTTGTCGTCGCTGTTCGTGCGCGGGGGCGAATCGAATTACAACAAGGTGATTGTCGACGGGGTCACGATCAATGAGCCGGGCGGGACGTTTGATTTCGGCACGGTGTCGCTGGCGCAGGGCGATCGGATGGAATTCGTCCGCGGCGCACAGAGCACGTTGTATGGAACGGACGCGATGACCAGCGTGCTGCAGGTGTGGACGCGGGCGGGGAGTACGCCGGTTCCGGAATTGCGCTTCGGGGCGGATGCCGGAAATCTGGGAACTGAGAGCGGGCATGCGTCGCTGGAGGGAGCGCGCGGGAAGTTTGATTACAACGCGTTCGGGGATCAGTTCAACAGCGAGGGCTCGGGTGTGAACGACGCTTACTCCGATACGTTGGAGGGCGGGAACGTGGGCGCGGCGCTGAGCGATAAGACTTCGCTCCGGGTGCGATTCCGGCACTCCAACAGTCATACCGGGCTGCCGGGGGAGTTTAGTTTTAACGGTTACGATCCGCTGGTTCCGGTAAATGGATTCGGGGCTCCATTTGAGCCGCTGCCGGCGAATCCGGTGAGCTGGTCGCAGCTGAATGATTTGCTGGGTAGCGTGGAACTGGCGATCAGCGCGCCTTCGGGATGGCAGCATCACTTCACTGGGTTTGATTATCTCTATCGCTATTACGATCTCGATCCGGGCGATGCGCAGCGGGTGAATACGGTGGATTGCGCTTTCTCTCCGCCTCCGGTCCCGTGCTCGATTGACTTTCCCTCGAACGAAGTCGACCACATTAACCGTGGAGGATTTGAATATCAGGGAGACTATACGGAGCGGGCTTCGGCGGGGAATTCGTTGCTGGCGTCGGCGCACACGACGTTTGGCTATCGGCTGGAAAATGAAAACGGGTTTGTGGGGGATCTGGATTACGGCGCGCAGAATCACGGCCAGCGGCTGAACCAGGACGCGTATGTGCAGCAGGAATTGACTTTGGGCCGTCTGGGAGTGATTGCCGGAGGACGGTTTGTGCATGACAGCGCTTTTGGCAACACGGGCGTGCCGAGAGTCGCGCTGACATTGCAGGCGTTGCGCGGGAACGACGTCTTTTCGGGGACGCGGTTGCGGTTTTCGTATTCGACGGGATTCAAGGAGCCGCGGCTGGAGGAGACTTTCAATGGGTTGCCATCGGATCCGTTCAACATTCCGAACCCTGGGTTGAAGCCGGAGCGGGTGCGGGCGTTTGAAGCAGGCTTTCAGCAGAATTTTTTCGAAAACAAATATGAATTCAGCGGGACTTACTTCAACAATCTGTTTCATGACCAGATCAACTACGTGGTCTCGAATGAACCGCCGAATTTTCCCGGGCAGTACGTCAATGTGAATGAGGCGTTCGCGCAGGGAGCGGAATTTGTGCTGCGGGCGAAACTGCGGCCGAGGCTGCTGCTGAATACGGCATATACCTACACGTCGTCGGAGTATCTGGACAACCCGGCGCCATTTGATGCGGTCTACAATCCGGGGCAGCCGCTGCTGCGCAGGCCGAAGCACTCGGCGACCGAGTCGCTGTCGTACCTGGGCAACCGGTGGGGCGGAAATTTGAGCGGGAGTTTTGTGGGGCAGCGCGCGGATTCCGACTTCGACAGCTTCGGCATTGATCACGCGGCAGGATATGTGCGCGTGGATCTGGGGGGATGGGTCGCGGTGCAGCGGCGCGTGACTGCGTATGCGAATGTGTCGAACGCGCTCGACCGGCGGTATAACGAGGTGGTGGGATATCCGGCGCTGCCGGTGAATTTTCGGGCGGGGCTACGGTTTCGGATTGGCGGGGAGTAGAGATGGGGGCCGCAGAAAAATCTTCACCACAGAGGACCCCGGACGAGCACGGAGTTAAGACCGGGCAACAAGAGGGCCACTCGCTCGCGTGGCCTCGCTTGAATAGAACACACGCGACCGACTAGGGACAACTGCTTCGGACGTTCTCCTGAGTGGTAAAGAATGAATTCGAGCCCGCAAATGACGCGAGCGGATCGCCCAAACCGGTAAACGCGCCCATGATTGTGTTGCCCGTCACGACGGCGGAGTGGCAGCCGAGGTCGATGCCGACTTCAAGACCTGTGATCTTATTCGATTTGACCATGGCACCGTCTGCATCGATCAAGACTCCGACTCCGCTTTGGGTGCCGGCCGCGTCGCCCAGGTCGTCGCCTACGATTGTGTTGCCTGAAACCGTGACATTTGGGGCGGCATCGTCTATGCCGAAGTAAGGTTTTGGTCCGCGCCTGGGCCGGATGAAATTTCCGATGACTGTGCCGCCAACCTGGGACACAAATATACCGGCGTCTCCGCCCCACGGATTAGCAAGCGCCTGATTGCCTGTGATGGTAACCTTCAGCCGAATGTCGGGCAGTGGTTCCAGGGCCGCGGCGAGGATGCCGCCATCGGAAAAGCTGTTCGAAATGGTCACGGACGTGGGGGCGGGATTGGCGTTCTCCACCCAAATGCCATATCCAGGACACGCTTTGTCGTCGCCGAGCGGATCATCAAAAGTCGCCTGAAATTCGACCCGGTTCAGCGTGCCTGAGGCCCCGCTGGCATAGTAGAAGCCCACCAACTGGGGAGACGGGCACGGACTGGTCCCCTCCGTGAGGACTACGGATATGTCTTGAATATTGACCGGTCCAGCTGTGACCCAGACCATCGGCGCGAGAGCCTGAATCAATACGGCACTCTCCGTCTCTGCCAGGGTAGCGGGCGCGTTTATATACACTCCGCTCGAACCGTTTGCCGTGATTCCATGGAGCGTCAAAGGCTTCGAGATAATCACCTGCTCCTGGTAGTTTCCCGGACAAACGTTAATGGTGGAACCCGGCGCAACGCTGGGCGAGTCAACGGCAGCACTGATCGTCGGAAAGCTGCCGGATTTGCAGGTGCCGACGTAATACGTGCTGGCAAAAAGCGGATAAACTCCGACCAACAGTACAGGCACCAGCCAAGCCGTCTTGTGTGCCATAAGCTCCTCCTCGGGCGAAGACGCGCGCCTTTGTCTGTTATCAGCGCAAAGGCGTGACGGATTTGATCAGCAGACCACGAAAACTAAATTGGTCTGGGAAATCGGCTGCGCGGTTCGGTTAAATGTGCTGCTCTGACGGAAAGACCGGGATTTCCATGAATTGATCCAGCCCCTTGGACATGAGCGGAGTGATGTTGTTGACGAAATCGCTGTCGAGATCCGGGTCGTCGACGATGTGCTGGCGGTAGTCCCAGACGAAGTTCATCAAGGCATCGGCCGCGCGATGGTAATAGCTGGATACATCCATGTCGGTCTCGAGGGCGCGCTGATAGTGCTCGAGGGCCAGAACCAGCGTCTCGGATCGCTTCAGATGAGTGCCGGCAAGACTCGACGGCTCGCGCCGGGAGAGCCAGGTGTACCACGAGGTGTCGCCGCTGACTTCCGCTCGGATGGAGATCTTGGTCCAGGCTTTGATCATGAACAGGACTTGGTTGTTGTCGAAGCCCTTCTTGTGGTCTTTTCGGGCCCGGCCGGTCATGGCGGTCTTGATTGAATCGATCAGGAAATCCAGGTCCTCAATTGCGATGGCCCTATCTTTGTAGATGCTCATTGAAATCGCCCCTCCAGTCGTTGAATTTCCCTTGCTGTCCCTTCTGTCTCTTACAGCGCAAAGGGGCAGCGGATTTGATCATCTGCCGCACAAAAAAATTCGCCGAGAAAGGAACTGCTCCTAATCCCGGGTTTTCCTGCGTCCTCGATTGACAGCACGCACTGGAATGGATACGCTAGGCGGCCAAGACCGCGTACGGGAGGGAAATCGTTGTGGGGCACGAGCTTCCCAACCAAGTAACCGAACTTTTGCAAGGCTGGCGGGGCGGCAACAGCGAGGCCCTCGATGAGCTGCTGCCGCTGGTCTACAAGGAACTGCGCCGTCTGGCGCACTTTCAGCTCCGGAACGAGCGAGTCGGTCACACCCTGCAGAGTTCCGCTCTGGTGCATGAAGCGTACCTTCGTTTGGTTGGCGCGAACCCGCCGAGATGGGAAAACCGAACTCATTTCTTCGCGATTGCGGCGCAGTTGATGCGCCAGATTCTTGTCGACTACGCCCGCCAGCACCGGGCGGCTAAACGTGGGGGAAGTGTTTGCAAGGTATCATTGCAGGACGCGATGGCGATGTCGCGGCAAACGGACGTAGACGTGATCGCTTTGGATGAAGCTTTGCAGGCACTGACCAGAATCGATGAGCGGCAGAGCCGAGTGGTGGAGCTGCGCTTTTTTGCCGGGCTGTCCGTGGAAGAAATTTCTGAGGCGCTGGATGTTGGTTCAGCTACGGTGCAGCGCGACTGGACGGCGGCCCGGGCCTGGCTTTATCGGGAAATGTCTGGAAAGAGCCAGGTATGAGCGCAGAGCGTAGAAGCGCAGAGCAATGGGAGAAGACGAAGCAGGTGCTGGAGGAAGCGCTGCGGCTCGAGCCCGAGCAGCGAAAGGCTTATCTGGATTCAGCGTGCGGGCAGAATAGCGGACTGCGCGCGGAAGTGGAATCGCTGATCTCTTCTCACGAGGCGGCGGGCAGCCGGTTTCTCGCGGATGGCGCTCCAGAATTGCTTGGCATCACCTCGGAGGTTTCGCCCGCCAGGGCACACCAGGATTTGACCGGCAGCGTGGTCGGCCGTCTCCGCGTTGTGGCGCGGCTGGGCGCGGGCGGAATGGGTGAGGTGTGGCGCGCGGAGGATCCGAAACTGCAGCGTACGGTCGCGGTCAAGCGGGTTTCAGTGCGCGGAAGCGGCGACCGGGCTGAGGCGGCTCGCCTGCTGCGCGAGGGGCAGCGCCTGTCTGCGCTGAACCACCCTAATGTCGCCAGCGTTTACGACGTGCTGGAACAGGACGACGAGATCTTCTTGGTGATGGAGTACGTGGAAGGGCAGACGTTGCGGCAACGCCTGAACCTGCCCATCAACCTGAATCAATTTTTCGACATCGCAATTCAATGTGCGGACGCGCTGACCGCCGCGCACGAGCGTGGGATTCTACACAGCGACGTCAAACCGGAAAATGTGATGATCACGGAGTCGGGGCAGGTGAAATTGCTCGACTTCGGAGTGGCGCGGCGGCTGGCTGGCGGCGCGACCAACTCGGCGGCGACGCAGACGATCTCGGCTGCTGCTCCGGTGGGCGGGACTCCCAGCTACATGGCGCCCGAAGTTCTGATGGGAAGTATGCCCGACTTCCGGGCCGACATCTTTTCACTGGGCGTGGTGTTTTACGAAATGTTGGGAGGACGGCATCCGTTCATGGGAGCGACCTCCACGGTGACGGCGGTGCAGATTCTGCAGCAGGAGGCGACACCGCTCGACAAACTCGGGCGGTCTGTTCCTGCGCCGCTCGCCCAGGTCGTCGCCAAAACACTGGAGAAAAAACCGGACGAGCGTTACCAGAGTCCGCGCGAGCTGGCGGCTGATCTGCGTGCGGTTCGCCTGGGATCGCGACCTGCGATGTCCACGGTGCATCGGGTTCTGGGAAAGCAGAACTGGAGGGTTTCGCTTTTCGGAGGTATTGCTGCCACGCTCTTTCTGTTGGCTGTATTTGTGTTCCGGCATCGCGAACAGATTTTTCGCGGTACTGGCGCTGGACCATCTGGCGCTCCAGTGGTGAAGACGAGGCCGTCGGTGGCTGTGCTTGGCTTCAAGAATCTGACCGAACGACCTGACAAGGCTTGGCTTTCGACCGCGCTGGCTGAGATGCTGCGAGCGGAACTGGCGTCGAATGGGCGGTTGCGCATGGTCTCTGGCGAACAGGTTGCCCGAGCCGGGCGCGATGTTCCGTGGAGCCTGACTGATACTCCGCGGGAATCTTTGCCGCGTTTGCGAGCGAACCTCGACACGGACTACGTTGCGACCGGATCGTATGCGGTGGTGGGCGAAGGCGACAAAAGTCAGATTCGACTCGATTTCCGGCTGGAAGATACGAATGCGGGCGACACGGTTGCGGAAGAAGCTGCGGCGGGAAGCGAATCGGAGCTGTTTGATCTGGTTTCGCAGATCGGGGCGCGGATGCGCGAACATCTGGGAGCCGGCCCCGTGACTCCCGAACAAGGAGCGCAGGCGCGGGCTTCGATGCCGTCGGATCCAAAAGCGGCGCGGCTTTACGCGGAAGGGTTGAACAAACTGCGTGCGTTCGAAACCCTGGCGGCTCAGGATTTGTTGAGTCAGGCAGTAGCTGCTGATCCGAAGTCTCCGCAGCCGCATGCCGCCCTGAGTGAGGCCTGGCTGGAACTGGGGTACGACCCGAAAGCTAAGAATGAAGCGCAGCAAGCTTTCGAGCTGTCGAGCAACCTGAGCAACGAAGAGCGGCTCTGGATGGAGGCGCAGTACCGCGATTTGAACAACGAAGGCGCGAAGGCGGTCCAGATTCTGGGCACGCTTGTGGACTTGTATCCAGACAATCTGGATTACGGCCTGCGGTTGGGGGCGCTGGAAAATGCCGCCGGTGATCCCAAGCAATCGTTGGCTACGTTTGAGGCTTTGCGGAAGCTTCCTCCGCCTGAGGGAGAGGATCCTCGCATCGATCTGGCGGAGGCGCCTCCGACAGAGGCGTTGGGGGACTACAAGCGCGAGCAGCAACTAGCGGAGGCGGCCGCGCAGAAGGGCGAGGCGCGCGGCATTCGGCTGGTGCAGGCGCGCGCGCTCATGTATGAGAATACGGCTCTGCAGAAGCTCGGGCAGAGCGATCAAGGCAACGCCGCTTTGGAGAAGGCCAAGGTTTTGTTTGCCGCGACCGGCGATCTCAAGGATTCGGGTATGACGCTGGTATGGTCCGCTGACTTCCTCAAAGCAAAAGGAGATTTGCCGGGAGCCCGCAAGCAGGCGGAGGAGGCGTTGGTGATCTTTCGCCAGATCGGCAACGAAGTGTATGCCGGGCAAGCGCTCAATGAGATTGGCATCGTACTGGCCAGCCAAGGAAAACTCATGGAAGCGAAAGGCTATTATGAGCAGGCGCTGCACGCTTATCGCGTGGCGGATTACAAGGAGGTCATCGGCGATGAGCTGGGGAACCTTGGCGAAGTGCTCGAGCGGCTGGGGGATTTTGCCGGGGCGAAGAAGGACTTCGCGGAGGCGATCCAAATCTTTGACGAGGTAGGAGACAAGAATGCCGCCGGGATCACCGAGATTAATCTGGGAGACGCGCTTGCCGAAGACGGTGACCTGCGGGGCGCCACGCAGCACTACGGACGCGCAGTGGAACTGGAAAATGCGACCGGGCATAAAGCGGCGCAGGCTGCGGCGTTGTACAGCCTGGCCGATGTGCTCATTGCCCAGGATGATTTGAAGCAGGCCAGCGAGAAGTGCGAGCAGGCGCTGGCCATGCGCAGAGAACTGAAGCGGACTTTATCTTTGACGGGGAGCATGATCCAGTCGGCGGAGATCGCCCTCGAACAAGGCAAGGCCGCCGACTCAGAAAAGCTGGCTGGCGACGCGCTGCATCTGATGGATGCGAACTCTCCGCCGGCCCGGCCGGCTGAGGCAAATTCGGTTCTGGCGCTGGCTTTGCTCGTCGAGAATAAACAGCCGGAAGCCCGCACTGCCGCGGAACAGGCGCTGAGCTTTGCCAGCAAAGCGGCGGACCGCGATCCTAAGTACGTAGCTGCCCTGGCCGCGACGCGGGTCGAGATGGCTGCGGGGAAATTTGGCGAAGCGCGCAAAAAACTCGCACCCGTGCTGGCGCAGCCGAGCAAGGCGGTCTCGGTGCCGTATTTGCTGGAGGCACGGCTGGCGCTGGGAGAAATTGAGTTGAAGTCGGGTCAGGCTGCGGCGGGTCGGGCGCAGCTTGCGGCACTTGAAAAGCAGGCGCGGGAGAAAAACTTTCTGCTGATCGCACGTAAGGTGTCTGCGCTGCTCACTCCATCGCACTGAACGCAATCACGAACGTCTGCGGGATGTCGGGTCGACAAACGCTGCACGCAATCGCGGCGACGCGAGCCTACCTCGGGGAGGCGAACAACATTAGCCACAGAGGCCACGGAGGAGCACGATCCTCGGTGGCCTCGATGGTTTTTAGAAAGACGACCAGAAAGGTTTGCGTCTGCGACTCTAATTTTACGGCCCAAGGAAGCACCAATCGCAAGCGTTGGGGCTGGAGGTGGTCAGGGTCGTCGAGCCGCTTACGCTGCCGAGCGTGGCGGTAATTGTGGTGGAACCGATGGCGGTCGTTGTGGCCAGACCGGTGCTCGCACCGATGGTGGCTGTGGCGGTGTTGGAAGAACTCCAGGTCACAGCATTGGTAATGACCTGAGTGTAGCCATCAGAGTACGTGCCGGTGGCGGCGAACTGCTCGGTGTTGCCGACTACGATCGACGGGTTCATCGGTGAGACCGAGATCGAGGTCAGGGTGGGCGCGATAGCGGGCAAGATGCAGGACAGGGTGATCGCGCCGACAGCGGAGTAAGTGACGGTTACGGAGCCGCTTGACCCGGAGTAAGAACAGGATGTGCCGTTGAGGTTGTTAATGGAGCCCATTGCGGCTCCGCCCGCAGCCGCGAGTTGCTGCCAGTAGACGCTGCTCAGTGTGGGCTCGGAGTTCGAATTTTGCACGCGAGCGAGCCAGAAGGAGCCCTGATCGCTGACCGCGTCGTAGAGGTTGTAGGTGGCTGACGAATTCCACAGTCCGCGATTGTTAATCCCAGCAGCCAGCAGTTGCCAGGTAGGGTTTACCGGGGATGGTTCAGAGCCGGAGTTGGGCGCTGTGGCCAGCCAGTAGGAGCCGGCATCGTAGACGGAGTCGCCGGGATTGTAGGTGTTGCCGCTAGTCCAGATTCCGCGGTTGTTGATGCCGGCTGGTCCGGTGGCGCCGATCGGGCCAGCGGGGCCTTGCGGTCCGGTGGCTCCGGCTGGTCCTGCCGGGCCCTGCGGACCCTGTGCACCTTGCGGGCCTTGTGCGCCTTGCGGTC
>Ga0210395_10002260_pt1 | contig 15025 bp, 9 predicted proteins | sample IncBWH4OmetaG_FD_150861 | JGI IMG/M metagenome (GOLD analysis project Ga0210395, IMG submission 150861) | Forest soil microbial communities from Barre Woods Harvard Forest LTER site, Petersham, Massachusetts, United States - Inc-BW-H-4-O ... | reverse complement strand
CGCGCTGATCACCCTGAACCGGCGCGAAAAGCTGAATGCGCTGAGTTTTGGCCTGGTGCGCGAACTCGACGAGGCGCTGACCGAGTATGAGGAGGACGACGCAGTCAAGGCGGTAATCCTGACCGGTGCCGGGGAGCGCGCCTTTTCCGCCGGCGCCGACATCCACGAGATGGCCGGCTTGTCGACCGAGGAACTGGCCCAGCGCCAGGCGTTTCGCAGCGAGGCGACCTGGCATGTCGCGACCTTTGCAAAGCCGCTGATCGGCGCGATCAACGGGCTCGCCTATGGCGGCGCGGCGCTGCTCAGCTCGACCTTGGATTTGCGCATTGGTTGCGAGCGCAGCCAGTTCCGGTTTCTGGCGGCGAGCTATGGCCGGGTCAATTCGACGTGGTCGCTGCCGTTGCTGGTCGGTCTGCCGAAAGCCAAGGAACTGCTGTACACCGGCCGGGTGGTCGCCGCCGAGGAGGCCGAACGCATCGGCCTCCTCAACCAGATCGTGCCGGCGGCGCGGCTCGTTGAGACCGCGGTCGAGATCGGGCAGATGATCGCCAAAAACGACGCGCGCATGGTCCAGGGCATCAAGCGGCTGCTGCACGAGCAGATCGGCATGGGCTGGCGCGACTGCTACGCCACCGAGGAGGACGCCCGCGCCACCTGGCTTCTCGCCGGGCATCCGCGCGAGGGGTTCAAGGAATTTCTCGGCCGCAAGCCGCCGGCTGGCGGATGAGCGACGAAAACCGCCGGCGGCCGATCATGTTCGACACCCTCGGCGCCGTCCGGCGTTTGAAGGAGGCGGGGTTTCCCGACGCGCAGGCCCAGGCCCTGGCCGATGCCATCCTCGAGACCGCGGTCCATAATCTCGCCACCAAGGAATATATCGATGCCGCGATCGCCCGCGCCGCGCGGCTGCTGACCGCGCGCATCTGCGCCGTGGCGATCCTGGTGGTCGGCGCGATTTGGTTGATCATCCGCGGCTGAGTTGGGGTTAGCCCCGTGCGTCCGGGAAGTCGGTGACGACGACTTCCTCGGTTATGGTGTCGAGGACGGCGCAGCTCAACTGGCGGCCGTTGCCGCTGTCGCGGGCCTCGCCGGCCGAGCCGGGGTTGATCACCAGCACCCGGCCGACCCGGCGGACGAGCTGGTGGTGGGTGTGGCCGTAGAGCACGAAATCGGCGTCGGCCTCGGCGAACCGCTCGATGAGCGAGCTGTGCGGGTAGACATAAGTCCCGCGCGGCTCCCACGGCGTCGAATGAACCAGCAGCAGCTTTTTGCCGCCGATTTCGACCATTAGCCGAGGTGGCCGGTCGGCGAGCCAGCCGAGCAGGGCCGGGTCGATCCAGTCGGCGGCGCGCGCGCGGACGCCCTGCGGGCCGAGAAAGCCCTCCTCGTGGTTGCCGAGGATCGTATGCGCGGCGCGGTCCCTAAGTATCTCGATGACCTCGTTCGAGAAGCGGTACTCGTAAACGCTGTCGCCGAGGCAGATCAGCTCGTCGACATCGCCGATGATGTCGAGCGCCCGCAGCAACCCATGCTGGTTGCAGTGCAGATCGGAGACGATGCCGATTTTCACACGGCGGCCCCCACCCTAACCCTCCCCCGCGGGCGGGGGGAGAGAACAGGAAGGGCGGCGACAGCGCAGCAAGTTCATTGGCTTCAGGCTCATCACGATATCGCCATTCCGGTTCGGCACCCCGATCCAGTGTCCAGCATGCCGCGCTCGGGCGGGGAGCACGAGCGCGTTGCGCCGAGTGCTGTCATGCGCGGGTCGAGCACGTCCGCCGCCGCGGCGCCGCATCTGCCTGCTACAAAATTCCCGTGGTACCGGGAATTATCCGGGAAAATTTTCGCATCCGTCTCAAAAACGACTGCAATATCAAAATAGTAGATCGAGAGTCGTGTCAAATAACCGGGAATTCAAAATGTCATAACCGGGAATTCAACTACAGTAACCGGGAATACACGGGAAACCGCTCCACACCGCCGCCTTCCTCCCCGCAAGCTAAGTAGGCGCAATTACGATCTGCGCAATAAGCCAAAAATGTGCGGGCCTGCGCTCCCGGAGAGACCGGGACAGCGGCGGTGCGCTTGATTTTGCCGGTAACTTATGTGCAATTATTCTGCCACAATACCGCTGACCGTCGTCGAGTATGTTCGGGAGGATAGCTCGTGTCCCAATCGGACATGGTTCGACGATCTCGATCCGCAGGCTGCGGCAAAGGCCGCAACGGCGATCGTGCGCCTTGAACTTGGAAATACCACGAGTTTGAAGCGGATCGGGACGATTGCAGAGTACCGCATCGATTGGGGGCCGGGATATCGCATGAACGCGATCCCTCTGGCCCGCGGCTCAAGTCAACCTATCCCGCAGCTCGCAACCGTTACGAACCGATTTCGATTTGCTTTACCTAAGGTCTCTAACGGCAAGAGTCGAGACCTGATTGTCTCGTCGGTCAGATGCCCATGCCTGGGCCGTCTGTCCCAGGATCCAAGGTCCATGATATTCCACCGGCGCTGACGGCCGGGGCGTCAGAATGAGCAAGGTCACTCGACGACCAACGGTCACGCCCTGTCCGTCTACGTCTGCGAACGTCAACATCCTTACCTCCTGTGAACCGACGATCCACCAGGCATCGATTGGAACGGCGGTTCGCCGTCCCTTTATGGATAACTCCAGCGCTTTGAGCACTCCTTCCGCGTATATTTGGGCGACTCCTTGATTTGGGAAGTATGCCTCCGTCGAGTTGTCGTCGAACCAGCATCTACCCAAGTACTCGACGATTTCCTGTCGGGCGCGCGTATTCGTCATAACGTGCGATAGTAAATAAGTGTCGAAAACACGCTCGAGCTGCCGAAAGTTCGGAGCGAGCGGCTGAATCGCGCTGCTAAGTTGCCTTAGACGAGCTCGCGCCCCAGCGCCCTTCGAAATCTCGTCCAATCCGTAGGGGATCCAACCCTTCACACAAGCTACATTTTCCGGTACGCCACTGGCAAAACCCATGTTCTCCTCCCTAGTACGGGCAGTTACGGCACCCGGTCTCCCGCAAGTTCGTTCATGGCCAAGCGAGCGTCTCGCACGTGTTGAGTATCGGAGCCCACAGGCAGCTCTTCTAGGCACCTATTGAGGATCTCATAGCCCTCACGGTGACGGCCGACACGCTGTAGCAGCCGGGCCAAACTCAAACCCGCCTTGAATAAAAACAGGCTGGCCCGTTGGTGGCGTGCAATCGCCAGACTCGATCGGTACGCGAGTTCCGCCGCGCTCAAATCGGGCTGCGCTAGCGAGGCGGAAATGTCGCCCCGCACTCTTTCGACCTCGGCATCGAACGCTCGAGTACCGAAGCCTTCTAGGCCGACAGCCTTTTGGAGTGCCTCGGCCGCTTGGGCTGGCTGACCAGCACGGATGTAGAGTTCCGCGAGGCGAACGTAGAATCCCGGAAGGCCCAGTTCAGTAGACGTTTGTCCCAGAGCGGTCAAACCCCGCAGCATTTTTTCGATCCCCAGAGACAGAGAACCTTCGGCACCTACAACCCATCCAAGGTGACAGGAGCTCAGGGCTTCGTAGTAAGCGAAGTGATTTCGCTGAGCGAGGCTCAACGTCTCTTGGGACAGGCGCTTTTCGGCGTCCAGATCGCCACATAGATGGTACACGCGGACGGCATGAATGAGTGCGTTGACATGACCATAGATATGGCCGGGATCGTCCGCTCTGTTCGCCGCGATCGCAAGACCACGGCTGATGGTCGCCCTTCCGCGATCCAAATAGCCAAGAAAGCATTGGGTACGAGCCAAATAGGACAGGCAAAAGAGCCCGGGGTTTTGGCCATGGGTAAAGAAATGAGGTTGATCGGTTTCAGGGCAGCTAACGCTGACGCCCTTTTCAAAGAAGCCCATCGCTCCTTCGAAGTCTCCTAAATGAAACGCCACCATCCCATTGGCAAGGTATGCATCGACAATCGGTCTTTCCGGGTGGCGCTCGGCATGTTCGATAAAGCAGCGGCTATATGCCGTGCACCCGCAATGTCACCTTTAACAATGGTACACTGAAATAGTCCCCATTCGACGTTGAATCGACTGCTGGTGTCGGCGCAGAGGGTACAAAGCTCGCGGGCCTTAATTAAACCTTCCTCGACCTCAGGAGCGGAATACCCGCGAAGCGAGCGCAACGACATCGCCCTAGCCAATACCAACTCCAGCTCCAAAGCGAGCGCGTCCGAGCGCCGCAATTTGCGAAAATCCATAAGCGCGGCTTCAAGCATTCCAACGGCTTCTTCATGCGCCGATCTTGCGATGGCGGCGCTGGCTCCTCTTTGCCAAAATTGGATCGCTTCGGAATAGGACTGGCCTCGCGAATAGTGCTGCGCAATCAGGTCGTCGGTGGCATCGACGGTCTCAATTTTCCGATCCGCGAGCTCGCTAGCAACCCTGCGGTGAATTTGTCGACGGACCTTTCTGAGTAACGATCGGTATGAAATATCCCGCAGGAGCGCATGCTTGAAGCGATAGATCTCGGAGGTCCTCCCGGACTCCACGATGATCTTTGAATCGATCAGGCTGTGCAGTTTCGGACTCAGATCCCCAATAGGTTTGTTTGTGACTTTGGCCAACAGGCTTGTCGAGAACTCTTGGCCGATCACCGCAGCATGTTGCGCTACTTCTTTTGCGCGCCCTAAACGATCGAGTTGCGCCATCAATGCATCGCGCAGCGTATTCGGCACGGCGTCGGTCTGATCGATGTCTTCGTGATTTTCCGACAAAGCCGAATTATTGACAACTGCCCTTACCAGCTCCTCAAGATACAAGGGAATGCCGTCGGACTTTGTCACGATGGCGATCAATTGATGCTCGGGAATTGTCTCGCCCGCCGCCGCCGCTGCCAGGCGCGTCGCTTCGACTTCGCCCAATTCGCCAATCTCGCGCAGGCTCACGTGCGATCGGCGCTCGCTGCCCAGGGCGGAAAGCCCGGCCTCCTCACACCATCTCTCCGCGCCGGGGCTTTCGATCCGCAGCGTAATCACAATTAAAGCGCGCGCAGTCTTTGCCCAATCGACTAATAGGTTGAGGAGCAGTCTGCTGGTAGGATCTATCCATTGCACGTCCTCAAACACAATTATTAACGGTTTTTCGCGTGCACAACTAGCAACCCAGTCCTTTAGCGCCTCTATCGTGAGGCTTCTCTTCACCATTGCGCTTACAGCTATGGGCGGCAAGTGTTCGTTGACATCGAGGTCTAACAGATCTGCGATCAATAAAAGGCGCCGGTCATCGTCTCCTCCGTCAACCCTGAGGAGCGTTCTTAGCCTGTCGAGCTTCTCTGGCTCCAGCTGAGACTGGCGGATCTCCGCAACCCGTTCCAATTCTTTTATTACTGGGAACAGAGGAGCATTCGTGTGATACGGCGAGCATTGAAAGAGCAACGGTGACGGCGTATCCGGATCGCTGCGCCGAATTCGAGAAGCCGCCTCCGCAGCGATGCGCGATTTTCCTATACCCGCCTCCCCCGCAACGATCACCACTTGACCGTCGCAGGATGTCGCGCGGGCCCAACGGTCAAGGATAAGTTCAATCTCTTGGTCTCGCCCAACGAACGGGGTAAGGGCCGCGTTTCTCGCGGCGAGTCGGCTGATCTCTCGCCTGCCGATGACTTGGTAGACGGGTACGGGCGTGTCAAAGCCTTTGATTTCTTGAAAGCCCAGGTCGATATATTCGAACCTCTCTGCCGCAAGCTGGCGAGTCGCGACCGAGGCGACGACAGTGTTGGGCGCTGCCAGTGTCTGTAGTCGGGCGGCGAGATTGACCGCCTCCCCGGCGATGGAGTCCTTGTCCGAGACATTTTCCGCGATTTCATCGCCGACGACCACGAGACCCGTGGCAACGCCGACGCGAACCCGAAGGTTCAGATCGGTAAAGGGATCCATGCTGTTGTTCAGCTTGGCGACGGCGTCCACGATTTCGAGCCCGGCGCGCACCGCTCTCTCGGCGTCGTCCTCATGTGCCGCCGGGTAGCCGAAGTAAATTAGCATCCCGTCGCCCATATACCTCGCGACAAACCCGTTGTAGCGCCTGACCGATTGCGTGCAGGTTTGATGGTAGGCGGCGATGACGTCCCGCAGATCCTCGGGATCGAGCCTGGTCGATAAGGGAACAGAATTCACCAGGTCGCAAAACATGATCGTGAGCTGCCGCCGCTCGGCAGTGTCAGGCGGCAAGGGGAGCGACTCGGCGACAGCAGCGGCCGGAGCTGCGGCGAGCAAGTCGATTTCACGCCGGATGAGCCGGCTCGGAGCAGGCGGAAGCCCCAATTCCTCCAGATCTTGTTCGGAGAAGGTCTTCAAACTCTCAAAATCAATGCTCCGCCTGTGAAACAGATCGACGTACCGCGTGAGACCTATTTCTCTCAGCCAACGTGCTACCTCGGTCATGGATTGCCCCCGAGGATCTGTTAACCTTCTAGCTTCGTACCTTAAAGCCGGTGATTCTGAAAGCTGTTTGCGCGGCACCGCGGCTGAAGTATGTGCTCGGTTGCCAGGCGCCGCGGTTCGGGATTGGCAGTGCGCCATGGGTAATTTACCCGCGGCGCCCCGCGATCGTCCATGGCCAGAGTTGTCCGAAGGCAAAGCCGCATCCGGGTCGCCAATTAGGGCGGTCGGCGCCGCCTACATTGGGCGGGCGGGTTTGGCGTCGCGGAAGGGGGTGTTGGTTTCGGCGAGACGGCGCAGGAAGGGGGAGGGGGCCCAGCGCTCGCCGTATTGCTGGTGCCAGGCCGCGATCTGGCGATAGACCTCGCCGACCCCGATGCCGTCGGCCCAATACATCAGCCCGCCGCGGTAGCGCGGGAAGCCGAAACCGTTCAGCCACATCACGTCGATGTCGCTGGCGCGGTAGGCCTTGCCCTCGTCGAGGATACGGCAGGCCTCGTTGACCGAGGCGAACAAGAGGCGGCGCAGGATTTCCTCGTCGCTGAACTCGCGCTGCTCGACCCCCATCTCCGCGGCTTTTTCGTTGATAATTTGGGCGACTTCGGGATCGGGGCGTGGGGTGCGGTCGCCCGGTTCGTAGCGGAACCAGCCGGCGCCGGTCTTTTGCCCGAGGCGGCCCCTTTCGACGATCGCGTCGGCGATCGGCATCTTGCGGTAATTCGGGTTTTGCGCGGCGCGGCGTTGGCGGCTGTCATAGCCGATATCGAGCCCCGACAAATCGGCGGTCGCGAACGGCCCGATCGGATAGCCGAAATCGACCATCACCTTGTCGACCTGCTCGGGCAGGCAGCCCTCTTCGAGCATGATGATCATCTCGATGCCAAAGGGGGTGCGGCTGCGGTTGGCGACAAAGCCGTCGCCATTGCCGGCCATTGCACTGATCTTGCCGATCTTGCGGCCGAGATCCATGCCGGTCGCCAGGGTATCGGGGGCGCTTTTGGCGCCCTTGACCACTTCGAACAGTTTCATGACGTTGGCGGGCGCAAAAAAGTGCGTCCCGGCCACGTCCTGCGGGCGGCTCGTCGCGTTCGCCATGATGTCGATGTCGATGCCCGAGGTGTTGCTGTAGAGCAGCGCGCCGGGCTTCATGACCTCGTCGAGCTTTTTGAACACCTCCTCCTTGACCGGGATGCGCTCGAACACCGCCTCGATCACGACATCGCAGTCCTTAATGTCGTCGTAGCTGGTGACCGGCTCGATCAGCGAGAGGCGGCGGTTCATCTCGGCTTCGCTGAGGCTGCCGCGGCGGACACTGGTCTCGTAATTGGCGCGGATGCGCGCCAAGCCGCGGTCGAGCGCCTCCTGGCTCGCCTCGAGCAGTTTCACCGGAAAGCCGAATTCGGCAAAGCTCATCGAGATGCCGCCGCCCATCGTGCCGGCGCCGACGATCGCGGCGGTCTTGATCGGCCGCAAGGGTGTGGCGCGCGGAATGTCGGGGAGCCGCCCGACCTCGCGCTCGGCAAAAAAGGCATAGCGCAGCGCCTTTGCCTCGGCCGAGTTTTCGAGCTCGTCGAAAAGCTCGCGCTCGCGCACGACGCCGTCGTCGAACGGCATCGTGCAGGCGTTTTCGACCGATTGGATGCAGTGATAGGGGGCCTTCTGGTTGCGGGCGCGCCGCGCGATCGATTTGCGCATCGCGTTGAACATGCCGGGGTCGGATTTGGCCTCGGCGAGTTTTTCGTCATGGTCGCGGATGCGCGGCGACGGCCGAATGTCGGCGACCCGGCGGGCAAAGGCGATCGCGGCCTGGCGCAGATCGCCGCCCTCCGGGACCAGCTCGTCGATGATGCCGAGGCGGTATGCCTCCTCGGCCGGGACATGGCGGCCGGTGACGATCATATCGAGCGCCGCCTTTGGCCCGATCAAGCGCGGCAAGCGCTGGGTCCCGGCGCTGCCCGGCAGGATGCCGATCAAGACTTCGGGGAGCCCGACCTTGGCGCTGGGCACCGCGATGCGATAATTCGCGGCGAGCGCCAGTTCGAACCCGCCGCCGAGCGCGTAGCCGTGGATCGCCGCGACGACCGGCTTTTGGCTGGCGTCGAGGATCTGGTGCGGGCGCCGTCCCGGCACCGGCGGCGGGCGGTTGCCAAAGGTGCGGATGTCGGCGCCGGCGATAAAGCTGCGGCCGGCGCCGATCAATACCATTACTTTGATCGCGGGGTCAGCGTTGCCGCGCTCGATGCTCTCGACGATGCCCTCCGGCACCCCCGGCGACAGCGCGTTGACCGGCGGGTTGTCGATCGTGACGACGCCGATCCCGTCCACATTCTCAAAGCGAACCAACGTGTTTTCCGGCATGTCGCGTCCCTCCCGGGCGGTAGAATTGCAATGAGACGGCGAGGCAGTGAGATGTCATAGCATGAGCCGCCGGATACCGTCTTTTAGCACGACGGCGTGAAGCCGCGGTTTTGCCGCGAGGCGGGGCCGTGCGGTTATGGCATTCACCGCCGCTTGCCGGTTGAACGGGGAATTTCGCGCGATTGTGTATTTAGTAATTGCCTTTTTGAATTTATTGTGGTATTAACATGAAACGAAGACACACGGACGCGAATCAAGGCTACGAACCGTATGGCCACACGCTCGCTTCGATCGGCTCGAGACCGCGCTGATCGAAGAACCCTTTAGTATGGCTTTTAGAGGCACCCGCTAATGCCCTTGAAAATTATGTGGAAATTCAATTCCAAGTTACCGTTTGGAAACAGTCAAATCGAAAAACAATCCTCGGAGACGGGTTTCCTGCCGGGAGGTCAACCAGCCGCTGAAGGTAATGGAACGACTGATATCACATCGCGATCTCTCGCGGACGATGTAGCGTCGGACGGCTCGGTTCCTCGATTACAGTCCCAAGTGAGCAGCGGGATAACTCAACTTACAGGCAACGTGACGGCGGGGCCTGGGACCGGGCCACAGGTCGCGACAATTGCCGCTGGAGCGGTGACGTCGGCGAAAATGGCGACTGGAGCAGCGGCAACCAATGTCGGCGCCGTTGGGGGTAGTCTTACGGGGACACTGCCAAATCCGACAATCGCGAGCAACGCCGTCAGCAATGGGAAACTCGCCCAGATGAGCGCCAACACGCTCAAGGGCAACAATACCAGTGCTACGGCGAACGCGGCGGACCTGACGGCCGCTCAAGCGACCGCGATGTTGAGCCCGATGGCCGGCGATTCGGGTGCGGGCGGCACAAAGGGGCTGGTGCCGGCGCCGAGCGCGGGTGCCGCGGCCGCCGGCAAGTATCTGCAAGCGAGCGGGGCCTGGACGGTGCCTCCAGCCGGCGGCATTACCCAGCTCATCGGCGACCTGACCGCAGGGCCCGGCGCGGGTTCACAGGCCGCGACAATTGCCGCTGGAGCGGTCACGTCGGCGAAGATGGCTTCCGGAGCCGCGGCAACCAATGTTGGGGTTGTCGGCGGCGATCTTACGGGGACACTGCCAAATCCGACGATCGCGGGCAACGCCGTCAGCAATGGGAAACTCGCCCAGATGAGCGCCAACACGCTTAAGGGCAACAATACCAATGCTACGGCGAACGCGGCGGACCTGACGGCCGCTCAGGCGACCGCGATGCTGAACCCGATGGCCGGCGATGCGGGTGCGGGCGGCACCCAGGGGCTGGTGCCGGCGCCGAGCGCAGGCGATGCCGCGGCCGGTAAGTTTCTCAGCGCCGGCGGGGTTTGGTCGGCACCTCCGGCCGCCGGCATCACCGAACTTACCGGAGACATTACGGCAGGACCCGGCTCGGGATCCCAAGCCGCTACGCTGGCTACCACCGGAGTGGTCGCCGGATCCTACACGTCCGCCAACATCACCGTCGATGCCAAAGGCCGCATCACCGCCGCCTCGAATGGGACTGGGGGCGGAACCGGCGACACAAATCTAATCATCTTGCAAGGGAACAGCACCGGCACCTACAGCGCGCCCGGATTGACGTCGTCCAACAACCTGCTGTGCGGATTTTCCTCACAAGACGACCTCAGCTCCGCGACGTTCAATTTCAGCCCGTCGGCATTCGTCCTCGCCTCCAATCAGCTGAACATCGCAAACGGCTGGTACGCGGGCGCGGGGGTGATCATTGATCCGACCAGTGCGAACTGGTCGGGATTCAATCTGATCTGGCTTTTTCAGTAATTTCCACCCATTGGAGTAGCAACGGTGACAGCAAGATCCTTATGTCGGCTATTCACGGCTTCGCTGGTGTTTTCGGTTGTCGCACTTACCTCGATTGTCGGGAACGCGCAAATCCCGACGCGAACGCCGGATTGGGTGAATATCAAAGATCCAAAGTTTGGGGCGATAGGCAACGGCAGCCACGACGACACCGCCGCGATCCAGGCGGCGATCGACTATGCCTTCGCCCAAAACCGGAATGCCGTTTACTGCCCAGCCGGGACCTACAAGGTCTCGAACACCATTTGGCTTGACCCGCCGAATAACATGCGGTCACGGACATGGGCGGGAACGGGGTCATTCACCGCGTCTGGAAACGTCTTTACCGTCGCTTCGACCAGCGCGGGATCGCTTGCGGTCGGCGATTACATCCAGGGGAGCGGGCTGCCGACCTTGGGCCCGACAGTCATAACGGGAGGCAGCGGATCCAGCTGGACAGTCAACAATTCGTTCACCCTCGGAACCATATCTCTCACCGCGAGCAACCCTGCGAACACACCGCAGTTCAGCTTCCAGCTTAGCTTCTTTGGTAACCCATCAAACGATGCCTATTTCCCTGGCTGTCGCCTGAACTTCACCTTCAACAATGCCCCCGCCCTCATGGTCGGCACCGGGCAGGGCATGCACGTAGCCGACATAGCCGTCGTGGGGGCGAACAGCGGGTACAGGTGCGGTCAATCGCCTTACGGCGTCGGGATCGGCATCAATGGCGGCGGCGGCGGTTCACATATCAATTTGATCGAGGATACCGCGTCACAAAATTTTTACAGTCTGTGGACAACCAACGCCAACAACGGCAACGGACTGGCGGACAGCAACACCTTCCGCAACCCGAACGGCCAAAACGGCTGTATTGGTATCAATCTGACTGGCACACAGTCCTACATAAATGACATCGTCGAACCGACCATCGGTGACACAAATATTGCCATCAGCGATGTCTGGTCGCATCAACTCAACGTCTTCGGCGGAAATCTATCCGCCGGAGGGGCGCGAAATAGCGGCCCGTTGAACATGGGGACGGTGACGATCAGCGCACCTGATCAGCATACGTTTAATCTGACCGCAACTATCAGTCCGACAGGAGACTCGAATGTCGGGACGATCTACAATTCCTATGCAGCGGTAACGCCGCATTTTGGCGTCGTTCCGATGACAATGACCTCGTACAATTCCTCCACCGGCGCTGCGGGGTTTTTGGTATGGCAATCTTGGATCGATGCCAATTTCGCCTCCAACCATCCTTATGTACCTTATTTTATACCGTTACTACAAAGCGATTTAACGAACGCAACCGTTTACGGTGCGGAGCGCGTCGAAGTTGCCCAAGGTTCTGGCATCGTTCTCGAAGGGCAGCACATTGAAAATCAATCGAGTGGCGCGGCCTGCACCACATTGTTTGACATGGAGAGCGTCTGGGGTGACCAACTCTCAAATGAAATTCGAGACCCCTATTTCGATTATGATTCAAGTATTGTGACGAGCTATCCTAATACGGCAGAGATGTATTGCCAGCAATCATTCCCGTTCATTAACGCTAGCACTGGGGCCGGTTTTTCCTTGAAATTGTCGGGCGGTTCTTATGGCGCAAGCAACCCGCTGATCGTCGACGCAAATCCCCTTACGCTAATTGACGGCAAGCAGCTCGGCTTTCTTTATACTCTTAACCTGCGTGTTTCGGACTTTGGTGTTACGAGCTATGGGCAAATTCCTCAATACAATGCCGTGGGACCTGTCTTTTACAATGGCCAGTTCTCGACGGTGGCGCGCGGCTCTGGCACGTGGGATACGGATTATTTTCGGCCCTGGGCGTCGGTCTCCAATTCAACCTTTTCTAGTTTGTTGACCAACAGCGAGGTGGGGGGGCCGTTCTGCGGATATGAGCCATGCCCATGGTCGAACCCTAATCTCAGCACAACATTCTACGGCATGGTATCGGGAGGCGCCTCGATTACCGGTACGATCGACAATGGCAGCGGCAGCGGCTCTCCGGCTGGCACTACCTTGACGGTGAGCGGGGTAACCAGCGGGCAGCTCGGGCCGGGCAATGCCCTCACAGGCGCGGGAGTGACTGCCGGAACGGCTATCGTCAACCAGTTCGGCGGCACGACTGGAGGTGTGGGTACTTATCTGCTCAACAACTCTCAGGGCCTCGCGTCTGAGACGTTGACCGCGAGCTTGGGAGGGCTTGGCTCTTATCCGCCCTATGCGTGCCGCACGGTCTTCAAATCGGTTGACTGGAACACCGGCAACAGCGGCATCGGCGGCGGCTCAGCCCCGTCGAAACTATTCCTGCGGTCGAATTCCTGCCCAGGCTACACATACGGCCAGAACCTCACCCAAGCGACCGTCGGTGCTGCTAACAATGCCGTCGGGAACGGCTACATCAGCAACGGCAGCGGTAGCGCTGGGACCGTCCTCAATTGGACGGAAACGTCGGGCACGCTAAACGACGGCGATGCCATAACTGGCAGCGGGGTAAGCGCTGGGACCTATGTCGTGGCGCAGCTCAGCGGCACGACGGGCGGCACCGGCACCTATCAGGTCAGTGTCTCGCAATTGGCGGGAAGCAGCGGCTCGCCGCTGACGCTGGTAGCACCATCAGCGACCTGGGCCTACATGGCCAACTCGAATGTTCTTTACCTCGATGCCACAACCATTAAATGGATGTTTCCCGGTCTTGGAATCTCACTCAACAATGGCTCGGGCGCCCAGCCTTATACGGTGACCGGCGTGTATCCGTTCCTCGGCTACGTGACAGTGATCTGGGCCGGGAGTCCCGGCGGCGGCCTGCTCCAGGGCGCATCCCCTGGAACGACCTATAGCTGCGCCTCGTCCTGCACGATCGGCCAGGCACCGTTCGCGTGGACGGCGTACTAAAAAAAGACCGGTTCTAAAGCCAGCGATCTGGCAACGGTTTGATTGTCGCCAGAAATTGAGACGGGGTCAGAGACGATTTCATCTAAATCGGAGAGATTAACTCTGACCCCTTGTCGTAGCCGCGGTAATAAGACCGTTCCAAGCGCTCTTTCTTTCTCCCCCGGTTGTTTGCGTCCTTTGCATCGTCCGCCACGTGATCACCGCAAGCCAAATATATCCGCCAACGAGGAGAAGCTCGCAGAGAAGGAAGATCGTAAGATGCGTCTGGGTGACATTACGCGGGATCGGGCGCCGGAGCAGATCCAATCCGCTTTCCTGCAACCACCGAAACCATAAGCTCGGCTCTAACGTGGCCAGACTGCAGATTGCTACGAAACCAGCCGCTGGTATAGGCAGCTTTGGTTGGCACGCGACCATGAGACACAACGGGAATAGGCCTATAATAAGATAGCTCGCAAACGCCTTTGGGCTGACGGTCAGCGTAATCAACAGAACAAACCCGCAAAGCAGCACGAGATGTGGCGGATCAGGACGTCCGAAGCGAAGGATTGCTGCGATAAAAGTGCCGCAGAGTAGCATGAAGGCCAAACAATCGATCACGACCCTGTATTGGGGTGCGGTGAGCGGCAGTCCCGCGGCCGTTAGTAGAAACGGGAGATTTCCCGAGGAGGTGTAATAGGCGTGGAAGACGACCTGATCGACCGGATGAGCGCCAAACAAGGCGACGGCACCGTACCCGGCGATCGGAAAGATCAGAAAGGAGATTGTCCATTTTACGCGGTGCCGTGCCGCCAAGAAGATGACCGGTGCGAATAGCAACGAAAGAAACTTTACCGCAATAATAGAAAACCCGAGCGATAACCCGCTCCAGCCCTCGCGATTGCGCAGCAGGGCGAGCAGCGACAACGCCAGCAGCAGCGAGATGCCCACATGGTTTTGTCCCCCAATAGCTACAGTGCTTATCGCCAGAGGGTTAAGAGTATACAAAACCGCTGCTCGGCGGGTTGCTCGCTCTGTGAACGCCTCGCGAGCCACTTTCAGCCATACCGGGAAGGAGCAAAGCTCAACCAGGATCGCGAGGAAAACAAGTGCTGCGGGGCTGTGCCAGCAAGCAATGGCAACCGCCGTAATTTCGTCGAAAAGCGGCCCGTAGGCGGTATGAATGCCGACGAGCGGGATGGCGCCATGCAACGCCGCCTCGGCCTCGCTATAATATACGGTAACGTCAGAGTGCGGCTCAATGCCTAGTACAAAGAAAATTAACATGAATAAGCTGATCCGTGACAAAGCAAGGACAGTAATCAGCACCAAATCATGCGTACGGCGCGTTAGCCCGACTTCGCGGATTGGCTGCGCAAGAATGCGATTTTGAGTGCTGCGCGAGCAAGCAAGCAATTGAATTGATGGGGCTCGTATTGGCGAGGGTTGCTAGAATGGGCTGTAGTGAAGACCTACCCTATTCCCTGGGTCGGGTTTCTGCGCCACGATTCGTGCCATCATGT
>Ga0210395_10002258_pt1 | contig 15028 bp, 9 predicted proteins | sample IncBWH4OmetaG_FD_150861 | JGI IMG/M metagenome (GOLD analysis project Ga0210395, IMG submission 150861) | Forest soil microbial communities from Barre Woods Harvard Forest LTER site, Petersham, Massachusetts, United States - Inc-BW-H-4-O ... | reverse complement strand
GAAAGTGCAGGTTGGCGATGGCGGTGCGCAGGTTGACCTTGGCCTGGAGTTCCTGCACGCGCGCAGCCAGCAGGGCATTTTGTTCCGTAAGCACATCCAGGCTGGTCACCAGGCCGGCGTCGAACTTGGCCTTTTCCAATTCGTATTGTTGTTCGCTGAGCGTGGCGGTCTCGGTCGAGGCGCGCACGCTTTCAATGCCGGTCTGCACGGCGCGGACCGCGGAACGGACCTGGACCGTGAGGTTTTCGTCTTCCTGTTCAAGAGCGGTTTCCTCACTGTGCTGGTTGGCCAGGGCCTGATGATAGAGCGCACGGTTGGCGCGCAAGCCCAGGGGGAAAGTAAGGGTGACGCCGGCCTGCCATGAATGGCCGTTGTCATTGGTGACTTGGTCGATGGCGGCGTCGTAGGAATGCCCAAGGCTGTTCAAGCCGACTCCGCCGTCGATATCGAGCTCCGGCAGGGCGTTGCGCTTGGTCGTGAGGGCGTCGAGTTTGAATTGCTCGATGGTGGCCTGGATGATGGCGAGGTCGGGGCCGTTGTCGCGCGCGAGTTTGTAGGAAAGGTCGAACGAGACCTCGGGATTGTTGGCCATGGCCGGGAAATCCACCGGGCCGACCGGGCCGCTGAAATCGCGCTGGCTCATGCTTTGCAGGAGGACATCCTCGTCGTTGCGGACGGTTTGCTCATCGAGGATGAGCTGGCTGCGGGCCGTGGCCACGCCGACCTGGGCCTGCAGCACGTCGAGGTCGGTGAGGACCCCGGTCTGCCGTTTCACGACATTCTCGTTATAGAGTTCCTGGGCGAGGCGCAGGCTGTCCTCCTGGACTTTATATTGTTCACGCGCGAAGATCAGGTTGAAGTAGGCGGTCTCCACGTTGAAAATGACCGTCAGCACGGTGCTCTTGAAATTAAGGTCGGCGATTTGCACGCCGAGCTTGGCGCGCTTGATGGCGGCCAGGTTGTAATCGATGCCGGCCCCCTGCAGCAGGGGCTGCGTGAGGGAGAGCGAGACATCGCTGGTGTAGGCGGGATCGACCCATTCCGAAGAGGGAACGTCCCGATTACGATTGAGGTCGGAGTTGGCGGAGATGATGCCGCCGGTGGGGATTTTTTGCGAGACCGAGAGCGTGCTTGTCGTGTCGTTGGTGTACAACCCGCCGGCGATTTCACCGGTCGTCGGATTGGTGAGAGCGGCGTTCTTGGTTACCGATTTCTGCGAGTCGATGGTCAGGGTGGGATCGTACCCGGCTTTGGCGATGATGACGGAGTCCTTGGCTTGTTCGGTGGAAAACTTCTGGATGCGCACGTCGAAGTTTTTTTCCAGCGCCTGGGCCACGCATTCATCCAAGGTCAGCGGCGGCAGATTCGACAGGCTCACCGCAGGCAGATTCGACCCATTCGACGGGCTCAGGGCAGGCGCGGATGGGTCCTGGGCGGCCGCGGCACCGGTAACGACGAGAAAGAGGGCGAGGCTGGTGCGGGCAATAAAGCGTGGCATGGGGACGTGAAGACAAGTGCAGGCGCGCAGGGCGTCGTGAAATTATAATTTTACCGATTTTGTCCGCGTGGGACGAATTTGGCGCAGCGAGGATGGCGCACTGGCTGGGGTGACGAAGGGCCCGGCGGAAAGTTTCGGTGAATCGCGCCGGACCGGGAAAGCAGGCGTTGGCGAGTCGGACGGCGCGGCGCCAAGGGCGTAATTTTTGGAAGCCATCTCAAAATTGAAAAGAATGCCCATTTTGAATTCTAAGATAGCTTCTTAGCAATCCACCGCGGCAGCGCGAGAGAAAATCCGGCCGGCGGCCGTGGTGGCGGCCGGGCTAGGGCGTGTCGGCGGGCGCGGATTTCTTCTGTTCATTGGTGATAATTTCCACGAGCGAAGCACCCAGCGTGGCGTTCGCCACCATGGGTGCGAGCTTGTCGCGGGCGGAGGCAAACTGCGGGTTGGCGGCGGAAAGATCGGGACCTTTTTTCGCGACGACATAAATGAACCAGCCCTTGTTCTCGGAAAAAATCAGGTCGGAAACATGGCCCGGCTCGAGGCGGTCGAGATGGTCGCGGATACTTGCCGCGAGATCCTTGGGCGGCTGTCGTTGGGTAAAAGGCGGGAAAGTTTTAACGGCAAGCTTTACGCCGGCGGTGGGCGTGATGGTGGCGATGATATTGGCGGCGGTGACGGCTTGATCGAAGGTGTCCCCGGCCTTGAGCCGGGCCACCAGTTGGTCGTGGATGGATTGGCCGAGGTCGTTTTGGAAAAGTTTCTGCTTCAGGTCTTCTTTATAGTCAGCGGTGACCTTGGCCTGCACTTCGGACAGGAGCGGGGTGTAGGCGGGGATGGTTTCTTTCCAGAGCAAGATCACGCTGCCTGCTGGCGTCGCGAGGGCGTCGGAAAAGAAATGATCCTTGTCGAGACGGAAGGCTTCGTTGGCGACTTCGGGCGAGCTGCCGAGTTCGGCGGGAGGCGCATCGACGGAAAACGGAGCCAGCGATTTGAGCGCGAGGTGATGCTCGGCCAGGAACGTGTCGAGCTCGGGCGTGACACCGTCAATTTTTTCGTTGTAGAGGGCCAGCGCGATATCGGAGGCGGCCTGCGCGGCCAGGCGCTGCGCGCGCTCGAGCTGGAGGGCGCTTTCGACCTGTGGGCGAACGGCGGCGAAATCGCTGTCCGGGGTGCTTTTCGCCAGGAGGTTGGGCATTTTAATGCTGGCCGGCTTGGGAAAGCGTGCGGGGTTGGCCTCGTAATAGGCGCGCACTTCATCGTCGGTCACATTGACCTGGGGAACGAAATCCGCCGAGGGAAAAGCGATGTAATCTACGCTGACGCGGTCGGGAATTTGATAACGGGCGGGGTTTGCATCGAAAAATTTTGTGATCTCCGCCAGGGTGGGAGCGAGGGTTGGATTGTATTTGGCGTAGTCGGCGCTGGCGACGGCGAGCGTCCATTGTGTGTCGTCACGGGCCAGTTGGGTCTTGATGTCGCCGGGGAGGACATAGCCGGGGCCGCCGAGGAGTTTGCTGGCCTGCTCGGCCCGCCAGTTGGCGATGAGGACGCGGCTGACATCGGCCACCGTGGCCGGGGCATTGAAACCGGCCAAAACCTGGGTTTCGCGGAAGGTATTATATTTGATGGGATCGAACTCCCCATTGGCATCGGCGAAGGCGCCCATGGTTTTAATGTAGTTGGCGAGCACGTCTTCGGAAGGTGCGGGGAGGTGGAGCTGGTCGGCGAGGGCGAGGGTGGCGGTGCGCTGAAACGCATATCGCTCCAGTTGGGCGTTATCGCCGATCGGAAAGCCATAGTGGAGATAGATGCTGAGCTGGGCGTCGCCGAAGATGTGATGTTGATCGTCGGTGGACGCGAGATTGTAGCCAAAAAATGGCCGAGAGAGCGTGCGGTTGTCGCCGCGGCCGATGCCCGGCGTCGCGCCGATCGTGAAGATGAACGAGACGATCATCACGCCCAGGATCAGGGCGAAGATGGTGCGAAAGTGACGTTGAAAGTTCCGTTGAATCCAGGAAATCATGGGTAGAAACCGACAAGCGTGGATTTCGCCCGGCGGGTGTCAACTGTGCGTTGCAATCGGGGCTGGGGGCGTACGTTTCAGCCTGCCTCAATCAATATATCCTTGTGTGATTGATGCACCTGCAAGGCCGACCTCGTCGGGGCTAACCGCGATAAATCGCTTTGCGCCCTGCTGGCCAACAGAGCGCAAACGAATGCATCACTCAAGCTTTGGGTGATGCATCCGGGTCAGCCTGGCCTGTCGGATGATGCGCAGCAATTCGAGCAGGACCAGCGGCACGAAAATCCAAAGCACCTGTACCGGGAAAATTTTACGGGCGGCGGCCTGGTGGTAGGCGACGAGCGCGGCGGCGACGTAAGCGAGCCGGTGCAGGTTCTTCCAACGCTTGCCGCCGAGCCAGCGCACCGCGCGGTTCAGGCTCGTGATCGCGAGCACGAGCAGGATCGAAAACGCCACCAAACCGGTGAGCAGGAACGGTTTTTTGACGTCGCTGGCCAGGATCGCGAAACCGCCTTCGTAAAGCAGGTGGGTCGCGAGGTGGAGCAGGGCGTAGAAAAAGGCGCTCACGCCGACCAGCCGGCGATGGCGGTTGAGCGCCTGCACGAGGCTCGATTTGGGGAATAGCACGCGCAGCGGCGTGAACGTGAGGACCACGGCGAGCAGCACGCAGGCGATAAAGCCCAGGTGGTGCAGGATGTATTTCAGCGGGTCGGCGAGCACGCTGGGATCCTGGCGAAACAGCGGCCAAGCGGGCCAAAGGCCGGGCAGCACGATCAGCGTTACCACCAACGCTTTCGAGCGAAGCAGCCTGGTGAGCAAGGACACCGGCGGCTGGGTGTTCTTAATCGAATCCATGCAATTTAACCGTGAATAAACCATCCTTCGTTAAAGTTACAAGGGCAGGCACGGATGATCATGGATTCGATTCGTTTTTTTAACCACTGATGAACACCCTACTTCGCCCTGAGCATTTCGAACGGGCTACGAAGGGCAGGCTTATAGGCACTTATTAGTTCGCTTTAGATTTTTAACCGCAAATGGACGCCAATCGACGCGAATGGGCTGACTGAAAAAGCTGCTGGAGCGGTTTAAAAAATACTGTAGCCGCAACTGACAATCAATTCTTGGCGCCTTGTACCAAAATTGAATTTGGGCGTTGCGCGCGGTCGCGCGGGTAGGGACGGACCGCCGAGCCGTCCGCATTGCCAAGCGGCGCGCCCGTCGGTCGCGCCCTACCAGAATTCGGCCAGCAGATTTTTTCAGCAACCTAGCAGTGCTCATGAGTGCCCATTAGTGGTTAAATCGAATCCATAAATATTAGCGTCCATTTGTGTTCATTCGCGGTTTTCCACGGTTTAACTTCGCTTAGAAGTTCCTGACTAGGTCGAGCCCTTGGTAGAGCGCAGCGACCTGTTTCTCGTAGCCGTTGAACATGAGCGTAGCCTGCCGCCCCGAGAAAATCCCGCCGCCGATGATCCGCTCGCTCGCCTGCGACCACCGGGGATGATCCACGTCTGGGTTCACGTTCGCGTAGAAACCATATTCATCCGGGGCCATGATATTCCAGGTGTTGCGAGGTTGGGCGGCGGTGAATTCGATCTTCACGATCGATTTGATGCCCTTGAAACCATATTTCCACGGTGTCACGAGCCGCAGGGGCGCGCCGTTCTGATTGGGGATGGGCTTGCCGTAAATGCCCGTGGCGATGAAAGCCAGTTCGTTGGTTGCCTCGTCGAGGCGAAGGCCCTCGACGTAAGGCCAGTCAAGAATGGCTTCGCGCTGGCCCTCGACATTGGCCGGATCATTGAAAGAAGTGAGCTTCAGGTATTTCGCCTCGGGCTTCGGATCGGCGAGCGCCACGAGCTTGGCCAGCGGGAAACCGTCCCAGGGCACGACCATCGACCACGCTTCGACACAACGGTGGCGATAAACGCGTTGTTCGAGGCCGCCCATTTTCTTGACGAGCTCATTGACATCGAACTTGGCCGGATGGCGGACAAGTCCAGCCAGCTCGATGGTCCATGGCTCGGTTTTCCACCCTTGGTTGGCGTAGGCTTTGGGATCGTCCTTGTTGGTGCCGAATTCGTAGAAATTATTGTAGCTGGTGACGAGGTCGTAGGGCGTGGGCTTGAGCCCGGTAGCGGGATAGGCCGGATTTTGTTTGTCGGGAAAGCCGGCGGTGGCCGCGACCAAGTCGCGTGAAGCCAGCATGGCCCCGGCCACACCCAAGCCCAGCGTCCTGAGGAAATCACGCCGGTTGCGCAGACGGTAAATCTGCTCGGGGGTGACAGCCGTCTCGGGCATTTCCCAATCTTTTTTGGAGCGTATGAGCATGGCGGGTTTATCGCGTGGCCTTCAGGGGGCCTCCCGACAGCAGAAGGTTATGGTCATTAGAGCATTTTAACCACTGATGATCACTGATTCGGAGGAAACAGATAAAAAATGAGTTCGAACCTAACTTCGTATTTATCAGTGACGATAAGTGTACATCAGTGGTTAATACGGTATAGAGGGGTGAACGAGCGAAATTATTCCCGGGAGGCTCACTCGATTTGCCGGCTAGAGCTTCGCCCGGCGGAGGCGCAGGGCGTTGGTGATAACACTGATCGAGCTCAGGCTCATGGCGGCACTGGCGATCATCGGATTGAGCCGCCAGCCGAAAAACGAATAGAGCACACCGGCGGCAAGCGTCACGCCGAGTAGATTATAGACGAACGAAAGAAACAGGTTCTGGCGGATGTTGCCATGACGGCGCGGCTGAGATGAATCGCGCGCACGATGCCGTTGAGATCGCCTTTCACGAGCGTTACGCCGGCGCTTTGCATGGCGACGTCGGTGCCGGTGCCCATGGCGATGCCCACATCGGCCTCGGCGAGTGCGGGCGCGTCGTTGATGCCGTCGCCCGCCATCGCGACGATACGGCCGGCGGCGCGCAGCGTGCGCACGCGGGCGTGCTTGTCCGCGGGTTTGACACCGGCTTCGACTTCGTCGATGGCGAGTTGTTGGGCGATGACGCGCGCGGTGCGCTCGTGATCGCCCGTGAGCATGACAATACGCAGGCCGAGGAGGCGCAATTCGGCGAGGGCTGCGGCCGTGGTCGGTTTGAGCGGATCGGAAATGCCGAGCACGCCGGCCCAGCGTCCATCGATGGCGACAAACACGGCGGTCTGGCCCCCGGTTTGCAGCGGGGTTGCGGCGGCTTCGTCGATGGCGATGCCTTGGCTTTGCAGAAACGCCGCCTGGCCGATGAGCACATGGCGGCCGCCGACCATGCCACTGACGCCACCGCCGGTGAATGATTGGAATTTTTCCGTCGTCGCGATCGCGAGTTTGCGTTCCTGCGCGCCGCGCACGATGGCGGCGGCGAGCGGGTGTTCGCTGGACTGTTCGACGGCGGCGGCCAGCTCAATCAGTTCGGCTTCGCCAAAATCCTTCGCGGGCTGCACGGCGGTGAGGCGTGGTTGGCCTTCGGTCAACGTGCCGGTTTTGTCCACGACGAGCGTGTCGATTTTCTCCAGTTTCTCGATCGCCTCGGCGTTTTTGATCAGGACGCCGGCCTGGGCACCGCGGCCGACCCCGACCATGATTGACATCGGAGTGGCGAGGCCGAGTGCGCAAGGACAGGCGATGATGAGCACGGACACGGCACTGGCCAGTGCGTAGGCGAGGCGGGGCTCCGGTCCCCAAATCATCCACGCGACAAACGTGAGCGCGGCCGCGCCGACGACGGCCGGCACGAAAATCGCCGAAACCTTGTCGGCGAGTTGCTGGATGGGCGCGCGGCTGCGCTGCGCATCGGCGACCATTTGCACAATTTGGGCCAGCAAGGTGTCGCGACCCACGCGCTCGGCGCGCATGACGAAGGAGCCGGTGCCGTTGATCGTCGCGCCGGAAACTTTAGCGCCGGCGCTTTTTTCGACGGGCAAGGGCTCGCCGGTAAGCATGGATTCATCGACGCTGCTCGCACCGTCCTCGACGCTGCCGTCCACCGGCACGCGTTCGCCCGGCCGGACGCGCAGGCGGTCGCCCACTTTCACCTGGTCGAGCGGAATTTCTGCTTCGTGCCCGTCGCGCACGACCCGGGCGGTTTTGGGCGCGAGGTCGAGTAGGGCGCGAATGGCCGCGCCGGTGCGGTTGCGCGCGCGCAGTTCCAAGACCTGTCCGAGCAGGACCAGCACGGTGATGACCGCCGCCGCCTCGAAATAAACATCGACTACGCCGCCGGGCATGCGCATTTCCGCGGGAAAGATCCCGGGCGCGAGGAGGGCGGCGACACTGTAGCCGTAAGCCGTGCCCACGCCGAGCGCGATGAGCGTGAACATGTTCAGGTTGAAGGTGCGCAACGAGCGCCAGCCGCGCACAAAAAACGGCCAGCCAGCCCACCACACGACGGGCGTGCTCAGCCCAAACTGAATCCATTGCGTGAGGTGCGGCGAAAGCGCGGAGCCGACCAGCATTCCGCCCATGGCGAGCAGCAGCACGGGTGCGGCGAGAACGGTGCCGAGCCAAAAGCGTCGCATCATGTCGCGCAGTTCGGGGTTTTCTTCCGGCGCGGCGGAGACGGTCTTTGGCTCCAGGGCCATGCCGCAAATCGGGCATGCGCCCGGATGATCCCGCTCGATCCCGGGGTGCATCGGGCAGGTGTAGAGGATTTTGGACGCGGCGTACGCAGGATTTCGCTCCAAGGCCATGCCGCACTTCGGACAATCTCCCGGCTGGTCCGATTCCACGCCTTCGCACATCGGGCAAAAATACGCCGCACGTGCGGTGGACTTCGCGTCGCTGGGTGGATGATGGCAGCAGCCCTCGTGGGCGTGATCGTGCGTGTGGGAGTCGGGCTTCATTTGAAACGAACCGAGACCGCCAGCCGTTGGCGGAAATAGCTAGCCATACAATATTACACTTGGTCGCAAACAAACCCTCGAATTCTTTTTATATCCCAATGAAGCGTGTCAGGCCGGACTTGTTTCTCCAAGGTCGTGGCGAAGTTCGTCCGCGGTCGCCGGGCCGGCGATCGTGCCCGGCGGCGCCTCATACCAGCCGGGATCGGTGTCGTAGTCCGCGAGGGTCTCGCGCACTTTCAAAATCGTGAACATGCCGCCCATGTCGATGTAGCCGTGCGGGCCGGAGCCGCCGACCATCGGCGTGCTGTTGCCCGGGACGGCCATGCCCATCTCGGCCATGTCGCTCATGCCGGTCTGGCCCATGCTCATGTAGCCGGGGAGATGTTTTTGCAGCTGCGGATCGAGTTTGCTCGTGTCCACGCCGATGAGGTTGGGCATGCCGTGGCCCATCTGCGTCATGGCATGATGGGTCATGTGGCAGTGCAGCGGCCAGTCGCCGGGCGCGTCGGCGATGAACTCGACCACGCGGACGGCTCCCACGGGCACGAGTACGGTGGTCTCGGGCCGCTGGGCGGATGCGGGCACGGCGCCGCCGTCGGTGGCAATGATTTTGAACGCGTGGCCGTGCAGGTGGATCGGATGGTGGTCCATCGCGCCGAGGTTGCCCAGGCGGATGCGCACACGGTCGCCTTTCTTCACGACGAGCGGCGCGGTCGCGGGGTAGACTTTGCTGTTGAGCGTGAGCACGTTGAAGTCCGTCATCTCGGTTGGGTCGGGGCGCGCGGCGCCGGGATCGATCCGCCATTCGTGCAGCATGAGCGAGAAATCGCGGTCGGGAGGCTGGGCTTCCGCCTCGCGCGGATGGATGACGAACATGCCGGTCATGCCGAGTCCCATCTGTGTCATCTCATCGACGTGCGGATGATACATGAAGGTACCGTGCTGGCGGAGCGTGAATTCGTATTTGAACGTCTCGCCGGGCGGGATGGGTTTCTGGGTGAGGCCGCCGATGCCGTCCATGCCATTGGGCACAAAAACGCCGTGCCAGTGTGTGCTGGTGGCCTCGGGAAGTTTGTTCGTAACGTAAAAACGCACGCGATCGCCCTCGACGGCTTCGATCACGGGACCGGGCGTGCGGCCATTGTAACCCCAGCACTTGGCGTGGAGCCCGGGGGCAAACTCGTGGTCAAATTCTTCGGCGACGAGGTGAAAAACTTTCACGCCATCGACGAGCCGCCAGTGCAGCAAGGCGCCGTTGGGCACGGTGAGCGGCGTGCGGCCGGCGCCGGTCGAAGGGGCGGGATCGCCGGGCGAAGAGTCCGCGGCGCGGGCGGCGTGTTGCAGAAGGGCGGGGCCGGCGGCGAGCGCGACGACGCTGGTTTTAAGCAGTTGGCGGCGGGAGATCATGGCTGGGTGGCGGGTTGGGAGTTGGTCGGGGTGAGGCTGCCGCCGGCGGCGCGCTCGAGTTCGGCGAGGGAGATCCAGTAGTCGCGGCGGGCTTCGATTTCACCGCGTTCGGCGGCGAGTTCATTTTGTTTGGCGAGGACGAGCTCGTAGGCGCTGGCGAACATGCCGTTGTAGTGTTGTTGGGTAAGTTCGACCAGGCGACGCTGCTCGGGCCCGAGGGTGTCACGGTAGAGGATGGCGGCGTCATGGGCGGCGACCAGGCGGTCGCGCGCCACGCGCACTTCGCTGCGCGCAACCGCGGCGAGCGCCTCAAGCCGGTCGGCGGCCTGGCGAAGCTGGGCCTTGGCGCGTTGCCTCCGCGCTGAGCCGTGATTGAAAATCGGCAGCTCGACGCCGATCGTCGGGCCGAGCGATTCTTGGTCCACATCGCGCTCATACCCGACGCCGAGGTCGACGGAGTTGGCGAAACGATAATTTTCGGCGAGGCCAAGCCCGCGCGCGGCCGCCGCGTAATCGGCCTTGGCCGCGGCGAGATCGAAACGCTGGTCGAGGGCGATGGTCTCGAGCTGGTCGAGCGGCGGTTCGGAGGCGGGCACAGGCGCGAGCGCGTCGTCGATGTGCCAGTTGGTGGGTGCTTCGGCCAGGCCGAGCAGGCAATTGAGTTTTTCGCGCTCGATCTGCAGGCCGGCCTGCGCGCGCGCGCCGTCGAGGCGCAGCTGATCGTAGGCCGCCTGCCGCTGCAGGAGAGCGAGGTCGGAGATGTTGCCGGCGTCGTGCTGCAGCCGCGCGAGTTCGGCGGAGGCATGTTCGAGGTCGAGCGCGCTTTGCAGGCGATCGAGAATCTGCTGCTGCGCCTGCAGCACATAGAATTCGTCCTTGGTTGCGGCCACCAGCGTGAGCGCCTCGTCGGCGATGCGCAGGCGCACGGCGTCGAGCTGGTCCGCGGCGATTTTTTTGCGGCGCGGCAGCGTGAGCAGGTCGAGGAAGCTTTGCGTAAACGAAGCCGTGACGCGCGTGGCTTCCGGCGCGATGAGGGGGAAACCGAGTCCGAAGCCGAGCTCGGGGTTTTTAAGCAGGCCGGCTTCGACCCAATCGGCTTGCGCGATGCCGATGTCCTTGAAATCGGCGCGGAGACCGGCGTTGTTGAGGAGCGCAACCTGCGCGGCGGAATCGGCCGTGAGCGGGCGGGCCAGCAAGGCGGATACGGTGCGGGCGATGTCAGGGTCGTGCACGATGGGATAACCGGTGTGGGCGGAGATGTCGGCATGAGTGTCGCGATAAGCGGTGCCGGTCGGCGTGGCGCAGCCGACGAGCAGCATAAGCGAGAGGAAAAGCGGGAGGAAAAACTTCATCGTGGTTTCGGTCGGAGATTTTGCGGGATCGGTCGTGGTCCGGTTTGGCTGGGTTGAATTCACCGCGGGCGGTGCAAAGCCAGGGTGCGCAAGCAAACGTGCGCGGCACCGCCGGGCACGGATAAATGGCATCGTCTCGCGCCAAATTCGGCGCAAAGCGAAGCGTTTAGGCAGAACGCGGGGGAGCGTGGCTTAGCAAGCCATGTTGCAGCACCAGTTCGGCGAACGATAATCGTTCCGGCGGGTCGGTGCTTTGGGGATGAAGGGCGACAAGGTGAGCTTCGCTCAAAATTTCGTCGGTGGGTAAAAGCAGAAACAGCGGACCGGCCGGCGCGGGCGCCGCCGCCAATTTGGCCGACAGATCTTGCGCCGGAACCGCATGGATCGACTCGCAACCGCACGCATCGTTGCAAGCGTGGTGGCAATGCGCCGGGCCGGCCAGGTGAGGCGGAATCGCGGCCAACACTTTTGTCGAGCACAGCGTGACGGATACCAGCCAAACGAAAGCCGCCACCAGCAGGAGGCGGAAACGGTTTTGACGTGTTTTGCGAGCAACCATCGTGAAACAGCTAGGTAATAGTACGCCGGGCTGCAAACAAACCCTCAAGTTTTCTTCGTTTCAACGAAGAACTCATTTTCAGTTTTGAAATGAGTTCCAAACCCTTTCTTCACGGGGCGGCGATGCGGCTGAAGGGCGGTCGAGTTTCATCAAAAGGAAAATCCGCCAAAAGCTCGTCGAGCGGCTTGGCGAGGAACTTGTCCTGGCCGAGGGTGAGCATGTGGTCGCGGTAGGATCGGGCGATCGGGTCGATCCCGTCGAGGGTATCGCCGGCGGGATCGGCGCCGTAGTTGTCGAAGGCCAGCTTGAATTGCTGCAAGGTGATGTGGGCCAGCGGCCGCGCGGGTTGATAGAGATAATCCGTGGGCGAGTCGGAATTCGCGGGTGGGATGGGCGTGACAAATTTGAGATCGACGAGGCAGTTGAGGCATTCGTTGAGGATTTGGGTGGAGACTTTGAGCAACGCGGCGAGTTGGGAGGCGTTGACGGGCGGCAGGTCTTGCTGGAAGCGGCGGCTGATGGTGAGCAGCACGACGAGCGACAGGCGTTCGCGCGTGGATTCGGCGAGGGAATGCCAGGCCGCCTGGCTGCTGCGGAAACGAACGTTTTGCACGGCGTAGCTGAGCTGGCCGCCGACGAGCACGACGAACCAAAAGATGAAAAGGCCGAACATGAGCATCGGCAGGATGCCGAGCGAGCCGTAGAGGCTTTTGCTGATGAGAACGCGGCGGAAATAAATAAACGCGAGATAGTTGTTCAGCACGAGCAGCCCCGCCACGACGACTGCCCCGATGAGCGCCGCGCGCCAGTACACGCGGGTATTCGGGGTGAAGCGGTAGAAAAGCGTCAGGACGATGACGAGCAATACCTTGGACAAGGTGGGCAGCAGCGCAACGACCAGGCCGAGCAAGTGCGCGCCGAGGGGCAAATTTTCGGCAAAGAAATTAAAGAGCGCACTGGCGCCGAGCGCGGTGACCGCGGCAAAAAAAAGGACGGCGCCGAGGATGAGCACGGTCCAGTAAAACACGACGCGCTTGAGCAGACTGCGGCCACGGCGCACGCCCCAGATTTCGTTGAAGGCGTTTTCAATCGACATGAAAAGCCCCAGCACGATGAGGGCCAGGGTGAGCCCGCCGATCACACCCGCCGTGCCATGGCGCGCACCAGTGATGAAACCGTCGATGAGCTGGACGAGATCATCGTTGACGGAGCCTCGGCCTTTCGACGGCCGGTGGCGGGGTGACGGTTGACTCGCGCCGAGGGCGGGGGATGGATTCCCACCGGCGCTTGCCGCGGTGGGTGAGGCGGGCGCAGCCGGGGTGGCCTCGGTTTTTGTTTCGGGCGCCGGCGGGGCCTTGCCCTGGTCGGAAGATTTTTCGTAGTCCTCGTATTCCGAAATCGAAGGGGCCGCAAAGGTGATGAGCCGGTGAAGCACATTGACGGCGAGATAAGGGTCGTTTTTGTCGAGCACGAGACCGGCCACGAGCACCGCGATGGCGACCAGCGGACCGAGCCCGAGCAGCGAGCTGAAGCTGAGCGCGGCGGCGCGGCTGGCGGTCTTGTTTTCAAAAAGGCCGCTCGCCGTGATGGAAATCACGCGCAGCACGGCGTAAAGGCGCCCGCGAGGCGAAGGTTCGTTAAGGCAGGAGGGTTGCCAGATATCTTTTTTCAGCAGCCGGGAGAGTTTTCCCCAGCGATGAGTCATCCGCGCCATGGTGAGTTAGAAGCTATCCCAAGTAAAAAACGGGCGGCACCTTTTCAATTTTGAGCTAGCCCCCCCAGAATTCCTGTGCCGCGACGCATAAAAGAACTTATTTCAACTCCCAAAAATGAGTTCTAACAGGCTGCTAAGTCATCAGCATGTAATAGGCGAAACCAAGCATGCCGGCGAGCCCGAGCGCGACGGAGACGCCAAGCGTAATGAAATCCAGAAAGATCGTGGTGAGGTAGAGCCCAAGCGAGCCGGCCGCGATCACCCCCAGCGGCGCCGTCTCACCGCGCACCCAGAAAAGGAAGCCGATAAAACCAAGGCCGAGCGCGGCGCGAAAGCGGACAAGCGGGTAAAGCGTGACCATCTGCAACAGGAGCAACAGGGTGAGGATGAGGTCAAATGCGCCAAGAAAGACGAGTGGCTCGGCCAGGAGTTTTTTGGTATCGAGCGCGAGCAGCTCGTCGATGGAAGGCAGGACTTCCGAGGCCGCCGCGATCAAAAGAAAGAGCGTGCAAGCGTAGAGGCCGATTTTGGCGGCCCGGCCGCGGGCGATGGCAGGATCCTTGGCATGCTTGGTGTCTGACGTCCTGCCCTCGGCGGCGGCAAGCATGTCGTTTATGGTGATGGTCGCCTGGTCTTCCTTATCGAGGTTAAGCGTGGAGACATTGGCCTTGGCTTTGACGGTAAGTTTTTTCTTCTCGGGGAAGAGGGAGTTCTTGAGGTCGGCATTCGCCCCGACGGGAATCCATTTCTCCGAGGTGCTCTCGTAATAAAGCGTGTCGAGCCCCACTTGCCCGGCTTCAGCCAGGGAAGAGAGCTGTTCCGGAGTGAAGGGGCCCCGGGCCTCGGTAGCACCCGCGTTGCGGATGTAAAATTCCTGCGTCGGCATGAAAAAGTAGATTGGGCGTGGGAGGGGGGAGCGGCAAGAGTTTTGTCAGTGGGCCGGTTCGGGTTAACAAAGTTTTATGGTTTTACATGCGCTGGAGTGGGCGCAGGCCAAGGAGATACAGGCCGGTCTCCAGTATCAGGAGCGTACGGGCGCAGAGCAGCAGGCGGCGGGCGCGCAGGGCCGGGTCGTCCACGATGACTTTGTCGGCTGCATAAAAAGTGCTGAACTGGCCGGCGAGATCGTAGAGGTAGGTGCACAGGAAATGCGGGCGGAGCTGCGTGGTCGTGAGCTGAAGCGTGGCCGCGAAGTCGATTAACTTGCGGGCGAGCGCGAGTTCGGCGTCGGTCGCGGGCGGCGTGGCGCCGGCGGTGGCCGTGCGATCACTCGGATCCAAGCCGGCTTTGCGGAAGATCGAGTGGATGCGCGTGACGGCGTAGAGCAGGTAGGGCGCGGTATTGCCTTCGAAGGAGAGGATTTTGTCCCAGTCGAAGATGTAGTCGCTGCTGCGATTTTGCGCGAGGTCGGCGTAGCGCACGGCGCCGATGCCGACGGCGTTGGCAATGTCGCGCCGCTCGGCCTCGGGCAGGTCCGGGACTTTTTCCGTGACGAGCGCGAAGGCGCGTTCTTCGGCCTCGGCCAACAGGGCCTTGAGTTTGATCGGGTCGCCGGAGCGGGTTTTGATGGCCTTGCCGTCCTCGCCGAGGATGGAGCCGAACGACACGTGCTCGAAATGCGGCAGTTT
>Ga0210395_10002257_pt1 | contig 15030 bp, 11 predicted proteins | sample IncBWH4OmetaG_FD_150861 | JGI IMG/M metagenome (GOLD analysis project Ga0210395, IMG submission 150861) | Forest soil microbial communities from Barre Woods Harvard Forest LTER site, Petersham, Massachusetts, United States - Inc-BW-H-4-O ... | reverse complement strand
GCCCACTGCCCGGCGCGTCGCGGATTCGGCCGACATCTCCGCACTCATCCCGCCACCACGCCCGGGCATCTCGCCAAATTTCGGGCAACTCATGCTCCGCCCGTCCGGACGTTATTCCCGGCGCGAGGCAACGACTCCTGCCCGCCCCTAGCCGGAACTTCGGGCTGTGCTGTAACTAGTGACATTGAGTTGCTCTGAGGTCTGTGGTCGTTTTGATAGAGTTAATGCCGTTTTGGGTGGCTTAGGGCGGCTTGGGCAGACTTGGGGCCGATGGAGCTTCCTGACATCCTACTCGCTGCGTAAGCTGAGAGTCACCCCTGGTCACGTACCCGATGCCACCAGTTTCCGCAGCTACGCGAGGGGCGCAGGGCCGCATCACGGCGGGTTGACCCACGCGGGTGCGGGTTGACCCACGCGGCTGCGATTTGACCCACGCGGGTGCGGGTTGACTACGCGGCTGCGATTGACCCACGCGGGTGCGGGCGGCGTCAGACGGGGTTCCGGGTGGCGCTGAGGCGGCGCAGGGAGCCCGCGATGGCCGCCGCCGCGGCGCCAGGGTCCGGAGCGCTGGTGATCGGCCTGCCGATCACCAGCAGGTCCGCGCCCGCCAGCAGGGCCTCTTCTGGCGTGGCCACCCGGGCCTGGTCGTTGGCCGCGCTGCCGGCTGGCCGCACGCCGGGCGTGATGAGCGTGACATCGGGCCCGACTTCCGCCCGGACGGCGGCGACCTCACGCGGCGAGCAGACCAGGCCCTGCGCGCCGGCCGCCACCGACAAGGTGGCCAGCCGGAGCACCGCGTCAGGCACCGGGCCGGTCATCCCGATCCGGTCCAGGTCATCGTCGCCCAGGGAGGTCAGCACCGTGACCGCCGCGACCATCGTCCCCGGGGCGGCCTCCACGGCGGCCCGGATGACATCGGCGCCCCCGGCCGCGTGCACGGTGAGCACATCGGGCCGCAGCCGGGCGACGGCCCGCGCGGCTCCGGCCACCGTGGCCGGGATGTCATGCAGCTTCAGGTCGAGAAATACCGCGACGCGGTTGGCGCCCCGCACCGTGGCCACCACCTGTGGCCCGTACCGCAGGTACAGCTCAAGCCCGACCTTGACCGTGCTCACGTGCGGCGTGACCAGCGCTGCCCACCTGGCCGCCGTCTCCAGGTCGGGCGCATCCAGCGCGACAGCCACCGGTGCAGGCTCGCTCACGACCGCTCCTTCCACTCGCTCATCAAGATGGATCGTTCAATCCGTAACATTACGTCATTGAGTGCTCGCAGCGTGCCAGCTAAGCCCGCCGGACGAGGCCACGGGAGACTCGGCCATGGGCTTGGCTGACGACATCGGCGACGCGGTCGACGCCGATGGCCGCTAGCTCCTCTTCAAGTTCCCGCAGCACACGCGAGCATGCCGAAGGATCGTGGATGATCGCCGTACCCACCCCGACCATGGAGGCGCCGGCCAGGAGCAGTTCCAGCGCGTCCCGGCCGGTGCGGACGCCGCCGGTCCCGATGATGGGCAGATCGGGGAACGCCTCCCGCACCTGCCACACGCACCGCACGGCGACGGGCCGGATGGCAGGCCCGGACAGCCCGCCGTAGGCCCCGGCCAGCGCGGGACGGAGGGTGCCGGGGTCGATGGCCATGCCGAGCATGACGTTGATCAGCGACAGCCCGTCGGCGCCGGCCGCGACGCAGGCGCCGGCCACGGCCACGATGTCCGTCACATCCGGCGACAGCTTGGCGAACACCGGTATGTCGTACCGGAGGCTGCCGCGCACCCTGGCGACCACGGTCCCGGCGGTCTGCGGGTCGAGAGCGAACAGGCGCCCGGCGTCTTCGGCGTTGGGGCACGACAGGTTGATCTCCACGGCCGACACGCCCGCCGCGTCGGACAGCCGGGCAGCCAGCGTGCCGTACTCGCGGAAGGTCTGGCCGGCGATCGAGACCACCACCCGCGCCCCGCGCGACAGCAGCCACGGCAGGTCACGCTGCAGGTACGCGTCGATGCCCGGGCCTTGCAGGCCCACCGAGTTCAGCAGCCCGCTCGGGGTCTCGGCCAGCCGGGGTGAGGGGTTGCCGGCCCGCGGCTCGGTCATGATCGACTTGCTGATGATCGCGCCGACCCGGTTGACGTCGATGAACTGGGCCAGCTCGCGTCCCGCACCCGCGCAGCCCGCGGCGGCGAGCACCGGGTTGGGCAGTTCGGCGGCGCCGAGCCTGGTCCGCATGTCAGCCGGCATGGCTGTGCTGTCCCGTCGGGGCTGGGGGGTCCGCACGCAGGCCGCCGGAGGCGCCGGGCCAGCCGGGGGCGCCGAGGGCATCGAAAGGGATGGTGCCGACGTCGTCCCAGCGGACCAGGTCGCCGCGGAAGACGGGGCCGTCCACGCACGAGCGCACGATGCGGGTGATCCCGTCGGTGCCGGTGACCGGCAGCACGCAGCCCATGCAGACCCCGGTGCCGCAGGCCATGGCCACGTCCACCAGCGCCTGCACCGGGATCTGGTACCGGCTGGCCATGCCGGTGACCTCCTGCAGCACCGGCACCGGCGCGCAGGCGTAGATCACCTCGGTCCTGGTCTCGCGGATAAGATGCTCCAGCATGCCGGTGACCGCGCCGCGGGCGCCGAGCGAGCCGTCGGCGGTGGCCACGGTCGCGCTCCGGCCGGAACGCCGGGCGGTCAGCGCGCCGAAGACCCGGTCCACGCTCTGGCCGCCGAGCAGGAAATCCACGCTGCTGCCCCGCTCCCGCAGCCGCGTGGCCAGCGCGAACAGCGGCGCGCTGCCGTAGCCGACGCCGAGCAGCAGGCACCGGGACGAGTCCCTGGGCACCGGGAACGGGCGGCCGAGCGGCCCGGTGACGTCGAGGGCGTCCCTGGCCCGCAGTCCGGCCAGCCACCGGGTGCCCGGCCCGCGCGCCTCGAACACGAACTCCACCGTGCCGCCGTGGTCGGGGCGGACGTCGTGCACGGCGAACGCCCGCCGGCCGAGCATGGGGCTTTCCGGCCCGCCGACGGCGACCGTGATGAACTGGCCGGGCCTGAACTTGGCGGCGATGGCCGGGGCGACCAGGGTCAGCGCGTGATAGGCATCGACGCGCCGCACGGTCAGCACGGTGGCCCGGACCTGGACCGGTTGTGTTTCTGCTGAAGCACGACCCCCGGGGATCCCCCCGCTCACGGGGGGGCTACCCGCCCCCCCGTAGCCCCCCGGCCCTGGCCGTGGCGGCGGAGCAGGGCGGCGTGCTCCTGCAGCGACCTGACGCCCACCTCGCCGCGGATGATGGCCTCGATGCCCTGTACCGCGGCGGCGAGGCCGGCCGCCGTAGTGACGCACGGGATGCCGCGGCGGACCGCGGCGGTGCGGATCTCGTAGCCGTCGAGGCGCGGACCGGACTGCCCGGGGCTGCCGAACGGCGTGTTCACGATCAGGTCCACCTCGCCTGCGAGAATCCGCGTGACCACGGTCGGCTCGCCGTCAGGCCCCGAGCCGTCGCCGTGCTTTCGCACGATCCTGGCACGAACCCCGTTGCGGCGCAGCACCTCCGCCGTTCCCTCGGTGGCCCAGATCTCGAAGCCCAGGTCGGCGAGGCGCTTAACCGGGAATATCATCGACCGTTTGTCCCGGTTGGCCACCGACACGAACACCCGTCCCTTGACCGGCAGCGAGCCGTAGACCGCGGCCTGGGCCTTGGCGTAGGCGGTGCCGAACGCCGTGTCGATCCCCATCACCTCGCCGGTGGAACGCATCTCCGGGCCGAGCACGGTGTCCACGCCCTGGCCGGCCGGGTCGCGGAACCGGCCGAACGGCAGCACCGCTTCCTTCACCGCCACCGGCGCGTCCAGCGGGAGAGCGCCCCCGTCGCCCTCGGCGCTGAGCATCCCCTCGGCGCGCAGCTCGGCGACGGTGGCGCCGAGCATGATCCGCGCGGCCGCCTTGGCCAGCGGCACGGCCGTGGCCTTGGATACGAACGGCACCGTGCGGGAGGCCCGCGGGTTGGCCTCGAGCACGTACAGCACCCCGCTGGCCAGCGCGTACTGCACGTTCAGCAGCCCGCGCACGCCCACCCCGGCGGCGATCGCCTCGGTGGCCGCGCGGATCTGCGCGATGTCATCGCGCCCGAGAGTGATCGGCGGCAGCGCGCAGGCCGAGTCGCCGGAGTGGATGCCGGCCTCCTCGATGTGCTCCATGACGCCGCCGAGGTAGAGCTCGGACCCGTCGTACAGGGCGTCGACGTCGACCTCGATCGCGTCGTCCAGGAACCTGTCGATGAGCACCGGGTGACCGGGGCTGACGTCGGTGGCCCGGGACACGTACCCGCGCAGCACGGCGTCGTCGTAGACGATCTCCATGCCCCGCCCGCCGAGCACGTAGGAGGGCCGGACCAGCACCGGGTAGCCGATCTGGTGGGCGATCAGCACAGCCTCCTCGGCCGAGGTGGCCGTGCCGTGCCGGGGCGCGGCCAGGCCCGCCTGCTGGAGCACCCGGGCGAAGGCGCCGCGGTCCTCGGCCAGGTGGATGGCCTCGGGCGAGGTGCCCACCACCGGGACGCGGGCGGCCTGCAGCGCCCGGGCCAGCCCGAGCGGCGTCTGCCCGCCGAGCTGCACGATCACCCCGGCTACCGGGCCGCTGGCCTGCTCCGCCCGGACCACCTCGAGCACGTCCTCGAGGGTGAGCGGCTCGAAGTACAGCCGGCCGGAGGTGTCGTAGTCGGTGGAGACCGTCTCCGGGTTGCAGTTGACCATCACGGTCTCGTAGCCTGCCGCGGCGAGCGCGAAGGAGGCGTGCACGCAGGCGTAGTCGAACTCGATGCCCTGGCCGATGCGGTTCGGCCCGCTGCCGAGGATGATCACCTTGGGCGCGCTGCCCTCCGGTACCTCGGTCTGCTCGTCGTAGGTCGAGTACAGGTACGGGGTGCGTGCCGCGAACTCCGCGGCGCAGGTGGCCACTGCGTGGTACACCGGCCGCACGCCCAGGCCCCAGCGGATCTCGCGGACCACGGTCTCGGTAGTGCCGCGCAGGTCGGCGAGCTGCGTATCGGAGAACCCGGACTCCTTGGCGGTCCGCAACGTGGCCGCGTCGAGGGCGGGCGCGGCCGCCACCTGCTGCGCGACCTCCTCGATGTGCTGGATCTGCTCGATGAACCAGGGATCGATGCCGGTCACCGCGACCGCGTCCGCCGGGGTGGCCCCGGCCCGCAGCGCCTGGTGGATGGTGGCGAGCCTGCCGTCGTGCGGGGTCCCGCAGTCACGCAGCAGCGCCGCCGCGTCCCCGGGCGCGTTTTTCCAGCTGAACGGCCCGTGGTTGCTCTCCAGCGAACGCTGCGCCTTCTGCAGGGCCTCGGCGAAGTTCCGGCCGATGGCCATGGCCTCGCCGACGCTCTTCATGTGGGTGGTAAGCGCGGGATCGGCGCCGGGGAACTTCTCGAACGCGAACCGCGGCACCTTGACCACCACGTAGTCCAGGGCAGGCTCGAAGCAGGCCGGGGTCCGGCCGGTGATGTCGTTGGGGATCTCGTCGAGGGTGTAGCCGATGGCTAGCCGCGCGGCGATCTTGGCGATGGGGAACCCGGTGGCCTTGGAGGCCAGCGCGGACGAGCGCGACACCCGCGGGTTCATCTCGATCACGACCATCTGGCCGGTGCGCGGCTCGACGGCGAACTGGATATTGCAGCCGCCGGTGTCCACGCCGACCGCGCGCATGATGGCGATGGCGGTGTCGCGCATCCGCTGGTACTCGCGGTCGGTGAGGGTCATGGCCGGCGCGACCGTGACCGAGTCGCCGGTGTGCACGCCCATCGGGTCGATGTTCTCGATCGAGCAGACCACGACCACGTTGTCGCGGGTGTCCCGCATCAGCTCGAGCTCGAACTCCTTCCAGCCCAGGATGCTCTGCTCGAGCAGGACCTCGTGGGTGGGGCTGGCGTCCAGCCCCGTCCCTGCGATGCGGCGCAGGTCGGCTTCGTTGTGCGCGATGCCGGATCCCAGGCCGCCCAGGGTGAACGAGGGCCGGACCACCACCGGGTAGCCGAGAATCTCGGTGGTCTCGATGCATTCGCCCAGATCGTGACAGATCCGGCTGGCCGGGACCTCGGCGCCCAGGCCGGTGACGATCTCCTTGAAGCGCTCGCGGTCCTCGCCGGCCCGGATCGCGTCGATGTTCGCGCCGATGAGCTCGACGTTGTACCGGTCCAGGACGCCGGAGTCGTGCAAGGCCACGGCGGCGTTCAGCGCGGTCTGGCCGCCCAGCGTGGGCAGGACCGCGTCCGGCCGCTGGATGGCGATGACCTTTTCCAGCGTGCCGGTGGTGATCGGCTCCACGTAGGTGGCGTCGGCAAACTCGGGGTCGGTCATGATCGTGGCCGGGTTGGAGTTGACCAGGCTGACCTTGATCCCCTCCTGCTTCAGCACCCGGCAGGCCTGGGTGCCCGAGTAGTCGAACTCGCAGCCCTGCCCGATGACGATCGGCCCCGACCCGATCACCAGGACCGACTTAAGGTCCTCACGTCGCGGCACGGCTCACCCCCTGGCCTTCTGGAGCAGGGCGCAGAACTGGTCGAAGTGGTCGGCGGCGTCGTGCGGGCCAGGGGCGGCTTCGGGATGGTACTGCACGCCGAACACCGGCCGCTGCTGCAAGCGCAGGCCCTCGACCACGCCGTCGTTCAGGTTGACGTGGCTCACCACGGCCGGCCCGTGCGGGGTGTCGAAGGGCTCCAGTGACTCCGGAGGCACATGTGACCAGGTGGCACCCGGGTCCGGGCCTGGCTCAACGACGTCGTTGTCACAACGATCCGCACCAGACGACGTGGTGGTCACAACGACGTCGTGACCGCTCCCGGGGAGGGCGGCGGCGAAGCCGTGGTTGTGGCTGGTGATGTAGACCCGGCCGGTGGCCAGGTCCATGACCGGCTGGTTCACGCCGCGGTGACCGTACCGCAGCTTGTAGGTGCGCAGGCCGAGGGCCAGGGCTAGGATCTGGCTGCCCAGGCAGATGCCGAAGGTCGGCAGCCCGGCGTCCAGGACACCGCGCATCGCGTCCACCGCGTACGTAGCCGCCGCCGGGTCCCCGGGGCCGTTGCTGAAGAACACCCCGTCGGGCGAGGCGGCCAGGATGCCGGCCGCGCTCGTGGTCGCGGGCACCACAAGCACCTCGCAGCCCCGGGCCGCCAGGTGGCGCGGCGTGGACGCCTTGATGCCCAGGTCGACCGCTATCACGCGGTACCTCGCTGGCCCCTCCGGGCGGACCGTGTAGGGCTCCGGCGTGCTCACCACGCGGGCCAGGTCGGCTCCGGTCATCTCCGGGCTGGCCAGCACCCGGTCGAGCAGCCGGGCCGGGTCGGTCTCCACCGTGCTGATCGCCGCCCGCATGGCCCCGCGCTCGCGGACCTGCCTGGTCAGCAGGCGGGTGCCGCGCACTGCGATGCCCGGGACGCCCTCGGCGCGCAGGTAGTCCTCGAGGGTGCCGGTGGCCCGCCAGCTCGAGGCGATCCGGGCCGGCTCGCGGACCACGTAGCCGCTGACCCAGGCCTGGCGGGACTCGGGGTCGTCGGCGTTGACGCCGGTGTTGCCGATGTGCGGCGCGGTCATGGCCACGATCTGGCGGCAGTACGACGGATCGGTCAGCGTCTCCTGGTAGCCAGTCATGCCGGTGTTGAAGACCATCTCGCCGAACGTCTCGCCGTCGGCGCCGAAGCCGGTCCCGCGCAGCGTGGTGCCGTCCTCGAGGACCAGCAGGGCACTGCGATAGGGGGCAGCGTGGTCGGGGGCGGGGCGGTCGGGCATGTCAGGTCAGCTTTCCGTCGAGCACGGTGGGCGTGCCGCGCAGGAAGGTCGCGACCACGCGGCCGGGCAGTTCCATCCCGGCGAACGGCGTGTTGCGGCTCTTGGACGCGCCCGCGGGGCTCACCGCCTCGGCGGGGGCGGCCGGGTCGTACAGCGTGAGGTGGGCGGGACGGCCGGCCTCGACCGGGGCGCCGTGCCCGGTGAGCCTTCCGATCCGGGCCGGGCGGACGGACATCCGGTCGGCCACGCCGGGCCAGTCCAGCAGTCCGGTGTCGACCATGGCCCGCTGCACCACGCGGAGCGCGGTCTCCAGGCCGGTCATGCCGAAGGCCGCCTCCTGCCACTCGGTCTCCTTGGCCTCCACCGGGTGCGGGGCGTGGTCGGTGGCCACGCAGTCGATGGTGCCGTCGGCGAGCGCGCGCCTGAGCTCGGCCACGTCGGCCGCGGTGCGCAGCGGCGGGTTGACCTTGTACACCGGGTCATAGCCGACCGCGAGCTCGTCGGTCAGCATCAGGTGATGCGGGGTGACCTCGGCGGTGACCGGCCAGCCCTTGGACTTGGCCCAGCGGATGATCTCGGCGGAGCCCGCGGTCGAGACGTGGCAGACGTGCAGCCGGGAGCCCACGTGCGCGGCGAGCAGGCAATCGCGCGCGATGATGGCCTCCTCGGCCACGGCCGGCCAGCCCGCCAGGCCCAGGCGGCCGGAGATCTCGCCCTCGTTGAGCTGCGCTCCCTCGGTGAGCCTGGCGTCCTGCGCATGCTGGGCGATCACGCCGTCGAAGGCCTTGACGTACTCCAGGGCCCGGCGCATGAGCAGCGAGTCGGCCACGCACCGGCCGTCGTCGGAGAACACGCGCACCCCGGCGGCCGAATCGGCCATGGCGCCCAGCTCGGCCAGCCGGGACCCGGCCAGCCCGACGGTGACCGCGCCCACCGGCTGGACGTCGCAGTAGCCCGCGGCGCGGCCGAGCCGCCAGACCTGCTCCACCACGCCCGCGGTATCGGCGACGGGCTCGGTGTTGGCCATGGCGTGCACGGCGGTGAAGCCGCCCAGGGCGGCGGCCCTGGTGCCGGTCTCGACCGTCTCGGCGTCCTCGCGGCCCGGCTCGCGCAGGTGGGTGTGCAGGTCCACCAGGCCGGGCAGTGCGATCAGGCCGTCGGCATCGAGCACGCGGGCACCCGCGTCGCTCGGCCCGCCTCCGACCGCCTCGATGATCCCGCCGCTGATCAGGATGTCGGCGACGGCCAGCCCGCCGGGCCCGGCCACCCGGGCGCCCTTGATCAGCCACGAGGCTTGGTCGCCGGTCGCCTCCGGGTTCAGCCCGCCGTTTACTGTGCCGTTCACTGGGCCGTTCACTGGGCCACCGCCGGGAACTCCGTGCCGCCCAGGAGCAGGTACAAGACGGCCATCCGGGTGGTGACGCCGTTGGCCACCTGCTCCACGATCGTCGAGCGGGCCGAGTCGGCCACGTCGGCGGCGATCTCGACCCCCCGGTTCATCGGCCCGGGATGCATGACGATGGCGTGCTCGGGCATCCGGGCCATGCGCGCGGCGTCCAGCCCGTAGCGGCGGCTGTACTCGCGGACGCTGGGGAAGTACGCGGCGCTCATCCGCTCCTGCTGCACCCGGAGCATCATCACGACGTCGCTCTTGGGCAGCTCGCTGTCCAGGTCGAAGCTCACCGAGCACGGCCAGGTGTCAACGGCCAGCGGCAGCAGCGTCGGCGGGGCGGCCAGCGTCACCTCCGCGCCCAGGGTGCTCAGCAGCAGCACGTTAGACCGGGCGACCCGGCTGTGCAGGACGTCCCCCACGATGGTGACCCGGATGCCGTCCAGGCCGGCGCCGCGGGTGGCGACGGTCTTGGCCCGGGGGGGCTCCCCGGCCCCCCGTGTCCCCCCGGCAAACCGGCGCCTGATGGTGAACGCGTCGAGCAGCGCCTGGGTGGGGTGCTCGTGCGTGCCGTCCCCGGCGTTCACCACGCTGCCGTGGACCCATTCGGCCAGCCGGTGCGGGGCGCCCGAGGCGCCGTGCCTGATGACGACCGCGTCGGCGCCCATGGCCTCGAGGGTCAGCGCGGTGTCCTTGAGGCTCTCGCCCTTGGCCACGCTCGAGCCCTTGGCGGAGAAGTTGATCACGTCCGCGGAAAGCCGCTTGGCCGCGGCCTCGAACGAGATCCTGGTCCTGGTGGAGTCCTCGTAGAACAGGTTGACCACCGTCCGGCCGCGCAGCGTGGGCAGCTTCTTGATCGGGCGGTCGGCCAGGCTGGCCAGCTCCTCGGCGGTATCGAGGATGAGCAGCGCATCGCCGCGGCTGAGGTCGGCGGCGGAGATCAGGTGGCGCTTCACGGCTGGCTCCCCTCGTCGCTGATCATCACGGCGTCCTGGGCGTCGACCTCGGCCAGCAGGACGTGCACCACCTCGCGCTGCGAGGTGGGCAGGTTCTTGCCCACGTAGTCGGCGCGGATGGGAAGCTCGCGGTGGCCGCGGTCGACCAGGACGGCCAGCTGCACGGTCCTGGGCCGGCCCAGGTCGGTCAGCGCGTCAAGCGCCGCGCGCACCGTGCGGCCCGAGTACAGCACGTCGTCGACCAGGACGACCGTCTTGCCGTCCACGCCGCCGACCGGTAGCTCGGTCCGGCCCAGCGCGCGCGCCGGGCGCAGGCGCAGGTCATCGCGGTGCATGGTCACGTCAAGCGATCCCCAGGGAACCTCGAGACCCTCGAATTCCCCGATGCGGCCGGCCAGGCGGCGGGCCAGCGGCACCCCGCGCGTGGGGATGCCAAGCAGGATTACCTCGTCGCCGCCGTGCGTCCGTTCCAGGATCTCGTGCGCGATCCTGGTCAGCGCGCGCCTGATTTCCTCGGCGTCAAGCACCGCCAGGCCATCACGCCGCGCGACCAAGGGGTCGGCTGCATCCATGAAACGACCTCCTTCCCCGCCTCTCTGGACGGTCCTTAAAGGATGTCTACCGTCATGATCATACGGGGAGTCACCAACCGGCTCGGCGGCCGGCCGCACCGGGGCCGGGATGTGATTTACCTCACATAAGATGGACACCACCGGAACGTGACGATCGTCCGGACTGCTCCCGCGATCGGCCTGTGGCAGAAGGAAACCTGATCACAGCCGGGTTCTAGGCGGCCGGCGCAGGGTAGGTATGATCCGACAGGGCAAGCCGGTTACCGTATGAGTTAAGCCAGTTTTTGCCATTCGGCTTGACCTTGTCGCGCTCGCCGCCTACCGTCACTGAGCGTAACCGTTACCGTAAGCGACGACTGGCCGGGAACCGAGGAACAATGCCATCTGAGTACGCCAAGACGCTCGGCGCGCGGCTGCGCGCCATTCGCACCCAGCAAGGACTCTCGCTGCACGGAGTTGAAGAGAAGTCCCGCGGCCGCTGGAAGGCCGTCGTCGTCGGCTCCTACGAGCGCGGAGACCGGTCGGTAACCGTCCAGAAGCTCGCCGAGCTGGCCGAGTTCTACGGGGTGCCGGTGTCCGAGCTGCTGCCCGGCGACGCCGCGCCGACGCCGCTGGTGCCGTCACCCAAGCTCGTTATCGACCTAGAGCGCATGGGCCAGCTGCCTAAGGACAAGGTCGGCCCGCTCTCCCGCTATGTCGCCACCATCCAGAGCCAGCGCGGCGACTACAACGGGCGCGTCCTTTCCGTCCGGCATGAAGACCTCCGCTCGCTCGCGGTCATCTACGACAAGTCTCCCGCTGACCTCACTGAGGAACTCATCAGCTGGGGCGTGCTCGACGCTGACGCGCGGGGCGCCATGGACGGGTTCTGAGCCGCTAACCGGCCGGCCTGAGCGGGAGCGGGGACTGCACCTCGACACCGAGCGCGGTCTCCGCGAGTGACAGGAAAGTCTCCGCATCCCGCAGCAGGTCGTCCGCCTCGCGCGCCGATGCCGCGCGAGGCAGCCCGGCTTCCGCCGCCGCGCGCTTGCCGGCCCCGGCCGCGAAGTAGGCGGCCCACTCGGTGAGGGCGGGCTCGACCTGGGGCAGCAGTTCCCACACGCTGTGCGGCTTCCTGCGCCTCGTCTTGGGCTCGCCCCGGGCGGCCACCACCGCGGCCGCGGCCCGCAGGGCCGCCAGATGCGCCGTGACGTAACGCGCGCCGGGCGCCGTCTCGTCGGCGGCCTGGTCCAGCCCGCGCCGCGCGGACTGCAGCATGCTGAGCACCGTCGGCGGCACCCCCGGAGCCCCGGGCCTACGCAGGCTCGCGTCGCTCCGGCCGGCCCGCACCCCCACTGTGTTGACCGACACTGTGTTCACCATCGCTTCTCATCTCCTCCTCTGGTGCCCTCCGCTGACCCGGCCAGGTGAGACGCTTCCCTCACCTCACCCGGCCGGCGCTGGTACATCTATTCGAACCTAAATTCGGTCCGATGTCTAGTCGGTTTTCGATGTCTGTTCGAAGGTATCGCCCGGGTCTGACATTTTGGGGCCACGCGAGCGGGCCGGCATACGCGATGGATGCGGACATTGAGGCGCAGCGCGCAGGTTTGCGCGCAAGACAGATCCGGACCTGTATTTTTGTCGCGTGCCATCCCCACCCGCCACCGGTGCCCCGGGACGGAACGCCGCGCAGCGGCCGGCCGGGGAGCGGAGAGCGCGACATCGGAAGGCTGACGGACGCGGAGCTTCAGGCCAGGGGCGGGTCTCGCGGCGCGCGCTGATCCAGGTCGGGCTGATCGGCGGCGCCGCGGTGGCCGCGGTGCCGTTGATCGGGCTGCTGGGCCGCAAGCCGCGGACGAGCAAGCCGGCGCCGGGCTACCTGACGCTGACGCTGAACTCGAACTGGCTGTTCGGCGGCCAGTACACGGCTGGGGCGGAAGGCACGTCATTCGACGACAGCAGCTTCACGCCCGTCACGCTCCCGCACACCGTCACCCTCCTTTCCTGGCGCGACTGGGATCCCGACGCGTGGCAGCAGATCTGGATCTACCGACGTCATTTCAGCGGCAGGCGGCTGCTGGGCTCGCACCGCCCGGGACCCAGGATCTTCGTCGACTTCGACGGGGTCATGACCAACGCCACGGTGGCCGTCAACGGCCATGCGGTCGCCACCCACCAGGGCGGGTACCTGCCCTTCTCGGCCGAGCTCACCGGCCACGTCACCGCCGGGGCGAACCTGCTCGCGGTGGTGGTGGACTCGCGCGGCCTGCCGGTCCCGCCGTTCAGCCCCGGGCACCTCGCGGCCAGCGTCGACTACTTCCAGCCGGGCGGGATCTACCGGGATGTGCGCCTGCGCGTGGTCCCGCAGGCCTTCCTCTCTGACCTGTTCGTGCTGCCGGCCGACGTGCTCAGCGCTCCTCGCGTGGAGGTCCAGTGCACTATCGACTCGGCGCTGAAGACCCGCACCTCCGGCACCCTCGCGGTAAAGCTGCTCGACGGGCCGCGGCAGATCGCTCGCGCCGAAGCCGTGGTCAGCCTGGCCTCGCCCGGCCTGACCACCGCCAGGCTCAGCCTGACCGGGCTCGGGCCGGTCGGCTTGTGGTCCCCGGAGAGCCCGAAGCTGTACACCGTGCAGGCCACGCTCACCGTGCCCGGCGTGGGCAGCCACGTGCTGAGCCGGCCGACCGGGTTCCGGGAGGCAGCTTTCCGGCCGGACGGCTTCTACCTGAACGGCGAGCGGTTCCAGCTGTTCGGCCTGAACCGGCATCAGCTCTACCCGTACGCGGGCATGGCCATGCCGGCCCGGGTCCAGCGCCGGGACGCGGAGATCCTCAAGAACGACTTCAACTGCAACATGGTCCGCTGCTCGCACTACCCCCAGTCCCCGGCCTTTCTCGACGCGTGCGACGAGCTCGGCCTGCTGGTCTGGGAGGAAGCACCGGGCTGGCACAACGTGAGCACCAGCCCGGGCTGGCAGGACCTGGTGCTGCAGAACGTGCGCGACATGGTGGTCAGGGACCGGAGCCGGCCTTCGGTCATCATCTGGGGCACCCGGCTCAACGAGACCGCCGACCTGCCCGGCCTGTGGGCCGCGACCAGGCAGGCGGCGGCGGAGCTCGACGGCTCGCGGCCCAGCTCAGGCGCGATGACCTCGCACGACGTCACCCAGTGGAACGAGGACGTCTTCGCCTTCAACGACTACGAGCACGAAGCGAAGACCGGGGTCGCCGAGCTCGTGCCGCCGATTCCCGGCCTGCCCTACCTGGTCACCGAGACCGTCGGCGTGCTTGAGGCCCTGCCGAAGCATTTTGCCTGGACCGATCCGCCCGCGGTGCTGGCCCATCAGGCGATGCTGCACGGCCAGGCGCAGAGCCGGGCCCGGTCGAACCCCGGCTACTCCGGGATGCTGGCCTGGGCCGGCTTCGACTACTGCTCGCCGGACGGCACCGGGGGCGCCGTCAAGTGGCCCGGCGTGGCCGACGGCTTCCGGGTCCCGAAGCCGGGATCGGCCATCTACCAGTCCCAGGTCGACCCGGCCGTCCGCCCGGTCATAGTGCCCGTGTTCTTCTGGGAGCTGGACGGCGTGCTTCCCGTGCCTGACCCCACCGCCATGGTGGCCAGCAACTGCCAGCGGCTCGAGGTATTCATCGGCGGCCAGCACGTGACCACCGCGCTGCCCGCGGCCGGCTCCGCCCAGTACGGGCAGCTGTATGGCCACCTGCCCTATCCGCCGTTCCTGGTCAACCTGCCCGCGCAGCCGGTCACCGGCGTTCCCGAGCTGCTGATCGCGGGCTACGTGGGGGGCAAGCAGGTGGCCGAGCTGCGCATGTCGTCGGATCCGTCCGGCGATAGCCTGGCCCTGGCGGCCGACGACGCCGCCATCTCGGCCGACGGGACCGACGCCACCCGGGTGGTGTTCCGCGCGGTCGACGCCTACGGCAACCTGCGCAGGTACCCGGCCGGGGAGGTCACGCTGACGCTGACCGGTCCCGCGACGCTGGTCGGCGACAACCCGTTCGCGTTCGGCGACTACGGCGGGCTCGGCGCGGTCTGGATCCGCTCGCTGAACGGCCAGCCCGGGACCATCACCCTGGCGGCCAGCCAGCCCGAACTCGGCGAGGCCCAGGTCCTGCTCCGGTCGCTGCCGGTGAACCCGGCCGGTCAGCTGGCCTGACCTCAGCTAGCACCGCCGGCGGCGTGGCGCCGCGGGTTCTGGCGAGCTTCGCGGCGCTGTCAGCACGGCCCGTTCGGCAGCAGGATTTTGATCTTCTAAGCTTGCCAAAATGCAGCGCGAGCCTACGGTCTGCGAACTGAGCCCCGGCGAGTTCACCGGGCGGCTCGATCAACTGCTGGCGGT
>Ga0210395_10002253_pt1 | contig 15039 bp, 14 predicted proteins | sample IncBWH4OmetaG_FD_150861 | JGI IMG/M metagenome (GOLD analysis project Ga0210395, IMG submission 150861) | Forest soil microbial communities from Barre Woods Harvard Forest LTER site, Petersham, Massachusetts, United States - Inc-BW-H-4-O ... | reverse complement strand
CGTGTTCTTCGGCGTGCAGCCGAAGACGCAACGCCGCTTCGTGGTGCAGAGCATCGAGGGCGGCGGCTGGGGCGGGCGACCGTCCGAGGACGGCGTGTCGGGCACGGTTTCGGTCTGCCAGGGCGACGTGCGCAACGCCTCGATCGAAGGCATCGAGCTGAAATGCCCGGTGCTGGTGGAAGGGCGCGCGCTGCGCACGGATTCTGCCGGTGCCGGCAAGCACCGCGGCGGCCTGGGCATCGACACCAGCGTGCGCAATTTGGTCGAGGGTCGCTGGAATTTCGATCATCCCAAGCGCGCGGAATGTCCGCCCTGGGGGCTGTGGGGCGGCACGGCCGGCGCGACCGCGGATTTTCTGCTGCGCAAGCCGGGCGAGAACGATTTTCGCTCCATGGACGCGATCCATTATCCGGTGCCGGTCGATTCCGAGGTGATCGTGCGCACCGGCGGCGGCGGCGGCTGGGGCAATCCGCTGGAGCGCGACGTAGCAGCGGTGCGCTCGGACGTGATCGAGGAATTCGTCTCGCGCCGCTTCGCCGAGGAAACTTACGGCGTCGTGCTCAGGGACGATTTGACGCTCGACGAGGTGCAGACCGAGCAGCGGCGAAATGCGCTAAGATCGGGCCGGAGATAACAATCTTAGTGGGGGAACGATGAGGTCGGCGCTGACGTTCGTCGCAGCGGCGGCGATCGGCCTGATGATGGTGTCCGCCGTCTCGGCCGCCGAACTCATCCGCGTCGGTAATGCCGGGCGCGAGTCGTTTTCGTTCACGCCGGCCAATATCGGCAAGGAAGTTGGCATCTTCGCCAAGCACAATCTCGATCTCGACATCGCCGGCTTCGGGGGCGACGCCAAATTGCAGCAGGCCATGGCGGCGAACGCGGTCGATATCGGGCTCGGCTCCGGACCGGGGCTCGCCTTCATCGCCAAGGGCTCGCCGGTCGAAGGTATTGCCGCCATGGCGGGGCCACCACTGATCTTTGCCATGGTGGTGCGTGCCGACGGTGCGGTGAAAACCGTCGACGATCTCAAGGGCCGCAAGGTTGCCATTTCCACCGTCGGCTCGGCGACCAATTGGCTGATGAACGAGGTATCGCGTCAGCACGGCTGGGGCTTTGACGGCTTCACCCAAGTGCCGATCGGCGAAAACTCCGCGCGCATTGCCGCGCTGAAATCCGGCGCGGTCCAGGCTAGCGTGGTCGATATCGGCTCGGCGCTCAATTTCGTCGCCCGCGGCGACGGCCGCATCCTGATGCGGTTTGGCGACGTAGCGCAGCATTTTATCATGCATGTCATCTTTGCCACCGACACGGCGATTGCGCAAAAGCCCGCGGCGCTGACCGCGTTCCTTGGCGGCTGGTTCGAGACGATTGCCTTCATGCGCGCGAACAAGACGAAGTCGGTCGCCATCGCCATGACGGTGATGGGCACCGACGAGACGACCACGAACGGCATCTACGACGAGCTGATGCCGATGTTCACCAATGACGGTCATTTCGATCCGGCGGCGCTCAAGGTGCTGAGCCGCTCCTTCGTCGAGATGAAAACGCTTCCCGACGAACCGGATATGAGCAAGCTTTATACCGAGGCGTTTCTGCCGAAGAGCTGATGCAAAGAATGGCGAGCCGCACGATGACGCTCTTCGCCGCCGCACTTGCGGGCGCGCTCAGCGTCGCGCCGGCGCCAGCCGCCGAAACGTTGCGCGTCGGCAAGGCGGTGCCCGAAGCGTTTTCGTTCACGCCGCTCGACATCGGCATCCGCAAGGGCTTCTTCAAGGACAATGGCCTCGACGTCGAAGGCTCAGCCTTTGCCGGCGACGCCAAGCTGCAGCAGGCGATGGCCTCGGACTCCATCGACATGGCGCTCGGCTCCGGACCGGCGCTCGCCTTCATCGTCAAGGGCTCGCCGATCAAGGGCGTCGCCGCCATGGCGGGGCCGCCGCTGTTGCTCGCCATCGTAGTACGGCCGGATGGCGCCAAGAGCGTCGCCGAGCTGAAGGGCAAAAAGATCAGCGTCTCGACCGCAGGCGGGCTGACCTACTGGCTGGTCAGCGAAACCTCGCGCCGCCAGGGCTGGGGCCCGCACGGCATCGACATCCAGCCGATGGGCGCCATGGCGCCGCAAGTCGCAGCCCTCAAGCGCGGCGACATCGACGGCATCGTCATGGATATGAGCAATGCGTTCGTTCTGGAACGGAACGGCGAAGGCCGCATCCTGGTGCGCTTCAACGATTTGACGGATTTCATCGTCCACGTCATTTACGCAACCGACAAGCTGATCGCGACCCGGCCCGACGCCATCCGCGGCTTTCTCAAAGGCTGGTTCGAGACGATCGCCTTCATGCGCAAGAACAAGGCCGAAACCGTCGCCATCGCCAGGGACGTGATCGACAAGGATGAAGACATCGTCGGCCGCACCTACGACGAGGTGATGCCGATGTATTCCGACGACGGCCGCTTCAAGCCGAGCGCGCTCAAAGTGCTGGCGAAATCCTTCGTCGAGCTCAATACGCTGCCGGCCGAGCCCGACATGAGCAAGCTTTACACCGAGGCGTTTCTGCCGGCGAAGTGATGGTACGTGGAGTGGCGTTGATGGTCATGCAGCGATCGATATGGGCGGCCGGCGCAATCGCTGTCGTATTCATTTTTTCCGGCGCGGCCTCCGCGCAAACGACGTTGCGCCTCGGCAAGGCCCAGGCCAATCAATTCGCCTTCGTGCCGGCCGACGTCGGCGTCGATACCGGCATTTTCAAGAAACATGGCATCGATCTCGAGATCAGCTCGTTTACCGGCGACGCCAAGGAGATGCAGGCGCTGACCGCGGGCTCACTCGACATCGCGCTGGGCGGCGGCCCGGCCATTGCCACCATCGTCAAGGGCGTGCCGATGAAGGCGGTAGCGGCCGAAGCCAATGCGCCGAACACCATCCTGCTGGTCGTGCTCAAAGACGGTCCGATCAAGTCGGTCGACGACCTCAAGGGCCGCACCGTCAGCGTCTCGACCGCGGGCTCGCTGACTTTTTGGCTGACCCAGCAATTGTCGCGCGCGCAAGGCTGGGGCGACGACGGCATCAAGATCGCGCCGCTCGGCTCGTCGGAGACGCAGATCGCGGCGCTAAAGACCCATCAGATCGACGGCGTGACCACCGACGGCGTCACGGTCTATAAATTCATGGAGACCGGCGACGGCCGCGTCCTGGTCAAATACGGCGACCGCATCAAGGATTTCCACGTCCATGTCATTTATGCGAGCGACGCTTTGATCGCGGGCAATCCGGCCGCGCTGAAAGCCTTCCTCGCCGGCTGGTTCGAAACCATTGCCTATATGCGCGACCACCGGTCTGAGACCATCGACATCGCCGTCAAGCATACCGGCGTATCGCCCGCTGTCGCGGCCGCAAGCTATGACGACACCATGCCTATCCTGAGCCCCGACGGCCGGTTCAGCGCCAAGGCGCTCGACGTGCTGGCGACGTCGTTCGTCGACACCAAGGCATTGCCGTCGAAGCCTGATATGACGACGCTCTATACTGAAGCCTTCTTGCCGGCCAAGTGAGCTGAGAAAGTGACGCGGAGGAAGTCGATGTTCACGGTGCCTTGGATAGTGCGGTTTACCGGCGCATGTGCCGCCGCGGCCCTCGCCGGCTTGATTCTGACCGGCGCGGCGTCCGCCCAGACGACGTTGCGGCTGGGCAAGGCGCAGGCCAACCAATTCGCCTTCATACCGGCCGACGTCGGCGTCGAAACCGGCATTTTCAAAAAACACGGCATCGATCTCGATATCAGCGCGTTTGCCGGCGACGCCAAGATGGTGCAGGCGCTGACCGCCGGCTCGCTCGACATCGCGCTCGGCGGCAGTCCGTCCTTTGCGGCAATCGTCAAAGGCGCGCCGATGAAGGCGGTGGCGGTGTTCTCGGGCGCGCCGAACATCATAATGCTCACCGTGCTCAAGGATGGGCCGTTCAAGACCGTCGACGATATCAAAGGCCACACGGTGAGCGTTTCCGGCGCCGGCTCGCTGACCTTCTGGCTGACCCAGCAATTGTCGCGCCGGCTCGGTTGGGGCGACGACGGCATAAAAATCACGCCGCTCGGCGCCTCCGAGGCGCAGATCGCCGCCTTGATGACCCACCAGATCGACGGCACCACGACCGACAGCGTCACAGTCGAAAAATTCGTCGAATCCGGCAATGGCCGCATCCTGGTGAAATTCGGCGATTACTTTCCGGATTTCACCACGAGCTGCATCTATGCGAGCAACGCTCTGATCGAGAGCAATCCCGCCGCGCTCAAAGCCTTCCTCGCCGGCTGGTTCGAGACCATCGCCTCTATGCGCGATCACCGCCAAGCCATCATCGACACCACCATAAAACTGATCGGCATGTCGCCCGGCGTCGCCAGCGCCATCTATGACGACACCATGCCGACCATGAGTCTCGACGGACGCTTCAACCCGAAGGCGCTCGACCTATTGGCAACGTCGTTCGTCGATATAAAACTGCTGCCGGCGAAACCCGACATGGCGGCGCTGCTCACCGAAGCGTATCTGCCGAAATGACGACGCGCGACGCCGCCGTCCGCATCAAAAACGTCTCGCACCAGTTCGGCGAGGCGGGCGAGACGCAACATGTCCGCGCGCTCGCCGATACGTCGCTCGACATCGCCCGCGGCGAATTGCTCTGCCTGATCGGCCCGAGCGGCTGCGGCAAATCTACGCTGCTCAATGTCATCGGCGGCCTGATGACGCCAACCGGCGGCACTGTCGAAGTCGCCGGCAAGCCGGTGCGCGGACCGATGCCGCAAGACATCGCCTTCGTGTTCCAGGAGAACGCGCTGTTTCCCTGGAACACCGTGCTGGAAAACGTCCGCCTCGGCATGCTGTTCCAGGGCGTGCCGAAATCCGAGCACGAGGCGCGGGCCAAGCTTTCGCTCGAAACGGTCGGTCTCGTCGAGTTTGCCAACCATTATCCGAGCCAGCTCTCCGGCGGCATGCGGCAACGCGCGGCGCTGGCGCGGGCGCTGGCGCTGAAGACCGATATCCTGTTGATGGACGAGCCGTTCGGCGCGCTCGACGAGCAGACCCGCATGATCCTCGGCGAGGATTTGTCCGTGCTGTTGTCGCAAACCGAGAAGACCATCGTCTTCGTCACCCACAGCCTCGGCGAAGCGGTGTTCCTCGCCGACCGGGTCGCGGTGTTTTCGGCGCGGCCCGGCACCATCAAAAAGATCATCCGCGTCGACGAGCCGCATCCGCGCAAGCCCGAATTCGTCACCTCGGAAAGATTCGCCGCGCTGCGCAACGAGCTTTATGCGCTGCTGCACGACGAAATCCGCAAGACCGTCGCCGAATCGGCGCGCGCTCCGGAGGGCACCTGATGGCGCGCCGGGGCGAACGAGCCGCAAGACTAGGCAGCCGAGCGGTCCAGATCGGCTTTTTGCTTGCCCTCTTCATCCTTTGGTATCTCGCGACCAACCGCTGGGGCGTCAATCGCCTGCTGCTGCCGAACCCGATCGCGGTGTGGCAGCAGTTGCTCGATGTCCTGAAATCCGGCGAATATTTGCCCGACCTGCGCATCACCTTGACCGAGCTTGTGGCGGCGTTCGCGCTGTCGATGACTTTTGGCACCATCGTCGGCTTTTTCGTCAGCCGCACCCGCTATACCATCCGCGTATTCGATCCGCTGTTCGCCGGCATCTATTCGATCCCGATCATCCTGTTCCTGCCGCTCTATGTGCTGTTCTTCGGCCTCGGGCCGGCGTCGAAGATCGCGCTCGGCGCCACCATCAGCTTCTTCCCGATCGTGATGTCGACCATCGCCGGCTTCGGCAATGTCGACCGCACCTTGGTCACCGCGGCCAAATCGATGGGGGCGTCGGATTATCAGCTGTTCCGTTACGTGCTCGTTCCCGCCGCGCTGCCGGTGATCCTGTCCGGGCTGCGCATGGGATTCACCATCGCGCTCCTCGCCATCATCGGCAGCGAGGTCCTCGCGTCGCTGGCCGGTCTCGGGCACCACATCGTCCAGCTCGCCGAAGGCATGGATATGGCGCGCATGTTCGCCTACGTCGCCTTCGTCGTGGTGATCGCGGCGACCCTTAACGGCGTCGTGTCGTTTCTCGAAGCCCGCGGCAGGCGCCGGATATGAATTCTGCGCTCCGCAATTACCTGTTGCGACATCCGGGCGTGGTCCGGCTCGCAGTGGTGCTGCTGATCCTGGTCGTTTGGGAAATCGCCGCGCGATTCGTCGTCGATCCGATGTTCATCGCGCCGCCATCGCGCGTGGTCGCCTCGCTCGGCGCGGTCTGGAACACGTCCGGCGTGCCGGCGGCCTTGCGCCTGACCTTGTTCGAGCTTGCGGTTGCGTTCTCAATCTCGACAGTGGTCGGCCTTGTCGTCGGGCTCGCGGTCGGCTTACGGCCGTTCGCCCGGCGCAGCGTGATGCCGATCATCCTGCTGCTGTACGGGCTGCCGCAGATCACCATCCTGCCGATTTTCATCCTGCTTTTCGGTATCGGTCCGCTGTCGAAGATCGCCTTCGGCATCACGCACGGCACCTTCGTGATCATCATCGCCATCGTCGCCGGCGTGCAAAATCTCAAACCGATCCTGCTTACGAGCGCGCGCTCCATGGGCGCCAGCCGCTGGCAAATTTTGCGCTGGGTGATCTTCCCGCACATGATCCCGAGCCTGTTTGCCGGCATGCGGCTCGGCATGAGCGGCGCGCTGCTCGGCGTGCTGCTCGCCGAGCTTTATGTCTCGACCGCCGGCATCGGCCACTTCACCACCATGTTCACCGAGAATTTCGATCCGACCAAACTGTTCGGCCTGGTCGCCATGCTCGCCACAATGGCCATCGTGCTCAACGAGATCGTGCGCCGCGCCGAGACCCGATTCAGCCGCTGGCGCTAGGGCGAAATCGTTTCGAGTTTGAAACGATTTGCGCTCCGACCACCTTACGGCCTGCGCTGCGAAGCTGCGCGCGCGAGGCCACAGCAAACGCGCGGCATCAAGTGTGGCGCCGCCGTAGAATTTTCTCCTTATTTTTGTCACAATCATACATTGCCTATCATATCTTGTCGTCGTATGATTGTAACGTTTCTTGCTATCTTTGATTACTCGCTGACATCAGGCGATCGCGCCATGTCGGCGGTTCAACGGTTAGCAGCCGTAAGTGACTGCGGGCAAGACCAGGCAGGTGCGATACCGAGTGAAGTGAACACACGCTGAATGGAGGCCAACCCCGACCGTCGGACGGCCAGTTCGCAAGGACGGAGTTGTATCCAACACGCTGCGCCGAGCCGTGATTAACGGGAGGGTTCACAATGAGCCTGACGCAAAACCATCATGTCTTCGGCGGCATCAGCGAAACGGGAATCGACCATTTTCTCCGGGTGTTTTTTACCGCGCGGCCGCACCTGTTGGCCTATGGCACCGCTTTTTACGCCCCTAATCAAAATCTGGTAACGCTGGTCGACACCTCGAGCCTGCCGGCTTTTCTCTCCGGCCTTCAATGCCTGATCGAGTTCCGCATTCCCACGGTCGACATCACACCACCGAATTCTACGACCGAACTGCTGCCGCCCGGACCCGACCAGTTCACGGTCTTTACCGAGGTTTTGATCCGCTTCCTCTGCGGTCCGCCAAGCCGCGACGGCAAGGGAGGCCGGGGCAATACGCATGAAATCGACCTGAAATTCGAGCTGGCGGCGCTATGCACGCCGTTAGTCGTCGACTCGACTCCGGGCAGCGGCACGATCGGTATTTCGCTGATCCAGCTTGAGCTCACTGGCATTGCGCCGCCCGGACTCGAGCAGATCGTCGAATGCATTCTGACTGCGGTGCTGAGGTGGGCACTGGCGCAGGTGGTGATCCCGTTCAACGTCTTCACGCTGCACGGAGTGTCGCTCACGCTGCAGCAGGGTCCGGTCGCGGCAGACGATGAAATCGAGGTGCGTGGAGATATCAGCTGAGGAACGACCAATGGCCGACGTCACATTAGCTTGCGACCAAACCGCGGCAACCAGACTGGTCCATGACGCCGAAACGATCTTCGGCACGCAAAGCAAAAGCAGCTCAGGCAGCTTCGGCCCCTTCGTTGCCAGCTACGACGCCAGCGTCTCCTTCAGCGGCGGCAGCGTGGGTCTGCAAACGCCGAATATCATCGCGCTCAACGATATCCACCTCAATTACTCGCTTAGCCTCTCCTTTGGCATCGATCTCAACAGCTTTCTGCCGAGTTTCTGTTTGCCGCAGGTTTGCGTCGACATTCCCTGCGTCGGCACCGTCTGCACGCCCACGATCTGCATCAGCTGGCCGACGATACCCATCCCGTTCAACTATTCCGACTTCATCGATTTCTCCGCCGACTTCCAGGTTTTGCCGCATCTCAGCGGGAGCACGTGGCTGATCGATATTCGCATTGTTTCGGTCCCGAACTTGTCGATCAGTCCGGCAGCAGCGGCGATCTTGACCGCACTGGGCCTGGCGCTCGGCGCGGTGCTTTCCCCGATTCCCTTTATTGGCCCGTTCCTCGCAGTTGCAGTCGAGGCAATTTTGGCGGCGGTTGGCATCGCCGGGATTACCGGTCTGCTCGGTCCGTTGCTGACGCTGTTCGTCTCCGGGCTGACCTTCACGATCTACAAGCAGCCGCAGGTGCAGCAAGTACTGCCGTCGTCCGGCCCGCACGACCCCGCCGTTTCAATCAAGATCACGGCGCTGGATTGCGTCGTGCAGCAGACCGACAAGGCCGAGCTGGTTGCAACCGGCAGCATCGCCCCCTGAGGACGCGCCATGAACGTACTCGACAGCCGCTATCTGCGCCCGGGCGACACCTTCGCCCAGCGCTTCACCAAGGCCGGAACCTACCGCTACAGCGTCGGCATTGCCGGCAGTCTGGCCACGGCGGGACACGACGTGCCGTTTACCCTGACCGTGACCGCCAAAGCCGGAGCGACGCCGCAAACGCATTACGTCACGGTCGGCTATACGAACGGCAACTTTACCGCGACCCCCGAACGGTTGCAGATCAACGAGGGTGATGCGGTGCTATGGTCGGGCACCACCGCCGCAGCGCCGGGCTTTTCGGTGTGCGGTCAGAGCGAGGTCGAGCGGTTCGACAGTGCCGAGATCAATGCCAACGGAATGTACTCCCATGCTTTCGGGATGGTCGGCGAGATTGAGTGGTGCGACGCGCGCGAGGGTAAGCTGCACGGCACCATCACCGTCGAGGCGCATCCGGCCTGCCGCACTCACGAGCACCGACAGGCCTATCTGCGAAAACTCAGCCAGGCCACGCTGATCATGATCGACCACGGCCACGCACGCCCAAGGAACGTCAAGATTACAGTCGGGCAGACGGTGTTCTTTGCCGTCAAATCGGCAGCCGGAATTTCGATTGTCGACAAGACACTGGCCGCCTCCGCCGCAGCCCTCAATCCGCAGCCATTGCCGCCGTGACCCGCTGCGAAGCCCGGTCCGGGCTGAGAAGCTCTGCTCATCTAGCATCTTGACGGAGCATGATCTTTTCGCAAAACAGGTTTGCGCTTTTCCGGATCATGCTCTGAGGCGATTTTGGCTAAACTGAAACTCACCGTCGCCTGCGGCGACTACGAGATCGTGCGCGCGCTCAGTGACGGCACCGTGCAGGCCGACGGCATCGAGCTCGTCATGCTCACCGGCATGGGCTCGCGCGAGCGGCACTGGCGCATGGCGCGCAAGACCGAATTCGACGTCTGCGAGATCAATATCGGCGGCTATTACATGGCCCGCGACCGCGGCGAGGCGCTGGCGGCGATCCCGGTGTTTTTGCACCGGCGCTTCCGCCACGGCTTTGTCTTCGTCAACGCCAAGTCCGGCATCCGCGAGCCGAAAGACCTGATCGGCAAAAAGATCGGCGGCACCAATTTTCAGCCCGCGTCCAACATCTGGATGCGCGGCATTTTGGAAGAATATTACGGCGTGCCGCATCGGCAATGCACCTGGGTCGTCGAACGCAGCGAGGATTTCGAGTTCACGCCGCCAAAAGACCTGCACATCGAAATGGCGCCGCCGGAAAAGCGGCTCGACGTCATGCTGGCGGAAGGCGAAATCCCCGCCATGCTGTCGCCCGATCTGCCGCCCCTGTTTCGCGACGGCGACAAGCGCATCGTGCGGCTGTTTCCGAACTACAAGGACATGGAAATCGCGTTCTTCCGCGATACCGGAATCTTTCCGATCATGCACGTCAATGTCGTGCGCCAGGAGATCATCGACAAATATCCCTGGGTCGCCACCAATCTGGTCAAGGCGTTCGACGAGGCGAAAGCCTTGGCCTATCGCCATGTCGCCAATCCACGCAGCATTCCGCTGGCCTGGGTCAGGACCGCGTGGGAAGAGCAGCTCGATGTCTTGGGCCCCGATCCTTGGCAATATGGTCTCGGCGACGCCAATCGCAAAAATGTCCAAACGGTGCTGCGGTATTGCCATCAACAAGGCTTGATCGGCCGCATGATGCCGCTTGGGGAGTTATTCGCCGATACTGATCTGGGCGACGCCGGCGGCGGGGCGGAAAACATCTGATTGGAAAATTTCGTGAGGTGTGGGGCGGATCGGCGCCAGCCGGTTCGCTTTATGCCCGGGTTCCCCTGTGACTTCACAGCAAGCTGTTGCGTACCGTGTAAGGGGTAAGCCATGCTAGACGAAGAAACGAACGCCAGTCCCGCCAATCCTGCCATTGAAAACGATCCCGCCGTGGCCAAGAAAGACGATCCCGCCTTCCTCTACTTCCCGACCAATTATCGCTGGTCGATGGGCCTTTTGATCTGCCTTAGCGGCGCGCCATGGGTCGGCGTCGAGATCGACGAGGTCAACCGGGTCGGCCGCGCGCTGACCGACAAGGTCGGCGACGACGACGCCTGGTTCGAGGAATGGGCCCGCATGGGCGACAAGATCACGGCGCGCGGCCGCGACGCCATGCGCGCCGGCCACGAGCTCACCGCGGCGTCGTGCTTCATGCGCGCCTGCCGCTATTACCAGACCGGCGAGCGCTTCATTCATCCGCGCTCACAGCGCAGCCAGGACGTCTATGCGCAGTCGGTCGCCCTGTTCAAGGAAGCCGCCAGCATCATCCGCCGCCCGCGCATCGAACCGGTCGAGGTGCCGTACGAGAATACGAGCCTGCCGGCACTCCTGGTGCATCCCGACCCCGAGGCGACGCGCGGACGTCCTGCGCCTGCGATGGTGTTCTTCGACGGCTTCGACGTCACCAAGGAATTGCAATACGGCTACGGCGTACCCGATCTCGCCGCACGCGGCATCGGCTGCCTGATCGTCGACGGGCCGGGCAACGGCGAGAGCGTGCGTTTCCGCAATCTGCCGCTGATCGCCGAGACCGAGCGCTACGCCACGCCGGTCTACGAGTACCTCGCCGGCCGCAAGGAGTTCGACCCCAAACGCATCGGCGTGATGGCGCTGAGCCTCGGCGGCTATTACGCGCCGCGCGCGGCGTCGCTGGAGCAGCGCTTCGCCTGTTGCGTCGCCTGGGGCGCGCAATGGGATTATCACGAGATCTGGGCGCGAAGGCTCGATTTGCTCGATTCCGGCCGAGTGCTGTCACTGTCGGTGCCGCCGGAGCATTTGCAATGGGTGCTCGGCGTCAACGACCGCGCCTCGGCGCTCAAGAAGCTGGAAGATTTCAAGCTCGACGGCATCGTGCAGAAGATGACCTGCCCGTTCCTCTTGCTGCATGGCGCCGGCGACGAGCAAATTCCGATCGAGATCGCGGAAAAACTTTACGAGGCGGTCGGCTCCAAGCAGAAGGCGCTGAAGGTCTTTACGCGCGAGGAAGGCGGCTTCCATCATTGCCAGGTCGACGACGCCACCATCGGCGTCCATTATATGTGGGACTGGATCTCCGACATTCTCCACGCCGGCGAATGAGAGATGCGCTCATAGAGATGAGCCCAAAGAGTTGACCCGATGACGACACATCGGCTGGATGCCGCGCCCGACACGGTGCATTGGGGTTATTTCGATGCAAAGCTCAAGCCGCTGATCACCATCGATCCGGGCGACACCGTCGTCATTTCGACGGTGTCGGGTGGGCTCGGCCAACTGCCCGACGCCGGTTCGGGGTTTGACGTGCCGGCGGCGCTGCCGGCGATTCATGCGGCGGTGCAGCCGAAGCTTGGCGGACCTCACATCCTCACCGGACCGGTCGCGGTGCGCGGCGCCAAGGCCGGCCAGGTGCTCGAAGTCCGCATCAAGGCGATCGATCTGCATTACGACTGGGGCTACAACGTCATCCGGCCGCTCGCCGGCGCGCTGCCGGACGACTTCAAGGAGATGCGCATCATCCACATTCCGCTCGACCGCGCGCGCATGGTCGGGCGGCTGCCGTGGGGCCTCGAGCTGCCGCTAAAACCGTTCTTCGGCATCGTGGCGGTGGCGCCGCCCGTCGCCTGGGGTGCGGTCGCCTCGCCGCCGCCGCGGCGCAACGGCGGCAACATCGACAACAAGGAGCTGGTTGCCGGCACCACGCTCTATCTGCCGATCCATGTCGACGGCGCGCTGTTCTCGACCGGCGACGGCCACGGCGCCCAGGGCGACGGCGAGGTTTGCATCACCGCGATCGAGACCGGCCTGATCGGCACTTTCGAATTGCATGTGCGCGATGACATGGCGCTGGAATGGCCGCTTGCCGAGACGCCGACCCATATCATGACCATGGCGTTCGATCCCGATCTCGACGACGCGGTGGTGATCGCGCTGCGCGACATGATCAAGCTGATCTGCGCGCGCACCGGAATTTCGCGCGAGGATGCCTATACGCTGTGCAGCCTGGCCGCCGACCTGCGCGTGACGCAAGTCGTCAACGGCTCAAAGGGCATCCATGTGATGCTGGAGAAGGCACATTTGCAGCGCCCAGGCTAGGCCACGCTCGTCGCTGTTCGCTTTGCACCGGTTTATTGCCAGCCGCACTTGAGGGGCCCCCGCAATCGCGGCAAACTCTGGCACAAAGCCATAGAGGCCCGCCATGACAGTCGTGCACGCCGACATCGCCGAACCTACCGATCGCATCGGCTCCTTTCCGCGCAAAGCCGTTGCGGCGTCCGCCATCGGCTATGCGATGGACGGGTTCGATTTGCTCATTCTGGGCTTCATGCTGCGGGCGATCTCAGCCGAGCTGCATCTCACCCCGCCTCAAGCCGGTTCGCTGATTACCTGGACGCTGGTCGGCGCCGTTGCCGGCGGCTTCCTGTTCGGCACGCTGAGCGACTATTACGGCCGCGTGCGGGTGCTGACCTGGACCATCCTTCTGTTCGCGGTGTTCACCGGCCTCGGCGCGCTGGCGCATGGCTATTGGGATCTGCTCATTTACCGCACCATCGCCGGCCTCGGGCTGGGCGGTGAGTTCGGCATCGGCATGACGCTGGTCGCCGAGGCCTGGCCAGCAAAATACCGGGCGCGCGGTTGCACCTATGTGGCGCTCGGTTGGCAGGCCGGCGTGCTGGTCGCGGCGCTCATCACGCCGATCCTTTTGCCCATCATCGGCTGGCGCGGCATGTTTTTGGCCGGTCTGGTGCCCGGCCTCGTCGCCTTTGTGGTTCGCCTGTACGTGCAGGAGCCGCAGATATTTTTGGATCGCGCCAAGGAGCGGCGGACCGCGATGCCGCTCGGCCTTCTCGTGAAAGATACCGCGACCAGAAATATCAGCTTAGGGATGCTGATCCTCTGCTCGGTGCAAAACTTCGGCTACTACGGACTGATGATCTGGTTGCCGAGCTATCTGTCGACGCGGTTCGGCTACACGCTGACACAATCGGCGCTGTGGACTGCCGTCACGGTGCTGGGCATGGCGTTCGGCATTTTGGTGTTCGGGCAATTTGCCGACAGGGTCGGCCGCCGTCCGGCGCTGTTCACCTTCCAGGCCGGCGCTTTCATCATGGTGCTGGTCTATTCGCAACTGACCGACGCGACGGCTCTCCTCATCGGCGGCGCCATCATGGGCATGTTCGTCAATGGCATGCTTGGCGGCTATGGCGCGCTGCTCTCCGAGCTTTATCCGACCGAGGCGCGGGCAACCGCGGCAAACGTCATTTTCAATCTCGGCCGCGGCGTCGGCGGCTTCGGTCCGTTCGTCGTCGGGGCCCTGGCGGTGAGCTATTCCTTCACTGTCGCGATTGCGCTTTTGGCGACGATCTATCTGTTGGATATTCTCGCCACGGCCTTCCTGATCCCCGAGAAAAAAGGCGTGCCTCTTGAATGAAGGCCGCCAAAACCCCACTTTAAGCTGGTTAATCGTGGGATTTTCGCGTCGTTGTATCCATTCCCGGAACCGCTATAATTCCTGATTGCGTGCGGAAAACGCACGATTTTCTTCAGTTCGTGGTGGAGCGGCCCGTCGCTTAAGGCGGGTCCTCTGCCTTTTGGGATTCATGCGATGAACCGTTCCAATCGCACCGACCACATCCGGCTCACGTCGCATCCTGAGCCTGGCGCCAAACTGCCCTTCCCGATCAAGTGGGGCGCGGCGAGCGCGCGCGAGCGCGGGCCGATCATCGGCACCGTGTCGCGGCCGCAAGACCGCAATGTCATCGGCAGTCATGGCGGCTCTTACGCGGTCTACCGCGCGCTTGCGGTCTCATCAGGCGCGCTCGATCCGATCCGCCGCCCGGACCTGACCAACACATTCCCGGCCGCGACCATCGGTCCGTTTGCGCAATGGACCGAGCCGCAGCGCATCGTTTCGCTCGATCCCTGGGGCCATCTGGTCGCCGAGAATTTCAAGACCGAAATCGCCGAAGGCATCGACATCCGGCCAACGATCGCGATCACGCGTGCGCGTCTCGATCTTCCCGAAATGCAGAGTGCGCTGGCCGCGGGGCGCCTCGCCAATGACGGCACCGTCGTGCGCGACAACGGCAGCGTCGCCGTGGTCAAGATCGCCATCGATCCGGTGTGGTACTTGCCGGGGATCGCCGCGCGGTTCGATACCACCGAGAACGATTTACGCCGGGCGCTGTTCGAACAGACCGCTGGCATGTTTCCCGAACTGGTGAC
>Ga0210395_10002248_pt1 | contig 15045 bp, 17 predicted proteins | sample IncBWH4OmetaG_FD_150861 | JGI IMG/M metagenome (GOLD analysis project Ga0210395, IMG submission 150861) | Forest soil microbial communities from Barre Woods Harvard Forest LTER site, Petersham, Massachusetts, United States - Inc-BW-H-4-O ... | reverse complement strand
CCTCGACGATGACCAGCTAGCCCGCCTCACCGAGGAAGAGCGCGTCGAGGCGGGTGTCGACGACTTTGACCCGGATGAGGTGCCGCCCGCCACGGACACGCCGCCGCTGACCGATGACGTCAGGCAGACCGAGGTGTACCAGGACGAGCGGGCCGAGATCCGCCGCCAGGAGGACAAGGGCGAGATCTACCCGATCGACGAAGAGCACCCGTTCCCGCCCACCCGCTACGACGACTGACGGCGCGGCGGGGTGAGCGTGCTGATGGCGCCGAATAGTCAATCGGCGATCTTATCCCGGCCGATCTGCCGCAGCACCTGTTTCATGGCGTCGTAGCGGGCCGCGCCTATTTCCCTGCGCCAGCGGCGCTCCACGGCATCGATGGCCCGCTGGGCCTCGATCGCGGCGGCGTCGCCCTGCTCGGTCCTGGTGATCAGCCTGACCCGGCCGTCGGCGGGATCCTGCCCGCTGGCGACGAAGCCAGCCTGCTCGAGCCAGTCCATGAACTCCCCTAGCGCCTGCTTGGTCATGTCCGCCCGGCGCGCGAGATCGGTGATCCGGATTCCTTCGGGCGGGATCATCTGCAGAAGGCGCCGGTGACTGCCGCGCAGTTCGGGGAAGGCGAAGCCGCCCTGCGCGCCCAGGTCGGCACGCAGGCGCCTGGTCACGGCCTCCAGCCAGCGAGCCATGTGATCGGGCGCCCAATCTTCGCCGGGCTCCTTGCGCACTGTCATAAGGCTACCTTACTATTTTCACAGATAGACAGGCAACCTTACCGACTGCCGTGTCTGGCCTAAGGGGTATGACCGTGAACATGCAGGCTGAGGATCTCTTTCGGCTCGCCGCGCTGCCGCCCGCGGAGCTCCGCGCTCTGGCCGAGACCGTGTCCGGGACGTTGATGCCCGACCTGCAAGTGAGCGCCACGCCGCTCGGCTACGACTGGGGCTCGCCGGTCACGGCCGGTCTATGGCGAGTCGAGGTCACCAGCCCGGATCGCGGTGGCGCGCCCGGCTGTACGTTCTTCGTGAAGCTGCTGCATCACACCAGGCTCTGGCCGGGGCTGCGCTGGCTGCCCGACGACGCGGCACGGGCGGAATTCATCGACTTCTATCCGTGGCAGTATGAGCTGGATATTTACCAGTCCGGGATCGGCTCAGTCCTGCCTGACGGCATGCGAACCCCGCAGCTGCACCATGTCAGCCGGCCCGATGCGGATCACATGAGCCTGTGGTGGGAGTTCGTCCACGAGCGGGCTGGCACCTGGACGCTGGCCGACTACCGCCTAGCTGCCCGGCTGCTCGGGCGGCTCGCCGCCAGGCGGCAGGCAGGCGCGCAGGTCAACGAGGCCCTGCCCGCGGTCGCGCGCAATGCACACGACGGTGGATCCGCGTTGAGGTTCTATGCCAGCCGGCGCGTGTTCGGGGGCATGCTGCCAGTCCTGCAATCCGGGCAGGTCTGGCAGCATCCGGTCCTGACCGAAGCGCTCCGGCTCACCGGCGACCAGCACCTGCCCGCCGACATGGTCGCGCTCGGAGCCCGCCTGCCCCAGGTCCTCGACATGCTCGATGATCTGCCGCAGACCTACGCGCACGGCGACGCGAGCCCGCAGAACCTGTTGCTCCCGGCCGACGAACCGGGAACTATCGTCGTCATCGACTGGGGCTTCGGCACGCTGCTCCCCGTCGGATTCGACCTTGGCCAGCTGCTGGTCGGCCTCGCGCACGCCGGCCAGACCGACCCGGCCGCGATCCCGGCCATCGACGCGGAGATCTTCCCGGCCTACCTGGCCGGACTGGCGGCCGAGGACTACAAGGTCGAGCCGGCGCAAGTCCGGGCCGGCTACCTGGGCTCGCTGGCGGCGCGCTCGGCGCTGTGCGCGATCCCGTTCGAGGCGCTCGAGAATGCCGTGCCCGGCCACAGACGGCAGCGATGTTCGCGGGACGGATGGAACTCACCAGGCTGATGCTCGACATGACCGCCGTGACCATCGGCCCGTGATCGGCTGCGCGGGAGCCCGCCAGCCGCTGCCCCGCCGGCGGCGTGGCAGGCTGTCCAAGGGTCCGGCGCGCTCAGGCGCCGAGGGCCACGCTCGCTTCCGCGGTGTAGACCAGGAAGGTCAGGGACTCCTGGAAGTACAGCTCCACATGCTCGGCGTCGTGCGACAGGTAGCCGATCGACAGGTCCTGGCCCAGCCGCAGCTCGAAGTCGCCGCCCCGGCCGGTCAGCACGAACGCGCCGTCGATGGCGGGCGCCCAGATGATGTCGCCGTCCACTACCCGGCTCAGGTGGTCGCGGATCGGGTAGCCGTGGTCGGAGGTCTCGCTCACCATCGTGTAAGCGTCGGCGGATAGCAGCAGCGAGTACGGCCCGCCCACCCCGGCCAGCCGGAGCGCGCTCAGCGCCTGGCTGATTACGTTCGGGTAATCACGCGCCTCGGCAGGCAGGCTGAGCGCCGGGTTGGATGAGCTCTGCCTGACCCCGGTGATCCCGGCGGCCGCGTATCCCTCGAAGATAGCCCGGTCCTCGGCGAAGGCAATCTTCTTCGCCGCGTCCTTGACCGGCTGCCAGTCCGAATCCTGGGCGCCGCGCTCGACGTCATCCACGTCCTGCCGGTTCAGCGTGAACGGGACCCGCAGCTCGACGAGCTGCTGCGAGGTACGCAGCCGGGCGATGATGCCGTCGCCGTCGGGCGGGTCGATCGGCGTGATGTGCCCGGTGCCGACGCTGGCCAGGGACGACCCGTCAGGTCCCTGCACGTCTACCACTCGGCGCGCGGCCACGTTCTGCTCGAACGTCCGGCGCGCCTCGGCTTCGATGCTCGCCCAGGCGGCATCGGTGACGGGCGCGAGCTCGCGGTGCAGGTTGTTCATGGCTGGGTGCTCCTCTTCAAGCTGCCAATGCCCAGGGAACCGGTACCTGCCGCAGTCTCCCCTGGTACGCCTGGTACGCCCGGCGCACCTGTCCCGCCGGGAGGATCGGGAAGGTCGTCGAGGAAGTCGGCGGACGGGGCGAAGAACAGGTTGCCGGTGACGGCGGTGGAGAAATCAAGGATGCGGTCGGTGTTCCCCGGCGGGTCGCCGATGAACATGTTGACCAGCATCTGCTCGGTCACGCTCGGCGTCGCAGCATAAGCGATGTAGTACGTGCCGAACTCGCCCTGGCTCAGGTCCCCGAAGGGCATGTTGGCCCGCAGGATCTGCCGCTCGGTGCCGTCGGGATCGGTGATGGTGTTCAGGGCGACGTGCGAGTTGGCCGGCTTGACCTCGTCGGGCATCTCGATGTCGGACAGCTTGGACCGGCCGATGGCCCGTTCCTGGTCCTCCACGGACAGGGCGTTCCAGGCGTCCAGGTCGTGCAGGTACTTCTGCACGATGACGTAGCTCCCGCCGGCGAAGTCCGGGTCCGGGTCGGCGGTGATGGCCGCCACGCCGGCCGCGCCGCCGACCGGGTTCTCGGTCCCGTCGACGAAGCCGAGCAGGTCGCGCTCGTCGAAATACCGGAACCCGTGCACCTCGTCGGCCACGGTGACCGCGCCCGCCAGCTGGCCCATGACCTGGTAGGCGAATTCGAAGCACAGATCCATCCGGTCGTGCCGGATATGAAACAGCAGGTCCCCCGGGGTGGCCACCGCGTGGTGCCGGGGCCCGCGCAGCTCACGGAACGGGTGCAGTTCGGCCGGGCGAGGACCGGCGAACAGGCGGTCCCAGGCATGGGAGCCCACCGCGGCGACGCAGGCCAGGCCGGCTCCGGGGGCACGGAAGCCGACGGCCCGCTGCAGGCCGGCCCAGTCGCCGAGCAGGTCCCGGCAGGCCGCCTCGCCGCCGGAGTTGATGGTCAGCACCAGGAAAACCGCGGCGTCAGTGAGCGGGGTGAGCACCGGCTGCTGTTCTGGCGGTGCCGGGGCGCGTGGCGGCGCGGGGGGAAGACGCGGGACCGCGGGATCGGGTGCCGGTTCGGTCACGGGACTGTCCTCTCCTTCCGCTCGGACACCAAGCCTCCCACAGGCCAGGCCAAGCGCCACCTCGGCCCCCGGCATCCGCGGATGGCGGGTCCGGTTACATCCAGCCGCGCCGCCGGAACATGGCCAGCAGGCCGACCACGGCCAGGACCTCGGTGCCGAGGCCGATGCCGAAGAACGCGGCGGGGGAACCGATCCGGTTCACCAGCCAGGCGAAGTTCTGCCCGAAGAAGCCGGTCAGGAAGGACAACGGCAGGAATACGGTGGCGATGATGGTCAGCTGCTTCATCACGTCGTTGAGCCGGTTGGACACCATCGACATGTACGCGTCGAGGGAGCCGCTGAGCAGGTCACGGTAGCTATCCACCATGTCGCTGATCCGGATCAGGTGGTCGTAGAGATCGCGGATATACCGCTCGCTCTCCGCGGTCATGCCGGGGATCGGGATCACCTGGGTCATCATGGAGGACACCATGTCCCGCTGCGGAGTGACCAGCTTGCGCACGTTCACGAGCTGGCGCTTGAGCGCGAACATCTGGGCCAGCTGATCCTCGGTGGGCTTGGTGAAGATCTGGTCCTGGAGCTCGTCGATGCGGTCGTCGAATGCGGCCAGGTACGGGAACATGCTGTCCACCAGGCTGTCCAGCAGGCGGTACATGGCCACCAGCCGCCGGTCGGTGTGCAGCCGGGCCAGCGCGTGGCATGCGTCGTTGATGGCCGGTATCTCGTCGCGGTGCACGCTGACGAAGAAGTTCTCGGCGTAGAAGCAGTGCACCTCGACCATCCGCTGGTCCAGGCCGCGGGCGCCGTAGGCGACGATGTAGACGAAGTCGTCGTAGTCCTCGACCTTGGGGCGCTGGTCGAATTCCTGCGCGTCCTCGACGGCCAGCGGGTGGATCTTGAACACCTCTCGGAGCAAGGCGATCGTGTCCGGGCCGGTGTCCGCCAGGTTCAGCCAGAGCAGGTCGCCCTCGTTGAGGGCCTGCTCGATGGCCGGGCGGGTCACCTCGTCCTCGATGCAGTTCGTGAGCAGCAGGTGTCCTTGCACGCGTCTATCGTGCCAAAGCCGCGCTGCTCGGCGTCACTAGACTGGGCGTTCATGAGTACCGAGGCCCAGATCACCCCCGCCGAGCCGCCGACCGCCAAGCAGGTTCCCCACGAGCGCAGCTATCACGGCGACACCGTCATCGACGAGTACGCCTGGCTGGCCGACAAGGACAACCCGGACACCATCGCCTACCTGACGGCCGAGAACGCCTACACCGACGCGGCCACCGCGGGGCTGGACCAGCTCCGGGACCAGATCTACGCCGAGATCAAGGCCCGGACGCAGGAAAGCGACCTGTCGGTCCCGGTGCGCAAGGGCGGCTGGTGGCAGTACAGCCGGACGGTCGAGGGCCAGCAGTACGGGTTGCACTGCCGCCGCGCGGTCCGGCCGGGCGAGGTCATCCCGCCCGTGGCCGCCGACGGCCAGCCCCTCGACGGCGAGGAAGTGCTGCTCGACGGCAACAAACTCGCCGCAGGCCAGGGTTTCTTCGCTCTGGGCGCGCTGCGGCCCAGCCGGGACTGGCGCTGGCTGGCCTACTCCACCGACTTCTCCGGCGACGAGCGGTTCACGATCAGGGTCAAGGACCTGGCCACCGGCCAGACGCTGCCCGATGAGATCCCGGGCGCCTATTACGGGTGCGCGTGGTCACTGGACGGCTCGGCGCTGTTCTACCTGACCGTCGACGACGCCTGGCGGGCCCACCGGGTCTGGCGGCACCGGGTCGGCACCCCGGCGGAGCAGGACGTGATCGTGTTCGAGGAGGCCGACGAGCGGTTCCACGTCACCCTCGGCCAGACCCGCAGCGAGCGCTACCTGGTCATCAGGTCTGCCAGCGTGCTGACCAGCGAGGTATGGCTGCTCGACGCGGCCACGCCGGACGGCGAGCCGGTCGTGGTGACCCCGCGCCGGCAGGGTGTGGACTACGACGTCGATCACGCCGGGGACCACCTGCTCATCCTGCACAACCACGAGGCGGAGAACTTCGAGATCGCCACCGCGCCGCTCACCGACCTGGCCGACTGGACGCCGCTGGTCCCGCACCGGGCTGACACCCGGCTGATGGACGTGGCCGCGTTCGCGGACTTCACCGTGGTCTACTTCAGGCGCAACGGCCTGACCGGGCTGCGGATCCTGCGCACGCCAGCCGGCGGCATGCCCGTCGCGGAGCACGAGATCGCCTTCCCCGAGCCGGTCTACCGGGTCGGGCCGGGCCCGAACCCGGAACACGAGTCCGACCGGTTCCGGCTGGCCTACACCTCCCTGGTGACCCCCGGCACGGTCTACGACTGCGACATGGCCACCGGCGAGCTGACCCTGCTCAAGCAGCAGCCGGTCCTGCCGTCGCCTGCGGGCGTACCGTACGCGTCGCAGGACTACGAGCAGTACCGGGAATGGGCGGTGGCCACCGACGGCACGCGGGTGCCGATCTCGCTGGTCTGCCGCAAGGGCACACCTCGTGACGGTAGTGCTCCATGCCTGCTGTACGGCTATGGCAGCTATGAGATTTCGCGGGACCCGGTCTTCTCCATTCCCGTGCTGTCGCTGCTCGACCGGGGGTTCGTGTACGCGATCGCGCACATCAGGGGCGGCGGCGAGATGGGCAGGTCCTGGTACACCGACGGGAAGCTGCTGCGCAAGAAGAACACGTTCACCGACTTCGTGGCCTGCGCCAGGCACCTGGTGCAGGCGGGCTGGACGTCCGCGTCCCGGCTGGTCGCGCGGGGCGGTTCGGCAGGCGGGCTGCTGATGGGCGCGGTGGCGAACATGGCGCCCGAGTCCTTCGCCGGCATCGTGGCCCACGTGCCGTTCGTCGACGCGCTGAACACGATCCTGGACCCGTCGCTGCCGCTGACCGTCACCGAGTGGGAGGAGTGGGGCGACCCCCTGCACGACCCGCAGGTCTACGCGTACATGAAGTCCTACTCGCCGTACGAGAACGTCACCGCGCAGGTCTACCCGCCGATCTTCGCCCTGGGCGGCCTGAACGACACCCGGGTCACCTACCACGAGCCCGCCAAGTGGATGGCCAGGCTGCGCGCGGTGGCCAAGGGCGGCCCGTTCCTGCTCAAGATCGAGATGGCGGCGGGCCACGGCGGCCGCAGCGGCCGCTACGACGCCTGGCGGGAGGAGGCCCAGGTCCTGGCCTGGGTCGTCCAGACGGCATCCGCTACCGGGGAGGCCGGCTGAGGTTCAGGGCTGGAACAGGACGCTGACCGACTCGCCGTCGTGGATGCGCCCGATGGCCTCGGCCAGGGCCGGCGCGACCGACAGGACGTACAGCTTCGGATGGCCGACCGGAACCGGGGCGGAGTTGGTGCACACCACCTCGGTGACGTCGGCGGCGGTCAGCTTGTCCAGCGCGCCGTCGGCGAACAAGCCGTGCGTGCACGCCACCGCCACCGAACGCGGCTGGTACTCGCGCAGCCTGGCCAGCAGCTCGAATACGGTGGTGCCGCGGGCGATCTCGTCGTCCACGACGATGACATCGCGGTCGGCCACCTCGCCGATGATGGCCGCGATCGTCACCTCCGAGTCGCTGATCCGCTGCTTGGATCCGGCCGCCACCGGCACGCCAAGCCGCCGGGCGAACTCCGCGGCGCTCTTGACGTAGCCCAGGTCCGGTGAGACCACCACCGCCCGGGACAGGTCCCGGGCGCGGAAATGGCCGGTGAGCTCGCGCAGCGCGTGCAGGTGATCCACCGGGACGGAAAAGAACCCGTGCACCTGCGGCGAGTGCAGGGTCAGCGTGAGCACCCGGTCGACGCCCGCCGCGACCAGCAGGTCGGCGACCAGGCGCCCGCCGATGGAGATCCGCGGCTCGTCCTTCTTGTCCGACCGGGCGTACGCGTAGTGCGGGATCACCGCGGTGACCCGGGCGGCCGAGGCGCCGCGGGCCGCGTCCGCCATCAGCAGCAGCTCGAACAGGTGCTCCTGCACCGGCGGGACCAGCGGCTGGATGAGGAACACGTCCCGTTCCCGGCAGTTGGCCTGGAGCTGGACCCCGAGGCAGTCGTTGGCGAACCGCTCCAGCCGCACCGGCTGCGGCGCCACGGCCAGGAACCGGCAGATCTCGGCGGTCAGCGCGGGGTGGGCGCTGCCGCCGAAGACCGCTATGTCACGCACTCCTGGCTTCTTCGCCGACCTGGCTGCTGGCTTCCTGGCTGGCCGGCGCGGCCTCAAGCTTGAACGGCGGCAGGCCGAGCTTGTTCCTGATGTCCTGCTGGACCTCCTCCTGCGGCGGCCGCGCGTCCACGGTGATGACGTACTCCTTTCGCCGGAACAGGTCCAGCACCGGGTTGGTCTTCTCGTGGTAGTCCCGCAGCCGAACCTGGAGCGCCTCCTCGGTGTCGTCTTCCCTGGTGACCAGTTCGCCGCCGCAGGCGTCGCACTTCCCGGGCACCTCGGGGGTGCTGTCGATCAGGTTGTAGTTGAAGCCGCAGCCCGCGCACAGCCTGCGGGCGAACACGCGGCGGCGGACCTCGCTGTCCGGCAGCTCCAGCGCGATAACCCCGTCGATGTCGTAGCTCTCCAGGAAGAACTCGGCCTGCCGCCGGTTGCGCGGGAAGCCGTCGATGATGAAGCCGTAGTTCCAGTCGTGCCCGGACAGCCTGTCCCTGACCACCGACTCGACCAGGTCGTCCCCGACCAGCTCGCCCGCGGCCATGACCCGGCGGACCTGGGCGCCCATCTTGGTGTGGTTCTGCACGTTCCAGCGGAAGATGTCGCCCACGGCGATGTGCACGAGGTCGAAGTCGGCAGCCAGCATCTGGCTATGCGTGCCTTTTCCGCTGCCTTGCACGCCCATGATCACGTACTTGCGCATGGCATCAGCCTGGCATACGCAGCATCAACTTGGCATACGCAGGCCGAGCTTCCGCTCGCAGGCCCGCCGCATCTTGCTGCTGACCAGCATGCGCAGCTGCGGCCAGTCGTCGCGTAGCCGCATCGGGTTGACGAAGCGGGCCAGGTCGTTCTGCCTGCCCTGGCTGATCACGATGCTGTACAGGAGCAGCCGCGGCTTGGTGCGGGCCACGTCGAACTCCCGCAGCCCGTGCCAGGTCAGGTGGACCGGCAGCACCACGATGCCCTGCCACGGGCCGTGCAGGTCGTCAATCCGGTCCGGCAGCCGCCCGCCCTGGCGGGACAATCCGGCGAACAGAGCCATGGATGAATTATGGCCTCCCGGCCGCCGCCGGCGGGCCGCCACGACACTTTCCCGGCAGCGCTACTCTCGTGGCATGGAGAATGCTGCCTCGGCGGGCAATGCCGTCCCGGCCGACGACGCTGCCTCCGTGGTGCTGCCCTCCTCGGGGCCGGTGTGGCGGTTCCTCATCAAGCCGCGCTGGCTGGGGTGGCACCTGCTCATGGTGGTGTCCTTCTGGGGGATGCTCTGGCTCGGCGACTGGCAGTTTCACCGCGCTCTGGCCGGCAACGGCCTGAGCTGGGCTTACACGTTCGAATGGCCGCTGTTCGCGGGCTTCGCCGTGGTCTTCTGGGTCAAGACGATCAGGGACGAGTTCCGGATCAGGCGCGGTGAGATGCCCGACACCTCGGCGGCCGCCTACGGCCGGGATGACCTCCCCTTCGGCCTCCAGCAGGTCCAGGTCAGCCCAGTCCAACACGGGCCAGTCCACCACCGGCCAGTGCAACACGGAGCGGACGGTCCCGCCTCCGAGGCCGAGGACGAGGAGCTCAGCGCCTACAACGCCTACCTGGCGCGGCTCAATGCCGAGGTCAAGGGCCACGGCCGGTGGCACGGGCTCCGCAACTAGCCAGTGAATCTGGGCGATGATCGGGAGATGAGACCGTGAAAGCAGCGGTGCTTCGGTACCGGGTGATGGCGTACGTGACCGGCGTGGTGCTGATTGTCCTGTGCTTCGTCGGCATCCCGCTGCAGATTGCCGGGCGGCCGGCCGTGGCCAACGATGTCGGCGTGGTGCACGGCATCTTGTACATCATTTACCTGGTCAACGCGTGGATCCTGGCCAGGAAGCTGCGGCTGGCGAACAAGCCGACGGTGCTGATGCTGCTGGCCGGCACCGTCCCGATCATGACGTTCATCGTCGAGCGCTGGATCACCCGCCGCTACATCGACCCCGCGCTGGCCGAGCAGGCCGAGCAGGCCGAGCCTGTGAGCCGGTGAGCGAGCATTACTTCTCGGCGCGGCCGCAGGCCGCGCACCGTCCCGGCCTGGTCCGGGTGGTGCTGCCCGACGTGTACCTGGAACTGGCCACGGACGCCGGCGTCTTCTCCCCCGGCCGGCTCGATCCGGGCACCCGCCTGCTGCTGGATTCCTCGCCTGCCCCGCCGCCCGGGGGCGACCTGCTCGACCTCGGCTGCGGCTACGGCCCGATTGCCTGCGTGCTGGCCGCGCGGTCGCCCGGCGCCACCGTCTGGGCCGTCGACGTCAACGAGCGGGCCCTCGAGCTGTGCGCCAGGAACGCGGCCGCGGCCGGCCTGCCCAACGTGCGCTGCGTCACGCCCGGCGACCCGTCGGTTCCCGCCCGGCTGGCCGCGATCTGGTCCAACCCGCCGGTCCGGATCGGCAAGGCGGCCCTGCACGAGCTGCTGCTCGGCTGGCTCGGGCGACTGGTACCCGGTGGCCAGGCCGGCCCCGGAGGCCGGGGCTACCTGGTGGCCAGCCGCAACCTCGGCGCCGACTCGCTGCACCGCTGGCTGGCCGGCCAGGGCTGGCCGGTGACGCGCCTGGCCGCGCGGAGCGGCTACCGCCTGCTCCAGGTCGATTTTTCTGCCGAACGATCCGTGGTGGCTCCCCCGTGACCCCGGTCCTGCCGTCCGGCGATGACGCCAGGCCCGGCCGCCAGCTCCGCCCGGTCGAGGTAAAGCGGCTGAACCGGGAGTGGCGGCGGGCCAGCGAGGCTCGCCTGGCACTGCTGCTCGATTCGGTCGGCCAGCCGTTCAATGTCGGCTCCATCGTCCGCTCGGCCGCGGCCTTCGCCGCCGAGCACCTGTGGCTGTGCGGCAGCACGGCGCCGCTGTCCCACCCGGGAGTGGGAAAGACGGCACTCGGCACCCAGCGGCTGGTGCAGGCGAGCATGGAGCCGAATCCGGTGGCCGCGGCCAAGGAGGCGGCCGCCATGGGCCTGCGCGTCGTCGCCGTCGAGCTGGCCTCGGGTGCGGTCCCGCTGCACGAGGCGCCGCTGGACGGTGACGTCTGCCTGGCGTTCGGCAACGAGGATCACGGCTGCTCAGCGGGGCTGCTCGCCGCCGCCGACGCGATCGCGTACATCCCGCAGCCGGGCCGGGTCGGCTCGCTGAACGTCGCGGTGGCGGCGGCCATCGCCATGGCTGAGGCCCGCCGCCGGTCCTGGGCCCGGTTACAGACGTCGGCGCGCCGGTCAGTGACGCGACATGCACCGTTCACCGTGCATACCAGGTCAGCGTGCATACTGGCGATCGTGCGAGTACCTTTTCTCGACCATCCCCGGCCCGTCGCCTTCGCCCACCGCGGCGGCGCGGCGCACGCGCCGGAGAACTCCTGGACCGCGTTCCAGCATGCGGTCAAGCTGGGATACGCGTACCTGGAGACCGACGCCCGCGCCACCGCGGACGGTCAGCTGGTGGCGTTCCACGACCGGACGCTGGACCGCGTGACCGACGCGTCCGGGCCGATCAACGTGCTGCCCTACCGTGACGTCGCCGCCCTGCGCGTGGCCGGCTCGGAGCCGATCCCGCTGATCGAGGACCTGATCGGCACCTTTCCCGACGCGCGGTTCAACATCGACCTGAAGGACGCGGCGGGGATTTCCCTGCTGCCCGAGGTGCTGCGCCGCACCGGGGCGTGGGACCGGGTGTGCGTGACATCGTTCTCCGGCCAGCGGCTGCGTACCGCGCGCGGGCTGCTCGACCGGCCGGTGTGCATGGCCACCTCGCCGGCCGCGATCGCCGCCGTCCGCTGCTCGCTAGGCAGCGCCCCGGCCTGGCCGCAGATCAAGCTCCTGGCCGGCCACGTGTCGCGGGCCAGCGTGCACTGCGCCCAGGTGCCGGGAAGGGTAGCTACGGCCGCGTTCGTGCGGCGTGCCCACACGCTCGGGCTCGACGTCCATGTCTGGACCATCAACGACCGGGCCGAGATGGTCCGTTTCCTCGACCTCGGGGCCGACGGCATCATGACCGATGACATCGAGACGCTTCGCGACGTGCTCATCGAACGCGGCCAGTGGCATCCCCGGGGCGAAGCGGCGGCCGCATAGCGCCCTGGCTAGCACACAGAGGGGGCCGATAGCTGCGATCTTTCGCAGAAACACGATTGGGTAACGCTCGGAGAGGGAATCTTGTCCGGGTACCCGGTGTTGCTCAATAAGACCGCTGACCGCCTGGGAGGCAGCAAGCATGGCCGAACGCGCACTTCGCGGCACCCGGCTCGGTGCGACGAGCTACGAGAACGACAGGAACACCGACCTGGCACCGCGTCAGGACGTCGCTTTTGACTGCCCGAACGGGCACCATTTTAGCGTGCCTTTCGCGGCTGAGGCGGAACTTCCTGCGACGTGGGAGTGTCGCGTCTGTGGTTCGGTGGCCATGGCAGCTACCGGGGAATCTCCGTCGCCCAAGAAGGCCAAGCCGCCGCGCAGTCACTGGGACATGCTCATGGAGCGGCGCACGGTCGAAGACCTCGAGGCGGTCCTGGCCGAGCGGCTCGAGGTCATCAGGGAACGCCGCTCCACCGAGCGTGGCGGCGACCTGGGCGCCAGCCGTACCGAGCGCAGGAGCGCCTAGCAAACCCGGCGCGGCGGTTAGCTCCGCCGCCGGTCAGTGTCGATTGTCTGGGCCGATTATCTGCGTCGATTATCTGGGCCGACGATCTGGGCGTCGGGACCTGAACTGGCTGAGCCGCCGCTGGGTCCCCCACTGCGCGACGCGCCAGAACGCCTCCAGGATGATGGTGTTGCTCATCTTGCTGGCGCCGTACTCACGTTCCACGAACGTGATCGGTATCTCGACGATCCTCAGCCCGGCCTCCGCTACTCGCAAGGTCAGGTCGATCTGGAAGCAGTAGCCGGTCGACTCGACCTGGCCGAGGCTGATGGTGCGCAGCGTGCTGGCCCGATAGGCGCGGAATCCGGCGGTCGCGTCGCGGACGCCGATGCCGAGCATGAGCCGGGTGTAGACGTTGGCGGCCCGAGACAGCGCCTCACGGGACTTAGGCCAGTTGACCACCTTGCCGCCGCGCGTCCACCGGGAACCGATGGACAGGTCGGCTTGGTCGAGCGCGCCGACCAGGGCCGGCAGATGCTCCGGCTGGTGCGAGCCGTCGGCGTCCATCTCTACCATCACGCCGTAGCCGCGTTCGAGCGCCCAGTCGAACCCGGCGATGTACGCCTTGCCCAGGCCAGCCTTCTCCGTCCGGTGCATGACCTGCACGTGCGGATCGGCCTCGGCGAGCTTGTCGGCGATGTCACCGGTGCCGTCCGGGCTGTTGTCGTCCACGACCAGCAGGTCAGCCTCGGGCAGCGCGGCCCTGACCCGGCCCGCGATGGATTCCAGATTCTGCCGCTCGTTGTAGGTCGGCATGATGATGACAGTCTGGCCGACCGGCGGGTCGGCGGGTGGCTGCGTCACTACCCCTGCCTATCGCTGCGTTAGTTAACACGCGGTGTCACAACGGTGCACGTCATGATATCCCCGTACTGGCGTTCCCCTGACGAGACGCCACGCGCCCCGGCCCGTCCTGTCCCCACCAGACAACGAACCTGCGGACGGATTCGTGCCTGGCCGACTGGGTCGGCTGCGGAACAGACAGGAAAAGGACCCGGGCAGCGCCTTCGGACCGGAGTCCGTCCCGCTGGCAACGGGCTCGATCTCCGTTGTCTACTGGGTGCCCGGGCCCTTTCCACGCCCAACCCCCCGTCCAGCCGGACGGACGCGCAGGCCTTCAGCCCCCTTCCAGTGCCACGCCTGGCCTCGGAGCCGCGCAATGCTGGCGGCCCCGCCGTGACACCGCCCCGAACCTGAGGAGCCTGCCGGTCCGGCTAGCGAGCCCGGTGCTGGACTGAGCAGCAACTTACCCTCGATCCGGGCGTTGTCAACCACGAACCTGACATCCGCGCTACTGACGGGAAACATTCGGCTACATTAGGTGCCCGCTGGGGGAAATGTCGCGGCCCGGCCGCCGGGGCAGTCGCCGCGCGGCCGGTCCGTCCGGCCCCGTCTGTCGCTTTTGTCCGTCGCGACGGAAAGTTTCTCCGGCGCCGGGAAAAATATGGCGCCGTTGCTCTCATGCGAGTCATGCTTTCGGGGTATGGATCACCCCACTTGCCGTCACTAGACCCTCTCTGCTCCCTGCGTCCGCGGCCGACGCCGCAGGTCCCCCCTCTGGAGGTGATGCGAATGGATGGCAGCGCCGACCGGTTCCTCGAACTAATCCACCAACTCGAGGACTTCACCCACTCGATCAGCCCTGATCAGGCCCATTCCGAATTCGACGAGATGACGCTGCAGCTGTTCTGGATGCGCTGGCCGGAACTGTCGGCCTGGGCCGGTTCGCTGTGGCGGCTGCTCTCCGAGGAGCTGGCTGGGCCTGCCGCTCCGCACGACGACTCCGCGCTGTTCGAGATCGGCGAAAGTGGCTGAGGACGGCCGCCGGGCCTTCACGGTAGGCGACGTCATGCACACACGAGTCGTGCTGACCAGCCCGGACAGCCCCATGGCCGACGCCGCCGCGGAGATGGTCCGCGAGCGGGTGGGCTCGGCCCTGGTCATGCAGGGCTCTTTCCTGGCCGGCATTCTCACCGAGCGCGACATACTCAGGGCCGCGGCATCCGGGACCGACCTGACCGGCGTGGCGGTGTCTGCGTTCATGACCAAGGATCCGCAGTCAGCCACGCCCGATACCACCGTGGAAGACGCGGCCCAGGTCATGCTCCTGAACGGATTCCGTCATCTGCCCATCATGGAAGGCCGCGAGGTGCGCGGCATCGTCAGCCTCCGTGACCTGTTCGCGGCCAGGATCAGCCGGCCATCCCAGCAACGCGGCACGGCCGGCTAACCGGGAACCGCCGCCTTGCGGTATCTGGCCGC
>Ga0210395_10002247_pt1 | contig 15046 bp, 14 predicted proteins | sample IncBWH4OmetaG_FD_150861 | JGI IMG/M metagenome (GOLD analysis project Ga0210395, IMG submission 150861) | Forest soil microbial communities from Barre Woods Harvard Forest LTER site, Petersham, Massachusetts, United States - Inc-BW-H-4-O ... | reverse complement strand
ACCACCGGCCGCTCTACGACTGGTTTTTGCAAAACCTGCCGGTGCCGTCGCAGCCGCATCAATACGAATTCGCCCGCCTCAATCTCACTTACACGATCCTGTCGAAGCGCGTGCTCACCGAGCTCGTGCGCGGCGGCCATGTCCACGGCTGGGACGATCCGCGCATGCCGACGCTCGCCGGCTTGCGCCGCCGCGGCGTGCCGCCCGAGGCGATCCGCGATTTCGTCAAGCGCATCGGTGTCGCCAAGGCAAACAGCACCGTCGACATGGCGATGCTGGAATTTTCCATCCGCGAGCATTTGAACAAGATTTCGCAGCGGCGCATGGCGGTGCTGCGGCCGCTCAAAGTGGTGATCGAGAATTATCCGGACGGCCAGAGCGAGGAGGTCGAGGCGGTCAATCACCCCGAGGATGCCTCCGCCGGCACCCGCCGCATCCGCTTCGGCCGCGAGCTCTTTATCGAGCGCGACGATTTCATGGAGAACCCGCCGAAGAAATTCTTCCGGCTGTCGCCCGGCACCGAGGTGCGACTGCGCTACGCCTATTTCATCACCTGCCGCGAGGTGGTGAAGAACGCCGCGGGCGAAGTGATCGAGCTGAAATGCACCTACGATCCCGCCACCAAAGGCGGCAACGCCCCCGACGGCCGCAAGGTGAAGGCGACCATGCATTGGGTGTCGGCCCCGGATTCCATCCTCGCCGAGGTGCGTTTGTACAATCCGCTGTTCACGAAGCCCGACCCGAGCGCCGGCGATTTCGCCGCCGACATCAATGCGAATTCCCTGGAAGTCATCGCCGATGCCCGCGTCGAGCCGGCGCTGGCCGGCCGCAATTCCGACGACGCGGTGCAGTTCGAGCGGCTCGGCTATTTCTGTCCGGACAAGGATTCGACGCCTGAGCGGCTGGTGTTCAACCGTACCGTGGGCTTGCGCGACACTTGGGCCAAGGTCTCCGGCGGCGGCTAGCCATCACCCTAACCCTCCCCGCAAGGGGGGGGAGGCAAGGGACGAGGTTTTGCACACACACCCTCGCCACCCGGCGCGCGCCTCGCTAGCATAAGGCCGTTGGTGAGTTAGCGCGCAGGGGGCGCGCAGTGGCACAAGACGGTAGCGTAGAGAGCCGTACGCACGCAGGCGCGCGGGCTGGTACGTGGTCGGGTCCTTGGCCTTGGCCGGTCGGCGGCATTCGCCCGGCGTGGCATGTCATACGGCCGCGCCCCAATTTCGCTCTCGCCGCGCAGTTACGGCAATGGGCCGCCCAGGAAATTGCCGCCGATCGTCTGCTGCCCTGGCTCGCGGCGGCTTACGGTTTTGGCATCGTCATCTACTTCACCGCCGAGCGTGAGCCGGCGTGGTGGGCGGCGACGGCACTCGCTGCCGCCTGCGCCATCGGCGCCGTGCTGTTGCGCCGGCATCTGGTCGCCTTCATCGTCAGCCTCTTTGTGTTCTCCATCGCCGCGGGCTTTGCCACCGCCACGGTGAAAACTGCCATGATCGAACACCCGGTGCTGCGCTATGCGGCTTCGGGCGTGACCGTCTCGGGCTTTGTCGAGCTGCGCGAGGAAAGCCAGCATACCGACCGCTTCGTGCTGCGCGTCGATCGCATCGACGGCAACCGCATCGACGACAAGCCGCAGCGGGTGCGGCTCTCGGTCAAGCGCGGGCTGGCGCCGCCCGCGGGTTCCTTCGTCGAAGTCAAAGCCATGCTCGATCCGCCGCTGCAGCCGCTGGCGCCGGGCTCTTACGATTTCGCCCGCGATCTTTATTTTCAGCAGATCGGCGCCTCCGGGTTCGTCCGCGGCGCGGTCAATGTGATTACCCCGCCGGCGACCGCCGGCCTCGTGTCGCGCGCGGACGCCGTGGTGCAGCGGCTGCGCGACACCATCGACGCCCATGTCCGCGCCGTGCTGCCGGGCGACACCGGCGCGATCTCGGCGATGCTGCTCAACGGCCGACGCGACGTGATCTCGGAGAATCTCTACAATGCCCTGTTCATTTCCGGCGTCGGCCACGTGCTGTCGATCTCCGGCTATCACATGGCGGTCGTCGCCGGCGTGGTGTTTTTCATCTTCCGCGCCTTGCTGGCGCTGATCCCGGGCCTCCCCGATCGAAAGCCGATAAAAAAATGGGCGGCGTTCGGCGCGCTGATCGCGACGACGTTCTATCTGGTGCTGTCGGGCGCGGAAGTGGCGACGCAACGCTCGTATTTCATGATTGCGATCGTGCTCATTGGCGTCATGCTCGACCGGCCGGCGCTGACGATCCGCACCTTGACCGCCGCAGCGCTGATCGTGCTGGTGTTCGCGCCGCAATCGGTGGTGCATCCGAGTTTTCAGATGTCGTTTGCGGCGACGCTGGCGCTCGTCGCGGCCTACGATCGCGGCGTGCCGCGGATGAAGGCCGGCACCGACAGCTCGCTCGGGTCGCGCGCCGCGCTGTGGGGTGTCAACGAGATCACGAGCCTGATCATCGCGTCACTGGTCGCGGGTCTCGCCACGACGCCATACGCGGCCTACCACTTTCACAGGATGGCGCCCTACGGCGTCATTGCCAACCTGCTCGCCATGCCGGTCGTCTCCGCCTGGGTGATGCCGATGGGGCTGCTCGGTCTCCTCGCCATCCCGTTCGGCTTCGACGCCGAGTTCTGGCGGCAAATGGGTTACGGCATCGAGTGGATGGATATGGTGGCGCTGTGGGTGGCGAGCCTGCCCGGCGCCGTCGGCCACGTCACCACGTTCGGCACCGGGCCGCTGTTATTGGCAACCGCGGGCCTGCTCGTGATCGGGTTATTCAAGACGCCGTTGCGCTGGAGCGGCGTCGCAGTCGCGGCGCTGGGCATCGTGTGGGCCGCGAGCGTGCCGCGGCCTGACGTTCTCTTGGCGGCCGATGGCCGGACATTCGCCGTGCGCGGCGCCGACGGACTGCTCGCGTTTCACCACTCCGGCGGCGATACGTTTGCGATCAAGGAATGGCTCGCGGCCGACGCCGACGCGCGCGACTATCACGATCGCAAGCTGGGGCAGGGTATTGCCTGCGACGCCGCGGGCTGCATCGGCAAGCTCGGCGACGGTGCTCTCGTCGCCTATGACCTCAAGCCCGATGCCTTCGAGGAAGATTGCCGACGCGCCGCTCTCATCATGACGACCGGCGACCCGCCGCCCGATTGTCGCGCTCAGGTGATCGGCCGGACGCTGTGGCGGCAACGCGGCGCGTTAGCGCTACGCCGTACCGGCTCGGGCTTTGTGATCGATGCCGCGCGGCCACCGAATTTCGACCGGCCGTGGGCGCCGCAGCGCTTGCGTGCCGCTGATACGGCCAATGCGGCTTCCGCTCAGCCGGCTGCGTCACGCGTAACGCCGCGCGACGCGACGCCGCGCCAGGAAGATATCGAAGCGGATGAGTGACGGGTTCTAGTACCTTCGGAACAGCCCGACCAATTTGCCCTGAATGCGCACGCGATTGGGCGGCAGGATGCGCACCTCGTAGGCGGTGTTGGCGGGCTCGAGCGCAATCGAGGCGCCGCGGCGGCGGAAACGTTTCAGGGTCGCTTCCTCGTCGTCGATGAGAGCGACGACGATGTCGCCGGTATCGGCGGCGTCCATGCGTTTTAACAGCGCAATGTCACCGTCGAGAATGCCAGCCTCGATCATCGAATCGCCGCGCACTTCCAGCGCGAAATGCTCGCCGCTGGTGAGTAGCTCCGGCGGCATATTGATGGTGTGGCTGCGCGTCTGGATCGCCTCGATCGGCGTGCCGGCGGCGATGCGGCCCATTACCGGCACAGCGACCGGGCGGCCGCCATCGTCTTCGGAAGCGGTGCGCACCCGGCCGAGATTGCCTTCGATGACGCTCGGGGTGAAACCGCGCGAGCGGCCGGCGACGATGCCGTGGGCGACCGATTCGGGCAGCTTGATCACTTCGATGGCGCGCGCCCGATTCGGCAAGCGGCGGATGAAGCCGCGCTCCTCGAGCGCCGTGATCAGCCGATGAATGCCGGATTTGGAGCGCAAGTCGAGTGCGTCCTTCATTTCGTCGAAGGAGGGCGGCACGCCTGCTTCCTTGAGGCGCTCATGGATGAACCGCAACAGCTCGGCTTGCTTGCGCGTTAACATAGGCGCTTCCCCTTCAGTTCCCCTTTGTACCGGCCGGTCCAGCGACCTTGGCCGAAACAAATCATGAACGGACACTATCCGTTCCATATGTGTTCTGCAACCATTTAATTTGAAGTGAAGAAAACGATCAACGTGCCAAACGCGCGATTAACGCTCGAATTTAACGCTCAGGGCTTGCTGGACGTTAGAGTTAAGCCGCTGAAATCACGGCCGATTAATAGCGACGTCGCAAACGCGCGGCGATAACGCTTCGCGCGGTCCGCCTGCGCAAGATAGAGATTTGCGTTCCGTCGGCCGACGCCACTCGCCGCATCAACTCACGCGATGGACGTTTCAATAAGTGCTCAATAAGTGCCGATTCGACCGGACGAAATGCTGATATCCGTCGCGCCGCGAACACCGTGATACCGCCTAAGCGCACGCTGAATCTCGCGCACTGATGCTGTTGTGTCACAGCGTTCTGCTCCGGCGCGCGGTATTATGCGGGAAAGTTTCGACGGTATTTCGGTAACTTAGACGGGGAACGAGATGAAAAGACTATTTGCCGCTTCGCTGACTGGTTTGGCTCTGTTGTCAGGCTCTGCGCTCGCCGCGGATCTGCCGGTTGCTCCGCAGCCAGCCTACAAAGCGCCGGCGGTGGTCGCGCCGGCTTATAACTGGTCCGGCTTTTATCTGAATGCCGGCGGTGGCTACGGCATGTGGAATGCCGACACCCAGCTCTTTTTGCCGTCCGGTGCGTGCTTTGCTTGCGCGGTCAATACATTCGGCGGCAGGGGTTACCTCGGCACCGGCGGCGGCGGATTCGATTACCAGGTCGGCGGACTTGGCATGGGCGCGTGGAATCCCTTGATCGTCGTCGGCCTGATGGCGGACTACGACTTCGAAAGCCTGAAGGGCACGATGGGAGCCGGTGGCATTTCGGCTCAGATCAAAGAAACCGCCTCTTGGGCAGGCGGCGCCCGGATTGGTTTGGCCTTTGGGCCGAATCTCTTCACCTACATGAATGGCGGTGCGACCGGCACCCGCTTCGGCGGTACGAGCTTCGTGTCGGACATCACCGGTGCGCCGGTCGGCGCGGCGTCATCGGCGTTTTGGAAGACGGGCTGGTTCCTCGGCGGCGGTACCGAAACGTCACTGAGCGGGATTTTGCCGGTCGGCTGGTTCTTGCGCAGCGAATATCGCTACTCCTACTTCGACACCACGAGTGTTCCGGTTGTTCCTGCGGCTGGCAGCGCAATCCCGGCTTTTACGGTCGGCTGGCATCCGGTGGTGCAGACGCTCAGCACGTCGATCGTTTACAAATTCAACTGGCAATAAACGTCGGGGAAGTTGGGGACAGGGGAGTTGGGGGATAATGGCCCGGGACGAGAGTCCCGGGCTTTTTTCTTTAGTGTTGAATGACGCTCAGCGATCGAGGCGAACCATCTCGCAGCGGCTGCCGGCTTTCACCGCCGGCGCGCGCGGCGCGCGGATGACGAGACAGCCGGCCTGCGCCAGCGGCGCCATCATCGAGCTATCCTGGGTCGGGAAGGGCGTCGCCACCGGGCCGTCGGGGCCGTCCTTAAGGAGCGCGCGCAGATAATCGGCGCGCTCGTCGTTTTCCGGCAGGTCGCTGCCCAGCGTTGCGGTTTCGGTCGCGATGACGAGATCGTCGCGGCCGGTGAGCTTGCGAATGAGCGGCACCAGAAAGAGAAACGCGCAGACATAGGACGAGACCGGATTGCCTGGCACGCCGAGCACCGCCATGGCGCCGAGCCGGCCGTGCATCAGCGGACGGCCTGGCCGCATTGCGATCTTCCAGAACGACAGCGCCATGCCTTCGGCGGCAAAAGCCCGGTTGACGAAGTCATAATCGCCGACCGAGGCGCCGCCGGTGGTCACCAGAATATCGGTGTCGAGATCGCGGGCGCGCCGCACCGCGTCGATCGTCTCATCGAGATTGTCAGGCACGACGCCGAGATCGACGAAGTCGGCGCCTTCGCCGCGGATCAGCGCCGCAAGCGCAAAGCCGTTCGAATAGACGATCTGGCCGGGTCCGGGCTCGGTGCCGGGCGGCACCAGTTCGTCGCCGGTGGCGAACAGCGCAACCTTGGGCTTGCGATAAACCGGCACCAACGGATGGTTCATGCCGGCAACGAGAGCGAGGTCGCGCGCGGTCAGCCGATGGCCTTTGGCGAACAACTTATCGCCGAGGCGGAAATCGAGCCCTTGCGGGCGGACATTGCGGCCTTTGGCGGTGGCCTTTTGCACCTCGACCCAATCGCCGTCGCGTTTGGTCAATTCCTGCACCACGACGGTGTCGGCACCGGCCGGCACGAAGCCGCCGGTGAAGATGCGTGCGGCTTCGCCGGCGCCGATCTCGACTGTAAACGGCCGCCCGGCGGGAACTTCGCCGATGACCTTCAGGCGGGCGGGGGCTGCTGCGACATCGGCCGAGCGCACCGCGTAGCCGTCCATGGCCGAAACATCGGCCGGCGGCTGGGTGCGGCGCGCTTTGAGATCGAGAGCGAGAACGCGACCGGCGGCCTCTTCGAGCGGCACCTCCACGGCAGGCAAGGGCGCCGCGTGCGCCAGTACGTGATCGAGAGCCTCGGCAACGGAAATCAATGCCACTGCATTACTCGCGAAAATGGCCGCTGCGGCCGCCGCTTTTCTCAATGAGCCGGATGCCCTCGATGCGCATGCCGCGCTCGACCGCCTTCACCATGTCATAGATGGTGAGGCAGGCGACCGCTACGGCGGTGAGCGCTTCCATCTCGACGCCGGTCTGGCCGGACACTTTTACGCGCGCGGTGACGCGAATGCCGGGCAGTTTGGCGTCGGGCGTGACGTCGACTTCGACCTGCGACAGCAGCAGGCGATGGCATAGCGGGATCAATTCATGGGTGCGTTTGGCGGCCATGATGCCGGCGATGCGGGCGGTGCCGAGCACGTCGCCTTTTTTCGCGTCGCCCTTGCGCACGATGTCCAGCGTCTTCGCCGTCATCAGCACGCGGCCTTCGGCCACCGCCACGCGCTCGGTGGCGGGCTTGGCCGAGACGTCGACCATATGGGCTTCGCCGCGCGCGCCGAGATGAGAGAGTTTCTTTGCCCGCCGCGCCACGGTTTCACCGGGCCGCGGCGAGCGCGGATTTGCGAGCGAGCAGGGCGCGCGTTGCCGCCGCGACGTCGTCCTGGCGCATCAGGCTTTCGCCGACCAGGAAGGTCGAGATGCCGGCCTTGCCAAGCCGCAACACATCGTCGGGCGTGAAAATGCCGCTCTCGCCAACGATGATCCGGTCGGCGGGAACGCGGCGCGCCAGCTGCTCGCAGGTGGCAAGCGTCGTCGCAAATGTTTTCAGGTTGCGGTTGTTGATGCCGATCAGCCGCGATTTTAGGCGCAACGCGCGCTCGAGCTCCTGCTCGTCGTGCACTTCGATGAGCGCGTCCATGCCAAGGGCGGAAGCAGCCGCTTCCAGTTCGGCAGCGCAGACATCATCGACCGCGGCCATGATGATCAGAATGCAATCGGCGCCACAAGCACGCGCTTCAGTCACCTGATAAGGATCGTACATGAAATCCTTGCGCAGCACCGGCAGCGCTACGGCGGCGCGCGCCGCGCGCAAATGGTCGAGACTGCCCTGGAACGACGGCGCGTCCGTCAATACCGAAAGGCAAGCGGCGCCGCCCGCTTCATAAGCCTTGGCCAGCGCCGGCGGATCGAAGTCGTCGCGAATAAGACCCTTCGACGGACTTGCCTTCTTGATCTCGGCAATCAGCGCATAGTCGCCGGCCTTGAGCCGCCGCTCGATGGCGCGCAAAAACCCGCGCGGCGCGCCAGCGGCCTTGGCGTCGCGTTCGAGCGCGTCAAGCGGGCGCGCAAGCTTTGCGGCGGCGATCTCCGCGCGCTTGTAAGCGCCGATCTTTTCCAAAATGTCAGCCATCGTTCGACACCACGATCAGCCGATCGAGGCGGCCTTCGGCTTCGCCGGAATCGACCGATTGCGCGGCAAGTTCGAGTCCGGTTTTGAGCTCCTTGGCCTTGCCGGCGACGACAAGGGCGGCGGCGGCATTGAACAACGCCACGTCGCGCAGCGCCGTCTTCTTGCCTTCGAGCACCTCCTGCACCGCCCTGGCGTTGGTGGCGGCATCGCCGCCGCGCAGCGCTTCCGGCTTGACCTTCTTCAGTCCAAATTCTTCCGGTGAAATTTCAAAACTGCGGATGGCGCCGTTTTCCAGCGCCGTGACGCTGGTCGGGCCGGACGTGGTGATTTCGTCGAGACCGTCGGAGCCGTGCACCACCCAGACGGATTCGGCGCCGAGATTTTTCAACACCTGCGCCAACGGCTCGGTCCATTGCCGCGAGAACACGCCGATCATCTGCCGCCGCACGCCGGCCGGATTAGACAGCGGCCCGAGCAGGTTGAAGATGGTTCGGGTGCCGAGCTCGGCGCGGGTCGCGCCGACATTTTTCATTGCCGGATGGTGAGCCGGCGCGAACATGAAGCCGATGCCGGCCTCGCGGATGCAAAGGGCGATCTTGTCGGGCGGCAGATCGATGTTGACGCCGAGGGCCGCGAGCACGTCGGCGGCGCCGGATTTTGACGACAGCGCGCGATTGCCGTGCTTGGCGACCGGCACGCCCGCGCCGGCGACGATCAGCGCGGCGCAGGTCGATATGTTGAACGAGCCGGAGGCGTCGCCGCCGGTGCCGACCACGTCGACGGCGTCGGGCGGTGCGGTGACGCGAAGCATCTTGGCGCGCATGGTGGTGACAGCGCCGGTGATCTCCTCGATGGTCTCGCCGCGCACGCGCAAGCCCATCAACAGCGCGCCCATCTGCGACGGCGTCGCCTCGCCTGACATCATCTGCTCGAAGGCGCTGGCGGCTTCGTCGCGACTGAGTGCCGCGCCGGTCGCGACCTTGCCGATGAGGCCTCTGAATTGTGCGGTCACTGTGTCGCCCTCAATCAAACAATCAACTAATTGGCCCGCGCTCGCGCCCGTTGCGGCGGGTTCGGCGTGGATGTCTTTTGCCGCCGTCCGGTCGACGCGTTCCAGGCCGCGGCGATGTCGAGAAAGTTCTTCAGCATCAGATGGCCGTGCTCGGACGCGATGCTCTCGGGATGGAATTGCACGCCGTGCACCGGCAGCCGCGTATGGGCGAGCCCCATCACCACGCCGTCATCGGTATCGGCGGTCACGGTGAGCTCTTGCGGCATGCTCGAGCGCTCGACCACCAGCGAGTGATAGCGCGTCGCCTTGAACGGCGCATTGATGCCGCGAAAAATTCCGGAGCCGTTGTGGCGGATCTCCGATAGCTTGCCGTGCACTAAAGTCGGCGCGCGCACCACCTTGCCGCCGAAGGCGTCGCCGATCGCCTGGTGGCCGAGGCAGACGCCGAGGATCGGGATTTTGGCCGCGGCTTCGGCAATCAAGCCGAGGCAGATGCCGGCCTCCTTGGGCGTGCAAGGGCCCGGCGACAGCACGATGGCGTCGGGATCGGCGGCGATGACGGCGCCGCTCGTCACCTTGTCGTTGCGATGCACCTCGACCTCGGCCCCCAGTTCACCGAGATAGTGCACCAGGTTGAAGGTGAAGCTGTCGTAGTTGTCGATCAGGCAAATCACCGAAAAAACCCTTGTTTTCCAGCGCCGAAGACCCCGAGCATCCCGGCCGTCTACGCTTTACCGCGATTGGTTGTGGGCCGCTAGGGCTACCGCGGCAGCGCCGCTTGCCTACGTTCCGTTAAGCATCGAGCGGGGTTGCCGAACGACACAACCATTTGTTGATTTTCAGCCATTAAACGATGGGCCCGGTTGCCGGGAGCCGCCCATGATTGTCGCGCTGGCACAATCGCTGAAAAATCGCTTCCGCGCCGCAAAGGCGCTCGGCGCCGCAGCGCTTTGCTGCTTCGCACTGGGGGCTTGCGATTCCGAGCCGTTATTCGACGCGTCGAACGTGCCGGCCTATCAAAAGAGCCTCGACGCCATCAATGCCAGATTGAGCGTGCTAGACCGCAATCGACTCAAAATCGCGCTGGCGACACTGGCGGCGGGCGGCGCCGCGCAATTCACCCAGGCCGGCCTGCCGAGGGTGCCGGCGAATATCGCAGCACTCGAGGGCGTCGCCAATCCGACGCCATTGCTCGACCGTATGCGGCCGACGATCGAGGGCAAAACCGCCGCGGCCGTGATAGGCATCGTCGTTGCCGATATCGATGCCGAGATAGCGCGAGCCGAAGGCCACCTGGGCGATGCCGATGCCGACAAAACGCTGTCCAAGATCGTAATAAAGAACGAGCAATATGCTTGGGACTGGACGGGGCGTCCCGACCGCCCGAGGGTCAAATTCTCAATCTACAATGGCAGCGCCAAGGCGATATCACGTGTTTATCTCGGCGCCGTGTTGGCGTCGCGCGGCCGCGCCACGCCCTGGGCGACTGGCGCTCTCTTCTACAGCTTCACTCCCGCCTTGCAACCGGGCACGCAGCAGCAGGCGATCATCTTCGTTACCAGCGGCGAGTTGGCCGACACCGAGCTCAATCGCGTCTATGATGCCGGCCTCACGCTCAAAGTGACGAACGCCGACGACACGGCCGGACGAAAGTTGCGGGTATTCAATAGCGATCTCATCGAAGCCATGCGCATGGAGCGCTTCGTGTTACGCGGCAGTTGAGGCGCAAAGCCGACGCTGCGGCAACCGGTGCATAGTCAAGACGCCAAGCGTGAGATAAAGCGGTCGTTCCCGATCAAGAATAACAGGGGGAACGCCATGTTCCGTTCGCTCGCGGCGGCGCTGTTGACCGCGGCGCTGACAACCGGCGCGGCGCTTGCCGCCGATTATCCGAGCCGGCCGGTGAAAATCATCGTGCCGACGCCGCCGGGCGGGCCGGTCGACGTCATTGCGCGGATCACGGCGAATTATCTGCAGACTGCGCTGGGCAAGGGGTTCATCGTCGAAAACCGCGCCGGCGCCGGCAATACCATCGGCTCGAAAGACGCCGCGGAGGCCGACCCCGACGGCTATACGCTGCTCTATTCCAGCGCCAGCGGCCTCGTCATCGCGCCGCTGTTGCATGCCGATGCCGGCTACGATCCGCTCGCAAGTTTTGATCCGGTAGCGCTGGTCGGCGAAAGCTCCAACATCCTGGTGGTCAATCCGTCGCTGCCGGTGAACTCGGTGCAGGACTTGGTCGCCTATGCCAAGGCCAATCCGGGCAAGGTGAATTTTTCCTCGGGCGGCATCGGCGTCTTGCCGCATCTGATCGGCGAAATGTTCAAGGCGCGCGCCGGCATCGACATCGTGCACGTGCCCTACAAGGGCGGCGGACCGTCGATCAACGACGTCGTCGCCGGCAACGTGCAGATGACGTTCGAAGGCACCAGCGTGCTGTTGCCGCTCATCCAGGCCGGCCGGCTGCGCGCGCTCGCGGTGACGACGCCAAAGCGCATCCCGCAACTGCCCGACGTGCCGACCATGGTCGAGAGCGGATTTCCCGATTTCGTCTCGACCAGCTGGACCGGACTGTTGGCGCCGGCGCATACGCCGCAACCGATCATCGAAAAACTCAACGCCGCGATCAATGACGGGCTGAAGACGCCGGAACTGAAAACCGCGCTGGAGCGGCTGAGCAACGCGCCGCTCGGCGGCACGCCGGCGGATTTTACGGTGGTGATCAAGGCCGATCTCGCCAAATGGTCGCCGATCATCAAGACGCTCGGGCTCGACAAGCAATGATCGGACGCACGCTATTGCGCGCGGCCGGCGTGGCGCTGCTGCTCTTTTGCGGCGCGCTGCCGCTGCAGGCGCAGACCTATCCGGATCGGCCGGTGAAAATCATCGTGCCCACGGTCGCCGCGGGCACGGTCGATCTCGTCGCCCGCGTCATGGCCAACGATCTGGGCGCGGTTTTGGGCAAACAGTTCTTCATCGAGAACCGCAGCGGCGCCGGCAATACGCTCGGCTCCCGCGACGTCGCCCACAGCGATGCCGACGGCTACACGCTGCTCATGAGCAGTGCCAGCGGCCAGGTGATCTCGCCGCTGATCTACAAGGATCCGGGCTATGATCCGTTGCAAAGCTTTGCGCCGATCGCGCCCTATGCCGAGGGCTCGGTTATCCTGGTGGTCAATCCATCGCTGCCGTTCCAGACGGTGGCCGACCTGGTCGCTTACGCAAAAGCCAATCCCGGAAAACTCAGCTATGGCTCCGCCGGGACCGGGACGGTGCCGCACCTGACGGCGGAATTGTTCAAGTCGGCCGCCGGTGTCGCGATGGTGCATGTGCCGTACCGCGGCGGCGCGCTCTCCATCCAAGACGTCATTGCCGGCAATCTGCAATTGACCTTCGAGGCTTCGAGCCCGCTCTTGCCGCATATCGCCGGTGGTCAATTGCGGGCGCTGGCCGTGCTCAGCGCGAAACGAATTCCGGAATTGCCCGACGTGCCGACCATCGGCGAGGCCGGTTATCCGGGTGTGCTGACGGCGAGCTGGACCGGATTGTTCGCGCCCGCCGGCACCGACGCGGCGATCGTGCAAAAGCTCAATGCCGCGATCAATTCAAGCCTGCGCGCCGACGCAACCCGGCAGGCGCTGGCCCGGCTCGGCAACGTGGCCAAGGGCGGCACGCCGCAAGACCTCACCGATCTCATGGTTGCCGACATCAAGAAATGGACGCCGATCGTGCAAGCGCTGCATCTTGAGCCGCAGTAAGACGGCGAGCGACACAAAAAAATTCGGCGGGAGGTCTTTCACCGCCCGCCGGGGAGTACCACGGCAAACTGCAAATTCGGGTGCGCGCTAGCGCGAGGCGACCGCCGATGTGGCCAGCGGCCGGCGCGAAGTGGTCGTCATCGGAACGAACCTGACTTCGCGGGCCAAGCCTTCCGGGTTGCGCGTATCGCGCAGGCAGGAGGCTTCCATATAGGGCCACGGCCGTTCCGAGCAATCGCCGGCCAGCGGCCGCGCATCGGCGCGATCGGCCTTGCCGGTCGCCGACGGCGCGCCGGCCTCGACCTGAGGCGACAGGCTGGGTGCAAGCACCAAGCACGCGGCGATGATCGCAGCCGCGACTATGGCGTAAACAGTTTTGAGCATAGACACCGTCCCCGGTTCGCAACCCTTTGCCGTCTCTGCCAACCAACGTTTGGCGCGGCGTTTAGGTTGCCCCCTTGTTCGTCTATTAGTCTCGTCCAAGGTGATTTTGGTTTCCTTGATCACCATCACAAAATCGATGTTTTGTGTAACTTACTGAATGCAATAGTTAATTCGTGCCGGTTTTGATTGCCGACTCAGGGCCTTTGGGCAGGCCGCCGGCTCCGCGCGGTGTCGACAAGTGCTGGTCGATCCGGCCGAACGCGCCTTGCGGTTCATCCGGGCGCGGGCTAGACCGCCGCCATGCCGCGTACCGCGCTTTTTGCCGGATCGTTCGATCCCATCACCAACGGCCATCTCGACGTGGTCGGCCATGCCGTACGGCTCGCCGACCGGCTGGTGCTGGCCGTGGGCATCCACCCCGGCAAGACGCCGCTGTTCTCGGCCGACGAACGGCTGGCCATGCTGGAGGAGATTTGCGGCCCGGTCGCGCGCGCCGCCGGCTGCGCCTTGGCCTGCACGACATTCGCCGACCTGGTCGTCACGGCGGCGCAGCGAGAGGGCGCGACAATCTTGGTCCGCGGCGTCCGCGACGCCACCGACTTCGATTATGAGATGCAGATGGCCGGGATGAACGCCGCCATGGCGCCGGGCGTGCAGACCGTCTTCCTGCCTCCGTCCCCCGCCGTCCGCCCGATCACCGCCACCTTGGTGCGGCAGATTGCCGGCATGGGCGGCGACGTTTCGGCCTTCGTGCCGGCGCTGGTTGCGGCGCGGCTGAAACGCAAATTCGCCAAAGCTTAAAGCTCATCCGGGAGACGACATGATCCGCATTATCGCTTGCCTGTTCGCGTTTGTTTTGGCCGCGCCGGCCTCCGCTCAAAATCTCGCCAACCCCGCCGCTTTGAACGAGCAGGCGCCGGCGACCTACAAGGTGCAATTCGACACCAGCAAGGGTCCTTTCGTGATCGAAGTGCATCGCGATTGGGCGCCGAACGGCGCTGACCGTTTCTACAACCTGGTCAAGAACGGCTTCTACGACAATGACCGCTTCTTCCGGGTCATCTCGGGCTTCATGGTGCAATTCGGCATCAATGGCGATCCAAAACTCTCGTCGGTGTGGCGCGAGGCGCGGATCAAGGACGATCCGGTGAAAGAGAGCAACGGGCGGGGCTATATTACGTTTGCCACCGCGGGTCCCAACACCCGCACCACCCAGGTGTTCATCAATTTCGCCGACAACGCCGCTCTCGACAGGCAGGGCTTTGCGCCGTTCGGTCAGGTCGTATCGGGCATGAATGTCGTCGATGGCCTCTATGCCGATTACGGCGAAGGCGCCTCCGGCGGGCGCGGACCGGCGCAAGACCGCATCCAGCGCGAAGGCAACGCTTACCTGACAGCTGAGTTTGCCAAGATGGACTACATCAAGAAAGCGACCATCGTGAAATAGCGGTGGCGATAGTTTTTCGAACAACAGGATCATCATCAATGAACGCCAAGTCACTGCCTGCCGGAACCGATCCGCAACACGCGCTGGTCCTCGAAACCACGCCCGGCGTGATCGTCATCAAACTGCGCACCGACGTCGCGCCCGGCCACGCCGAGCGTCTGAAAATGCTGGCGCGCGAAGGTTTTTACGACAACGTGCCGTTCCACCGCGTCATCGACGGTTTTATGGCGCAAACCGGCGACGGCCAGCATGGCAACGGCACCGGCGGCTCGAAGCATCCCGACCTCAAGGCCGAGTTCTCCGAGGTGCCGTTCAAGCGCGGCATCGTCGGCATGGCGCGCAAGGGCCACAGCAACGATTCCGCCAACAGCCAGTTCTTCATCATGTTCGACGACGGCTTCTTTTTGAACA
>Ga0210395_10002246_pt1 | contig 15049 bp, 25 predicted proteins | sample IncBWH4OmetaG_FD_150861 | JGI IMG/M metagenome (GOLD analysis project Ga0210395, IMG submission 150861) | Forest soil microbial communities from Barre Woods Harvard Forest LTER site, Petersham, Massachusetts, United States - Inc-BW-H-4-O ... | reverse complement strand
GTTCACGTGTTGATGCGATCGGCCAGGTTGTGCTGCGCAAGTCACTTCGGCGGTCGCAGATGTTGCCATTTTTTGCCAAATTGCCTCCTTGCCTAGTCGGCATCGAGGCGTGCGGTACGTCGCATCACTGGGCGCGCGAGCTGATCAATCTCGGTCATGAGGTGCGGCTAATGCCGCCGGCTTACGTAAAACCTTATGTGAAGCGCGGGAAGACTGACGCTGCCGATGCGGAAGCGGTTTGCGAGGCGGTAACACGACCTACGATGCGGTTTGTGCCGGTCAAGTCGCCGGAGCAGCAGGCGGCGCTGTCGATGCACCGGACGCGCGATTTGCTGGTCAAACAGCGTACGCAGCTGATCAATATGATCCGCGGTCTACTGGCCGAATTTGGCGTCGACATTCCCAAGGGGCTGGAGCGGGCGCTATTGATGGCGCGGCAGATCATCGATGGCAAAGGTCCTGCGGTGCCGATTGAAGCTGCCAAGATGGTCACTACGCTGTCACAGCAGGCGCTCGACATCGACGTCCGCCTTCGCGAGATCGATCGCGATCTGGCCGTTTGTTTACGTGGCAACGATGTTGCACGTCGTCTCATGACCATCCCCGGCATCGGGCCGGTCGGCGCGACGGCGCTTGCCGCATCGGTTACCGATCCGCATCAGTTCCGTTCGGGGCGGCAGTTCGCTGCCTGGTTGGGATTGACGCCACTTCAGAAGTCGAGCGGTGGCAAAGAGCGGCTCGGTCGTATCAGCAAGATGGGCGACAAATACCTGCGCAAGCTGCTCATTATTGGCATGACCTCACTTGTACGCCGTGCATACAATCCTGGTAAGACCGATCCACGTCTGGCGGATCTGCTGGCGCGAAAGCCCACACGGGTCGCCACGGTCGCGATGGCAAACAAGACCGCACGGGTCATCTGGGCGATCATGGTACGTGGCGAAACCTATCGAGCGGGACACCGGCCGGCACTGGCAGCATAAAAACGAATACAGGATTTAGCTGAAGAGGAGATCAGCTTCACGAGGTTGCGAGCGCGATGCGATGTGATGGCAGACCGGTCAGACCGGGAACAGGGACAACCCAACTCGTGTCCAAGGCGTCATAGCCTGAGTAACAGAATGGGACCTTGTTCGCGGACTCCATCAGGGCCAGCAGTCTCAACCGACTGCATCAACAGGCCGGACAGAAGACCGCACCCGACCAATGCCACTGCGTCAATCTTTCTCTTGCAACGCGGGAGCCATCCACAGAGGACACGAATGCCATCAGGCTGCGCGACCGTAATGGGCCAATATCGACCTTCTCTTGCACCGCAAGTTAGCCGCAAACGAAACGTGCCAGTCTCGCGAGGACGCTTTAACCATTGTCACGAACGTGACGGACCAGCCGCTGTTTGGACAGGAGGATTGCCCAATTTCGCCACAACTTTCGGATGCGGTGTCGTAACGGCGTTAGCGTAAGAGGGTGCTACCATGAGTGATCGAGCGCGCGAATTTCTAATTGATTGGTTCTCTGCGCATGTCCACCCCTTGCCCGTGGTTCGAAGATTGGCTGAAGCTGTCCGACTTGCAACGAAGTGCCGGGCAGATGCGACCGCTTCCGGTATTCCGATGCAAGAAATCAGAGATGTGGCAGACGGCGACTTAATTCTAAGATTAATTCAGGCGCTAGATGCGGCTGCTCGCTTGGACGAAGACGCGCCAATCGCGCCTGATATCAGGTCCCTTATCGAAACGGAGACTCTCATCGACTCGTAATCGTTCGCAAAGCGGCGGGGGCGGGGGCGAGTCGAAGCGTATTTTTTGTACGCGGGTATCGAGCTTGCTGATAGGGAACCCGGAAAGAAATCCAAAAAGTGTTGGCGCGTCTCGTACGCGAAGCGGCGCCAGAAGGAACGGATGGCGGATAATCCGGTCGGGGAAATCTGCCGGCGCGTAGCGGAGGTCTAGCGCGCTGCTCGAGGATCATCTTGTCGGCGGCAGCATTTGGCCGCGCACGTGGCCGCGAAGGCCCAGCTATCTTTTCGGAACCGGAATTGCTCCTGACCATGTCCGATGTGGGCTACATCCCGCCGAATACGCTGCCAGTTTGATGGCCATTGAGCCGCGCCGCCATTGCGCCTAAATGGATGAGTTCAATTGGCCGTACACCGATGAACCAGCGCAAAAACGGCCTCGATAGAGTTGCCGCAGTTCGTGAGGCGGGCAACGCTGTAGCGCGATACTTGAGCGCAGATACAATGGGTTTTCGCGTAGACGAAGCAATCGACTACATTGACATCGCGCCTCCGTTTTCCCGGCCAAGCCTTGACGCCAAAACTATTCTTGCCCCAAAGGCGGAGACCGTCGGTCCAGTGTATTCGCGCCCGATGATGGACTTTTTGAAAACTAACGAAATTTCGCAAAACCTGACCGCTGCTGTTGAGGCCTGCAAAGCTCACGGAATTGACGTTGAGATGTGGGCAGCAGTGAAAGCATTTGTCTGCATGGCCGGCGCCGCGGCGGAAGCGCAGTTCACAAACCGGCCACTTCGTGAAATCGCCAATGGCTACGAATGGGAGACCAACTTAAGCCACGCCACTCGATACTGTCTCTCTGCTGGGATGACGAGGCAGGAAGCGAGCAAGGTATGCAACACCGCCCTGAATTGGGCACGAGAGGTATTCGACGACCCCCAAAACTGGATCGCCGTTATGGCCTTAGCCGACAGCCTACCGTCTGGCGGACGCATCTACGGATCCCAGGTAGCAAAGATCATCACGCGAGCCATGCACGGGGCTACGAGCGGCGACCTTAACGCAAGGGTCAGATGAGAGAAAACGAGCCGACACCGCGCGTGCTGCGAATGCCTAAATGGACTCGTAGCCTTTTGAACGCATACAGTCGGCGAAGACAATGTTGAACTTCAACTCGGGCGAACCAGTGCTCAAAGCCATTTTGCCAGCCAATGCGCATTTCGCTTGGTCGAGCTTTAGTTCCTCATCGCTCACCGGTTGCGGAAGATGCCGCCAGGGCATGGACTGCTGAGTTAGAGATTTCGGTGCTGGTCGCGGCCGCGGGGCGACCAACGATTGCGATTGTGGAGCCGGTCGCGGCAACGGGACGGACTCGGGATCGAGCGGCGGTGTCTCCGACGCACATGCCGCGAGTGTGATAAAGACGATTAGTGGGACGATGCATCCGCGCGCGCGCATGCGTGGGCTCGATCAGACGAGCAATAACAGGAGGGCAACTAACAAGATGCCGATGCCCATTATCAACCAGACGCCTGTGTCAAAGGTGAGGAGACGATACTCGGTGGTTACGTGCGCATTCATGGTCCCTCACACATTGCTCAGGTCAGCAATTCGCAATCTACCAGGCAGGTAGAGGTCTGCCTGTCGCGCGGTAGCAACGCGACGGAAAATGAATCGGACCGGATTCAGGCCAGTTCTTGTAAGCGTCGTGATCAATGTAACTACCACCCCGCTAGAGGAGCGCGGAACAGCTACGCTCGCCCCTTCTGGCTACTCAACGACGTCAAGTTTGACCTTCGCGGTACCCCGACCAATAATCCCTAATGAAGCGGCCGCGGAGTACGATACGTCGACGACTCGTCCGGGCACGAACGGACCACGGTCATTGACCCTAACGACCACGGACCGCCCACTGGCGACGTCCGTCACGCGCAATTTGGTCCCGAATGGCAAATTAGGGTGAGCGGCCGTCATCGCGTTAGGATTGAACTGTTCGCCGCTCGCGGTCCGTGTTCCCTCCGAGTAGAAGCTGGCAAGACCATACGATGTAACCTTCGTCGCGGTTGGATGCCTATCCGTTTCGAACGAAGTAGGGCTCCTAACCGTCACTCGCCCATTCGTTGCGCTCGACGCTTTATGATTTTCATTGAGCGACGCCTGTCGAGTAGCGGCAAGTAACTCAGATTTGTTGTTGACCACAGAAGACTGAGCACAGGCCGCAAGCGTCGCCGATGTCATGGCGAGAGCAAAAAGCTGAACAGCTTTCCGAAGACGAGCGGATGAGATGTCGACGAACGAATTTCTGGCACAGCTGGTGGAAGACATGTTGCAGCCCCAATTGCCGGAATCCGACAGGCAATCGGGGCAGGACCATGGCCCAGCTGGAAACCAGGCAGGGTCGACTACGCAATTTCCTTAAGTGTGATCATTTTGTCACAAGGATCGCGGGGAAGAGCATCCATTTCGAGTAGATTCTCTTCAGCTGCGGGCGTTCCACCTAGGGATTATTTATGCGCCTGCCACTATCACCCCCGCCGATCTGACGCCCGGACACAAGGCGCTTTATGGCGACATGCGCAAAGGAATCGCCAGCAACTTTAATGCCTTCAAGGCAGTGCGGGACGATGGCGCCCTGATGGGCCCGCCGAACCCGTGCTGCAATAGCCCGGCATCGCCGTCGCGGTGTCGATGACCGCTTTGGGTCGGAGCGACGTTTTCGGTGCTGTGGCCTCATGTCCGTTGTCAACCCAAAGCGACCGAACCCGCGCTGCAGTGAATCGACGCTTCGTGCCCATAGCGACCAAAGTGCGCCACAGCGAAAAGGCAAGTTATTCGATCACCTCGTTGGCGGTGGCAAGCAGCGTCCGCAAGATGTTCAGGCCGAACGCCTTTGTGATCTTGAGATTAAGGACAAACTCGGCCCGCGCTCATCCGCCAAGGCTATCGGGCTCAGGAATATCAAATGGCCTCAGAGCGCCAGAGGTATCAGTCGGATGCCGTACACAGCCGTGTTTGCACCAGCTGATAGCGTCCTCAAGGCGGTCGTCCCCCCAGAAAAGTTCACGACCAACAACGAATGTCGGCGAACCAAAAACACCAAGGTCTCTGGCCACGCCGGTTTCCGCCGTCAGAGCTATCATGGCCTCAGCCCCATTTGCTAATTCAAGTATTGGCTGCGGATCCAAGCCGATATCACCTAGGCTGGCCGATACATTCGGCTCGCTCCCGGTCTCCTGCCCAAGTTGCAGCCAGCGACGATAGGCGGCGCGGACAAAGTTGACGCCCCAGCCTTGGCGCATACCCACACTTGCGACGAGGTTCGCCACAATCGAATGTTTTGCAGGATACGGAGCGGGTAGCGACACCGGTATGTCATACATCGCTGCTCGCCGCTCAATATCGCGCCACATATATGCGGATTTTGTCGGTTTGTCCGCGAAGGGGACATGCCTCATTTCCTGAAGGATGACGAGCAAGTGAAACGGCCGCCAACGAAATAGAATATCGCTGGATTTCTCCACTTCAGGCAGCCTCATCACGCTCAGATACGAGTACGTGCTGCCCATCGTAAACCAGAAATCGATGTGATCTGCTGCCATCGATATCGCGTCCGACTATAGCAACAATACTATTCCCCGAGAGGTGCGTCCGCTACCGCCATTCGCGTCGTTTTAGCCGCTCTGGCCGATGTCGGTTATTACCCAGAAAGCGACCAAGCCGGTGACCTGCCACGACGGTCGAAAAGGGCCAAGAGCAACCGATTCACGGTGTCCGCGCGATGTCCGCTTCTCACCCAACAGCGACCAAATCGCTGCATTGCGGCAACCGACGCAATGGGCCACTTTTGGTGATTTGGCCTGTATCTATACCGCCAACGAGAGACGCAATCTCAACTTCAGGCCGCCGCCGTCGTCGGATCGATCATCTTCTTCACTTCAGTGATTTTTGTCGCCGGAAAGCCGCTGATCTCAGCGTGCTCCCGGATAATAGCCTCATCCTTTGCGAGATAGACGCAGAAAGTTTTGTCATCAGCTACGTAGCTCTCGACCCACCGGATATCAGGACCGAGCTGGTGCAGCACTTCATTCGACTTGGCGGCAGCGCCCCGAAGTTGCTCCCGCTCAAAAGTGCCTACTTTGGGGATCTCCCTCTCAATGACGAACCTGCGCAGTGCCATAATATCCTCCTACGGCTGCCCTGCACGTAGTGTTAAAAGCTACTATTCATTTTCGACGGGTGCAATTCGACAAGGCAGTGTCAAGCCATTCGTTCCGAGGCTGCTAATGAGAGGATGCGGCTGTACTCTTGACCCAGCCAGTCAACCTGGGGAGGGGCACCATCACAAGGCGCACGTCAATTGATGGTGGCTAAGCGCCGCTTAGCCTTCTGTGCTGATCGTGGCCGGTGTTTCGCTGTCTCATGCCCACCCCTGCGACTCTGGACGCCCCTTTTTATCGGATGTAGATTGCAGTCAGGAAGGGGCCGTGACGTTCGTCGGCTAGGGGAATGTGACCCTGACGTGCGCACTGCCTCACTCCGCTCTCTATATGAAAGCATCGCATGATCCGCGCTGTATTCGCCGCGGCGGCCATCGCACTTGGCGCCACTTTCACGGTGACACTGCAGGATGGGATTAAAGAGTGTTGTTCGAGCGCACACGCTCAAACGCAAACTGCGTCACCTGAGCCTACAACTTGGGATCATAATGGGTCCGTGATGTATTTGGTCGAAAACGGCTCATCTCGGGAATTCCATTATCAAAAGCCCCGTCCGGGAATGTTGGAGGCAGGTGCACATCCCGGCTCTCTTCTATTCCGCGGTCAAGTCGACAACGGACAATACTTCGGAACAGCATATATTTTTAATCCGCATTGCGGGCAGATCCCGTTCCAAGTCAAAGGGCCGGTTCTCGACAACGAAGAACGGATAGCCCTTACGGGGGAGGCGCCACAAGTCGGGCAAAACTGTCGCACTCGCAGATATTATACGAGTAGTCTGGAGTTCAAACGATTGAACCCAATCGAGGGCGCTCAATTGCAAGAACCATTCGGCGTGGCGCACGCGCCGAACATCGAAGACAGAAGACCTGAGTTGCCTCCGCAGGTTGGCGGGTTCCTGGCGCGCCAGCAGCACAGCCATCCGTGAAAAGCAATACTCCGTCCGCAACAAAAGATTCATCGAGAAATGTTGCTGAGCGACGAGAGCCTGGCACTCCAATAACGGAGCCATCTGTGACAAATAGAATTCCGTCACAAGACCCAGATAACTATCGATCGGGAGTAGTGTTCATCGTGATGATCGTGTCACTTTTTAGTTTCTCGCTAGCGATATCTTTGAGCAAGAATGGCTTTTGGAGAAAGCGATGAGATGATCAGAATGACGCTGACAGACCACACAAGGCGATTTATTTGAGTGGAGTCTCGGACGGATTTCAGCGGTGAGGATTCCGTGACGCTCTGGGTCACGAATAGCGACCGGATCGCTGCGTCGCACTAAGTCATGCTGGATCCAATCGCCTGTTCGTTGCTGTGGCGGCGGCGGTCGAGCGAGGCCCAATTTCCAAATGGAAAACAGACCGGCTCGCGATAATCCGCTGTACGCGCCTGAAAGCGCGCATGTCAAAAGACGTAGCCAATTGGAGGAACAAAAACTGACGGGGCGCCGTGATATTAAGGTCACGCTTGCGAACAGATGTTTGTATAAGGCGCCAAATTGCTAGCGGCTTTCCGTCCGCCACTGCTACGCTCCTCGCGGCTGGTCAGTAGCGTGGGGGCGGTATATGTCAGTGCTTAGCGCGGCTACATCCGGAAGGGCTCTTTTACCTCATCGGCGGCAAGTATCGATCGGACGCGATGGCGGGGACTTCGTGGTTGCATTCCAGCCCCACAACATCGTCGTATTCCGGCACAACGAGGCAAGTCCGCTAAGGAGGATCTGCCACTCACTTCGATGGGAAATTGTAAGTGATACGGTTCCAGACCCGAATGACCTCGCATCCTGGTAAGCAGCAAGAAGCACAAGTCTAAGTGAGGGGGCTGAAGCGGTAGCGCGGGAAATTCACCTGTTTGCGCTGCGCTCCGCGTTATACTTTTCGGCAAGGCTTTCGACTTCGATAGGCAAACGAGTTCGGCAAGCGGGGTGTTGGGCCGGCAGGATCGGCAGGACGAATAACGCTGGTGACCGTTATGTCGCGGTGTTCCCGTGGTTCCAGGGAATCGCTGACCAATCACGTCGCGACTCGCGGAACTAAAAACCTGGAGCGCTCTATCCACGGTTTCTCGGCGGCGAGAGGCGATGCCCGCCTGAGGATTGCGGCGGCATCCCTCTGCTGTTGCGAGTTCCTGAGCAATATCTCCGACAAACGAAACGAGAAGCGCAAAGCGGCGCTCGATTGGTACGCCGGTCATGGTAAAATTCACGTCACGGATTTTGGAGGGCTTGGCGGCGCCGCGGGGCTCGCTGAGTCATGAAGGGCGCTTTGGTCGAAGGCGCGGAAGTCGGAGCATGATATATGGCACATGCCGAACCATTGTGAGCAATTCTGCTCTGGGTATTTTTGATAATCCCATAAGCAGCGAGCTTACTCAGCCGCGAGCTAATATTGCCGGGCGTTACACCCAGGCGCTCGGCAATTTCCTTTGCCGGGAGGCCGTAGGGAGAGCCCCGCAAGATCTCGAGGATGCGATCCTGAAGTTCCGTCACCATATTTCCCCAAATCTGGGCCGCTTCAGCAAGGCCACTAATCTTCTTTTGCTACCGTTGAAAGCACTTCACCAACCGTGGTGTCCAAAGGCTGATCAGATCAGCAGAGTTAGGAGCGCAGCCAGCGCGAGGCCCAAAACAAGGATTGACCAGTCGCCTGTATCAAAGCCGAGAAGCCGACGCATGTCTGCTCACCGTTATTCAGTCAGCAGCGTAGCAGACAAATGGAGGCCACGCTGTTGCGCGCGCGCAACGATCGACGACAAAGAGAATCGATCGAGACTAAGGTTTGAAAATTTTCTATGGCTGATCAGGCAATTAAAGATTTGGGGGAAAATTGAGGCGGGTATCACCAGAAGATATTCTGAACTGTTGCATTTGTATCGTGACGCCGAATGGTGCAGTTCACGCCACGGATTTGGAAAATAGGGTGGCGTGCCATGGCTTGATTGAGCCGCGGAAGTGGATTGGTTGCCGTATGTGTTGGTTGGCCGAGCGGGCAACAAAAAAAGCCCGGGCCGCTATGCCCTTGAGGCTAAGCTCGAAATCCGACCATCCCGCCTAGAGAGCCCGGGGGAGCGACCCCCGGCTCCTCCGCCTAACAATGGACGCGCTACTTGACCGCACATGTGGGGGAGCGACCCCGTGCATCAAGGATTGGCAGCGTCCCAAGGTTAGACCTGCCCGAGGATTGAGTCGGGCCACGCAACCTTCTGACACTTTTGCGGATGGATCTGAGGGCGGCGCGAGCACCAGCACGCGAGTGCCCCTGTCCCAGTTTTCCACAGGAAAGTTGGCCGCGGTTGTCGAATTCGCTTGTGTTTTTACATTGTCGTCATCGTGATTCCAAAGAGAAGCACGAGCCCGTGAGCGACATCGACACTGTAGTGGTGGATAGTCTGAAAGCGCTTGCGAGTGCGATTGCTATCTTGTAATTCGTTTTCATGGTGTCCTCCCTGGTTGATGACTGTTCTTTCCTGGCGGCGCGATTATCGCCAGCCGATCCGATGTTATATGGAAGAGCGAACAGTCGATATGGGTCATGAACGATCTTCGCAAGAAAGAATTTCTAAATTAGCGAGCAGGTTGTTTGTGTCAGGGTTGGCTCCAGTTATCATTAGACGGCCAGCGCAAAGGCCGCCCAGTCGCCGTCGATCACCGCACGGCGATGCCAGGTGGACTAGCGCGAAGCGGCAGGGAGGCCCCGACCCGCCCGAGACAAAGGTCGGGGTCTTTTTCTCAATCGAACGCCCATAGGTCGTGACCGCGCTGTGTGACGTAAGTCACAGTGCCGAAGCCTTCCAGGATGTACCAAACTAGCGGTTGGAATCTTCGGAGGTTGCCATGAACGATGATGCCGTCAATCTGGACAAATTTGACCAAGCCCTCGTGACATATGATCTCTCCGATGAGGCACTGGAGGCTGCAGCCCGCGTTGACGGCAGGCCAGCAGTAACCATTGGTTATTGCGCTACCGCTTCTAGCGCGTGGTACTGCCTGCCGTATTGAGCAGCGGAATGACGCTGCGCAAAGGCCCGATCGACCTCGCCGCGCAATTCAAGGCGACGCTTGGCGGGTCTGGCGCCAGCGGCAGGGAGGCCCCGATCAGCTCGACCTGTCCTCCAAAGGGCCCTGGGGTCGGGGTCTCTTTTCCCAATTTGGCTTGTCCGTTTGCGCCGCCGGCCGCGCGCACAGAAAATTATGATGCGTAAGCGTCCCGACTGGTCGCGGCCATTGCCGGAGCCGCTTCAAATCCTCGATGAAAACGAGAAGCCTGTCACGCTCAAGACGCTGGGTGATGTGCGTAAAATGCTGCTGGGGTTGCCGGAACCATACCAATTAAAGACGACGTGGGGCCATGTCGCTGTAATGCTCGATGAAGCTGCACGCGGGGGAGACATCATGGATGTCGTGGTGCCGCTGCGCATGGTGCTGGGTATGGAAGGCATTGCGTGCCGGCCGAAATAGCATGTTCGATGTCGGCTACTTCCCGCCAAGTACGCCGCCGTCAGGTTAGGACGGCCAAAGCTAAGATGTGTGACGGAAGTCACTTCGCGCCGCCATCCCCTGCAGTATGGTCGACCCAATATGTGGATGGGGGAGGTTTGTCATGGCTGCAGCTCTGAAAAGGACCGGGACGCGGTTTGCGCGGTGGTTTGAAGAATTTCGGAGGCAAAACCGGCCGCCCTGTAAGTGGTACGAGCACGACCTTTACTGCGGCTAAGCGATTTCGATCTTTTAAGTCTCCATCTTTGCTCGGGTGTATCCCCAGTCCCCCGACACCAATACGCCCGAGTTGCCTTGGCTCAAGGCAGGAACCCCCAAGCGATCCCCCGCCTGGGGGTTTTGCTTTGGCGGCGCGAGCATTCGGCCGGCACCGCGCCGTCGGGCGATGTTTGACGTCGGCTACTTCCCGCCGAAAACGCCGCAACCGTAACTGTCCGCAAGCTACGCGATGAGTGGCGGATCGCCATTTCGGAGAGTTTGGTCGCGGCAAAGGTCACTGTGCAACCTTGCCAATGCTTCCTCGATCGCGCGGGCATCACGCCGCTTTCTACCTTTCAAATATCCGAGCTTGATAAGATTCTCGACCACCTCAGCAGAGGCGGCTGGACGCGCAAATTGAACCACATTGCTCATAACGGACCCCCACTTACACGGTCCGGCCGCCCAACAAGCCAATCGTAGCATCAGGGGTTGCGCGAGCAAAGGCCGCTTTGGCAATCGCGACACGAGCATCACAGCCGGTAAATCAAAAAAACCCCGGTGGTTCAAGCCGGGGCTAATGGAGGCCATGCAACACCATCTGTAAGCCAACGCGCAGCCCCCCACATGCGCAGCGTCGGCCCGACGGATTGGCTGACAGCCTAGCGCGCCGCATAGACAACGCCGGCCAAAAAAGAGGCCCATGCCTTGGAGGGGCGCGCGGGGCCTAAAGGTGCTATCGAGCGGGCTATGCTATCCGCCCACACTCAGACCATGCTGGCCCTATTGGCCGAGCAAGCGGGGCGGCTCGTGTCGGTCATTCGTGGCCCGCTGACCAATTATTTGCAATTGGCTGGGTGCATCCTGCACCAGTTTCCCTTGGTTGATTGGGCCACAGCATTGCTGGCGACGACCAGCGGTGCAGCAACCGTTAGTACGAATACGCCCAGCGCGAGCGCTGCGATAAACCGCCGCTTCATGGAGTCCTCCCTCTGAGTATGTTCCGCCATTTCGTGACAAGCGGATAGCAAGATCGTCCTGTCTTTAATTGAACATGTCAACGCGGGGCGAGCATTCGGCCAGCCCCGCGCCCAATCCGCTTAAAGCAGTTTCGACGTCTCGGGCGGTCCCGCGACGGTCGCTACACCCGCCGCCTCTTTCATGTCCTGGGTTGCTCGCTGCATTGGCATCCCTATTTCAAGGCCTCATGGACAAACGACCATCTGCTTGCCCCGACCCGGACTGTCGCGCTGTAAATCCTCTCCAGCAGGAAGCAGCCCAGCAACTCATCGCCTCGGGCATTGAAAGCGACTGGGTTCGAAACGGGCGCCGTTGTAGCGAGTGTGGTTGCGTATACATCCTGAATGGCGCGACCAAAGTTATCAAAGGTCATCTGGACAGCGATACGCTTGGTCGGAGATGGAAGCCCCGGCGTTTCACGAGGTGACGTCGAGCTGACGCTGATCCAGACGCGCTGGCCGTCCCGAAAAGTCGAAGCAAGGCTCGCCGGCCTCATTGTTTCCGGCGAGCCTCGCTGTGACCGGCGCGGCGTTGGGTCATCGCGCCAGCCATCCCCCGCTATACGGCAATCGTAGGAAGCCGGTCTGGGCGTTCGTTGGGCGCCGACAGGACGGCACGATGGCACCTGCGCCACAATCGACTGGCGCCCGCGCGGCCTCGGCCCTCACATGCCGAGGCATTTTCGTGCTTGGCGCCACGGTTGGTTCCGTCAACGAGCGGGCGACCGCCAACCGCGAGGCCATCGTTGCTGACGGTCGTCCTGGCCTTCGCAGAGGTCCAAGGAGGAAGCGAAGGTTAAGCAATCGGATACCCAGAATTGGCCCGCAGTGTGTCGAGCGGCCTAGCTGTCGCCTATCGTAAATTCTAATACGTGGTCATTGCCGCACAGATATTCGTACACCACGCTTTTTCTGGCTGGGATGACAGATGCCAGTCGCATTTCTTCACCGCAGGTCGGGCAAGGGGGGCAAATGGGCGGGACGTTATCGTGATCTTGTAGGCGTTCTCGCTGAGCCAATGAATCACGCATGGCGCACTCCCTGTGCTTGAGAGAGCAACGGTCACCTTCTCGGTGCCGATGTCTCGGGCGCTTTTGCAGCCGCGCCTTGATTGACGGGAAGCGTGTACGTGAATAATGGCACAACCGAGGTCAGGCCTGACGGGCGGCGGCCTGGTGTTGTCTGGTAATCGCGGCCCAAGAAGGAATGGGCGATCGCCACGAATTCGCCCCAGCCAGCGGACAGGCTTCTGACGACTGCACGCTTACCCTTCGCGTGCCCGTCAGTGGGGGGCTTTATGCTGAGCAGCACGAACTGACGCGCTCCTTCGGCGCGGGCGATCACACGACTTGCCCAAAATGCGGGAAGGTCATGAGCCTCAGTCGGCGCACCCCACACTCCGAACACGGGGGCGCTACGAGCGCCAAACCTTCACCTGCCGCGAGTGCGGACACGAGGTCGAGCGCAGCGCCGACAATCGCGGGATGCCTCATAAATAGGCCGCCTCAGTTGCCGCCCGAACGCCTATGCGTGCCGCTTCCAGCGGAGAACAGTAAGCACCGCCATCGCGCTGAGCGCGATAAAGACGACCACCATAATCTGATCCCACATCGGATCGGCATAGCAGTGGCAATGGCCTCGACAGATGAGGCATAAGGCCGCCTGGGTTGGCGGCCTATTTCGTTAGCCTCGCCGAATGGTTCAGCGCCAAACCAATTACATTAAACATTCTATCGGTCTTTGGTGTTCGTTTTGTCAGAGCTAAGTGGTGGCCCTGCGTGAAGGGTTGAAGCCATTTCCGAAGTTCTGGCGGAGACACCATTTGATCGCTTGCGCTTTGAACGAAATGCCTCGCGTTTCATCCGGAAAATCCCGACGACGACGCTGGCAATTAAGCGCACCCAGAGCCCTTGAAATAACCTCATGAACCACTCTCCCTGAGATGATCGTGGTGGGGTGTCAGCTAGTGGAGTGTATCAGGATGGCGCTTCCGTCGAGCGCGGGTAACGTCGAGCCGTACCGTCGGGAAAATCTCGGCGCCGGCCGGACCAGTGCCGCGGCGCCAGCCGCGTCAAGCAGGAGATCGAGCCGGCGTCGAGCAGCAGCACGGATCGAGACCCTACGCCTGGGTCCAACTCTGCCTGACGGTTAAACAGGTTGCTCACAACAGAGGCATTCGTCTCAGGCGAGGCTATGGTAATTTAATAATCGAGCCCATTTCCTCCCGGCGGAGGTAGGCTCGTAGAACCTCCAAGCCCCGTCGCACATCGACAGTGCGGCGGGGCTCTTTAGTTTGCCGGCAGCTTCATCGCGACGCGGCGCGCTTGTTCCGGCCGGCAGTGTGATCGGAGCCGCAACCATTTCATGGTAGGGATGTTGGCAAGTGTGGTGCGTTACCATGGCGAACACCGATCAATTACGAGACCGCGCAAACCGCTTGCTCGCGATGGCGCTAAGCGCCCGCGAGAAAGGGCAAGCCGAGTATGCGGACCGCCTGACCGAACAGGCCGCCGACTTTCTGGACGCAGCTAAGGCAGCAGAATCGGTAGCCGCACAGCAACAGCAACAACCGCAGCCGAAGAAGGAATAGGCTCCGTCCGGATTGCGACCATCGCCGCGTATGGGCGCCTCGTTGGCGGCCTCGATAGGGTGAGCCCTGCCGCTTGCGATGGAGGGGACGAGGCGAGAGCGTAAAACCACGCCCCATTTTGGTCTTTTTCGCCGCTCTATCTTACAGTTGTCACTGGTAGTTTGTTACGTTACGTGTGATGGGGGCAGTCACAGTGGCGTCGATCCTACCGTTCATTCGATCTCGGTCCGATTTTGACGACCGATTGACTCGCATCCTTGGCGACGCCTTTGCTGGCGCCTGTAAGGGTTTGCACGATTCAGGACAGCCGGCAGTCGTTTATGAGGTCATCGCCAGGCGCATCATTGATGCCGCCGAGAAAGGCGAACGCGACCCAGTTCGGCTCCGTGACATCGGTCTCGCCGCTCTACCCCGAGACAGAGTGCGATAGGCTGCCCCCTTCGGCGTGACGCCATCACCTCGCCCGCGCGCTCGCGGAATTATGTGGGAATTATTCTCGACAACAGCGCGGCGCGTGTCGCTTGACAGTGGGGCGAATAACTCTTTGCGATCAGTGCGCGCCAATAGCCTGTTTTGACAGGCTAAGCCCTGGTAATTGCTGGCAAAAGGTACATCAGACAGGATCGCACTCCATCGCAATAAGAGCGGGTCCGTTGGCGGGGCGAAATCGGGCATTATGTCGCTTCGGGTTAAAAAGCGACCGATTTGTGGAGTGCGCCCCCGGAGGTGGACAGTCTCAAGCGGCGTTTTTGACCGTGTGCCGGGCGTGACGATCCTCGAACTGTGCTGGGCTTA
>Ga0210395_10002245_pt1 | contig 15052 bp, 16 predicted proteins | sample IncBWH4OmetaG_FD_150861 | JGI IMG/M metagenome (GOLD analysis project Ga0210395, IMG submission 150861) | Forest soil microbial communities from Barre Woods Harvard Forest LTER site, Petersham, Massachusetts, United States - Inc-BW-H-4-O ... | reverse complement strand
TGCCCCCTGGCCTCTGTACCCTTATACGAGCAAACCACGCGCCAAATCCTCTCGCGTAAAACCATTAGATTAAGCCCTCTCCTTCGCCGCTTTATTCATAGCGGAGAATCTCGACCGGGAGTAGCCGAGCGGCTGCCCGCGCCGGCAGGATTGTGGCTCCAATCGAAATCCCCATCGCGGCAAGAGTGATCCACACACCATCAAGCGCGCCAGGGTGAAACGGCACATAGGAAACTGCATAGATCTGAGGATCGAGCGGAATTAGATGATAGGTTCCGGCAATCAGGGCAAACGCATAGCCTACGCACAGCCCGATTACCGTGCCGGTAAAGCCGATGGCGATTCCCTGCCACAGAAAAATTGTTCGAATCTGGTCGCGGCGCGTGCCCATGGATATCAATACGGCGATGTCGCGCGCTTTGTCCGTCACCATCATCGAAAGCACGACAAGAATGTTCAATCCCGCAACAAATGTAATCAGCCCGATGAAAATCGCCGTGACCAGTTTTTCCAGGCGCAATGCCCTGAACAGCGCGAAGTTTTGTTCCATCCAGGTAGACGCCAAGAAATCTCGTCCAGCCATTTGTTCAGCGTGCCGGGCAATCTCTGCGGCGCGCTCCGGGTTGTCCAGCCGAAATTCAAGCACGTTGACCACATTGGTCGTGCCGGCTAAAGACTGCGCCGCACGCAGCGTCAAGAAACACCAGTTTTCGTCGTAATCGTAGAAGCCTGAATCGAAAACTCCCGCCACGCGAAAGCGCCGCGTGTGCGGAATCAAACCAAACGGTGTCAAACGTCCCTGCGGGCTCATGATCGTCACGTAATCGCCCGGCGCCATCTTCCATTCGTCGGCCAGCTGTTTACCGACGACCAGCGCATCAATGCCGTCCGCGTCCGGCGTGAAATCAAGACTTCCCGCAACAATCTTTTGCAGCGCTTCGTCTCCGCGCCGCTCGCGTTCCGGTTCGACACCCTTGGCAACCACCCCGCGCGCCTGACCGCCGAACGACAACAGCACGGTCTCATAAGAGGCGGGCGTTACAGAGCGCACTCCGGGAATGGTTGCGAGTTTCGCCGCCAGCGCTTCGTAGTCGTGGATCACGGAACCGGGACGCGTCAACGAAACATGCGCTGTGACCTCCAACAATCGATCCTGCAGCGTCTCGCGAAATCCGGTGTTCATTGCCAGCGCAATCACGAGCGTGCCCACGCCGGCGGCCACGCCGAGAATGGAAAACAAGGTTACCAGACGCAAAACGGCCGGCCGGTAAGGAGACCGCAAATACCGCCGCGCCACGAACCATTCAAATCGCATGAGGGAATCGCATTAGAGGTAAGGATACTTTACGCGCCGTCCGCTTCGGTAGCGGAGTCTTTCCGCCCCTCGGGCCGCAGCAGCGGGAAGAGAATCACATCGCGAATGGACTGTGAATCGGTGAGCAGCATCGTGAGCCGGTCGATGCCAATCCCTTCGCCGGCAGTGGGCGGCATGGCGTGACAAAGCGCCCGGATGTAGTCCACATCGAGCTGTTTGGGGACCTCTTCCCCGCCCTGCGCGATCTGCGCGAGGAAGCGCCGCTCTTGCTCCGCGGGATCATTCAGCTCGGAAAAACCGTTGGCCACTTCCATGCCCGCCACGTAAATTTCGAATCGCTCCGTGAGAGACGGATCCTCCGGCTTTTGCTTGGAGAGCGGAGAAATATCGGTAGGAAAATCGTACAAAATCGTCGGTTGAATCAGTTTGTCTTCCGCCATAGTTTCAAACAGCAAGCCTGTCCACTCGCCGTCCTTCAACACGCCCTTCGAGGCAGCGTAGGGCGCGCCCGCGGTCTTCGCCCAAGCGTTGTAGCGCTCCACCGCTGCGCGCGGTCCAGCTGACGCCGCCAACTCGGCTTCGGTGGGGGCGGCCCCGGCTTCAGCAGGCCAGTATTTCATGATCGCTTCGCGCATCGTGAGCTTCTGCATTTTTGAAAAATCCAGCTCCAGGTCGCCGTATTTCACCAAGGTTGACCCTGTGAGGCTCATAGCCAGGAGGGCGAAAAGCTCCTCGTTCATTTCCATCAAGTCCCGGTAGTTGCTGTACGCCTCATAGAATTCGAGCATCGTGAATTCCGGATTGTGCTGCGTCGAGATCCCCTCATTGCGGAAGTTACGGTTGATCTCGTATACGCGGTCAAATCCGCCGACCGTCAGCCGCTTGAGATAAAGCTCCGGCGCGATCCGCAAATACAAATCGATATCCAATGTATTGTGGTGGGTTACGAAAGGCCGCGCCGCGGCACCTCCCGGAATGGGGTGCATCATGGGCGTTTCAACCTCTATATATCCGCGCGCGTCGAAAAACCGCCGCAACTCTTGAATAATCCGCGCTCGCGCAACAAAAACCTGCCGTGATTTGTCGTTGGCAATCAGGTCCAGATAGCGCTGCCGGTAGCGCAACTCGACGTCCGTCAGCCCATGCCACTTCTCCGGAAGGGGCAGCAAGGCCTTTGCAAGAAAAGTCAGCTCTTCAACCCAGATCGAAAGCTCGTTGGTTTTTGTCCGGAAGAGGTGTCCGCGAACACCGATTAAATCGCCCAGATCCAGCAGATGAAACAGCGAAAACCCTCGCTCGCCGACAACGTCTTTCTTTACATAGATTTGTATACGCTTGCCGGAACCTTGTAGATGTGCAAAACCCGCCTTGCCCATCAACCGCAGCGACACCAAGCGCCCCGCCACGCGGACTTCGTGCTTGTCCGCTTCCAACTCCACCGACGATTTATCGCCGTACTTATCCACAAGGGCCGCTGGCGTGTCGGTCCAGCGAAATTCCCGCGGAAATGCGTCATATCCAAGAGCTTGAATCTGTTCGAGTTTCTTTTGCCGCTGCTCAAACTGGTCGCGAGGCTCAAATTGCAAGGCAGATCCTTTCGGCGCAATCGCAGGCGAGTATAGCGGTCGTTCCACGGTTCGAGCAACAGCTTGAGGATCCCGGCCTCTTTTTCCTACGGCCCGGCCTCAGTTCCCAACGAACCACACCGGCAAGAAAATCCCTCTCTTGGAATTGGAATTTGTTATACTCCCCGCCTGTTCCCCTGGGAGACCCCTTGTGAGAGACCATGAGCGCCCTTCGTCAGCCCGCGGCACGAGTGTCAAAGCTGACTGGCGAGCGTGGTTACCGGAAGAAAAAGACCAGGTATTTCGTTCTCATGTTCGCCAGCTGGAGATCTCTTACAACATGTTGAGCGTTTCTTTGGATGAAGCGCTGGCACTGCGTCAAGGGGGACGGTTGGCCAAAGCCAGCCTGGCTGTCTGCGTCACTCCCGATCTGTGTAACCGCTTCGCCCACCCTTTGGTCGCTTTACTTTGGGCGCTTAGTGAACATGCCAAACATCACGGCACTGTACCCAACGCCGCCCCACTCGACCCATCTAATTTCCAGGGCGCCCGGGGCCAGCGAGCGGCGCTCCTCAACAGCCTGTTCTGCCACGTCCTGCTCACCGAGCGGTCTCAGTTTCTCTATAAGATCAGCACGCTCGGCGAGATGGTAGATGATCTCAACAGCGATTTTTGTGCCGCAGCCACAGACATTGCCAACGGCACCTCGTTAGATTTCGAGTCGGAATGGCAAGCGGTTGACGCGGCTCACTACGACTTGAACACCTGTCTCCGGGAAGCGATCGTCCTGTTGAAATCCTTTCTAATGGCGCTCCCTGATGACGAGTTAGAGATCTTCCAAGCCACTCTCTGTACCCAGATGGGTGTCGCCAAACCTAAAAAGCTGACCTTCACGCAGCGCTTGATCCGCCATAGACGTATGGCCCCAATCGGGGGAGAATAAATAAGTCCAGCCTGCGAAGGCCGGCCGCCTGGCGAAAGAGCCAGGGAATAAGATCGTGTCCCCGCTTGTCTGATTGAGAACAGCCAGATTTGCGAGGACAACTCCAGGAGGTATTCGGTGCATCCGAAACGTTGGATGCGCCGCAATTGGACCGTTGGCCCGGAACCGACCAAGCGAGCCCAGTGTGACGACAGCTTTTCCGTCGCCTAATCGGGTGAATGCTGCGCAGTCACCTAAGTCGGCGACTGAAGCGGAAGCCATCCGTCTGGCCCAGGCCGGGAATGCCGCGGCGTTTGAGCAGCTGTACCAGCTCCACAGCCGCCGCGTTTACGCCTTGTGCTTGCGAATGGTTGGCAACCCGTCGGATGCGGAGGACCTCATGCAGGAAGCGTTCCTGCAGCTCTTCCGCAAGATCGGGACTTTCCGAGGCGAGTCGGCTTTTTCCACCTGGCTGCACCGGATGACGGTCAATGTGGTCCTGATGCGTTTGCGCAAGAAGACGCTCCCTGCAGCTTCTCTAGAAGAAACGACGGAACCCGATGAAGAGACTGGCGGCCCAAGAAAAGACATTGGCGCGCCCGATTTGCGGCTCAGTGGGGCCGTGGACCGCGTCAATTTGGAGCGCTCGATCGAGAAGCTTCCGCCAGGGTACCGTACCGTGTTTGTGTTGCATGATGTACAGGGATTCGAGCACAACGAGATTGCAGGCATCATGGGATGTTCGGTAGGCAATTCGAAGTCGCAGTTGCACAAAGCGCGAACGCGTCTGCGCGAGCTGCTTCAGGAGGATTTGCGGGACCAGGCTCGAGCGGAACGTCACGCTGCAAAAACGCAAGCAGGGCTCGGCGATTGAGTTAGAATGCAGCCAACCGTCTGGCCCGGGGAAGCGTCTTATAGATCAAGAGTAGGTCGAGCGGGAAGGCTACCCAGGTCCTTGAGTTAGCCGCGGAGCGAAGTGCCATGCAGTGCAAAGACGTAGAACTTGTGCTGGAACACGAAGGGCTGGAGCCTCTTCCCGAAGAGGCCCGCGCGCATATGGCCGAATGCCGCGATTGCCGCAACTACATCGCGGACCTGACCAGCCTCGTGGACGCTGCGAAAAAGTTGCCGCCGGAAATTACTCCACCGGATCGAGTTTGGATTTCTCTTCGCGCCCAACTGGAAGAGGAAGGCATTATCCGGGTTCCGGCAGACGTCATTCCCGCCGAGCCGGCTTCCTGGTGGCAATCCATTCACGCATTTTCCCGCGACCGCGTGCTGGCTACCGCCATGGTTGGCATCCTCATCGTTGCTGCTGCTGTATTCCAGATTCGCAGTGACAGAACTACGCCTGCGCCTGAACCTCTTAAGCCTGTGGTGTCCGACCACACCCCTCCTCCGCAAGCTGCCCAGGAAGTTCCCGGAGAGTTTGCGGGCACTGCGCAAGCACTGAATGATCAGGAGCCCGTCGCCACCGGCATGATCCTTGCAAGCACTTCCCCGGTTGACGCCTCCCTGCGCGACAATCTGAAAAAAGTGAACGAGTTTATTGCTGACTGCGAGCACCACCTCAAAGAACATCCCCGGGACGAGCTGACGCGCGAATATTTGTCCGCCGCCTATGAGCAAAAAGCCGAATTACTCTCCGCGATGATTGAACGCGGAAGGAGCGTAAACTGACATGTGCCTTCGAATGATAAAGACCACCCCGGATCAGCCCAGCACGTGGGTAAAGCGAAGCATATTCCCGGTTCTTGGCGCGGGACTCTTGCTCTGGAGCGCAGCGCCTGCCCGTGCCGCAGGCACCGGACAGAACGTTGAAAAGCAATTCAAAATCACTGGACGGCCAGTGGTCGTGATTCACAACGTCGCCAATGGCCGTATCGAGGTGAAGTCCTGGAAGAATTCCGAAGTTGACGTCGTTGGCACTCAGGCTTCGAATAAAATCGGATTCGAAATCGAGCAGGTGGGAGACCGCATCGACGTTACTGCCAGTATCTTGGACTCGGCGGCACAGCCCTTGGAACTCGAAGCCAATTTGCAGCTCACTGTTCCAGAAGAGACCGAACTCCAGCTCAAAACCGAGACCGGCCTCATCTACGTCGAGCAGGTCATGGGCGACATGAAGCTTGAAAGCTACGCCGGTGAAGTGCACCTGAAGGAAGTTTCGGGATACATTATCGTCAAAACCACCAGCGGGTCCCTGGTTTGCACGCAATGCGCCGGCAAGCTCGATTTCAGTTCCATCGGCGGAAACGCGCAGATTCTTCAGCCGCAGCTGAATAACGTTAACCTCATGACCACGACGGGAAATATTCTCTTCGATGGAGACTTTGTCCGCACGGGCCTATATTCCATGAAGAGCGGCAAAGGCCTCGTGGAGGTGCGTTTTTCCAGCACGGATTCTTTTGACCTGAAGGCGCAGACCGCCACCGGTAACGTCGATAATCAAGCGGCTGCCTTTCTCAAGCCGGATTCCCACGGCGTGAAGCACAGCTTTTCCAAATTCACCCACGGACTCTTCGGCACGGTCGGCATGGGCCTCGCGAAAGTCGAACTCTCCTCCTACAGTGGTACAATCCGCATCATGAGGCGCGATTAATTTCCTCACGCTTCGGAATAGCGCAGCCCTCTGTGGCCGCGCTTTACAAAGAACAGTGACTCAACCGCCCCCTTTGCGTGGCCTCTCCGCGCGCCCTCAAGTCATTTGCCTTGCCGGTTTTATGGGTTCCGGCAAGACGACCGTCGGCACCCTCCTGGCGCGGCAACTCGCGTGGCGTTTCGTCGACTTGGATGAACGCATCGAGCAATCCGCCGGCCTTGCCATCCCTCAGATCTTCGAGCGCTTTGGCGAACCGGCCTTTCGTCAGATCGAAGCGGATCAATTGCGTGCTGCGCTCGGGCGCGCTTCCGAACTCAAGGAAGCCACCGTCCTCGCGCTCGGCGGCGGCACTTACGCTCAGCCAGGCTGCCCGGAGTTTCTGCGAAACGCAGGCGTGCCCGTCCTGTGGCTCGATTCGCATATAGATCTTTTACTCTCTCGTTGCATGACCATGACCGGGCGGCCGCTCTTTCGCGATGAGGCCAGCTTTCGCGCTCTCCACGGCCAGCGTCTTCCTTCTTATCAACTCGCTGACTTTCGTGTGGACAGTTCCGGTGACCCCACACAGGTTGTCGCGGAAATTCTGCGGCGCGGCATTGTCGTGGCAGGTAGCGGCGAAGCACATCTCGTCGTTGAAAAGCCAAATTCCTGACTGGCGTTCGTTAGAATAGTCCTCGGAGGTTTCTTCTCCAAATTTTTTGTGTCGCGTTTCGCGGCGCGAAGGGGGATTGCATGGCAAAGAAAATTTCCGCGGCCTGGCCCAGGTTTTCGCTCTCCCTGAGCATCGCTCTCATTCTTTTGTGCGCCGTAGCCGGCATTGCCGATCAAAAGAAGAATGCCCCGCCGAGTAGCTCGTCTCTGTTCGCTCAGGACAACGGCAAACTCACCATTAAGCTCGATGGACAAACTGTCGGCCATGAAGAATTCGAAATCACACCGTCCGGAGGAGGCTGGCTCGCCAAAGGCAATGCCGATATCAAGCCTTCAAGCGGCCCCGCGAGCAAAGTCTCCGGATCACTCACCCTTCAGCCCGATGGCGCTCCCATCAGCTACGAGTGGACTTCGCATGCGGAAAAAACCAACAGCGCCCACTTGCTTTTTGCCAATGGCATCGCCAAGATGACTCTCGAGATGCAGGGCGCCCACCCCTTCGACCAGACATTCACTTTCGACACTCCGCTCATCGCCGTCCTCGACAACAATCTCTACCATCAATACGCCGTCCTCGCCCGCTTATACAATTGGTCCAAGCGCGGCCCGCAAACTTTCCCAGTGCTCATCCCGCAGGAGCTGATGCCCGGCACCATCACCGCCGAAGCCACCGGCTCTGCCACCGTCGATGGAAAATCCTATGAAGGCTTTCGCGTCAACACCACCGACCTCGAAGTCGACCTGTTCCTCGATTCGAATCATCGCCTGATGCGCCTAGAAGTCCCCGCCGCCAAAGTCTCCGTCGTCCGCGATTAGTCCGGAGCCCGTTAGCGCCAGCCTCGCGTTTAGCCCGGCTCCTGTCGGGGAGGTTCGCAACTGCCCAGGCGTCTACCTCGCGCAAGATTGCCCTCCGTCAAATAAAAAAGCGCGGTGTGACCGTATGGGTCACACCGCGCCAATTTGTGCTCTGCCCTCGAAACGAAAAGCTTACCGCGCTAACGGCCGCTGAAACACCAGACCCGTGCCTGGCCGCCGCAGCACATAACCCTGCGGCTGCCCATGGGAATGCGAAATCGCATGCCCATTCGAATGGCCGGCACCGATATGCCCGTTGTGCCCGTTTCCGTTGCCATTCGCCGACGCGGGCTGCGGCATCCGCGCCGGATTACCGATAGGGCGTAGAGTAACCGGTGCTGCATGGACGTGGTCGCTGATCGCCTGCAGCCTCTTCAAAATGGACTGCCACTGTTCCCAATCCAACTGGCGCAGGAACGGCCGCAATCCCTGGATGAACGGATCCTCGAGCAGCGCTTCGCCGTCGGATTCCGGGATAAAGAACCGGTTCAAGCCCACATTCAGCGCTTCGGAGATTTTCTCCAGCGTGCCGAGACTGGGCGTCATCTGGCCGCTCTCGATGCGCGACAAGTAGGAGCGCGAAACCTTCGAGCGCGACTGCAGCTGGCTCTGGGTCATCGCGCGCGATTCGCGCAACTGGCGAATGCGCTGGCCGATGTTCTCGACCGTCTGCTGGTTGGCGAACTTTTCGGACGTGGGTTCAGCGGCTGCTTCCTCCGGAGGTGCCGGTGGAGGAATCAGGAATTCCAAACGCTGAGGCAAGGCGCGCACACATCGGCGGCAGTTTCCTGTGCGCGTCCGGTATTGGACGAGACCACATGTCTTACAGCGAATGACTTCCCTATCCATTTCGAACGAGCTCATCGTTTCTTTTTCTGTTGTTTGTACAGACACCGGTGCTCCTCGCTGACTTTGCCCGGCGTGCGGATATAGGAAGGAACGTCGGAACGTTCTTCTGGGGAAGACAGAAACTGGCGCGTCCGGAGTATCGTGTGAGGAGACGTTTTCTGTCAAGAGTATTCTTGAACTATTTTTGTACATGCAATTCTCCCCACAGCGTCTCTACGAGAAATTTTCGCCTGTCCCTGCGGCCAGTCTTTATGGATTTTTTTTCAATTCCACAATCCCTTGTGCGCACTTCCGCGAACCACCATTCAAGTTGGGGCGCCCACGCCACAAAGATACATCTGCCGTTGTACGATGGTTCCTGCCCCAAACTGGGACAGAAGCGTGGAGACAGCGTGCCAGAACTCCCTGACATCGTCGTTTACATCGAAGCGCTTCAAAAGCGTGTCCTGGGCCAGACCCTGGAAGCCGTGCGCGTCATCAGCCCTTTTCTTCTGCGCACTGCAAACCCGCCCCTCGCCGACGCCTCGGGCAAAAAAGTCCTGCGCCTCCGCCGACTCGGCAAACGGATCTGCATCGGTCTCGAAGACGACCTCTGGTTAGTCCTCCATCTAATGATCGCTGGCCGCCTTCACTGGCGTCCCGCTGCCCCCAACGGCGCGCGCCCAAAGGTTTCCCCGCCTCGCGGGCTAGCCGCCTTTGATTTCGCCGCCGGCTCTCTTCTCTGGACCGAAGCCGGCTCCCAAAAACGAGCCTCTCTCCACGTCGTGACCGGTGAAGCCGGCCTAAGCTCTCTCGATCCGGGCGGCCTCGAAGTCCTCGATGCCGCGCCCGAGCAATTCGCCGCCAAGCTTCTCTCCGCCAACCACACTCTCAAGCGCGCCCTCACCGACCCTCGCCTCTTCAGCGGCATCGGCAACGCCTACTCCGACGAAATTCTCTGGGAAGCCAAACTCTCCCCCCTTGCGCTCACGCAAAAACTCTCCGTCCCCGAAATCAAGCGTCTCTTCGAAGCCATCCGCTCCAGCCTCACCCACTGGACGGATCGCCTCCGCTCCGAAGCCGCAGGCAAATTCCCCGAAAAAGTCACCGCCTTCCGCGAAGGCATGGCCGTCCACGGCCGCTACAAACTTCCGTGCCCGCGCTGTGGCAGCAGAATCCAGCGCATCCGCTATGCCAGCAACGAAACCAACTATTGCCCCACCTGCCAAACCGCCGGCAAACTCCTCGCCGACCGCGCCCTGTCCCGCCTTCTCCACGAAGACTGGCCCCGCTCCCTCGACGAACTCGAACTCCTCACTTCCAAGTCAAAATAATCCGCCTACGGCTCACGCCGACGGCTGCGACCCATTCCACCCCGTCGGCTGCGTGGAAGGCTGGTACGTCATAAGAAACTCAACGGCGTCGCGGCATCGGCGCCGCTCTCGAACTCTATTTCCCCGATGGCTTCACGCTCGCCGCCGCCCCGCTCTTCACCGGATACGTCTGGTCGTACAACTTCACAATCTCCTCGGTAATATCCGTCGACGCATACATCACCGGCGTGCTCTGCGACGAATCGTCCAGCACCGCTCCGTACCCATTGTTCGGCGCATACTTTCCCAGCACTTCCACCATCCTTCGCCCGATCCGCGAAATCACGTCGGTCTGCGCATCGTTCAAGTCTTCCTGAAAATCATTTTGCTTGCGCTCCAGTTGACGCGTGAGTCGCTGCCCTTCGAGCGTCAACCTTTGTTTCTCTTCGTCGCTCAGCGTATTTGCTCCCGCTGTTAGCCGCTGCTGCAAATCGTTGATCTTCTTGTTTAGATCCTCCAACTCCTTTCGCCGCGCCATAAATTCTGTCTCCATCTGAGCGGCCGCCTGCTTCCCTTCCGCAGTATTCGCAATGGCCGCGCGCAGGTTGATCGCCGCAATCTTTGCTCCGGCGGCAGTCGTATTCGCAGGCTTACTCTGTGCCAATAACGCGCTCGTGCCCAATCCGAACGCCATCGCCCCAAATGCCATGGCCACTGCCCCCGGTCGAATCAATGTCATCCATTTCACGGTTATCTCCTTCGTGTCTAAACACAGTGATATTTTTCAGGACTTTTTCAGGCAAAAACACACCAGCACACTCAAAGGTTTCCCGGCGCACTCTGCTTCGCCCGAGGAACCCAGTCACTGCGGTGCCTTATCCCTGCGTTAGCTGTTCCGATGCCAGCCCCGCCGCCGCGCGTTGCCTAAGCTGCATCATCCAAGCCGTTGTATTGGCCGGTCTTTAGACGGGCACCTTTTCTCGTCTATACTCAATTAATCTGAAGCGCGCGCGCAGCCGGGAAGAAAGGGCCTTCGGCACATGAAGTTAGTCTCGCTCAACGTCGGCTTGCCTCGCGATGTGTTATGGCATGGACGAACCGTAACGACCGCCATCTACAAGCAGCCCGTTGAAGGCCGCGTCCGTTTGCGCACATTGAATTTAGACGGCGACCGTCAGGCCGACCTCACCGTCCACGGCGGGGCGCACAAAGCTGTCTACTGCTACCCAATCGCCCACTATGAATACTGGAAAAAAGAATTGCCCGGCCGCGATTTGCCGCTCGCCATCTTTGGAGAAAACTTCACCACTGACGGCTTGTTGGAAAACTCAGTTCATCTCGGGGACACATTTTCGGTCGGCTCTACTGAAGTAGTCGTAACGCAGCCTCGCCTTCCCTGCTACAAACTCGGCGTACGGTTCGATTCCGACGACATGGTGAAGCGCTTCCTCGCCAGCGGCCGCTCTGGTTTTTATCTCGCCGTCACCCGCGAAGGAGAAGTCGGCGCCGGCGATGAAATCAAACCAATCTCACGAGACCCAAACGCTGTTCCCGTTTCAGAAATCACGCGCCTGTACATCGCGAAAAGATTCAGCGATGAAGACGTAGCTTCGCTGCGCCGCGCCTTCCTAGTTTCCGCCCTTCCTGCAAGTTGGAAGGACTACTTCCGAGATCGTCTCGCCAAGGCGAACGTCTGAAGACCGCCGAAGTCTCGCCCCTCGCGCTATTGCACCAGCTTAATCTTCTCTACGTGAAGCATCTTCTTCTCGGCATCGAACTTCCCGCTCACGAGCACATGCGCCGCCGGAAACTTTTTCACCGCTTCGGGGTTTTCGACAATCCAGATCGTCCGATTCCCATCCGCCACGAACACGGCCCGCTGTGGTTTCCACTCCGGATGCCCGATGGAAGCGCCTCCACGCCAGCACTTCTCCACGCAGTCCGCGCGCCCCGGCTTGGTGTGATCCGCTGCGCACGCTTCATCGCTGATCCAGCCAGCTCGAGGCGTGTCCAGGCTCGATGCGGCCGCCTTGGACGCGTCCGTTTGGGCCGTCGATCCCGCGGCCACTGCCAGTAGCCCGCTTACTACTAGCAAACCGATCCGGTAGTTGCTCATTTTTTTCCTCCGCCGCCACCCGGGCCCAGTCTTCTCCCACACCTTTTTCATTGAATTTTGAACTCTTGAACCTTCCACTTTTGACCGTCAGCCGCCAGCTCACGATCTTCTAGGCCATTCTCACCCAATGCCCTGACACTCACAATCTTTATCCTCCCCGGGCCCTGCTCACTCAAATGCTTCTCCCACCTAAATGGGGATACTCCACCTGGAGGGCTTACCATTGCCACACGGATTACAATTCGAGGCATGCTAGGCTCGCAGAGGAAACATCACAGAACCAGGCAAACGAGCCATGAAAGTTTTCAAGGGAACTGTCACAGTGGGCTATGGCATCGCAACTCGCAACTTAGCCCCCATCATGGCTCTCATCGAGAGTCGAACAAGCCTGGCCAACCTCGTTCAAGGAACATTGAACGTCAATATTCCTGAAGAATATATCGTGCGGCCCGACGCGCTTATCAGTCCTGACGAATATCCCTACAACAAGCTCGCGAACTCCAGGGAGACGATCAAGCTCCAGCGTTGCCTGGTTGCTGGCTATAAGGGGCTGATCATGAGACCTGATTCGCATGAAATTGGAGCGGGTCAGTTTCACGGGAAGAGCCATCTCGAGCTGATGGGGCAAAGGAATTTTCGCCAGACACTTGGCCTGTCCGATGAAAGCACAGTCGAGGTGCAAGTCGAAGGCGACGATGCATGGTGGCAGTCTGGCATCTAGAGTTCCCTTCTCTGCTTACTTTCCACTATCCACCACCGGCTTCTTCCTGCGTTACACTATTGGTTCCGCGACCTGGAGAAACGCATGCCCACACGCTACGATGCCTGGAAACTGCTATGCGAATTCACCGAATCGGAGAGCTTGCGCAAGCACATGCTGGCCGTCGAGGCCTGCGTCCGCGCCTACGCGCGCAAGCAAGGCGCCGATGAAGAAACTTGGGGCCTCGCCGCGCTGCTCCACGACTTCGACTACGAACGCTGGCCCAACAACGAGCACGCCGCTGACGCGGGGCATCCCGCGGAAGGCGCGAAAATTCTCCGCGAGCGCGGCTACTCGGAGGAAGTCGTTCGCGCCATCCTCTCGCACGCCGATTATTCCGGCGTCGCGCGCCAATCGCCGCTCGAGCACACGCTATTCGCGTGCGATGAGCTCGCTGGTTTTCTCACGGCGTGCTCGTACGTCCGCCCCTCGAAGAGCATCCTCGACCTCGAAGTGGATTCCGTGAAGCGCCGCCTGAAAGACAAGGCTTTCGCCAAGGGTGTGAGCCGCGAGGACGTCCGCAAAGGCGCGGAAGAGCTCGGCATGCCGCTCGAAGAGCACATCGGCTTTTGCATCTCGGCGATGCGCGAGGAAGCCGACGCGCTCGGCCTGCGCGGCAACATCGGCGCGCAAGCCGCCGGCTCCTGATCATTTCCGGCTATTCTTGAGTCGAAAGAACACTCCTCACTCCGTTACTCGTATCGCAGAGCGACGAGCGGGTCGACGCCCGTCGCCCGGGAACGTAACAGGGCAGCAGAGCCACCGCAGCCAAAGGCAGCATCCTATTGAAATCAAAAACGTTCTAGGACATAGATGATCTATATAGTAGGGTATAGACGTTCTATACCCATTCTGCCAGAGGAGAAATTCGTGCCGTACCAAAACCGGATGGAACTTCTGCAAGGGACGCTGGACCTGCTGATCCTGCAAACGCTGATGTGGGGTCCCCGGCATGGATACGGCATCGCCCAGGCCATTCGAGCGAACTCGGGCGAACTGCTTCAAGTCGATGCCGGGTCGCTCTACCCGGCTCTACACCGGCTCGAAAAGAAAAAATGGATCGGCGCGGAATGGAAAGTTTCGGAAAACAAACAGGACGTGAAGGTCTACAAGCTGACGGCGGCGGGCAGAAAGCGCCTAACGCAAGAACGCACGCGGTGGGAACAGATCACGGACGCGATCGCGGGAGTGCTGAACCCGGCGAAGAAGGAGAACCAGCCATGAAGCACTGGTGGAACTGGCGCGAGCGAAACGACGAGTTGGAAAAAGAGATCCAGCACCATTTGCAAATGGCGGAAACGGAACGCATCGAAAGAGGAGCATCGCAGAACGAAGCGCAGGACGGTGCTCGCCGTGAATTCGGCAATGTGGGCTTGGTAAAGGAGCTGGCGCGAGACGCCTGGGGTTGGCGTTGGCTGGAAGATTTGTACGAGGACTTGCGCTTCGGAATACGCGCGCTGCGGAAAAGTCCCGGATTCACGGCCACTGCGATCCTTACGCTGGCGCTCGGCATCGGGGCAAACACGGTGATTTTCAGCTTTGTCAGCGCGGCGCTGCTCCGGGCCATTCCCGTCAGAGATGCCAAACAACTCGTTTTACTGCGATGGAAGGCGCGAACGCAGCCAAACGCTAGCTTCGGCCAATTTGGAGATTGCGAGTCAAATTTCGAGAATGGCGCTACGTCATCCGAGCCAACCATGACGTCGGACTGTTCGTTTTCAGTGCCATTTTTTCGAGAGATCCAGAAGAGGAAGGATGCCTTCGCCAGTTTTGCGGCCTTTGCGGGCACATCTCCGCTCGTTTTGAGCGGCAGTGGAGCGGCAAGCACAGTGCGGAGGCCGAAATATGTGACAGGCAAATATTTTGAAACGCTGGGGATCAAGCCCGCATTGGGAAGATTGATCAACTACGAAGACGACACTGCCTCTGCTCCGGCCACGGTAGTTCTCAGTTTCAGCTACTGGCGTAGCGAGTTTGGTGGATCGGCTGACATTGTGGGGAAGACGATTCTGTTGAACCGCGCTCCTTTCACGGTTGTAGGAGTGGCGGAGAAGCGATTCGATTCGCTCACGCCGGGCAGACCGATTGATTTGTGGATTCCGCTTGCAATGGCGCCGCGGATCGA
>Ga0210395_10002243_pt1 | contig 15057 bp, 14 predicted proteins | sample IncBWH4OmetaG_FD_150861 | JGI IMG/M metagenome (GOLD analysis project Ga0210395, IMG submission 150861) | Forest soil microbial communities from Barre Woods Harvard Forest LTER site, Petersham, Massachusetts, United States - Inc-BW-H-4-O ... | reverse complement strand
GGGCCGCTTCCCGATCTCGACGCTGGTGACGCTGGCAGTCGTGGCCGGAGTGCTGGCCGCATCAGTGGTTGCGTCGGTAATGTTTCCAGAAAAAACTTCCCGGGCCTAGCCGACCCGAGCTGCATTGCCCATAGGCTATTATGGAATTCCCATGGCGCAGGTCACCATCCATGTCCCTCCTCGGCCCTATCAGGCTCGCATTGAAAACGGCTTGCTGGCGCGGGCCGGAACCTTGCTGGCAGAGTTGCTGCCGCAAGCCAGCAAAGTCTTCGTGGTTACGGTTCCACCGGTGCGCAGGCGCTGGGGCGCAAAGCTGGTGCGTTCCCTCACCTCGGCAGGCTTCAAGCCCCAGGTAATCCAGATGCCGAATGGAGAGCCTGCCAAGAAACTGCGCACGATCGAGAAGCTCGCCGAAAGATTGTCCCGGTTGGGCGCCGACCGCAAAGCGGTCTTGATTGCCCTGGGCGGCGGCGTGGTCGGCGACGTGACCGGGCTGCTGGCATCGCTTTATATGCGGGGTGTGGAGTTGGTGCAGATTCCCACCACAGTTCTTGCCCAAGTGGATGCATCAGTCGGCGGCAAGACCGCCGTGAATCTCGGAGCAGGGAAGAACCTGCTGGGGACATTCCATCATCCCCGTACTGTGCTCATCGATCCGGAAGTCCTGCGCACACTGCCCAATCGCGAGTTTCGCGCCGGCCTGTATGAAGCGCTCAAGTGCGGCATCATCGGCGATCTTGATCTTTTTCTGCGCTTCGAACAGAAGCGGGCGCAAATCCTAAAGCGTGATCCCGTGGAACTCGAAGGCCTCATCGCTCAATCCGTAAAGTTGAAGGCCGAAGTCGTTTCCGCTGACGAGCGCGAAGGGGGACTGCGCCGCGTACTGAATCTCGGTCACACCATAGGACACGCACTCGAGGCCGAAACCGGCTACCGCAGCCTGCTGCACGGCGAGGCCGTTGCTTGGGGGATGATTGCCGCAACCAACATCGCCCTCGCCGTTGGGCGTACCGATAGCGTGACTGCCGGCCGAATTGCCGACGCCGTGCTCAGTCTGGGCCGCCTGCCGGAGCTGAAAGTGAGCTCGCGCAAGATTCTCGCGCGGCTCCAAGCCGACAAGAAGACGCAAGGCGGTGTGGTGCATTTTGTGCTGCCGAGAGAAATTGGGAAAGTCGAAATTGCCTCAGACGTGCCGGACAGCGTGGTGATCGGCGCGGTCGAAGAATTGCGCCGCCTGTCCCACGGCGGATGGGGAAACTAAAACCCCGTGGCTGAGCCCCAGAGACCGACCGTGGTCGGCGCCGCTCCCGAGGGCACTGGTGATGCTGCTTCGGCGGCGCGGGTGGTTCGTGAGATGTTCACCTCGATCGCTCCGCGCTACGACCTGCTCAATCACGTGTTGTCGTTCAACGTGGATCGCCTGTGGTGGCGCCGCACCGCGCGCTCCTTCGCGCAAATCCTCGCCGCGCCGGACTCGCGTGTGCTGGATCTCTGCTGCGGTACCGGGGACATGACTTTTGCCCTGCGCAAGCAGGCGGGGAACTCCACCTCCCAGATATTCGGCGCCGACTTTTCCCACGCCATGTTGCAACGCGCCCGATCGAAGTCCCTTGACAAAGTCTTAGGCAAGTCGGCACCACCGCACTGGATCGAAGCCGACGCGCTTGTTCTCCCGTTTCTCAACGAGTACTTCAACCTCGTGACTTCAGCCTTCGGCTTCCGCAATCTCGCGGACTACGACGCCGGACTGCGCGAGATCGCGCGCGTGCTGCGGCACGGAGGAGAGTGCGGCATCCTCGATTTCAGTGAGCCGAAGGGAGTCACTGGTCATCTCTATCGACTCTATTTCAGGCAGGTTCTGCCGCGCGTCGGCACCATGATTTCCGGCGTCCGCGGACCGTATGCCTATCTTCCCAACTCGGTCGAGCGCTTCCCTGAGCCGCAAGAGATGCTTGCGCGCATGCGCCTCGCCGGCTTCCGCGAAGCGAGTTGGACTCCCTACACGTTCGGTATTGCAGGCTTGTATCGCGGGAAGAAGTGAGAGTTGTCGTCGCGAGAAAGCTATCTAGTGTTTGCGATCTTCGTCGATGCAGGAGTCGTCTTGAAACTGTCCGCGAATGCGTCGTCAATCGTGTAACGAATTACGTTCTCATACTCCCCGCCCAGGAAGCCGTGCAGCCGGTCCGTATTCATGATGTACTCACCGGTCATATAAGACATTGCTTCCGGCGGAATCGCCGAGATCTGGCGCTTCCACAGGAATTGCAGCACCAGCCGCATGGCCCACTTTCCGGGAACGCGCACCAGCTTCGCCCCCGCCATTTCAACGCAGCGCCCAAAGGTAAGCGGTTCGCCGCGCCCGGCCACGTTCAGAATGGTCAGCCGTTGCGCCTCCGGATCCCGGTGCAGGATGTGGGCGATCAGGCGCGCCATATCGTCCACATGCACGAACTGAATCTTGTTGTCGAGGTACTGTTGCCCGCGCGGCAGCATGCAGGGCAGCCGTTTGCCCTCACTCCTCATTTTTTCGGCCCGTGCGCCTTTGCCGTTGGGCGTACCCCGAAACGCTCCCAGCAGGTAATTCTCCACGCTGGCGCCCGCAAAAATATGAGGACGCAGAATGTACACGCTGCACCCTCGCAATGCCGGTGCGCGTTGCTGCACCACTTCGTCAGATTGTTTTTTATGAATCGCGTAAGGCAGCGTGTGCGCCGCCATGACCGAGTCTTCCGTCGCCGGCCTCGGCAAGTTGGATCCATAGGCGGAAACACTGCTGGGAAAAATAAATTGCTTGATTCCAAAATCTCCCGTGCGATTCGCCTCGGTAACGGCCTCCATCACCCTGGCAGTGCCAGCCACGTTGATTTGCCACATGCGCTCGCTATCGAGCACCCCGGTGCGCACCGGGTCGATCACAAACGCAAGATGAACCACGGAAACCGGCTGGGTGTCTCGCAGCAGTTCGAATAGCACGCGCGTGGAAGATTCCTCACCCAAGTCCAGGCGCTCGAACTGCAGCGGAAGATCGGTTTGGGGCGGACTCAGGTCCACCCCAATCACCGAGAAATCCCCGAGCAGCGGGAGCAACCGGGAGCCCAGGTTCCCCGCAATGCCGGTCAACACGACGACAGGTTTCACGTTTGCCATCAGTCTGGCTTCGATGCGGGGGGCGTGGTCGCTGGAGGCTGCGCCGGTGGATTCGCAGCCGGCGGCGTCCCCTGCGGCTGCGCCGGGGGCGGAGTCATCTGGGGACGCAGCCCATGCGGCTGCAGCTGCCCTGGAGGACGCGCTCCCATCGGTCCTTCGGGTCCTGGCGGTCCAAAATATGCTTCGTTCTGCACCGACTGGAACGAGTTTGTGTACTTATCCATCATTTCCTTCAAGCGCTCCGTCTTGAGCCGGTTATGGATTTCGCTTTCGATCTGGGGGTCGAGCGGGAGAATCTGTTTGCTCACCACCTTGTAAACGTAATGGCCGCCATTGTCGCTGATCACCGCCGATACTTCGCCCACCTTCAGATCAAACACCGCCGCGTGAGCTGGAGGTAGTCCTGTACGCCGTATCTTTGGCAGGTTTACCGTTGGATTGGCAACTTTTGTGCCCGCCGCCTCGAACGCTTCTTTCTGCAGTTTTGCGAAATCTTCCCCGGCTGCTGCTTCTGCCCGCAGGCTGTCGGCCAGCTTGTTCATTTCCTGCTCGCCTTGCTCCCGCTTGGCCTGGTCCGCTGCGTCTTTCGCCTTTTGCTGTTCTTCAGTCAGCTTTTCCGGTTCCTTCCTCTCTTCCTTGTCTTCCTTATTTTCCGCCTTGTTCTCTGCCTCCGGCTGCTTGAAACGCGGAATGAACAACCGGTCCAGAGAGAACTGCTCGTACGCTTCAGGATTATTCTTGTAATACTCGGCGATCTTTGCCGGCGAAACTTTGTCGGCCTCTTCTTGCACCGTGCGCTGCAGTTCCGCGGTGAGCACTCGCATTTTAACGAACTTCATCGTCTCCGCGAATTGCGCGGTCTTGTCGAGGCCCTTCGCTTTCGCCGCCTCTGACAAGGCCATGAGCTGGGGCAGTTGGCTTGCTAATTGGCGCCGTTGCTGCGGAGTCAGTGGATTCGCGCCCGGTTGCAGAGCTGCAGTCAGCTTCTCGAATTCCGCCCGCGTGATCTCAGTCTTGCAGTCTGCCGGTTTTTTGGCAGTGCTGGTCTTGCTGGCGCCGGTTTTTGGCGCCGTACCCGTCCTCGGCGTCGTCGGACATACGCCCTTGACCGTAAGCACGACCGCACTCTCGGCCACTTCCGCCGTCGGCGCAGGAGCCTTTGCAGCGCCCGGAACCGGCGGCGGCCCCGGCTGCGCCTGTCCCCAGGCCAGCGCCCCCAGAAATACACACAGCAACCAGCTCTTATGCATAAAAGATTCCTCCAGGATTGGCAGATCAGGAAGTTGCACAGCTCGAACCTAGCATCGTAGCACAGAGCCAGTTTCCCCAGAACCCTGCATCGCCGCGATTTCCTTGTGGCAATCCCGCTGAAGCGGCGATAATCCCATCATGTCCGGGACCCCGGCCCTTTATTCGCCCAACGCCATGCGCGCCGAGAAACGCGCAGTGGCTGGAAACTCGGTGCTGGCCTCTGCCCTCATCACTATTGGAAAAGTCATCGTCGGCGTCACCACGGGCAGCCTCGGCATTCTCTCGGAAGCCGCGCACTCCGCGCTGGATTTAATCGCGGCGCTCCTCACCTATTTCTCGGTCGGAGTCTCTGACAAGCCTGCTGACGCCGACCACCAATATGGCCACGGCAAGATCGAGAATTTCTCGGCCTTCGTTGAAACCGGCCTGCTTCTGCTGACTTGTGCATGGGTCATCTACGAAGCAGTCATGCGCCTGTTCTACCGGCACGTCGAAGTCGAGCCCTCGATCTGGGCCTTCGCTGTGATGCTGGTTTCCATGGCCGTGGACTGGTGGCGTTCCCGTGCTCTCGGCCGCATCGCGACGAAATATGAAAGCCAGGCGCTCGAGGCCGACGCGCTGCACTTTTCCACTGACATTTGGTCATCGGGCGTCGTCGTCCTCAGTTTAGTGCTGATTCTGCTGGGGCGCATTTATCGTCTGGATTGGCTTCGCGTCGCCGATCCCATTGCCGCTCTATTTGTCGCGGGTGTCATCGTTTCGGTGAGCTGGCGTCTGGCCCGGCGCACTGTCGACGCTCTGCTCGACGCCGCTCCCGCCGGAGTCCGAGCCCAGATCACCGACGCGGTCTCCCACGTGGATGGTGTGCTCGAAGTCGGGCGGGTGCGAATTCGTCGCGCAGGCAACCGTTATTTCGCGGATCTCGCCGTCGGCCTCGCCCGTACCGTTACCTTCCAGCGATCCGAGCAACTTGTGGGGGCCGTGGCGGCGGCGGTTCGCGACATTCTTCCTGGCGCTGACGTAACCGTGCAGCCATTGCCGCGAGCCCAACGCTCGGAAAATATTTTTGACCGCATTCGCGCCGTCGCGACGCGTCACAACCTCAACGTCCACGACATCAGCGTGCAGGATCTAGCCGGACGGCTCCACGTAGAGCAGCACGTTGAACTCGACGAACGCATGACCCTCAAAAGTGCCCACAATCAAGTCACGGAACTGGAAGCGGACATGCGTCACGACGTGCCGGAGATTGCCGACATCCTCACCCACATCGAGAGCGAGCCCGCAACCATTGAAACCGGCGACGAGTTAGTCCGCGACGCGGAACTCGAGCGGCGCCTCAAGTCGCTAGCGAGCCAATTTCCTGAGATCGTCGATATGCACGATGTGCAGATCAAGAAGGTGCGCGGACGCCTTTACGTTTCCTGCCATTGCACGTTTTCCGACGATCTTTCGCTGGCCAGCGTCCATGACATTCAGACCGATCTCGAAATCCGGTTCAAGCAGGCCGCACCGGAGCTTTTCCGCGTATTAATTCATCCCGAACCGAGTACAGACAATCGGCGGTGAAGTTTTAGGAAGCCAGTCTTATGACCAACGCCAAGACCACATGGATTGAGAAACAACGATTCAACGGAGTCGCCGACAGCGGTCACTCGATTGTCGTCGACGGTGACAAAGCAGCAGGGAACAGTCCCATGGAACTGGTCCTGATCGGCCTGTGCGGCTGCACCGGCTACGACGTCGTCTCAATCCTGCAAAAGAAGCGTGAGCCCTTTACCAGCATCGAGGTTCGCGCTCAGGCCGAGCGCGCCGCCGAACCGCCCTCGGTCTACACCGAAATCAACTTGACCTACCGCGTCGGCGGTAAAGTGTCGCACAAGGCGGTCGAGGACGCAGTCCGCCTCTCGAAAGAAAAATATTGTTCGGTCTCGGCCATGCTCGAGAAGACCGCTAAGATCACCACTGCGATCGAATACGCGGATGCGTAGAACGGCTCAGACGAGGCTCACTATCTCAAACCCAAGTCCGCAAAACGCGCAACCTTTGCGCGGTTACCTGTTTATCGCCTCGGCGGCGTTTCTCTGGGGAGTATCCGCCGCTTTGGGGCGCGCCGTTTTCACAGGGAAGCTCGCTCTCGGTGCCACTGCGCTCCGTCCCATCGACCCACTGATTCTCTCGCAGACTCGCACCACATTCTCTCTGCTGGTGTTGCTTCCGCTCCTCGTCGTTTCCCAGGGATGGCAGCGTATCAAGCTGCCCGGGCGTGACCTCGCGTACTGCTTCCTTCTGGGCACACTCGGCGTCGCCGTCTCGAATTACTTCTACTATGTTGCGATCCAGAGGACGAATGTCGCCACCGCGATTATCGTGCAATACACCGCTCCAGTATGGGTTCTGTTCTATGTCGTAGCCCGCGGCCAGCAAAAGCTCTCGCTGCAAAAAGTAGTTGCCGTGGCGCTGGCAGTTACGGGGATTGCCCTCGTCATCGGAATCGTCGGAAGCAATCTAGGTGAGAGACAAGCACTTCGCCTCGACTCCTACGGCCTGGTCGCCGCTCTCCTGGCCTCATTCTCCTTCGCCTTCTACAACGTCGCGGGACATCGCATCCTCGCCCGTTACGACCGCTGGCGTGTGCTCGTTTGGACGCTCGTTGCTGCTGCGGCCTTCTGGCTCGTCGTCAACCCTCCCTGGAAAATCCTCGCCGCCCACTACGCACCCGCGCAGTGGCTGTTCCTGTTCATTTTTTCGATGATCTCGGTACTGGGAGCGTTCTCTCTCTACTTCCTCGGCCTGCAGTATCTCGAACCCACTCGCGCCATCATCGCCAGTTGTCTCGAGCCGGTGTTCTCCATTCTTCTCGCTGCTGGGCTCTTAAGCGAAGTCTTGCGCCCGGTCCAGACCGTGGGAATCGTTTTTGTGTTGGCGGCTATCGTTATCGTGCAGCGTCCCAGCCGCCTTGGCGTGGTGGAAGAATCCGCGGTGGTCGATCCGATTGAGTAGCCGAGGCTCATTTCCGCACTGGATGTGAATGTTTTCTCATTCGGTACCCTCACCGCCATTTGACAATGTTTTTACCGCTCCAGCCATGATTCTAGGTTAGCCTTGTGACATCTCTCGGGTCACGAAGGCCTGAAACCGGATGTGCTTATGAAATTTCAGCGAGTTGGCGCGCTTGTTTTTCTCCTGACCTTCCTCACCCCTTGCTTCGCCCACCACATGGCGGTTGTGGTTAACAAAGAGAACAGCGTGGGAAACGTCACAGCTGTGCACTTGTCGAGGATTCTCCGCTCCGAAATCAAGAAATGGCCGGATGGCAAGACTGTGGTCCTGGTTCTACACAGGGACTCCGAGGGAGAAGCAGAGACTTTGGAGCGCCTGAACAAGATGACCGCCGATGAGTTGAAGGCCCTGATCGCCGCTCACAAGGACTCCATCATGATGGCGGACTCCGACGCGGAGGTACTCAAGATTGTGCAATCCATTCCGGGCGCCATCGGCCTGGTCGACGTTCGCTCCGTCGATAACTCCATCAACGTGGTGCGCGTAGACGGCAAATTGCCCATGGAATCAGGCTATCTTCCGCATTAGAGCTAGTGGCTAAGAATTGCTCCGCAGCAAATGAAAGTACCGTTGCGCCTTCGTTACATCGCGTCCGATCTGCTCGCGCAGCGCTTCCACCGATGGAAACTTGATTTCGTCGCGCACGCGGTTAAGGAAGCAGATTTCGACCTCACTCTCCGGCGTCAGGTCAATCGGGTGAAAGTTCAGCAAGTGCGTTTCAATGGCAAATGAATCGACGCCGAACGTCGGACGATTGCCCACGTTCGTGACGGAATCGAAGTTCTCCGCGTCTACTCTTGTGCACGTAATGTAGACGCCGTCTTTCGGCACAAGTTCTTCATAGCGTGCAAGATTGATGGTCGGCACTGTGTACTTCGATCCCAGCCCGCGCCCGCGTCCCGGCGCGCCCAAAATACAGAACGGACGCGCCAGCAGATGCCGCGCCCGGCTCACCCGCCCCTCGCCGACCAATTTCCGGATATGACTGCTCGAAACTGGCTCGCCGCGCAGAGTCTGCTCCGGATAAACCTCCACTGCAAAGCCCATCTCCTGCCCCAACTGCGCCAGCACCTTCACGTCACCCGCAGCTTTGTGCCCGAAGCGGAAGTTGAAGCCCTCATGCACCTCGCTTGCATGCAGTTTCTTTTTCAGGATGCGCTCGGCGAACTGCCGCGGCGTCATCAGCGAAAGATCACGTCCGAAAGGTAGGATGAGCACGGCGTCAATGCCCGTGGCTTCAAGCAAGCGCAGCTTCTCCGGCAGAGGAGTAAGCAGCTTCAGTCCGGAGTCGGGCCGCAGAATGCGCGCCGGATGTGGCTCGAATATCACCGCAACCGGTTTGGATTCGCGCTGCCGCGACCGCCGCACGATCTCGCCCAGCACATGAGCATGCGCCCGGTGCACGCCATCAAAATTACCCACGCTCACCAGCGACGGCCCAAATCCCGCCGGAACGTCCTCGAGTTTGTGAAAGACGCAGCAGTTAGGGGTTAGGGGTTAGGGGCCAGGGGCAAGAAATCGAGCTCTCCGCAAGGGGTTTGCTGACCACTAATCCCTAGCCCCTGAACCCTGAACTTCAAATTTCAAACTCCAGCTTCATCCCGTCATAAGCCAGCCGCACATGCGGAGGCAGGCTCGCATTCGTCGCCTCATGCGGCAGATCGTGGCAAATGTGGGTAAAGAATCCCCGCTTGGCCTTTACCCGGTCCACAATGCGCAGCGAATTCTCCACCGTCGAGTGTGTCGGATGGGGTTTATGCCGCAGCGCGTCCAGGAAAAGAATGTCCAGCCCCTGCAACTGATGGAACGATGCTTCCGGAATCTCGCTATGGTCGGTGAGATAAGCCGCGCTGCCGAAGCGGAAGCCGTAAATTTCGGCCTCGCCATGAATCAAGCGTACCGGCTCGAAGCGCGCCCCAAACAGCTCCACGGGACCATCGATCGGTCGCAATTCGAGTTGAGGCAAGCTCCCGTATTTGTAATCAGCGTCAAAGATGTAAGTGAACATGCGGCGCAGAAACGCTGCCGCGTCCGGTCGCGCGTAAAGTGGCAGCTTCGCCGGCTTGTGACGGTAACTCAGCGGCCGCAGGTCGTCGATGCCTAAAATATGGTCGGCGTGGGTGTGCGTGTAAAGGACCGCATCCACCCGCGTGATTCTCTCCCGGATGGCTTGGGCGTAGAAATCGGGCGAGGTGTCGATGAGCACCACCTTGCCGGCGAGCTCAAGCATGATCGAAGGGCGGGTACGGCGGTCGTGGGGGTCGGTGGAGCGGCAAACCGCGCAGTCGCAGCCTAGCGTAGGCACACCCATGGATGTGCCGCTGCCGAGCACCGTGAGCGTGGCTTTCATGCGGGAACCTTCAGGTTTGAATCTTTACGCGGAAGCTTCATCGTCCGCTGGTTCCCGTGGCCGGTCCCGGCTGCGGAGGGCGCGACAGGGCGTTGGTCACTTCCACATAGGCCATACGCACTTCGTAGAGGCTGTTCTGCAGAAAGTTTTCTTCGGTCGGGGTCAGGTTGCCCTTGGTCTTTTCCGCAATCAGAGAGAGAGTATCGATGGTTTGCCGAGCGCCAAGAATGTCAACCCGCGGCTGCTCCCCTTGCTGGTGCATCAACCCCATCTGCAGCATAGCTGTCATATAGAGCGACGCCAGGAAGCGCTCGAAAGTCATCTCAAACTCTTTGGCAGAGCGTCCGCTCAGCTCAACTCTCGAATCCAGTTCCTGCGCGGATTCCCGGTAGGCATCGGCTTGCGCCTGTTGTTCGGCGACAGTCGGCGGCGGCGGAGGTGCACCTTGCCCCAACATTCCATCTCCCTCGGTCGGAAAACCCGGAGTGGCGTTGCCAGCAGGCGCGGTTTCCTTGGCAGCGGCCGGAGCCGCAGGCGCAGGAGCCACCACCGTCGGCGCTTCTGCCTCTTCGGGAACATCTTTGCGCAGCTCTCCGTCCTCGGTGAACAAGCGCCGGTCGGTTACGGTGAAACCTGATTCCTGTTTCTTCTCAGCCATATGTCTGTTCCTATCAATGCGCCACGGAATGGTGTTCGGAATCCTCCACCTGCCCCAGCACCACGCTCTCCAGCGGCAACCGGACCACGGTAGCCTTGGCAGTTCCAATCGTCACTTCACGGCCTGGCAATCCAACTTCGCGGCGAATATATCCCAGCACAACCGTCCGGTCGCCAGACGGCGTAGGCACGGTAGCAACGCTTGTTACTTCGCCCACTTCTTTTTTGTCGGAAGTGATCTTAGCAGCCGCTGCGATTACGGCCGCGCCTTCCAGCAGAAACCCACTAAACTTGCGATGGACGTTGCCGCGAGACCGAATGCGCTCCACGATTTCCTGTCCCACGTAGCATCCCTTGTTAAAGTTGAGAGCGCGCATCTGCTCGGTTTCCTGCGGCAAGTCGCGCTCCCGAATGTCAATGCCACAAAGCGGAACCCCGGCCACGATACGCTGCATCTCCAGCGCCTCGCTGCCCACTGCCGTGGCCCCAGCGGCAAGCAGAGCCTGCCAGGTCTTGTAAACATCCTGGGGCGCAAGCCAGATTTCGTAAGATTCGTGCTGGGCATCTTCGCCGCGCACCACGGTGCACTCGACGCAACCACAGTCGCACTTGCACTGCGGAGTGATCACCTGCAGAGGCTGTAACTCAGGCACTTCAATCCCCGCAGCATTCAGCACGGCGCGGGACTTTGGCCCCGACAGGCCCAGAGCGATCTGCTCCGTGCTGATGTCTGCGACTTCCACGTCATCCATGATGATGTAATGATCGAATGTGGCCAGGATTTTCTCAACCTGGCTGCGGTCGGTTTCCACTACCAACTTTTCACCCAGGTTGTAAACAACCATGTCGCCGAGGATGCGGCCCTGCGGGTTGAGCAGGAAGGCATACACGCCGCGTCCCGGGGCGAGATCGCGAATGTTGTTCGTGACCATGCCATTCAGCCAGCGCACGCGATCTCCTCCGGTGAGCGAAATCCGGGCGCGGAAGCCGAGGTCATAAACTCCACAACCACGACGCAGAGCGGCAAACTCCACTCGAGGATCGGCAAACCGCGCTGCCGTCCTGGTCCCGCGGTAGTCTGTGAGCGCGAGCGGTCGCGCTTGATTCCCCGGCTGAGCGTGCAACGCGTCTTGTAGCGGAGTAGTCGCCATCGAAGTATTGATTATAGCGAACGGCCCTGCGATTCATCGGCGGCCCGCTGACAACCTACTCATTCCTCTCGGCTTGTGTTAGCTTTTCTGCCGTGGACCGTATTACTGAGCACCCGCAAACGCCTTCCAGGAAACGCATCGCCGTCATCCCCGGAGACGGCATTGGACAGGAAGTGATCCTGCAGGCCCTCAAGGTCATTCGGGCGTCGAGGGCCGACGTCCAGCTCACCGAGTTTGACTGGGGTGCCGATCGTTATCTTCGCGACGGCATGACCGTCCCTCCCGATGGCTTTGCCATGCTCGAGCGTGACTTCGACGCCATCCTGGCCGGTGCTTTCGGTGATCCCCGCGTCCCTGCAAACATCCATGCCAGGGAGATTCTCCTCGGCATGCGCTTCAAGATGGACCTCTACGCCAACGTCCGGCCAGTGCGCCTGCTCGACCCGTCGTTGTGTCCGTTAAAAGGCATCGAGCCGAAGGACGTGGATTTCGTCGTCATCCGCGAAAACACCGAGGGCGTCTATACCGATGCAGGCGGAGTTTTCAAGCAGGGAACGTCGGATGAGATCGCGATTCAGGAAGACATCAACACGCGCAAGGGCGTGGAGCGCATCATCCGCTATGCTTTCGAATATTGCGAGCGCCACACCAAACTCGACGGTTCGCCGCGCAAGCGCGTCCTCATGTGCGACAAGTCGAATGCCATGACCCACGCGGGTGGCTTGTGGCAGCGCGTCTTTAAGGACGTGAGCGGCGAGCATCCGCAGATTGCGGCGCAGCACATGTACGTGGATGCGCTGTGCCTGCAGATGGTTCGCGATCCCCGCGGGTTCGATGTGATCGTGACCAATAATATGTTTGGCGACATCATCACCGACCTCGCCGCTGGACTGCAGGGCGGGCTGGGCATGGCCGCCAGCGGCAATATTCATCCCGGAAAGACGTCGATGTTCGAGCCGGTGCACGGCTCAGCTCCGCCGATTGCGGGGAAAAATGTAGCGAATCCGTTCGGCGCGATTCTGACCACAGCAATGATGCTGGCGCATCTGGGATTAACGCGTGAGGCCGAGAAGATTGAGGCCGCAGTGCTCCAAGCCGTGCGGCAGAAGAAAACTACGCAGGACATCGGCGGAACTCTCGGAACGAGGGAAGTCGGCGACTGGGTAGCGAATTTCTTAGTCGAGGCCAGGCCTTAAGCTATGTCATCCTGAGCGGAACGGTCGAAGGATCCCTACATTTCTTCAGACTGGCGGGGTGCGGGGCTTTTTCGCTGTGCAGCGCTGCGCTCGAAAGTGGGCTAGGGTCTGGTGCGTGCCGAGAACGCCCTGACGAGCCTCTGACGGCTCCAGCGCGCAAGGGGTCCTTCGACTCCGCACCCAGCTCGCTCTCGCGAACCGGGTGCTCCACTCAGGATGACACTTGGCGTCCCACCAGCAGCGCCAACTCCCTCCATTTCCAGTGACAATCAACATCCACGAAACCGATCTCGCGCAGCCATTGCAGCTGCGTTTCCAGATCCAGCAACTTGTTTGAGGGATCTTCCGTTTCGACCGTGTTCCCTAGCCGATGCAGGAATTCTTCATGTAGGCGCGGCGTTGGCGAGGCCACGTGTTCCAGATTGCAGAAGACGCCGCCGGGTCTGAGCAAGTTAAAGACTTCCGCATAAAGCGCGCGCTTACGCTCGTGCACAACGTGATGGATGGCAAAGCCGGATACGACCGCATCGAACTTGCCCAGCGCTGGGAGCGGCTGGTCGAGATTGTGGGCCACCACTTTCACAGAGGAATCTCCGGCGAAGCGCTTGGCAACGGCTTCCAGCATCCCGGGCGAGAAGTCGACAGCTACACAATCTACGCTGCTAGCGTCTAGCCACGATTTGACCAAGGCTAGCAGCCGGCCGTTGCCCGTGCCCAGATCAAGAACCCGCCGTGCAGTCTTCGGAATAAACTCCAGAAGCACGGATTCGCCTTCCGTTCTGTGAGGAATGGAATCGGCGCGCTCCAGGTAGTCGCGAACGTGGCCGGTGGAAGTCCAGAGGTTGACGGGGGCATTCGTTGTTATGTTGGGAGTCATGTTTGTCCTTGAAGAGAGTATAGGCAAACAGCGTAGACTCGTTCCTAATGGATACCGTTGAGCTGCTGCGCACCAGGTCTCTTGAGCCGCTTTTCGCGGTTGTTCTGCTTTTGGGTTTGAGCGGCGCGGTTTGCGCGCAGACGCAGAGTCAGACTCCGCAGCCTTCCGCCCAGACAACCCAGGATCAAAATCAACAATCGAATCAAGCTCAAAGTCAAAAGCAAGCGGACAAGAGCACCACCCCCGCTCAAGCATCTCCCACATCACCTTCGGCGCAAGCGGACGCCTCTGAAGACAAAGAAGTCAAGATCACGCCGCAGGAAGCCGAGGAACTGTTCCACTCCGTCGACGAGATTCTTGCCTTCGACAGCAAGCAGACGGGATTGCCAATCAAGAAGGAGGTCAAGCGCCGGCTCACCAGCCGGGACGAGGTCGTCGCCTATCTCACGAAACACATGAAGGATGAAGACGTGAAGCGCCTGCAGCGCTCGGAGTTAGTGCTGAAGAAGTTTGGCCTGTTGCCACGCGAGTTCGATATGGAGAAGCTGCTGCTCGATCTGCTGCGCGAAGAAGTGGCGGGCTACTACGATCCCAAGACCAAAACCGTGAACCTTCTGGATTGGGTTCCGCTAGAGGAGCAGGAACCCGTGCTGGCGCACGAACTCACGCACGCTCTGCAGGATCAGGCGATCGGCCTCGACAAATGGATGAAGAAGGGCGACAAGGATCTGGGTGAGATCAAGAAAGATCCCACGCCCGAAGATATCGAGAACGACGAGATCGACGATGCCCGCGAGGCCGTGATCGAAGGCCAGGCGCAGGCCATGATGTTTCAATATGCACTGTCCCCAACCGGACGCTCGATTGCCGATTCTCCGGACCTGCTGGAAAGCATGGAATCGGAAACCTCGACGGGGAGTCCGAGCACCAAGGTCTTCAACGACGCTCCCATTTTCATGAAAGAGTCGCTGACGTTTCCCTACAGCTACGGCATGGAGTTTGTGGTGAAGCTGATGGCGAACGGCGGCAAGGAAAAGGCTTTCGCCGGAGTGCTCGCGAATCCTCCGCACACCACGCGGCAGATTATGCAGCCGGAAACCTATCTTTCGGGAGAAAAGATTGAGCCCATGCCACTGCCGGAATTCAAGCGAGACTTCAAGGATTACATTAAGTTTGATATTGGCGCTATGGGCGAGTTCGACGTCGCCGTGCTGATCGAGCAATATGCGGGGAAGGAATTATCCAAGCTGATGTGTCCGGAGTGGCGCGGCGGATATTACTACGCAGCGCGCCCGAAAAACGATGCGACGGCGCCGCTCGGCCTGCTCTACGTGTCCCGCTGGTCGACTGCAGAGCGAGCCGCAG
>Ga0210395_10002241_pt1 | contig 15064 bp, 11 predicted proteins | sample IncBWH4OmetaG_FD_150861 | JGI IMG/M metagenome (GOLD analysis project Ga0210395, IMG submission 150861) | Forest soil microbial communities from Barre Woods Harvard Forest LTER site, Petersham, Massachusetts, United States - Inc-BW-H-4-O ... | reverse complement strand
CGACGTCGGGATGCGCGGCGGCAACCGCGGCGTCGAAAATCGCGCGCAGGAGAGGGCGTCGGTCGGTCATGGCGTTACGGCTTCTTCGAAAAATTCAGGGCAGGAACGCCGTTATCACTCCCCTTGTGGCAAAAGAAAACCCCCGAAGACGTGGTCTTCGGGGGTTTGTTGGGGCTCGCACGGCGGGAAGCGTCAGCCGCCGACCTCGCCGCTGATGACATCGCCGAACAGCACCCACCGCTCACCCTTGAACACCATCAACTGGAGCTGGCTGATCGGCGCAAAGTTGGTTGGCGAGGTGTTGATGCGGATACCGGGCAACAGCACTTCGGTGCGGAAATCCTTCAGGTTCGCCGCCTGCTTCATGATGTTCTCGCGGGTGAGGTCGTCGCCGCACTGCTTGAGCACCTGTACCAGGGTTTGCGCGACGGCATAGCCGACGATCACCGAACCATCGAGCTTGTTGGCCTCCGGGAAGTCCTTGGCGAGAAATGCCAGGAATTGCTTCATGCCAGGATCGTTGTCCCATTGCGGATCCGAGACGTCCTTCAGGTAAGCGGCGGAAATGATTCCTTGCGCATTCTCGAAGCCGGCGGGCTTGATGACGCTGCCGAGAGAAGCCGAAACGTTGTTGAGGAAGTGCAGCGCTTTCCAATCGATTTCGCCGACCTTCTTGATCGCCTGCGCCGCGAATTTCGGCGTCCCGATATCAACGAAAATATCGGCGCCGGTCGCCTTGAGCTTGACGATATGGTTGTCGATCGTCGGCTCCGAGGTTTCAAAGCTTTCTTCCGCGATGATCATGGAAGCCGCCTTGTCGCCGAGGCCGTCCTTTAAGCCTTTCAGGTAGTCCTTGCCGTAATCGTCGTTCTGATAGAGCACCGCGATCTTGGCGTTGGGTTTCTCTTTAAGAATATATTTGGCGTAGATCCGCGCCTCGCTCTGGTAGCTCGGCTGCCAGCCCATGGTCCACGGAAAGTCTTTCGGGTCGTTCCACTTGGTGGCGCCGGTGGCAACGAACAGCTGCGGCACCTTCTTGGCGTTCATGTATTTGTGGATCGCCGAATTGGGCGGTGTGCCCAGCGAATTGAAGATGAACAGAACCTCATCGCTCTCGACAAGCTTGCGCGCCTGCTCGACGGTCTTGGGCGGACTATAGCTGTCGTCATAGCTGATGAAGTTGATCTTGCGGCCGTTGATGCCGCCGGCGTCATTGATCATCTTGAAAAAAACGGCCTCGGTTCTGCCCTGTATGCCGTACGCCGAGGCAGGCCCGCTATAGGGCATGATATTGCCGATCTTGATTTCGGTGTCGCTCGCGCCGGTATCGTATTTCTTCTGCGCCAGCGCACCGCTGGCGGACGCTGCTAGTATTGCGAACGCAACAATCGGCGCGATAGCATTTCTGTTGGCGAAAACAGTCATGACGTTCTCCCTCTCGTCCACGATTTGATGGTTGTGTCGGGTGGCGGCTCTCTTGATCGAAAGCTCTTTCCATCTGCTTGCGTATCATTTTACCGTGTTGCTCACAAGAAAAAGCCCTCCGCAAGAGATACGAAGGGCTGCTTCTTTAGTAGGCGTGCGTGGCGACTGCCTCGCCGCTCCGCAGCGGAAAGTTAGTTGGTGAAATCGTCGGTGATGATCTCGCCGAACAGCTCCCACTTCTCGCCCTTGAAGCGCATCATCTGCAGCTGCTTGATCGGCGCGAAATCCGTTGCCGACGTATTGATGGTGACGCCGGGTAGCAGGGTGTCGGGCGTGAAGCTCTTCAGGCTCGCCGCCTGCTTCATGACGTTTTCGTGCGTCAGATCGTCACCGCACTGCTTGAGCACCTGAACCAGGGTCTGCGCTGCGCCATAGCCGTACACCACAGAGCCGTCGAGCTTGTTGGCGTCCGGATCGTACTTTGCAAGAAAATCGTAAAATTTCTTCATGCCGGGATCGTCATTCCACTGCGCATCGGCGCCGTCCTTGGCATAGGCGGCCGAGAGGATGCCTTGCGCATTCTCGAATCCGGCCGGCTTGATCACGCCACCGACGGAAGCCGAAACGTTGGACACGATGTGCAACGGCGTCCAGTTCATCTCGGCGAGCTTTTTGATCGCCTGCGCTGCGAATTTCGGCGTGGTGATGCTGATGAAGACGTCGGCGCCGGAAGACTTCAGCTTCACGATATGGCTGTCGATCGAGGGTTCGGACGTCTCGTAGCCTTCTTCCGCGATGATCATGGAAGCGGCCTTGGCGCCAAGTCCGTCCTTGAGGCCCTTCAGATAGTCCTTGCCGAAGTCGTCGTTCTGATAGAATACCCCGATCTTCGCGCCCGGCTTTTCCTTGAGCAGATATTTGGCATAAATCCGCGCCTCGCTCTGATAGCTGGGCTGCCAGCCCATGGTCCAGGGAAACTCCTTCGGCTCGTTCCACTTGGTGGCGCCGGTGGCGACGAAGAGCTGCGGGACCTTCTTGGAATTCATGTATTTCTCGATCGCCGTGTTCGACGGCGTGCCGAGCGGATTGAAGACCACCAGCACCTCGTCGCTCTCGACAAGCTTGCGCGCCTGCTCGACCGCCTTGGGCGGGCTATAGCCGTCGTCATAGGTGATGAAATTGATCTTGCGGCCGTTGATGCCGCCCTCGGCATTGATCTTGTTGAAATAGGCTGCCTCGGTCTTGCCGATCACGCCGTAGGCGGAGGCAGGGCCGCTATAGGGCATGATGTTGCCGATCTTGATCTCGGTGTCGCTCGCGCCGCTGTCGTATTTTTTCTGGGCCAGCGCGCTGCCGGTTGAGGCGAACGCGATAGCGCCGGTGGCAACCGCCGCGATCAGGTGTTTCCGTCTTGCAAGCATCGTTTTCTCCTTCGACTATTTTTAACGTCTTTTGAGGCGGCCCAGCAGATGCTGGGCAACCATGGCGACTTGCCTTGCGCCGTGTGGCACCAGGAAGATCACGAGAAACAGGATGACGCCGAACACTGCACCGGAAAGCCCCTTGGAAATGCCCTCGGCGATGTTCGGCACGAAAATGATGAAGGCCGAGCCGACGATCGAGCCGGGCAGCCAGCCGACGCCGCCGACCACCATGCCAAGAAACAGCGAAATGGCGAGTGTGATGGTGTAGCCGTCCGGCGCGACGAACTGAACGGCGATGGCCCCTAGCCCACCGGCGATGCCGGTGATCGCTGCCGAGACGCCGAACGCCAGCGTCTTGTAGAGCGCCACGTCGATGCCCATGGCGGAGGCTGCGATCTCGTTGTCGCGGATCGCCATGAAGGCGCGGCCAGAGCGCGACTTCAGCAGATTGACCGAGAAGATATAGATCGCGATCGTGATGATGAGCGTGAAGTAATAGAGCCACATGTCCTGTGACATCTTCAGATGCACCCATGCGAGCACGCTCTGCATAGCCTCCGGCGGGTCCGGCTTGGTGACCACCAGACCCTGAACCCCCCCGGTCCAGGTTTCGAAATAGCCGAGTTTGAGGAGTTGCGGCATCGCGGTTGCCAGCGCGAAAGTCGCGAGCGCCAGATAGACGCCGGAAAGCCGCAGCGCCGGCAGGCCGAACAGGAAGCCGAAGGCGAAGCAGACGAGGCCCGAGATCGGCAGTGTCAGCGCATAGTTCATGCCGGCATGTTCCATCAGGATCGCCGAGGTGTAGGCGCCGACCGCATAGAAGGCGCTCTGTCCCAGCGAAAATTGCCCGCTGCCGCCGGTCAGGATGTTCAGCGCCAGCACCGCCAGCCCATAGACCAGCAGCATGGTCATCTGAAAGATGATGAAGTTCTTCACGAACAGCGGCGTGACGATCAACAGTGCCAGCACGATCAGCGACGTGCCGGTGCCGAGCGTCATCGCCCGCTTTGGAACGGCGTCGATCGCGGGCGCGGCGGTGACAACTTCCTGCACGGCGCTCATGTTAAACTCGTTTCACGATCGGCCGGCCGAACAGCCCGGCCGGTTTGACAACCAGAACAGTGATGATCAGCGCCAGCGCAATCGGCAGCTTCAGTTCGTTGCCGACGCCGGGAATGTAGGTGCCGGCGAGGTTTTCAAAGATGCCGACCAGAAACCCGCCGATGACAGCGCCGAACGGGCTGGTCAGGCCGCCAAGCACGGCGGCGGCGAAGCCGTAAATCAAAACGCCGCCCATCATGTTGGGCTCAAGAAACACCACCGGCGCGATCAGCATGCCGGCGATCGAGCCGATCGCGGCCGCCATGCCCCAGCCGAGCGCGATCATCCAGGAGGTATTGATCCCGACCAGCCGGGCCGACTCCGGGACCGAGGCGGCCGCGCGCATCGCCAGTCCCATCCGGGTGTAGCGGAAGAAAACGTAGAGCGCGATCAGGAGCAGCACGGTGACGCCGATCATGCCGGCCTGATGGGTCGAGATCAACTGGCTGCCGAGGAAGGGCGCGGACCCGAACGGCGTCGGATACTGCTTGATGGTGAAATCCCAGATCAGGCCGGCGCAGCTGTTGATGATCGCAAACAGCGCGATGAAGCCGGCAACGTTGGTGAGGATCGGCGCCTTCGCCAACGGCTTGAACAACAGCCGCTCGATCGCAATGCCGCCGATGAAGGAGAAAACCAGCGTCAGCAGAAAGGCGCCCCAGTAGGGCACGCCCCATTGCATCAATTGCCAGGATATGAAGGTCGAAAACATCGCCATCTCGCCCTGCGCGAAATTGAGATGGTCGATCGCCTGATAGATCATGACGACGGCGAGCGCCATGCAGGCATAGATCGCGCCGGTGGCGATGCCGGCCAGGACCTGATTGGTGAAAAGCTCCATGGCCTGTCTTCCCTAATAACCGAGATAGGATTTGCGGACGTCTTCATTGCCCGCGATCTCGTTGGCCTTGCCGGACATCACGATGCGGCCGGTTTCGATCACATAGGCCTGGTCGGCGATTTCCAGCGCAAGCTGCGCGTTCTGCTCGACCACCAGGATCGTGACCTTCTCTTCGCGGTTGATCTTGCCGAGAATCTTGAAGAGGTCGCGCACGATGATAGGCGCGAGCCCGAACGACGGCTCGTCGAGCAGCATCAGCCGCGGCCGCAGCATCAGCGCGCGCGCCACCGCCAGCATCTGCTGCTCGCCGCCCGACAACGTGCCGGCCTGCTGGGTATGCCGCTGCTTGAGGACCGGAAAATGCGCATACATGCGCTCGATGTCGGACGTCACATTGGCCTTGTCGCCGCGCGTGATCGCGCCGAGCTGAAGATTTTCCTCTACCGTCATGGTGGTGAAGGTGCCGCGGCCCTGCGGCACATGGGCGATGCCGAGGCGGACGATGTTTTCGGTCGAGCGGTTGGACAGCGGCGCGCCGTCGAATTCGATCGCGCCCGAGGTGCGAACCATGTTGCAGATCGCGCGCAGGGTCGTGGTCTTGCCGGCGCCGTTGGCCCCGAGCAGCGTGGTCACGCTGCCTTCGTTCAACGTGAATTCGAGGCCGTGCAGCGCCTGAACCTGGCCATAGTAAGCGTTGAGCGCCTTGATGTTCAACAGCGCCGTCATTGGTCCTTGCTCCCGAGATAGGCCTTGATCACGTCGGGATCGGATTGCACGGCGGCCGGCGTGCCCTCGGCGAGCTTGCGGCCGAAATTCAGCGCCACCACGTGATCGGCGATCGACATCACGAGGCCCATGTGATGTTCGACCAGCAACACCGTGACGCTGCGATCGTTGCGAATGCGCCGGATCAGATCGCCAAGCGCATAGACCTCTTCGTGGTTGAGGCCGCCGGCCGGTTCGTCAAGCAGCAGGATCTTGGGTTCGGCGGCGAGCGCACGCGCCAGTTCGACGCGCTTCTGGGTGCCGAAGGGCAGGCCCGAAACGGTGGTGTGGGCGACGTCCTCGAGTTCGAGGTAGTTGAGAATTTCCTGAACGCGCGCGTTGAGCGCGGCCTCATTGCGTCGAATCCCCGGAAGCTTCAGCGCGTCGCTGACGATATCGCTTCGGGTGCGGGCGTGCGCGCCGATGCGGACATTGTCGAACACCGACAGGTTGGAGAAAAGGGCGACATTCTGAAAGGTGCGGCCGATGCCGATTTCGGCGATCCGGTGCGGCGGGCGCTTCAGGATACTCGCGCCCTCCATCCGGATGTCGCCCGCGCTCGGCTGGTAGAGCCGGCTCAGGCAGTTGAAGAGGGTGGTCTTGCCGGCGCCGTTGGGTCCAATCAGGCCCAGGATATGTCCCTGCTGCAGGTCGAAGGACACGCCGTTCAATGCGACAATGCCGCCGAACACGACGCTGACGTCGCAAACCGCGAGCAGGGGCGATGAGGCCTGTGCCGTCTGGGCCTGACTCATCATGCCCCGCACAGGCCGGTTATTGAGCCTGTTGCTCGATCAAAACGGCAAAGGCTACCTGATCCCCTCAACCACACGCGCAACCTTCCCTCCTGCTTTCAGTTTTCGGCCTTCTTGTTTTTTTGCTTGCGGCGCTATTCCGCCGAGGACGGCTTCGATATTCTTGACCATGGCCACCAGACGGGGGCCGATGTCGTTGCGCAGCCGGTCCTCCGTAAAGCGGAATGCGGGCGCGCCACAGTTAAACGCATATGGGCCGGTTCCGTCATTGAGCTTTAGTGCTACGCCGACGGCGGCGATGTCATCGTGCCATTCGCCCGCCGAGATCGCAAAGCCATGTTTGGCCATGGTCTCGCCGGCGTGTTCGATGCCGTCGCGCATCTTGGCCCAGCGGGCGCCGTAATATTCGCGCAAGTCGCGCAAAAGCGCGTTGCGCTCGTCTTCGGGCAGCGCCCAGAGGTAGGCGCGCCCCATCGCCGTGGTGGCGATCGGAATGCGCGAGCCGACGTCCAATTGGACGCCGAGCGTCATACCGCGGCTCTGGCCGAAATAGATCATGCTGAGGCGGTCGCGGCCGCCGATGGCCACCGCGCCGCCGGTCTCGCGCATCAATTCTTCGCGGTAGGGTTCCGACAGGTGCCGGACGCCGAGATTGGCGAGCGCGGAATAGCCGAGCGCGAGCGCTGCGGGGGCGAGTTGATATTTCTCGAACCGTGGAACCGGCGTCAGGTAACCGAGCTTGGTGAGGGTGTAGGTCAGCCGGGAAATGGTCGGCTTCGGCAGCTTGGTGCGGGCGGCGATTTCCTGATTGCCGAGAAGGCCATCATTTGGCTGGAATGCGCGCAACACATCAAGACCGCGGGAAAGTGCGACGACGAAACTGCGATCAGTCGCTACTTTCTTGCCTTGACGCTTCATGATCTGTCGCCGACGCTTGCCCGCTACATGAGCAGAATTTACATTCGCCTCTGAACTCGCGGGTAAGACGGGAGCGAATGGCGCTTTGTTGACAAGGGACGTGCTTCAAAATAACCCTCGCTGTCAAGATGCGGAATTCAATTCCGCAATGCGGAATAAATTGGTAGACTGAAAATAAGCTGCGCAAGAACAGGCGATCCAGGGAGAATGCCGTGAACGAAGTGGTCAGGCTTGAGCGTCATGACGTGGTTGCCATCGTCACGGTCGACAGTCCTCCGGTGAACGCGCTGAGCGCGGCGGTGCGCGGCGGCATCAAGGATTGCGTCAAGCGCGCGATTGCCGATCCGGAAGTGAAGGCGATCGTTTTGACCTGCGCCGGGCGCACCTTCATCGCGGGCGCCGACATCACCGAGTTCGGCAAGCCGCCGGTTCCACCCAGCCTTCACGAAGTGCTGGCCGAGATCGAGAACTCGCCGAAGCCTGTTATCGCAGCGATTCACGGCACCGCGCTTGGCGGTGGGCTTGAGGTCGCGCTCGCCTGTCATTACCGCGTCGCAACCAAGGAAGCCCGGTTGGGGCTGCCTGAAGTGAAATTGGGAATATTGCCGGGCGCCGGCGGCACGCAGCGCCTGCCGCGCGCGGTGGGACCGGAACTGGCAGTAAAGATGATCGTCGGCGGCGATCCGATTTCCGCATCCGACGCGCTGAAGAATGGCCTGATCGAGGAAATCGTCGAAGGCCCCGCCGCCGGCGGCGAGGCATTTGCGCGGAAGGTATTGGCGGAAAAGCGGCCGCTGCGGAAATTGCGCGACGACGACAGCAAGCTTGCGGCCGCCAAAGCCGACCGCTCTATTTTCACCAACGCGGTTGCCGCGATGACGAAAAAAGCCCGTGGGCTCGAGGCGCCGTTTGCCGCCGCCGACGCGGTGGGTGCGGCCATCGATTTGCCCTTCGATGAAGGGATCAAGAAGGAACGCGAAACCTTCCTCAAGCTGGTATCGAGCGATCAATCGAAGGCGCAGCGCTACGCTTTCTTCGCCGAGCGCGAAGCCGCCAAGATCGCCGGCGTCCCCGAAGGCACCAAGCCGCGCACCGTCGAGCGCGTCGCTATCATCGGCGCCGGCACCATGGGCGGCGGCATCGCAATGTCGTTTGCCAATGCCGGCATTCCCGTCACGCTGATCGAGACCGGTGAAGAGCAGCTCAAGCGCGGCATGGGCGTGATGCAGAAGAATTACGAAGCCACCGCCGCACGTGGCGGCATTCCGGCGGATGCGCCTGCCAAGCGCATGGCGCTGATCAATGGCGTCGTCGGGCTTGAGCACGTCAAGGATGCCGACCTCATCATCGAGGCCGTGTTCGAGACCATGGCGATCAAAAAGGAAGTCTTTACCGCGCTCGACAAATACGCCAAGCCCGGCGCGGTGCTGGCGTCCAACACCTCCTATCTCAATATCGACGAGATCGCGAAAGAGACAAAGCGTCCGCAGGACGTGCTCGGCATGCACTTCTTCTCGCCGGCCAACGTGATGAAGCTGTGTGAGATCGTGCGCGCGGCCAAGACCGCGCCCGACGCGCTCACCACCGCCGTGGCGGTGGCGCGCAAGATCGCGAAGGTTCCGGCGGTGGTCGGCGTCTGTGACGGCTTCGTCGGCAACCGCATGCTGGCGCAGCGCGGCAAACAGGCCGAGAAACTGTTGTTCGAAGGCGCACTGCCGCAGCAGGTCGACGCCGTCGTCACCAAATTCGGTATGCCGATGGGGCCGTTCGCGATGGGCGATCTCGCCGGCCTCGATATCGGCTGGCGCTCGCGGAAGGATCGCGGCATCAAGTCGGAAATCGCCGACGCTCTGTGCGAAGCCGGACGCTTCGGCCAGAAGACCGGCAAGGGTTACTACAAATATGAAGCCGGCTCGCGGGCGCCGCTGCCCGATCCCGAAGTCGAGAAGCTGATCGACGAGACGCTGCAACGCTTGGGGCGCAAGCGCCGCGTCGTCAGCGACGAGGAAATCCTCGAGCGCATGATGTACCCGATGATCAATGAAGGCGCGCGGATACTTGAAGAGAAGGTCGCGGCGCGCCCCGGCGATATCGATGTGATCTGGCTCTATGGCTATGGCTGGCCGATCTATCGTGGCGGCCCGATGTTCTATGCCGATCAGGTCGGTCTGAAGCATGTTGCCGACCGGCTGGCCTTTTACGCCAAGGAGACCAACGATCCGTCGCTGGAGCCGGCGCCACTCCTGAAGCGGCTCGCCGCCGAAGGCAAGACGTTCGCGTCCCTGGCGCAGACGGCGAAAGCGGCGTGATGAGTTTTGGGCGTAAGCCATGACCCATCCCGGCGAACAGTTTTATCCGCAGGGCGTCCACTGGGATGACGCCATCGAACGCGGAACGCTGCCTGAACTGTTGTCGAAGGCCGTAGCTCAATTCGGTACGCGACCGGCGATCGAATTCCGCGACCGCGCCATCAGCTTCACCGAGCTGGAAATGCTGGCCGAGGTTGCGGCTGCCGCGTTTCTGCGCGCGAGCTTCGGCAAGGGCACGACGGTGGCGCTGTTTCTCGGCAACTCGCCCGACCATCCCGCGAATTTCTTCGGGGCGTTGAAGGCCGGTGCCCGCATCGCCCATCTTTCCCCGCTCGACGGCGAGCGCGCGCTGTCCCACAAGTTGAGCGACAGCGGCGCGCGCATCCTCGTCACCTCCAATCTGGCGACACTGTTGCCGACGGCGCTGAAATTCCTCGACAAGGGTCTGGTCGACCGCCTGATCGTCTGCGAGGACGATCATTGGGGCGCGGTCGGCAATCCGCATGCGCCGATTCCGGATCATCCCGCCATCATCACCTTTGCGAAATTCACCGAAGACGCGACGAGGCCGGCACGGTGGCCTGAAATCGCGCCCGACGATGTTGCGCTGCTGCAATATACCGGCGGCACCACGGGATTGCCGAAAGGCGCGATGCTGAGCCATGGCAACCTGACGTCGGCGGTCTCAATCTGGGAGGTCTGGGGCAGATCGGCGCGGCTGAAGCGCAACGCGGTCGAGCGGGTGATCTGCGTGCTGCCGTTGTTTCACATCTACGCGCTCACCGTGGTGCTGTTGTGTTCGATTCGGTACGGCAACCTGATCTCCCTGCACCAGCGCTTCGACGTCGAGGCGGTCATGCGCGACATCGAGATGAAGCGCGCGACCATGTTTCCCGGCGTGCCCACCATGTGGATTGCGATCGCGAGCCTTCCCGATCTCGACAAGCGCGATATGTCGTCGCTGGTCAGTTGCGGATCGGGCGGCGCGCCGCTGCCGGTCGAGGTCGCCAAGATCTTCGAGCGCAAGACCAACATGAAATTGAGGAGCGGCTGGGGCATGACCGAGACCTGCTCGCCCGGCACCAGCCATCCGCAGGACGGCCCGGACAAGCCAGGCTCGATTGGGCTGATGATGCCAGGTATCGAAATGGATGTGGTGGGACTGGATGATCCCCATAAGGTATTGCCGGTGGGCGAGATCGGCGAAATCCGCATTAAGGGGCCGAACGTCACCAGGGGTTACTGGAACAGGCCGAAGGAAACCGAAGAAGCCTTTGCCGACGGGCGTTTCCTGACCGGCGATATCGGCTACATGGATACGGACGGATATTTCTTCCTGGTCGATCGCAAGAAGGACATGATCATCTCCGGCGGTTTCAACGTCTATCCGCAGATGATCGAGCAGGCGATCTACGAGCACGCCAGCGTGCAGGAAGTGATCGTGATCGGCATTCCCGACGAATACCGCGGCGAGGCGGCGAAAGCCTTCATCAAATTGCGCGCCGGTGCCGACGCCTTCTCGCTGGACGAGCTTAAATCGTTTCTCACCGGCAAGCTCGGCAAGCATGAGATTCCGGCTGCGCTTGAATTCGTCGATGAATTGCCGCGCACCTCGGTTGGCAAACTCTCGCGCCATGAACTGCGCCAGCAATCCGCCAGCCGCCCCGCGCCATTGAAAACACCCCAACTCGCAACAGGAGGTCAGTCATGACCGACGCCGTCATCGTTTCCACCGCCCGCACCCCGATCGGCAAGGCCTATCGCGGCGCGCTCAACGCCACCGAGGGCGCGACCCTGCTCGGTCACGCCATTGGCGAGGCGGTCGCGCGCGCCAAGGTCGATCCCAAGGAGGTCGAGGACGTGGTGATGGGCGCAGCCCTTCAACAGGGTACGACCGGCGGCAACATCGCCCGCAAGGCGCTGTTGCGTGCGGGTCTTCCTGTGACTGTCGGCGGCACCACCATCGACCGGCAGTGCGCCTCGGGCTTGCAGGCGATTGCGCTCGCGGCGCGCTCGGTGATTTTCGACGGCGTCGAGATCGCGGTTGGTGGCGGCGGTGAATCCATCAGCCTGGTGCAGAACGATCACGCCAACAAGTTTCACACCCAGGACCCGGCGCTGCTCAAGATCAAGGGCGAGGTCTATATGCCGATGATCGATACCGCCGAGGTCGTCGCCAAGCGTTACGGCATCTCGCGTGAACGGCAGGATGAGTATTCGCTGGAGAGCCAGCGCCGCGTCGCGGCCGCGCAGCAGGGCGGCAAGTTCAACGATGAACTCGCGCCGATCACCACCATGATGGGCGTTGCCGACAAGGCGACCGGCGAAATCTCGTTCAAGGAAGTGACACTGTCCAAGGACGAAGGCCCGCGGCCGGATACTTCCGCTGAAGGGCTCGCGTCGCTGAAGCCGGTGCGGGGCGATGGCTTCACCATCACCGCCGGCAACGCCAGCCAGTTGTCGGATGGCGCCAGCGCCTCTGTCATCATGAGCGACAAGGAAGCTTCCAAGCGTGGCCTGAAGCCGCTCGGCATCTTCCGCGGTTTTGTCGCCGCCGGCTGCGAGCCGGACGAGATGGGCATCGGGCCGGTATTTGCAGTACCGCGGCTGTTGAAGCGTCACGGCCTGAAGGTCGAGGATATCGATCTCTGGGAACTGAACGAGGCGTTTGCCGTGCAGGTGCTTTATTGCCGCGACAAACTCGGCATCGACCCTGAGAAGATCAATGTCGATGGCGGCGCGATCGCGGTCGGTCATCCCTACGGGATGTCGGGCGCGCGGCTGACCGGTCACGCTTTGATCGAAGGCCGCCGCCGCAAGGCGAAATTCGCGGTTGTCACGATGTGCGTCGGTGGCGGCATGGGTGCTGCCGGTTTGTTCGAAGTGGTGCATTGACGAAGTTTTGCACCTCCCCTTGAAAAGGGGAGGTCGGTTTGCGGAGCAAACCGGGAGGGGATCAGCTGTCTTGTGTATCGGCCGTTAAGTCTATCGCGCCGATCGTGACCCCCACCCCGACCCTCCCCCGTTCAGGGGGAGGGAGATCAGAATCCGCGGTGCTGAACTGGACCTATTCGTTTCACAGGAGAATCCGATGGATCTCGCTTTCACCAAGGAAGAAATCGCGTTTCGAGACGAGGTGCGTGCGTTCTTCAAGGACAATGTGCCGCCCGCGACGCGGCAGAAAATGGTCGAAGGCCGCCACCTCACCAAGGACGAGATGGTCACCTGGTGGCGCATCCTGAACAAGAAGGGCTGGGGCGTGTCGCACTGGCCCAAGGAATATGGCGGCACCGGCTGGACTTCTGTGCAGCAGTATATTTTCAACGAGGAGCTTCAGGCCCATCCAGCGCCGGCGCCGCTGGCCTTCGGCGTCAGCATGGTCGGCCCCGTGCTCTACACCTTCGGCAACGAGGCGCAGAAAAAGCATTATCTGCCGCGCATCGCCAATGTCGACGACTGGTGGTGCCAGGGATTTTCCGAGCCCGGCTCCGGTTCCGACCTGGCCTCGCTGAAGACCAAGGCCGAGCGCAAGGGCGACAAATACATCATCAACGGCCAGAAGACCTGGACCACGCTCGCCCAGCACGCCGACATGATCTTCAATCTGTGTCGCACCGACCCCGGGGCCAAGAAGCAGTCCGGTATTTCTTTCATCCTGATAGACATGAAGTCGAAGGGCATCACGGTGCGCCCGATCCAGACCATCGACGGCGGCCACGAGGTCAACGAGGTCTTCTTCGACGACGTCGAGGTGCCGGTTGAAAATCTCGTCGGTGAGGAAAACAAAGGCTGGGATTACGCCAAGTTCCTGCTCGGCAACGAGCGTACTGGGATTGCGCGGGTCGGCGTCTCCAAGGAACGCATCCGCCGCATCAAGGATCTCGCCTCGAAAGTCGAATCCGGCGGCCGGCCTATCATGGAAGATCAGGCTTTCCGCGAAAAGCTCGCCGCGGTCGAGATCGAGCTGAAGGCGCTCGAACTGACGCAGCTTCGCGTCGTCGCCGACGAAGGCAAGCACGGCAAGGGCAAGCCCAATCCGGCTTCATCCGTGCTCAAGATCAAGGGCTCGGAAATCCAGCAGGCGACCACCGAGCTTCTGATGGAAGTGATCGGTCCGTTTGCCGCTCCCTTCGACGAACATGCCGACGACGGGTCGAACGAGGCGATGGACTGGACTGCGCAGATCGCGCCGAGCTATTTCAACAACCGCAAGGTTTCGATCTATGGCGGCTCGAACGAGATCCAGCGCAACATCATCACCAAGGCGGTGCTGGGGTTGTGATTCTTCTCCCTCGCCCCGCTTGCGGGGAGAGGGGCGGAGTGAGGGGACCCTCCGCTATTGAGCTCGTGGTGATTCCCCCTCACCCGATCACTTCGTGATCGACCTCTCCCCGCAAGCGGGGCGAGGTGAAGAGAGCGCGAGCTTCGAAGAGATTTGTAGTCGAGGAAACAAAAATGGATTTCGATTTGTCCGAGGAGCAACGGCTTCTCAAGGAAAGTGTCGATGGGTTGCTCGGCGACGCCTATGATTTCGATTCACGCAAGAAATACATGAAAGAGCCCGGCGGCTGGAGCAAGGCGATCTGGAACAAGTTCGCCGAGCAGGGCCTGCTCGGCCTGCCATTCGCCGAGGACGATGGCGGCTTCGGCGCGGGCGCGGTCGAGACCATGATCGTGATGGAGGCATTGGGCCGGGCGCTGGTGATCGAGCCTTATCTGGCAACCGTGGTGATCGGCGGCGGGCTGCTGCGCCATGGCGCATCAGTTGCGCAGAAAGAGGCGCATATCCCCTCCATTATCGACGGCAGCAAGACCTTTGCCTTTGCGCAGCTCGAGAAGAACTCACGCTACGATTTGGCTGACGTTGCGACCTCGGCCAAGAAAAGGGGCGAGGGCTGGGTGATCGATGGCGAGAAATTCGTGGTGCTCAACGGCGAGGCCGCCGACACCCTGATCGTCACCGCGCGCACCAAAGGCGGCCAGCGTGACGCGGTCGGCATTGGCGTGTTCCTGGTGCCGGCTGGCGCCAAGGGCATCGCCAGGAAAGGCTATCCGACCCAGGACGGCCTGCACGCCGCCGACATCACCTTCACCGGCGTCGAGGTTCCTGCGGATTCTGTGATCGGAGATCCCGAAAACGCCCTGCCGCTGATCGAGCGGGTGGTGGACGAGGCGCGCACCGCGCTTTGCTCCGAGGCCGTCGGGCTGATGGATGAATCGTTGAAGGCCACGGTCGAGTATCTGAAGACGCGCAAGCAGTTCGGCGTGCCGATCGGCAGCTTCCAGACCTTGCAGCACCGCGCCGCCGACATGTTCGTCGCGCTCGAACAGGCGCGCTCGATGTCGATGTTTGCAACCATGGCCTGCGATTTCGAGGACGCGAAGGAGCGCGCCACCGCGGTCGCCGCCGCCAAGGTGCAGATCGGAAAGTCCGGCAAATTCGTCGGCCAGCAGTCGATCCAGTTGCATGGCGGCATCGGCATGACCATGGAGGCGCAGATCGGTCATTACTTCAAGCGCCTGACC
>Ga0210395_10002238_pt1 | contig 15086 bp, 11 predicted proteins | sample IncBWH4OmetaG_FD_150861 | JGI IMG/M metagenome (GOLD analysis project Ga0210395, IMG submission 150861) | Forest soil microbial communities from Barre Woods Harvard Forest LTER site, Petersham, Massachusetts, United States - Inc-BW-H-4-O ... | reverse complement strand
CCTCTTCTATTTGAGACTCACCAGAAATCTTGCGAGTGTCGCTTTCCACTGGTTGTATGGAGTTCAAGTGGAGCCTCCTGGTCTGGTCGTTCTCCGGGCTCAGCCGCGCCGCCAAGGCCACGGGCGCCGATGTCTTGGTCGCTCCCTTCAACGATCCGATTGGCCGAGACGCAATCATCCAATGGCCGGGAGGCGTGAACACACAACTGTACTGGCACACCACCGCGCCATCTTATGCCCCGCTCCAAACTATTCCGGAGAATCGAGTCTATGTTTCACCGGAACCGGGCGGAGGCGTTCGTGCGTAGCTTTATCGCCTTTTCTCACGGGAGTGTCGTTTCTGATGAACCGAGCGCGCCAGGCGTAGAAATCGGAAGACCCGCAGAAACCTATCGCCGAGTAAGGATCGAGTCCAAATTCGGCAAGTTGACCGTGCTCATTACCGACGGTCACCTTCCCTATCCCTACGGCCGCGAGATGACCGGATACGAAGTGCCGAATCTGACGGACACGCTGACTAAGGCAAAAGCGAGCGGCGTCGAACTCCTCGTACCCCCTTATAAGACCGACGAGCGAGAATCCGCCGTCGTGAAGTTCCCTGGAGGATACATCGCGGAAATCCACTCAGTAGCGAAGAAATAAGAAGTGCAAACGACTTTTGACAATAATCCGCGAAGCGCACTGCCCCACCTGGGATTAGAACGAAGAGACCTATGCGAACCTTGATGATTTTAATGGTCGTGTCTCTTGTGACGCCGCCACTCTCGCGAGCGCAATCAGTTCCCACCCCTGAATCCCCGGCGCCGGCGCGGATCTTTCACTTGCTTCGCGAGGACGAGGACTGGAGTTTTCTCGCGGATCAAGCCAACCGTCAGGATTTCTGGGATCCGCTCAAATATATCCGGCTTCGGGAGGGGCGTAACGATTGGTTCATGGCCATTGGCGGCGAAGCCCGTGAGGTCTGGGAACAGATTGGAAACGACAATTGGGGACAGCAGCCGTTTTGGAACGCCTATCTCAATGAGAGGTACATGCCCTATTTCGATGTCCACTACGGCAAGCACGTCCGCACGTTTGTCGAGCTGAAGAGCGGCCTGAATTCTTACCGGATTGGTGGCCCCCGACCGATCGACGAAAAAAAGCTCGATTTCCAAGCAGCATTCCTCGAAGTTGGAACGGGGGATGAACGTAACTGGATCAAGTTCAGAGCCGGGAGACAGGAGTTGGAGTATGGCTCCGGACGACTGATCGATGTTCGCGAGGGCCCCAACGTGCGCTTGAGCTTTGACGGGTTCAAGGTGAAGGCCGGTCTCGGTTCCTGGCAGATTGACGGCTTCGCCGTGCGCCCGGACCTGGACAAGCCGGGTTTTTTCGATAACGTCCCAAACCACGCTATCGGATTTTGGGGCGTATACGGCGTCCGACCTTTGACGAAGACCATCACAATGGACGCTTACTATCTTGGCCTCGATCGAAAAACAGCTACATTCAACCGGGGTGTGGGCCACGAAGTGCGGCACACCATCGGTGCGCGTCTTTCTCGTCCCATCGCCGAGAGTAAGCCCAGTTGGGATTTCGACTATGAAGCGCTCTGGCAATTCGGAACCTTCGGTTCCGCAAACATACGCGCCTGGACAGTGGCTTCGGAAACCGGTTACCGGCTTCCTAGCATTCCGCTGAAACCGCGATTCAGCGCTAAGGCGGACATCTCGAGCGGCGACGATTCGAGGACGAACACCCTCGGCACATTCAATCCGCTATTCCCCAAGGGCAATTATTTTGGCGTGCTCGCCACGGCTGGCCCCGGCCCCATCAACTTTATTGACGTACACCCTCGCGCTGAAGCGGCGCTGCCGCAGGATGTGACTGTCTCTCTCGATTGGATCTTTCAGTGGCGGGAAAGTTTGCGAGACGGGGTGTATTCCGTTCCTGGATTTCTGATCATTCCTGCAGGAAAGAGCAACGCACGTTTCGTTGGAAACCGTCCGGGAATGGAAGTCCGCTGGCAGGCGAATCGGCATCTTTGGTTTCAAGCTGACTACGGAGTTTTTTGTGCAGGCAAGTTTGTCAAAGAAAGTCAGCCAGGCCACAACCTGAATTACTGGGCATTGTGGGCCGGCTACAAGTTTTAGGACGTGATTGTGAAACGACGCTCAAGTGGTGGTCGTGCCGTTTGCCTAGTTTCGGGCCCATTTACTCGATCGGATCTGACCTTACCGCGCGTCGGCGTAGCGTGAAATTACCCGCGCTGTCTCCCCTTCAAGAGAGAGCCACGGTGGGCCGAGGGCGCTTGCGTTTCCACTCGTAGTCTTTACGCAGGCGCGACTGGTGCTTCTTCAATTGCGACTCCATTTCGCTGAAGGCTTGCTTGCAACTGGCACGAACGTTTTCGCCGGTTCCTGTGGCGTGCAGCGTCCCGGTCGGCAGCGAGAGATTCAGCGAGAACGTACTTTCTTCGCGGCGGGGATTTTTTGAAAAAACGCCGTGCAACAGGACGAGATCAGGTTCATAGCTTTTCAAAATGCGGTTGAGTTTGCTGGCGTAAAGCTCGACCTCTTTTTCCGCCGGTTTGTGCGGCTCGACATTCTTGTAGCTGATCGACAGTTTCATGGATGCACCTGTAGGAGTTCGCGCAGAAAAGGCGGGCGACGCGGGTTTGCTTTTTGCACCGCATCATGGTCAAAGCATACCAGCGTGCGCTGCGCGCGGCAATCTTGGTAAGAGATATTTCGACGTGACAAAAGAAGTTCGTCTGCGTTGACAGGCGCGGCTGGTCCACTCTACTCTGCCGTCGTTGCTTCTGTAGCACAGTCACTGCTGCCTTCGCCGTTTCGAGCGTGCTTCCGAAATGGCGCGCAACGAGAGTGGTTGCGCTACGGAGAATCGGTGCTTCATCGAAGACGGGCACAGCATGCTGTGCCCCTACAATGGCATTCCAATTATGCCTACCCGGACAAAACCTGAATCGAAGAGCCTGATTCGTGTGGGGCCGGCTGGTTGGTCTTATCCTGATTGGTTCGGCTACGTTTATCCTTCGCGGCGGCGGAAAGGATTTCACGAGGCGACGTATCTTGCGGAATTCTTTGACACCATCGAGATCAACACGTCGTTCTATAATCCGATTCGACCGGACCACGCGGCGCAGTGGATCGAGCGCGTCGCGGCGAACCCGCGCTTCGTCTTTACGGCAAAGTTGTGGCAGCGATTCACGCACGACATTTCCCCCGGCGCTGGGAGCGCGGCTATCGCCGCGACGACAGCCGAAGACGAGCGCGCGGTTCGCGCGGGGTTCGACGTTCTTCGCGCAGCGGGGAAACTGAGTGCGGTGCTGCTGCAATTCCCTTTCTCGTTTCATCGCACGCCCGAGACCGTCGCTGACCTTACGGCACTTTTGAAGCGCTTCGCCGATTATCCGCTGGTTATCGAGGTGCGCCACGCTTCGTGGCAGACGCCGGAGACTTTTGCATTGCTGGAAGAATGCAAAGCGGGCTTTTGCAACATCGACCAGCCGATCATTGGGAAGTCGCTCGAGCCATCCGCAGAAGCGACTTCCCCGATTGGGTACGTGCGACTGCACGGGCGACGCTACGACACCTGGTTCACAGACGACGCTGCCGTTCCTTCGCACGAGCGGTACAACTATCTCTATTCCACAGAAGAGCTTGCGCCGTGGGCCAAGCGCGTCCAGAAAGTGGCGGAACGGTCGCGCGATGTCTTCGTCATCACCAACAACCACTATCAAGGAAAAGGAGTGGTCAACGCGTTGCAGCTGATCAGCATTTTGAAGGGCTCGAAGGTGAAGGTGCCGGAGCCGTTGCGGGAGCGGTTCCCTGAGTTGGAGGCCATCGCCGATACGCCGCCGGCGGAGCCGAGTTTGTTTCCGTTGAAGCGCACAGACTGAAGTCTGTGCCACATTGAAGCGGCGAGCGAAAATCATCGGCACCCCCCCCCCAGGTGTTTTTTGTAAGAGTGGCAAACAAAGGACTTATGCTTGACGTGGTCTGTAAGAGTGGCAATTGCTCGACTTAAAGTTGTTTTGTTTTCAGCAAGTTGCCGATGGCTCGCAAGAGTGGCAAGGAAAGGAGTTGCGGAGGGGGAGGCAAAGGAAGTAGAGGAAGTAGAGGAAGTAGAGGAAGTAGAGGAAGTAAATGAAGTAAAGGAGACGGGCGGGTGTTGCTTTGCGTGCGTGTAATGAGGTGCGGGTAGTGACGAGTTGCAAAACTTTGGAGCGGGAAGGAGGGACCCCCTCCCCGGTTTTTTGTAAGTGTTGATTCTAGGGGAGTTGAAGTAGAGTGGAATCAACAGTTGTATAAGTGTTGATTTTGAATGGCTTAGTTGAGGACGATCTATATAAAATAGTAACCCCGGAGGGACGGAAGATTTTGGTTGAGTTTGAAGGACCGCGCGGCGGGGACGCATAAGAGGCGCGGGCACAGACAGGCCAGGTGCCCGAATCAATCTGAAGCAGTATAGCATATTGATACTATTTGTCAAGGATAAACTGTAAGTCGTTTGTTTGGTGGGAGTTGCCGGAGAGCACGACGGCAGGGGCATTAGCGAATCAAGGAAAGAGCAAAACGCGCACCCTGAAAACGAATCTGTGAAAAAACCCTTTTGCCAATGTTCTTGAGGGTTTTTTGGGTGATGCAAAATCTATGCGGAGGCGCGAATAATCGCTCCTTGGGCTTCTAATTAAGAAAAATGTTTGAGATCATTTTCGAGCTGAGGTTATTTCACAGCTTCAACGTAGGGGTGCGACGCCCTGAAGCTCTGCGCCACGCGCCAAAGACCTGATATGTGCCTTATGGTTTCCTAACTAACAGGTCAGGACTTTCTAACGGCACTTTTCTTACGCTTGGCACGTTATACGGCGAGACTTGCGCGTCCGAATTTGACCGTTCATCGTCGTGCGCAGCCAAAACGAGATGGGGCTAAACATGGTTCTGCCATGGCCCCTTGAATGGCTGGGCAGCGGATCGTAAGGCGCCAAGAAAGGAACCACGGTGTCCATCCCTTTAGAAAGCTCTGCGCAGGATTTGATAGGCCGCTGTAGCGTCTGTGGACATATTGGGGAGCTCTTCGAGCTGCCAGGAAGGACCGACAAGTGCTGTCTGGCGTGCAGCGCGGACCTGGCAACAACCATTTTATTGACCACTGAGATTGACGCCGCGACGCTTGCTGGCCGGAATACCCGTGCGCTCGTCTCTGAATTTGCCGAGATCAGCAGCCGGGTCCTCCATCGCGCGCAATCAGCATAACTAATCTTCCCTTAGGATTCCGCGGATTAGCGGATTAGACGTGTAGCTCTCCAGTGGGCCGACGCCGGACCTTAATAAATATTGCTTTCGTTTTACGCGATGCGGCGAGGTCATAGGCGAGTTGCATTCGCAGCCACGTTTCTGGCGTGCTGCCGAATGCCTTCGATAGCCGCATAGCCATCTCGGGGCTAATGCCAGACTTCCCGTTCACGACGTTGTTGAGCGCCTGCCTGGTGACACCGGGCACCTTTGCGGCCGCGGTCGCGGAGAGTGCCAAAGGCTCAAGGCAATCGTGCCGTGGAGCACGGCCCATTATCCAAAATCCAACCTCGATCCTCTAACCAGCGTCTGGGATGTATAATCAGGTTATGCCGAAGAACGTCATCCATATTTCGGAAGCGGAAGCGACGAAAGACTTCGCGTCTCTCATGGCGCGGGTCCGCGCGGGTTCAGAAGTGGTCATTGAAAAGGACGCGCGGCCGGTTGCGGTGGTCAGTCCCGCCGAGCCTTATGTTCGGTTGCTTTCCGAATCTCTTCGCCTGGCGCGCGAGCATGGCTCGACCGCAACGCTCGACGAGGAGTTCGCCAAGGATGTCGAGGCCGCCATCGGAAGCCACCGCGAACCGTTGAACCCGCCTGCATGGGATTGATTCTAGACTCCAGCGTGGTCATTGATGTGGAGCGCCGCGGAGAAACCGTAGAGCGGTTGATCGAGCGTGTTGTGGCCGCGGCGGGCGACCAGGAAGCGGCACTCTCCGCCGTCGGCTTGACGGAACTCATCCACGGTCTCTATCGCGCCAACACTCCTGCTCTTCGTCTTCGTCGTGAGTCTTTTCTCGATGAGTTGCTGGCCGACTTGACCGTCTATCCTTACACGAAGCAGACCGCGCTGCTGGCCGGCAAACTCGACGGCGAGCAGCAGAGTCGGGGCGTGGTCATCCCATTCGCAGATTTGCTCATCGGTGCAACGGCGCTCTCGATCGGATTTTCCGTGTTGACCGCCAACGCTCGCCACTTCCGACAGGTGCCAGGGCTGTCGGTTGTGCTGTTCCGTTAGCAGTTGGCATGCCTTTTCCGCCAAAGATGACTTCGAAACTCTAGGTCTGATCTGTCAGCCGCAGCTCCCAGGCGGCATTTCTTAAAGCTAGGTTAGTGTGATTTGGCGCTACGGAGTCCACGTCAAAGATCATCCACGCACTTCCCTGAGGAACGCGCGCTGTGCCCCACTGGGTGAGTTGCACCATTTCTGGCTTGGGTTGGAAATGTGCGGGCATTGTTGACGCCATTCTAGGAATGAAATCGTTGGGGCGTCAATTCAGAGTGTCTTGGGCGGTACTCTCCAAAGAGAGCGGAGCAAGGCTGGGAGTGGAACTTTTTGGGGTGGGGAACGTAGTATTGGACAAGGGCAGAGTGGAGGGAGGGCAAGAAAATGTACTGCGATGGCTGCGGGAGACCTTTCAACTCCGGGACTCGGTATTGCAGCGCGTGTGGGAAACAGCTTATGACGGGACCAGAAGCACCCCCTGCCGTGTCGGCGGCGGGGGTTGGTCGCTCGTCGGGAGATGGGCGGGTCAGGCGAAACATAAATCTTGTGGCGGGATTCTGGCTGGCGAATGGAATTTTGCGGTTGATGGGAGTGGCCTGGTGGATGATTTTTCGAAGGTTGATTTTCGATGGGGGCTGGCCATTCGGGAATTGGGAGCCGGGGTTTCGCTCGCTGTTGTGGGGCGGGATGTTTTCAACGGGCATTTTTCTGGCTGTCTTTGGGGTGATTCATCTGCTGCTGGCGTGGGGATTGTATGAGCGGCAGCCGTGGGCGCGGGTGTTGGCGATTGTGGTGGCGTGCCTCGCACTGATACGCATTCCGTTTGGGACGGCGCTGGGGATTTATACCTTGTGGGTGCTGGCGCCGGAGGGGTCAAGGCGGGAGTATGACGAGATGGCAGGTGTGCGAGGGCAGGTAAGCGTGGCGCGCTAGTTCGACGCGTTGCGAGTAGCGAGAAAAGAGAGATCGGATCTCTCGCTGTACTCTAGACGACAATCTGCGTTACATGACGGTTGCAGCCTAGAGAAGAGCCGGCTAAAGCCCGGCATCTACAAGAGGAAGAGAGACAAAAGCAGATCCCTCGCTTCGCTCGGGATGACACGTGCCGAGACAGCGTTGAAGTGTCACAGAAAGAGGGACAGGCTGAAGCCCGCCCCCACACAGAGCGATCCTCTGCTAAGGCTTACATTCCTCCCCAGAAGATGGCGTTGAAGAGGAGTTGGAAGGTGCCTTCGGTTTGGGCGCGGTGCTGGACGCGGAAGCCGAACATTACAATTTTGCCTTTGCCGCGGGTGAAGGCGACGGCGGCGGCTTTGCGCTGGAGGCGTTCGGCGCCGTGGGCGTAGCCGGAGACGAGGATGTCTTTGGCGTCGTCGGGATACCAGGCGATTACGGAGCGCTGGACGTCCGGCGAGGACACCGAAGTTTGAAAGGCGATGGGCGAGTCGACGAAAGCGTTGATTTCGCGAGGCATCCCGGCGGCGACGGGATGATTTGTGTCGAGATAGACGCGCAGGAGTGAGCCGGGGACGTTGAAGTCGGAAGTGATCGTGGCGGAGCGGCCACCGGCGCCAGCCGGACCAGCGAGCGCGTTGCGAACGGGGAGATTGAAGTCTTCGCCGATGAGCACATCGCTGGAATTGGCGAGGGTGATGAGTGTGCCGCCTTTGTCGACGAAATCGCGGAGCGCGTGAAGACCTTCTTTGCCGATGCCGCCGGTGTATTCGGGCGGAAATTCCTCAGAAAAGCCGAAGCGACTTTCTTTGCCTTCCACGATGGCCTCGCGGGAAGAGTCCGGGAGGATGATGACGTCGTAGGAATTGTTGAGATTTCCGGCGCGCATTTCCTTGTTTTCGATGCTTTTGTACTTGAAGCCGTATTGGTCGAGTAGGAAGCGGGTCCAGCCTTCGTCGATTTCGGCGATGTAGGACTTGTAGAGGCCGAGGCGAACGGGCTTGAGCTGCGTGGCGCCTTGGGGAAGATCGGGGCGCGGAACTAGTTGGAGGTGGAGTTTTTCGGCGTTGGAAGCGAGTTGGGTATGCGCGGCGAAAATGAATTCGGGAGTTTCGTTGGGCTTTTGCGAGAGGAAGACCTGGCCGCCGGCTGCTTGCATGGCGTTGGCCAGAGCAAAGATGTTGTTCTCGTGGGCGGCGATGGAGAAATACTTGCCGTTCGCATTGGAGAGGCCACCGACGGGCCACTGGGCGGATTTAAGAATGCTTGAAGAGTTGAGTTGATCGGGACGGATAGCGAGGCGCTCGGCTTTGACGCCCATCATGAGCGGAAGCGACCAGGCGGCGACGTCGTAAGGTTCGAGAATGCCGCTGTTGGGTGCGGGGCGAACTTCGGGATAACGTTGGATGCCAAGCATTTCGTCGACGAAGCGGCCGTAGGGCTGAGCGGTGGGGACGAGATAGATTTTTGCATCGGAGTTGATGCGGACCTCGACGCCGTGTTCGAGAAGAAGAGCAACGAGACGAGCAGCGGTGACGGGATCGCGCTGGTCTTCGATGGGAATGCGCCAGCAGATTTGCGGGTCGGCGGACTGAACGGCTTGCGTGGCCATTGAGGCTACACCGCGGAGAAGTTCCTGGCGAAATTTGCTGACGATTTCGAGAGCGGCGCTCGAGGTGATGAGCTCGTAGTCCATGATGTCGCGCAGTCGCCAGAGGCCGCCGGGCCATGGATTGGGGAAATTGATTTGCTGCTCGTAGGTGATGAGGCCTTTGGTGCCGCCCTGGAGCTCGTCGGGAGTGACGTCGATGGGCGAGGCGATACGAGCGGAGGCGACTTCGGTGAGAACGCCGTACATATTTTTCCACCAGCCGGTGTTGCGCGTGCCGCCGGGCCAGTAAGCGTCGAAGGAATATCCATAAATGACGCCGGACTTCCCTGCTTCTTCGAGGCGCCAGCCCATGTCCGCGCCCATGAGATTGTTGCCGCGATGGACGAGCGGATTGACGAGTTTGGCGACGGGGTCGGCGTTGGGCGGAATGTAAATGCGCGGGCCGGCGTAGCCCATCTGATGTTCGTCGAGCCAGAATTGGGGAAACCAATCGTGATAGACCATGTGGTTGACGTTTTTGGTTTCGATTTGCGTGAGCATGAACCAGTCACGATTGTCGTCGTGGCCGACGTAGTGGTGATAGAGATAAGGCATCGCGCCGCCCTCGTACTTGGTGCCGACGTACTTGCGGTACCACTCGGTGACCATGGTTTCGCCGTCGGGATTGAGAGAGGGGACGAGGAGAACGATGGAGTCGTTGAGGCGGCGAAGATATTCGGGATCTTGCGTGGTGGCGAGTCGATAGGCCCATTCCATGGCCATTTGGCTGGAGCCGATTTCCGTTGAGTGAATGTTGCAGGTGATGAGGAGGATGGTCTTGCCTTCGGCGGCGAGCGCATCGATTTGCTGAGAAGTGAGGCCACGAGGGTCGGCGAGTTTGTGGGCGATTTCTTTGTAATGGGCTTTTTTGGCGAGATTTTCTGGCGTGGAGATGACGGCCATGAACATGTCTTCGCCGAGAGTGGTTTTGCCAAGGACTTCTAGTTCGACTCGATTTGACGCAGCGGCGAGCGCTTTGAAGTAGGAAGTGATTTGGCGGTAGTCGGCGAGCTTGCGGTCGGCGCCGACTTCGAAGCCGAGGAATTCGCTTGGCTTGGGAACGTGGCCGGCGGGTTTCTGATTTTCCTGGGCGTGCGTGAAAGAAGACAGTACAAGAATCAAAGCAACGGTGAGAAGACTGCGCCGTTTCAGCATCGTCAGCTCCTTGGGAAGTGGAAAAGCGTAACAGTATGCACCGCGGGCGAAGTTTTTGCGAGACGAAGGCTGTAGGCGCACGGCGAGGGTTGTGAAAATAACGGCCCAATCAGGGTTTCATGACTCTCGCAGAGATCCACTATTTTCGCTGAGTCTAGCGCAGAGAAGAGGGACTCCTCTTCGATTCCTCTCGCCTCTCAGTGCTTGGCGTATAGCACCTTCCCCCGTGTTTTTTGTAAGTGTTGCATCTAAGAGACATAGATGTTTCGTAAGTGCCTTAGAATCAGCGTTTGCGGTCGATCTCGTAGATGTTGATTCTAAATAACTTATTTCTTCAAGGTTATGAAAGACGAGTTATCCGCTTTGCAGATTTCGTTTGCCAGAGAGCTTGGGCGATATAGGTCGACCCGAAAAAGAAAAAACGCCAGCCTTGGAAGCTGGCGTTACAAAATCTGACGGCGCACTATTACCTAGTGGATAGTATACCGCAGGGATATTTTCTGTCAAGCAAAAAACGCCGGTACGCCAGGAGTTGGGAAACGGAGTGACGAGCGTTCTCTTAGAACGCGGCGGTTGCACCGCTGGAACTCGAGAAAAAATTAGCCGGGCAAGGACGCAACCGCCTATCCTTGCCCAGCTCAGCAGGCAGACCCGGTTCAGAAGGTCAAATGCAATGACATCTGAATCAAGCGCGGGCTGCCGAGTGTGCTCTGGATGAAACCGGCTCCGAATGGGGCCGTGCCATCGCCAAACGCTTTTGTTGAGGGAGCCACGGCCGGAATCGTGCCCTGCCATTGGCATCCGTTCGGTATGCTGGTTTGCAGGTTAGGACCGAAGCAAGGATCCAAGCTTATGTTGTTGCTTGGCGCATCGAAACTCGCATGATTGAAGAGGTTGAAGAATTGCGCGTCGTAGCGAAGGGTGAAGCGCTCGTTCAGCTTGAAAAGTTTGAAGACGCTGAAGTCGAAACGCGTTTGAAATGGGCCGCGGAATGCGTTGCGGCCGGCGCTGGAAAATCCCGTCTCCGAGAAATCACAAGCGGTGCCGCCGTGAGTGGTCGGGCCGCAAGGCGGCACGCCGTTTGTGCCTGGGGCATTAACGTTGATGCCGAACGCGCCTCCGTTGAGCACAGGGTTGGCAGGGTTTACACCGGTGGTGCCCTGAAGCAAAGTGCTCTTGGGCGATCCGTTAAGCAAAGGATTGGTGATGAAGTCGTCGCCCGCGCCAAAGTACTGGCTGGCCACGGTTCCGGAAAAGTCGTACACGCTGTAAGGCAGCCCGCTCTCCGCGATCGTGACCCCATTGACGCCCCAGCCATTAACGATGTGCTTGAGGAATCCCTTGGACTTGGTGATGTCAGGAATCTGGTACGTGTAGTTGATGGTGAAAACGTGGGTGCGGTCGAACCCGGCGCTCCCATAGGCACTTCTGGGATTGAGCGGATTGTTGCCATTGAAGAAGAGTCCTTCGGAAAGTCCGCTACCTTCATCCAGGGTGTGGGACCACGTGTATGCCGCGTTCACCATGAGACCGCGGCTCATCCGCTTCTTAACGCTGAGTTGAAGAGCCTGATAGTTTGAAATTCCTTCAGCCTCCCAGAAATCCGAATTGGGGTTGTAGCCTATGAAAGGCACTCGAAGGGCGGTATTGCCGTCCGCGCCTGAGAACTCTGCGATCGTTGTTGCGACCTGTTCAGTCTGAAGAATGCCCGGATTGAAATTCGCATCGAGAATGTTGTCGGTGGCTTGATATCCATAGGAGTAGATCTGTCCATTAATGGGATTCGTCGGAGTGGCGATGCCCGGCTGATTGAAAGGGATGGGGAGAAGCTCGTGTTGTCCGTGGTTGCCAACGTAGCCGACGTCGACGAGCACGGAATTGATGGGCTGCCATTGAACATCAAGGGTCCAGTTCTCCGAATAGGGCAGGGTGTTTCTGGGGTCGTAACCGCCAAAAAGAAACGCGAAAAGCGGGTTTCCTGTAGGTGTGCACGTCGGCGTGACAGGTTCTGGGCAACCACTTAATCCTGACTGATTGTGAACGAGCGCCTGGACTCCGGAGAGATTGCTAGGCGGCGCTGGCGGGGCCGAAGTGCCGAAAGGACTGTTGCTGAGGCAGTGAACGCCCGTACAAGACGTGTTGAACGGCACGGTAAACGGTTGCTCGGTGGTGACTCCAAAGGGACCGCTAATGCCGATTCCCGCGCTAGCCGAGAGTTCGGTAAAGAATTCGCCACGGTCAGCGTACAGACCGTAGCCCGCGCGAACGACCAGGTTCTTGACGAAGTGAGGAGACCAGGCGATGCCGATGCGCGGCTCGAAGATCCACTGCCGCCCGGTGAGTGTGGAATCGCTGCTGGAGCAGATAGCCGACTTGGTTGCGCAGAATTCCTTGTTGTTGCCGGCGATAACGAGTCCGATGTTGTTGATGGTGTCCGTGCCGAGATCGTAGGAATAGTTCTTCGCGTAAAAATTTGTGAGAAGGCCATTCTTTTCATAGAGCGGGCCGTCCCAATCCCAACGGAGGCCGGCGGTTATCGTCAAATTGTGTCTAAGTTTAAAGTTATCCTGGGCGAAGAGGCCGGTCTGCTTGGCACGGAAGTAACGATTGGTCTCGCCATTTAATAGCTGCCCGCCGCCGTTTCTGCCGCCCATATTCCCGGTCAAGAAGTTTGCAAAGCTGCGGAAAGTGAAAGAGGCCACCTCGTTCTCGCGGTTAAGAACGTTCAGTTGGCCGTAGTCGCCGTTGAAACCAAAAGAGATGGTATGGCGGCCCACACTCCAGTTGTAATTCGTGCCCAGCTGAAAGTGGTTTTGGAAGACGCCGGCATTGGCAAAGTTGTTGGCTGGGCCGATGCGAAGGCCATTGAAGTTTCCCGAACCGGCGTTGCTAATGCTGAAGCCTGGAAAGAACTTGCTGCCGAGGAGATTGAGGTTGACGTCGGCAGGAGTAAGTTGCTGGGTGGTACTGGCGTTGGCGAATTGACGGATAAAGCCGATTCGCTGCTCCCAAGTGCTGTTGGAGGTCAAGCTGGTAGTGTTATCGAGGGAAAAGACCTGGCTGCCGGCGTGGAGAGTTTGCGGAAAACCAAGAACCTGGCTGACGGCAAATGGACTGGTAGAGGGATCATTCTGAAAGTAGTATTTGGCGGCTAGGCGGTCTTTTGTGCTGAACAGATAGTCCACGTTTCCATTAACTTGGTCTGCGCTGAAGGTGCTAGGCGGCCCGTTATCCTCGGCATTGCCACCCAGGGAGTTGATGAGATTTGGATCAGTAACGGTCGCCGAGGGGACAATGAACTTACCGTTTGGCCCTTTGGCATTCAAGATGGCCAAAGCAACGCTGTCCACATTGCCCACTGGGACGCCAGCGAGCGCGGCGAGAGTTGCTGCGCTGCGATCATCAGTAAGACCAGTGGGAACATTGGCAAATTCCGTCGAGCCGTTGGTAGCATCTGTGACTCTTTGGCCCTGGTAGGAACCGAAGAAAAACAGTTTGTTCTTCATGATGGGCCCGCCGAGTGTGGCACCAAAGGTATTGCGGTGTAGAGGCGGGCGCGGAATGGAAGCCGCGTTAAGGAAGAACTGGTTGGCGTCCCATCCCGACGTTTGGTGATACTCATAGACGTTGCCATGGAGATCATTGGTGCCGGACTTCGTCGCGACAGCGACGTGGGCGCCGCTATTCGCCCCCTGAGAGACGTCATACATGGAGGTGTTCACGTGGATTTCTTCAATCGTTTCCGGCGGAGGCGCGGGCAGCCCCTGGCCGATGGCGTCGAATACCGAGGTGTTGGTTTGAATTTGCCCGCCCGCCAGGAACTGCTCGTTGGTGTTGAGCACGAAGCGGCTCTCGCCAATCGCGCTGGCGGATAAGCCGTTAAACAAATTGTTCGATTCAACGGCATTAAAGGAAAAGCTGTTGCTGGTATCGCGCTGACCGTTAGAAAAGATGTCTTGATTGCCCAAACCGGCGTTCGTGCCGGCGCCTGCCAGGAGGTCCGCGTTGACACCAGGCGCCAAAATCGCCAGTTGGGTGAAGCTGCCGGTTCCGAGAGGGATATTTTCGATCAGATCGCTACTCAGAGTGTAGCCATTCGTAGTGTCAGTTTGATTGAGTAGCGGAGTGCCGCTCACGGTTACAGTAACACTTACTTCTCCAGGCTGCAGAGAGCCATTCACCGTGGTAGTGCGATTACCTTGAACGAGAATTTGCGAGTGGACTTCAGTTTTGAAACTGTCGCGGGAGAAAGTGACGCTATAGGTGCCGATCGGAAGATCGGCGATATTGAATGAGCCATCGGAGTTGGTAGTGGCAGTTTGTTCCAGACCGGTGGCCAGGTTGCGAATCTTCACAGTAACGCTGCGGACTACCCCGCCGGAGCTATCCGTGACCGTGCCATTGATGGAGCCGAGAGTTTGCTGCGCTTGCGACGTTGAGGTAAGCAGACAAAGAAGACCCAAATACACGACCACTAGACGAGACACTTTCATCATTTCAATACACCCCTCCCGCAGGATTTGGACACGCCCCATTGCCAAGGATGTATCACATTATCGACACGGAAATCGAGTGTCAGCCTGTGGATATTCTCAATGGCCCCTGACAATTTGCGAGAGTATGTGGGCCAGATGAATACAAGTAAAATCGAAAATTACAATCCTGTAAATTCGGATTTAGTCACGAAAGGGGTGCAGGGGCAGGCCAAGCTGAAGACTACAGGAGAATCAGGGGGAGCGCTGAGAGCAGAGTTATTTCTTGAAAAGATCCTCGAAAGCTTGGCGGGCATCATTGGTGCGTGGCGGGGCCGGACTGGCTGCAGCCGCTACTTGCGCGGGTTGGGCGTACGAAGTGGGGGCAGTGTCTTTTTCAATGGTCATGCGGAATTCGTAGAACTTGCAGTCGTTCTTGGTGTCCTTGGGGGTGATGCGTTCGGGGATGGACTGAGTGCACTCGAATTGGGCGCCGGAATCGAAGAAGCGGCACTGTTTGCAACTGTGGAGCTCAAACTGGCACTTGGGAC
>Ga0210395_10002237_pt1 | contig 15087 bp, 13 predicted proteins | sample IncBWH4OmetaG_FD_150861 | JGI IMG/M metagenome (GOLD analysis project Ga0210395, IMG submission 150861) | Forest soil microbial communities from Barre Woods Harvard Forest LTER site, Petersham, Massachusetts, United States - Inc-BW-H-4-O ... | reverse complement strand
ACGAGTACGGCCCGACTGAGGCCACCGTGTGGGCGAGCTACCACCGGTTTGCCGAGTCCGAGCCGGTGTCTATAGGTCGGCCGATACCCGGTGGTCGCCTCTATGTACTCGACCCGGAACAGCGCCCGGTTTCACGCGGAGTCGAGGGAGAGCTCTACATTGGCGGCGCGACCGTGGCTCGCGGCTACCACGGGCGCCCAGACGCCAGCGCCGAAGTGTTCCTGGCGGACCCATTCGCGCAGGAGCCCGACGCGCGGATGTACCGAACCGGTGACATGGCGCGCTGGACTGAGAACGACACCCTCGAATTCCTAGGTCGCCGCGACGATCAAGTCAAGATACGCGGACATCGCGTAGAGCTCGGGATGGTGCAGGCCGTGCTTTGTGAGGCCGAGGGTGTTCGAGAGGCCGTCGTCTTGCCCGGCCCAAACGGCGACTGTCTAATAGCGTTCATTACTGTCGTGGACGGGACCGATACCGCACAGGTACGTCAGCACGCCAGCGAGCATCTGCCCCGCGCCGCAGTGCCGGCCGACATCAGGATTCTGCCTGACCTGCCCCGGAACCTGAATGGCAAGGTCGACAGAAACAAGCTACGATCCGCCCTCGAGCAGCGGCAGCAGCCGTCAGGGCGAGTGATCTCAGCCGAGGGCGACGAAACGGTCGGCATGGTGACCGAAGCATGGGCACAAGTGCTCGACCTTGACGAGATACCGATGGATGTGAGCTTCTTCGACCTCGGCGGCCATTCTCTGACCATGTTCAATCTGCAAGAGGCGCTAGAGGAGCGCTGCGCGATCAGGCCATCAATCGTACAACTTTATCAGGCCACGACGGTCACTGCGCAGAGCGACCTCATTCGCGAGATGCGCGAGCACGGGCACCCTTCAGCCTCACCGCTTGCCAATAGGCGTGCGCTTGCGATGCAGATGCGGTAGCAGCGGTCTCGCCAGCAGGAGGCGGCCTCGCCGATGTGCGCACCTCAGGTCAGTGACCGGCCCGATCCCAACTATGACGTGCCGACACTGCTTGGCCTCGCCGACGGAACCTCCGGGACGGAGTTCTGCCTACTCGGGGGAAGGACTGATCTGATCGGACTGCGGGCCGATGTGTGTGACTGGTCTGCCGTTCTTGACGACGCAGCGCCGCTCATCGCGCAGGTAGAGGCGCAACATTGCCAGGCCGCCCTACCCGCGCTCATCCATTATCGGCTATCTCGCCGAGCGCTCGACCCGGACGTGCAGTGTGTCGCGTTCATCACCACGGCAGGACGACCGTCTAACCGCGGTGACAACGGGATGGGTCTATGCGCTACCTCGAGGTGATGTTTTATGCGCCGCTACGGTTCATGAGGTCGATGGCGATACGCACCCTTGATCTCGCCCGTGAGTCCTCTCATCCCAAAGGCCTGAGGGGCGGTCGGTCGGCCTCTTGTGGGGCTACTGCTCGGTTCAGGCTTACCCTCCAGATGCGCCTTGTGCGCCAATGTCTTCATTCTAGAAGGTGATTTTCATGAATAGGCTCAAGCTAGGTATCGCATACGATGTTAGTTCGGCCGCCGATCTCCGTGAAATTGTCACGTCGCTGAGCGACGACTACGAACTTGTCTTCATCACTCCCAGGGCTGCCGATCCGATCACACAGGTGCTCAAGTCATTCGGCCAGGTCATTCCGGCTGATATACCTGGCGGTATCAGCCGTGCGGCCGAGTTGAGCAAGAATTATGGAATAGATGGCTTGGTCACTTACAGCGAGCCAATGCTTCGGCTAACAGCGGAGCTGTCCGAACGGATGAACCTGCGCGGCCACGATGTCCCCACTGCGATGCGGCTGACCAACAAGAAATACCAGCGCGAATCACTCAGTGCGGCGGGCCTCCCTGTCCCGCGAAATGCCGTACTCTCGCGCGCGGAAGACTGGCCGGATGTCGTTGCCCTGGTTGGACTGCCCGCGATTGTTAAACCACTTCGTGGGTCAGGAAGCGCCATGACGTATCCCGTTGTATCAGAAGAAGATGTGTCTCGGCTCCAGCGCTCCCTTTTCAGTAGCGGACAGAAATTGGCAGACGCGGCCGATGATGGCTATATCGTGGAGCAGCTTATGATCGGCCGCGAAAGTGCCCCGTTCGGAGATTACGTGTCGGTCGAATGTCGCACGGTAGCCGGCTATACTTCTTTGTACGCCATTACTGGAACGTTTCCTCTTGCCGCACCGTTTCGCGAGCCAGGGCAGTTTTGGCCGTGCCATCTGCCTGCCTCGGAGCAGGCGGAGATTTTCGAGCTTGCCAGAGCCGCGGTAGCCGCCATGGGCATTACCGATGGGATATCCCACACCGAGGTGAAGCTCACTGATATCGGCCCGCGAATAATTGAGGTCAATGGTAGAATTGGTGGATTGCGGGCGGACCTCTCTCTTCGGCATGGCGGTTTGGATCTGATCAGAGAAGCCGCTGATATAGCGCTTGGGGTGGCGGAGAAAGAATTTCGTGGATTCCCGCGTCGTCGACCTGGGGCTACTTACTCCTACAGCGCCCTTCCACCCAGCGATGCCCGTCATCTTGTCAGCATAAGCGGCTACGGTTCCCTGCTCAGCATGCGAGGGGTCGACGGGTACCGAAGATACTACAAAAACGGTTCCAGGCTGGCTGCGGATGGAAGCACAGATCGTCTGGACGTGCTATTCGGTCATGCGCCCTCACTTCAGGACATCATTCCGTCCCTTCAAGGCCAGCTTGCTCCGCTAGCATATACATTCCGCGGCGAGGCTGACTACGTCGTTAGGGCGCTCGATCTTCCCGCTGCTTCGTTCATTGAAATGTCGAACGCGGCGTCGAGTAAGCAGGAGTGCGGCTCAGGCCATCCGTGACCGGCGAGACGGGCCGGACCGCGCGGAAACGCGAAAGAAACATCACAACGCGGCCGCAAGTTTCTTTCGTCCTCGCCCCGCAAATACGTGCTCGCGCCTGACGGGTCAAGCACCGTGTGCCTGCCACCCAGGATTGCGGATTCGTCGAGCCGACTACGGCGCCGCGACGGTGCCCGGGTCGCGGGGTGCCCCGTCACACCTCGCTGCCGAAGAACCCGGTAACGCAATCGCGGAACCGTCTTGCCGCGCGAACTGGAAACAACCTCGCCCACGAGATATCCAGCATCCCCAAGCGGAACGGGAGAAGATCACGGGGCTGACCAGCGTCCAGGGCACTGCCCTTAACTTCCCGGTGTTAGGTGGTGGATGCTAGGCCGATCCGTCATGCGACCGCCACAACCAACGCGTCGGCCAGGCCGCTCCCGCCGGGCCAGCGGAACCGGATCCGGCGCCAACATCCCGGCCAGCCCTGTGAAGAACTCCCGCACTCGGCTGGCTGAGCCGCGAAACCGGCGCAGCCGGTCCCGCACCGTGTCCTCCGGGACCCCCGTCGCCGCCGCGATCGACCGAAATCCCTGCCGCCGCGCCGCCCGCGCCGCATGGCCCCAGCCGCCCAGCCGCCCCCGCAAGGACACAGAAGAAGGCCGTTACCGAGAAGTTTCTCGACGCCAGCCTGGATTACTGTGCTGACGTGTTGACCCACTTCATCCTTCCTTCATCAAGCAACGAAGGGAAGCTGAAGGCGGGCGCACGCCCGTGTTGCAGACACTCTTCGCCTTGGAGGGCAACGCCGAACCCCGCCTCGAGTTGCTGCGGGTCCGCACCGAGTTCCTACGTCAGCCCTACCTCGACCTGCCGCTCGAGTTGCGTGCCAAAACTGTGGCCCCAGGAGCGCGGTGATGTCGAGATGGTTGTCTCCTTCCGCCACGAGTGCGTCAACGAGACGACCGCCATCGAACTAGGCAAGCTCTACAGCGAACGGCTGACGCACCGCGCCTGAGGAGGACAATCGTGACCACGATCACTCTGGACCCGGCTCACCTCGTCGACCCCGATATGCATGCCGAGGGACGAGTGTTTCCGCTCTGGGCCTGGATGCGCAAGCACGCCCCGGTCCATCGTCACGAAGCCGGTGAGCTACCCGCCTTCTGGTCGCTAACCCGGTACGAACACATCAGGGCCGTATATCAGGATCCAAAGATATTCAGTTCGGCACAAGGCGTGCTGCTGCGTCCTTCCCGGCTAGGCGAGGACCCTGGCGGAGGCCTGTCCCTCGCTCTTACCGACCCACCGCGGCACAAGGCGCTGCGGCGACAGGTGGCCGACCGTTTCAATGAACGCTGTGCCCGCGAAATGGCATCGGCGATGCAGGAGGAGGTTCGCTCGGTTGTCCGCCGGGCAATCGAGCTCGGCAGTTGCGATCTTGTGCACGACATTGGAGCTCGGCTGTCCACGTTCAGCATCTGCCGTCTTCTTGGTGTAGCCGAGGATGACTATGAGCAGCTGCTGGACTGGACAACCCAGGCCTTCCACATGGGCAAGGCGCTGGCCGAGCACGAGGGCATTATGCGCTACATAATCAAACTGATGTACGATCGTGCAGAGGAGGGTGTCGGTGACGCGATGAGTATGCTGGTCCACAATGGTGTCGAGGGCGAGCTGCTCAGCGAGACCGAGATCCTGCTTAATTGCGAGAATCTGATCGGCGCTTCTGAGAACGCGGGGTTGTCCATCGCCGCAGGGATCCTGGCGTTCATCGAGCATCCGGACCAGTGGAGGATGGTCGAGCGGGATCGTTCCCTGATTCCCACAGCGGTCGAGGAGGTTCTGCGCTGGACCAGTAGTGCGAGCCACAGCATGCGCACCGCGGTTGAGGACGTGGAGGTCGGCGGACAGCGGATTAAGGCAGGGGACAGATTGGTGCTATGGATTCCCTCGGCCAATCGGGACGAGGCTGCCTTCAAATCGCCGGAGCGATTCGATATCGCCCGTCGGCCCAATCACCACTTGGCGCTGGGTATCGGCGAGCACGTCTGCATCGGCGGCACGATAGCGAGACACCAAATGCGCATGCTGCTCAGCGAACTCCTAGATACGGCGGAAAGAGTCGAACTTACCGGTCCGGTGGTTCCACTCCGCTCCCTCGCGGTCAACGGACCGGCATACTGCCCTGCGCGCGTAGTCGGGCGCTGACCGCATGGCGGCGCCCGATGGGCAGCGGGTGGAGACGACCCGCGCGGGACTCCGGCTGCGGCTGGCCGAAATCTAAGACGTTAGCTGGGCGCGCGGCAGCAGTCGGCGGGGGTTTGTGCCGTAGGTACGCTGGACCGCACCGGGTTTCGTAGAGACTCGGTTCTCCCGCAGACCTGTTGATCTGACGGGCCGGGTTGCCCGGGTGTTCCATTCTCCCGCCGTTCCCTGATAGCTGCCAGTACCTGCCGGAGCGCAGGCGCAGTCCAGGTGGAGCCCCCTGCCGCACCGCGGGTCACCCGGGGCAGCCATGTCCGAGGCTGTCTCGCCGCCGTTCCATGCAGACGCCGCAGACCAGGCTCGCGCCACCTCTACGCCGGGCACCACCTGGCCAGCGATCCGGGCACGGCAGCGGGAACTCGCGGAACGGGACGACCGGCAAGACGCTGCCGACGGATATCGGCGAGGTCCGGATTGAGGTACCGCGGGACCGGGCGGGCACGATCGTCCCGGCGGTCATCCCGAAGCACTCATCCGATACTTTTCTATCTATTAACCATCTTGCCTGCTAGGCCGGCCATTCGGAGCAACGATTCCGCGACTCCAGCACTTTCCCGTTGTACGAAAAAGTGGTCTCCGTCGAACATTTGATATTCAAATCTCCATGTAGTATATTTCTCCCATCCTAGAATTTCGGCTTTGGCTACATTTGTGTCGTGCCGTCCGCCGAAACAGGCGATCGAAACATCTATAGGCACCCAGTTTGCTGGGATTGCGTACTCTTCACCTGCTTCGGAATCGGCTCGAACTGCTGGAACTAGCAACTCAAGGAGCTCCGGGTCATCGAGCACGGAGGCAGGTGTGCCTCCCATGGCACGCAACTGATCGATTACTTCAGCGTCAGTTGCAAACGGCGCTGGGACCATTTCAGCATCAAGGCACCTTGGGGGTGATTGCGCGCATGGTACGAACCATGAGATAGGAAGACGACGAGACTGCCGTGCTAGTACGCGGATCAACTCGAATCCCACCCACGCACCGCTGCATTGACCAAGGATTATTATGTTCTCCGTGTCAATACTCGCCACAGGTTCTACTAGACTCTCTGCCATCTCACCGATTGTGCGGAGGGGAGGCTCGAGTATCCTACTTTCTCGGCCCGGCAAGCGCACTGCCCACACCGATGCGCGTCCCATCATGGACTTCGCTAGCGGAGCAAACGCCGACACACCAGCTCCGGCGTGCGGTATGCACACAATTGCACAGTCAGTCTTAACGCGCGGCTGTAGCTGCACTAGAGGTGTCCCAGTAGGATTCATTTATTTCCCAACGTTTTCGGCGTCTATTTCATAGGGCGGCATGCCGACCTTGCATTTGAAACCCGGTTCAGTTCAAAGCGTGTCGTCCTAAAGTCCCGTGACCTGCACCGGAGCGAGGTCGGGCACCTGCCAGCCGTCGAGGTCGTACTCGGCAAGGCAGCGGTCGACGAACGCGCGGTATCCGTCCATCTGTCCGTTGCCGATCTGGCCACGCAGCAATTCGATTCTGGTGTTTTCGTGGTTTCCTGAGTAGTTACGCTCGTAGAGTTCGTGCCTGCCACCGAATTCGGTGCCGACCGCGTCCCAGAGCAGCTTCATGACCTTCGTCCGGTCAACCGCGTCGATGCCGTTCGAGCCGCGCAGGTAGGTTTCCAGGTACGGCCGGATCTCGACGTTGTGGAAGTCCTGCGCGCTGGAGGGCAGGTAGATCAGTCCGCTCGCGACGTCCTGTAGCACGATCTCCCTGACCCTGGCGTAGCCGACCTGGGAGAACCACCGGTACGCCATGCAGTAGTCCGGGTGGGGCAGTACTGCGTTGTCTCGCCACGGCACCGGGTTGCGCGCCGCCGCGTCGGACAGCCCCCAGAACAGGTTTCGCCAGGCGAGCACCTCCCCCAGCCTGGTCTGCACGCCGTGGAAGTCGCCGGCTCCGGTGATCTCCAGGGCTTTGGCCAGCAGCCCGGCCATGAACTCCAGCTTCACCGCGAGCCGCGTGCAGCCGTGAAACATGGCCCGCTCCATGAACCCGGAGTGCCCGGTGAACATGCCGACCTTGGCGACGTCGCCGTAGATGAACACGTTCTCCCACGGGATCAGTACCTTGTCCAGCACCAAAATGGAGTCGTTCTCATCCAGGCGGGACGACAGCGGATAGTCGAACGGGCTCCCGGTCTGCTCTGCTGCGGCGGAGTATGACTGGCGGCAGATCAGCTTCAGGCCAGCCAAGTCCATCGGCACGGTGGCCACTATGGCGAACTTGCGGTCCTTGATCGGCAGCCCGGTGTGGGCGACGAAGTTGTAGTGTGTGAGCGCGGAGTTTGTCGCGACAACCTTCGCGCCGCTCACGATCAGGCCGCTGTCGGTCTCCCGCTCGACATGCACGAACACATCACCGACCTGGTCCGGTGGACGATGCCGGTCCACCGGCGGATGTACGAGGGCATGGTTCCAGTACAGGACCTTCTCCTGAGACTCCCGGTACCAACGCCGCGCGTTGTCGGCGAACGGGTTGTAGAAGTCGGCGTTCACGCCGAGCGTGCCAAGGAGCGAGGCCTTGTAGTCCGGGCTGCGCCCCATCCAGCCGTAGGTAAGCCTGGACCATGCCGCAATCGCCTGCTGGTCGGCGACCAGGTCGGCGGCGCTGTGCGGCGTGGTGAAGAACCGATGGGTATAGCCGCCCGGGCCGCCGGCGTCGGTGGCGGTGGTCAGCACATCCCTGTAGTCCGGGTCGTGCAGCGCGTCGTAGAGCCGGGCAATCATCCGCGCCGGGTTGCGGAACGCCGGATGCTCGGTGACGTCGGCGACCCGTTCGCCGTGGAGGTAGACCTCTCGGTCGTCGCGGATGCTCTCGAGGTACTCGGCGCCGGTTAGCGGCCGGGTCTGCCAAGTCATCGGGTCACCGCCGAAGCCTGCTTCTCCCGGGCCGCCGAGTCACGCTTGGCGTCGATGTACTCAGCCAGCTGGGCCACGGTCGGGGAGTCGAACAGCGTGGTCACCGACACCGCGACGCCCAGTGCGGAACCGATCCGGTTTTGCAGTCGTATCGCCTGTAGCGACTGGCCGCCGAGCTGGAAGAAGCTGTCGTCGATTCCGACCTCGGGTACGTCGAGCACTGACGCGAAGAGCTCGCACAATGTCAGCTGGAGCGGCGTTTGCGGCGCACGGGAGGTGAACACCTGGTTGAAGTCCGGTTCAGGCATCGCCGCGCGGTCCAGCTTTCCGTTCGCGGTCAGCGGTAGCGAGTCAAGCAGGATGAACACGGCCGGCGTCATGTAGCCCGGCAGCTTTGCCCGGGCGTGTGCGCGCAACGCGGCGAGGTCAAGCTCGCCGGGCTCTGGCACGACGTAGCCGACCAGCTGCTTGCTTCCGTCTTCGCGCTCGCGCGCTAGGACGACGACCTGGGCCAGCCCCGGGTAGTCGGCCAGTGCCGCCTCCACCTCGGCTAGATCGACGAGGAAGCCAAGGATCTTTACCTGGCTGTCGTCCCGGCCGGCAAACTCGATCAGGCCGTCGGCGTTGCGGCGGCCCAAGTCACCGGTCCGGTACATGCGAGATCCCGGCCGGTCGAACGGGTCGGCCACAAACCGCTCGGCGGTCAGGCCGGCCTGGCCGGTGTATCCCCGGGCAACGCCCTCTCCCGCGAGGTAGATCTCACCGATAACGCCGGTCGGCGCGGGCGTGAGGCGGTCGTCGAGGATATGGATCCTGATTTCGGTGAGTGCGTCGCCGACCGGCACGACCTTGCCGAGCTTCGTGTCCCGGGTGAGCAGATGGTGCGCGGAGAACACAGTTCCCTCCGTCGCGCCGTACATCGCGTGGATCACGATGTCGGGGCAGGCGTCGAGCACACGGCGGACTGCCGCTGGCGCGATCACGTCGCCGCCGGTGAGGATCTCGCTCAGGTCGGCCAGCGTTTGCGGCGCTTCCTCAGCCAGCACCCGGAACCAGCCGGCGGTCAGGTGAAGTCCGGTAATCCGGTACGTCGTGATCAGCTGGCGCAGTGCCGGAGTGTCGATCCGGCCGGGCGGTGCTACGACGACCTGGCCTCCGTGCAGCAGCGGCATCCAGATCTCGTACATGGATACGTCGAAGGCGTACGGTGCCACCAGCAGCACCCGCGCATGCCGCTCGACCGCCCATTGCGGGTCGTCAAAGAGCCGCACCACGTCCCGCTGGGTCACCGCGACGCCCTTCGGCTGGCCGGTGGAACCTGACGTGTGGATCACGTAGGCCAGCTGACCAGGGTAGATCGGCACATCTGGGTCGACGGCTGGCTGGTCAGCGATGGCCGGATCGTCTACCGTCACCACCGGCACCCCGGCGGGCACTCGGGCCGTCCGCATTACGTCATCCACCAGCAGCACCGCGGCGTCGGCATGGTCCACCACCCACTGCCGCCGGTCTGGCGGATCCGCCTCGTGGAGCGGCAAGAAGGATCCGCCCGCTTTGAGGATCGCGAGAAAGGCCACGATCAGGTTTGCGGACCGCTCCATCAGGACCGCGACCCGGTCCTCACGCCCGACCCCGAGCCCTATGAGGTGGTGCGCGAGCCGGTTGGCCTGCTGCTCAAGTTCCCGGTAGGTCAGGGCGGCCCCGCTTGCCGCCTCGGACACGGCTGCCGCGTCCGGTGTCAGCGCAGCCTGAGCAGCGAACCGGCTGGGAATCGAAAGGGCCGTCATGCATTCTCCTGTCCACCTGCGCCAGCGCCTTCTTACTGGTTCGCTCCTTGCGTTCTGCTCGTAACGATGCTTGAGGTTCCCGCTTCGGGGCGCCTTCCTCGTTGCTCGGCCGTCTTTGTCATGCGCATTGTCGGAGATGTCGGCCGGGTCTCGTTCGCGCGATCCTGATTGCTGATCGGGTGCTTAGGCCCTCGACGACGATCTCTACTTCGAATCCTGGGAGGCCCCGGTGTCGACAGCCGAAATCCCGACGCGTGAGCAGCTCGCGCAGCGAGCGGCGGGCGTCGGTCCGGTGCTGCGCAGCAAGGCAGTGTGGCAGGAGCGCAACCGCTGCTTGCACGACGAGACGATCGAGGCCCTCGCCGAGGCAGGGATCTTCCGCCTGCGCGTGCCTAAGCGCTACGGCGGCTACGAGGCCGACACTCAGACCCTGGTCGACGTGGCCACCGAGCTTGGCCGGGTGGACGGCTCCTCCGCCTGGGCTGCCTCGGTGTACTGGATCCCGGGCTGGATGGCGTGCCTGTTTCCCGACGAGGTGCAAGACGAGGTGTTCGCCACCGAGAACGTGCGGATCTGCGGAACGCTCAGCCCGAGCGCGTTCGCCAAGCCGGCCGACGGCGGCGTCGTGCTCAACGGCAAGTGGGGCTTCATCAGCGGCGCGCCGCACAGCCACTGGCAGGTGACGATCTCCGTTCTGGTTCCCAACGAAGGTGAGCCCTATCCGATCATGGCGCTTGTGCCGATGGCGGACCTGCACATCGTGGACGACTGGGAGACCGCGGGCCTGCGCGGCAGCGGCAGCGTGAGCACGGTCGCGAAGGACGTCTTCGTGCCCGGCGAGCGCATCCTCCCGTTGCCCGCGGTGCTGCAGGGCCAGTACGCGTCGGAGAAGAATGCTGCTGCCCCGATCTACCGCGCGCCGTTGCTCCCGGTTGCCTCCGCGTCCTCAGTCGGCACCGCGCTGGGGCTGGCCAAGGGGGCGCGGGACCTGTTCCTCCAGCGGCTCGCCGACCGGAAGATCACCTATACCGGTTACGAGAAGCAGCGCGAGGCGCCGGTGACCCACCTGGAGGTCGCCGGGGCGACGCTGAAGGTGGACCAGGCCGACTTCCACGCGCACCGGCTCGCCGCACAGGTCGACGCCAAGGGGGTCGCGGGATCTGAGTGGAAGCTCGACGAGCGGGCGCGGGCGCGCGCGGACATGGGTGCGGTGTGCCGGCTCGCGAAGGACGCAGTGGACATCCTCGCCGGGGCCAGCGGCGGCTCGTCGATCTACCTCGACGTGCCGATCCAGCGATTCTTGCGGGACATCCAGGCGATCAACCTACACGCGCTTATGCACCCGAACACGAATCTCGAGTTGTACGGCCGTGTCCTGTGCGGCCTTGAGGCCGACACCCTGTACATCTAGCTGGAGGAAGCAACATGACCACGACAGCAGCCCAGCCGACCAAGGCCGACATGGCCGCCATAGCGTCCCTCACGCAGCGCATGATCGCGGCCTGGGCCGTGGCCGACGCCGAGGCGATCGCAAATCTGTTCGTCGATGACGGCACGATGATCCTGGCCGGCACGTACTGCGACAACCGCGCGGCGATCCAGGCCTACTTCGCCGAGGCATTCCGGGGCGAGTACCGGGACACCCAGGTGACAGGCAAGCCGCTGGCGAGCCGATTCTTGGGTCCTGACGCGGGCGTGCTGCTGACCGTAGGCGGGGTGCTCGAGCCCGGCGAGACCGAGATGTCGAGCAAGCAGGCCATTCGTGCCTCGTGGACGGTCGTGCGGCGCGACGGCGAGTGGCGGCTGGCCGCCTACCAGAACACACCGCGCGACCGCGACCCCGTCTTCTGACCGCACCTGCATCTGCTAGTACGAGGAGGAAACCGGTGCTCGTTCACTTGGCGCTGGACGACGAGATCCAGCAGTACGTGCTGGACGTATCGCTGCGCGAGGACGAGATCGCGCGCGACCTGCGGATGGCTACCGCGCAGGTGTTCGAGCACAGGATGGCGGTCGCGCCGGAGCAGGGGCAGCTGCTCGGCTTCCTCGTCGGGCTGATGTCCGCCACCACCGTTGTCGAGATCGGGGTATTCACCGGGTACAGCACGCTGGCCATGGCCCGCGCGCTTCCCCCGGGCGGCCGCGTCATCGCCTGCGACTTCAGCGAGGAATGGGCCGACATCGGGCGCCCGTTCTGGGAACGGGCCGGCGTCGCCGACCGCATCCAGCTCGAGCTGCGCCCCGCGGCCCAGACCCTGGACGCGCTGCTGGCCGGCGGCGCGGCCGGCACCGTGGACTTCGCCTTCATCGACGCCGATAAGGAAAACTATCCCCTCTACTTCGAGCGATGCCTCGAACTGCTCCGGCCAGGCGGACTGATTGTCATCGACAACGTCCTCTGGGATGGCAACGTGGCGCGGCCAGGCATCAGCGACCCGGAGACGGACTCCCTGCGGGCGCTGAACTCCGCGCTGCGCAACGACGAGCGGGTCGAATTGAGCATGCTCCCCGTCTTCGACGGCGTGACGCTCGCGTACAAGCGCGCCCTCGACTGACGGCGCAAGCCGTTGCTGAAGCAAAGAAAGCCGGTTCATGATTCGCCAGTTCCGCCAGGTCGATGTCTTCACCTCGGTGCCTTACCGCGGTAATCCGGTCGCTGTTGTGCTGGACGGCGACGGTTTGAGCGCGGAAGGAATGCAGCGGTTCGCCAACTGGACGAACCTGTCGGAGACAACGTTCGTGCTCGAGCCCACCGCGGCCGACGCGGACTACCAACTGCGGATCTTCACGCCGTCGCGCGAGCTTTCCTTCGCCGGTCACCCGACTCTCGGCAGCTGCCACGCCTGGCTGGAAGCCGGCGGCACCCCGCGCCAGGCCGGAGTGGTCGTGCAACAGGGGAAGGGGGGCCTGATCCGGATCAGGCGGGTTGAGGGAGGACTGGCATTTGCGGCTCCGCCGGTGCTCCGGGGCGAGCCCGTGGACGAGGAGCTGGCGGTCCGGCTCGCGGACATGCTCGGCATAGCCCGGAGAGACATCGTCCAGGCGCGGTGGGCCGATAACGGTCCCGGCTGGATCGGCGTGATGCTGGAGAGCGCGGCGGCTGTGCTTGCGCTGCGGCCTCAGGCCATCGAGGTCGACGTGGGTGTCTTCGGCCCGTACCCGCCCGGCTCGCCTGCGGCTTTCGAGGTGCGAGCGTTCTTCCGCGCCAACGGCATCACGATCGAGGATCCGGTGTGTGGCAGCTTCAACGCCGCGCTTGCCCGCTGGGTGCTGACCGCGGGCTTGGTCCGCGCCCCGTACGTGGCCAGCCAGGGCACCGTGCTTGGGCGAGGAGGCAGGGTGCAGGTCGGCCAGGACGACGAGGGCGAGACCTGGATCGGTGGCGGCGCCGTGACCTGTGTAACCGGCGTTGTGGAGCTGTAGTCTCGGCCCGAAAAATGCTCTCTCACGTCAGAAGTGACGAATGAACAACTACGACTCCAGGAAAGCGACCGGCTGGCTCTCCGTAGCTGACCCGAAAAAAAGAACCTCGAAGCCGCCTGACGTGGACGCTGCGGCCAGCTCGTCACCCAGTGACTCGGGCGCGACGGTTAGTTGCTAGCGCTTGCCGGTCAGTGCCGAGGCGATGGCGGCGATGACGTTGACCGCGATCGCGAAGGTGGCGGGACGCTGCCGATACAGAAGGAGATGAATGGCAATGTTGGGTAACACGGGGAATGGATCCGCAATCTGGGAGATGAGCGCGTGATCTGATGGCACTAGCGTGTGCACCAACGTGAACGGATTAAAAGACGCTGCCGGTAACGCCGCGCGGTTGACGTTCTCAACCAGTGGAACAACAGAAGAGGACACTGTAGCATGCCCAATCCTTTTGATGATGCCGACGCTACCTTCTTCGTGCTCGTCAATGATGAGGCCCAGTACTCACTGTGGCCCGGGTTCGCCGCGGTCCCGGACGGCTGGACAGTCGTACACGGCACCGACGGCCGGGCAGCCTGCTTGGACTACATCAACGACCACTGGCTCGATATGCGCCCACGCAGCCTTGTGATCGCGATGGAGGCCGATGCCGTCGTGCCCTGACCCGTCGGCGACGGTAACCACGAATATACGCCAGGGGAACTAACTCACAAGCGGTCGACCTCCAGCGCATTGCTGATGCGGCTCGCGCATGAGTATCCCCACCGTCGTTAAGGCCAGTGGAACACCCGCCGACGCGCGCCGCCTCCCCGCGGCCGGGACCATGATCAGCCTGGCGGACATCGAGAAGGCGGCGGCCTCGGTCCTGGGCCCCGCCATCTGGGACTTCGTCACCGGAGGCAGCGGCGACGAGCAGCCCCTGCGCGCCAACCGCGCGGCACTCGACGCGGTCGCTGTCGTTCCGCGGCTGCTATCTGGCGTGGGCGGGGCCAGCGCCGCTACCGTGCTGGTCGCCTCACCGTCTGAGTTTCCAGCAGCCGCAGCCTACCCGCCCGTGACCCCGGACGAGCTCAGGGCAGGCCGACCCACCTAACGACGCCTCCGACGACGGCGCGTCAGTGGTGGTGGTCGTGTCGGCCTAGGGTCTCCGTCGGGGTTGCGCCCGGACGAGTCCACTGCGGGACCGGGCGGCTGGTCGGACCCCAGGTGGCGTTCCCGTCCGCGTCCGTGCGCCAGTACCAGCACGGGTTATTCCCCTCGGGCCAGCCCTCGGGATTGTCCTCCCACGCCTCGCCGCGGCCGTAGGGCGTCATATCCAGCAGGCCGATGGCCCCCATGACTCGCTCGTTGCCGCGGCCCGTCGTGGAGTAGGTGAGGAACGCGCGGTCGCCATCGCGCAGGAAACAGGCGATGCAACCCATGTCGCCGCCGACCGGCTCGCCCACGCCGCGTACCGAGTACCAGGGCTGGGCGTAGCCCATGAACTCGATGTACGGGGCCACCTCCTCCCACCGGCCCGTGGTCACCAAGGCCAACGAGACGCCCCGGGCGTTCAGGTAAACGGCGTCCTGCAAAGCCCAGGCCGTGGTGGTGCAGCCCTCGCACTGCCCTTGGTGCGGGGTGCCGTCCCACCACATGTGCTTGTAGACCACGAGCTCGCCGCGGCCCTGGAACAAGTCCAGGAACGGAACGGGGCCGTCCGGACCGGTGACCTCGACCGCCGGGTCGAACTCCACCATCGGCAGCCGACGGCGGGCCGCGGCGATGGCGTCCCCCTCGCGGGTGTGGGCCTTCTCCCGGACCAGCAGCTCGTCCCGGGCGCGCTGCCACGTGGCCAGATCGACCACGGGCCGGCGACCGGGCAGCGCAATGGTCGATTCGTTCGGTGTGGTCAT
>Ga0210395_10002236_pt1 | contig 15088 bp, 10 predicted proteins | sample IncBWH4OmetaG_FD_150861 | JGI IMG/M metagenome (GOLD analysis project Ga0210395, IMG submission 150861) | Forest soil microbial communities from Barre Woods Harvard Forest LTER site, Petersham, Massachusetts, United States - Inc-BW-H-4-O ... | reverse complement strand
ACCTGATGGCCACCCATCTCCCAGGCGAGCTTGCGTGCGAAGACGTTGACGGACGCCGCCAGGTAACCCGCGTCGCGCCGCAGCCGCATCGGCGTGGTGCCGGCGTGATTGGAAACGCCGGTCACCCTGTACTCGGTCCACGAAATTCCCTGCACGCTTTCGACGACACCGATCTGCACTTTCTCTTCGTCGAGGATCGGCCCCTGCTCGATGTGCAGTTCGACAAAGGCGTGCGGCCGAAGCGCGCCGGGCCTGGCGGGCCCGAGATAGCCGATGCGGCGCAGCTCGTCGCCGACCGAGCGGCCGTCCTTGTCGGCCGCGGCATAGGCCTCGTTCAACCCGAGACCGCCGGCATAGACCAGGCTGCCCAGCATGTCGGGCTGGAAGCGCGCGCCCTCTTCATTGGTGAAGAACGCCACCGCGATCGGCCGGCGCGTCGTCGCCTTGGCGTCGTTCAGCGCCTGCACGACTTCGAGGCCGGCCAGCACCCCGTAATTGCCGTCGTAGCGGCCGCCGGTGCGCACCGTGTCGATGTGGCTGCCGGTCATGACCGGCGGCAGGTTCTCACGGCCGGCGCGCAGGCCGATCACATTGCCGATGGCGTCGATGCGAACGTCGAGGTGCAGCGCCTTCATCCAGCCCACGACCAGGTCGCGGCCCACCTTGTCCTCGTCGGTGAGGGCCAGCCGCGCACAGCCGCCGCCCTCGATGGCGCCGATTCCGGCCAGTTCGTCCAGGGCGTCCAGCAGGCGCCGTTCATTGAGCCGCAACATGATTTCCCCAATGGCACCAAGACCTTAGACCGCTCCCGCCAACAGAGCAAAATATCACGGCGCGGTGATCCGGATTGCCTTGCAAGAGCACGGGCACAGGGTCACTTAGTAGGACCCGATGAAGCGTTTGCTTGCCCTTATGTTGGCGTTGCTCGCCGCCGGCCCGGCCTTCGGCCAGACGCCCGCGCCAGCGCAGTCCGTCGTGCAGACCGACAATGTACGCGCCGAGCTTTTGGCCGACGTCACGACGGTGAAGCCGGGCGAGCCGTTCTGGGTCGGCTTGCGCCAGACCATCCGGCCGAAGTGGCACACCTACTGGAAGAACCCGGGCGAATCGGGCCTGCCGACCGAGATCAAATGGACCCTGCCGGAGGGCGTGAAGGCCGACCCCATCGTGTGGCCGACGCCGAACCTCTACGACATCGGCGGCGTCATCAACTACGGCTTCCAGAACGAGGCGATGCTGCTGGTGCGCATCACGCCGGCGGCCAATCTCGGCGGCCGTTCGCTCAAGCTCGCGGCCGAGGCCAACTGGCTGGTGTGCGAGGATGTCTGCATCCCCGAGGACGGCAAGTTCGAACTCAGCCTGCCGATCGCGGCCGCCGCGAGCCCGGCGGCGCCCGCCACGCGCGCCATCTTCGACAAGGCGCGCCAGAGCGTGCCCACCGAAAGCCCGTGGCCCGTGCGCTACGGCGTGGCCAAGTCCGGCGATCCGACCCTGATCGTCGAGGCCAAAGGCCTGAAGCCCGACATGGTGCGCGACGTCTACTTCTTTCCGGCCGAATGGGGGCCGATCGCCAGCATGGCGAAGCAAACCGCCACCATCGGCGCCGACGGCATCCGCATCCCACTCAAGCGCGGTGACGCCAAGGCGGTGCTGCCCGAGCGGCTGGCCGGCACCTTGGTGCTGACCGAGAGGACGGCGGACGGCGAGATCAGGCAGGCCTTCGACGTGTCGGCCAAGCTCGATCCGGCATTCCTGCCGTCCTCCTCGCTCGCCGCCGCGGAAGGCAACGAGCAGCTCTCGCTCGTCCAGGCGCTGCTGTTCGCCCTGCTGGGCGGCCTGATCCTGAACCTGATGCCGTGCGTCTTCCCGGTACTCGCCATGAAGGCGGCCGGCTTCGTGGCTCTGGCCGGCCATGAGCGGAGCGCCATGCGGCGCGACGGCCTTGGCTACACCGCGGGCGTGCTGGTCTCTTTCGCCGCGATGGCCGCCGTCGTCGTCGCGATCCGCGCCAGCGTCGGCGAGGTGAGCTGGGGCTTCCAGTTCCAGTCGCCGGTCTTCTCGCTGTTGATCGCTTACCTTTTCTTCGTCGTCGGCTTGAACCTCTCCGGCGTGTTCGAGATCGGCGGGCGCTTCGCCGGGGTCGGACAGGGCCTGGCGGCGCGCGGCGGCACGACCGGCGCGTTCTTCACCGGCGTGCTGGCGGTCATCGTCGCCACGCCCTGCACCGTGCCTTTCATGGCCGCGGCGCTGGGTTTTGCCTTGAGCCAGCCCGCGCCGCAGACCGTTGCCGTGCTGCTGGCGCTCGGGCTGGGCCTCGCGCTGCCCTATCTGGTGCTCACGACGACGCCGGCGCTGCAGCGTCTGATGCCGCGGCCGGGTCCGTGGATGGACCGGCTGCGCCAGTTCCTCGCCTTCCCGATGTATGCCTCCGCCGTGTGGATGATCTGGGTGCTGACCCAGCAGACCGGCGCCGACGGCGTGATCTATGCGCTGGGCGGCATGATCCTGATCGCCTTCGCCATCTGGCTGCTGCGGATCGGCAGCGGCGCCTCGCTCGCCACGTGGCTGCGCCGCGGCCTCGCGGCCGCGGCCGTCCTGCTGGCGTTTGGCGCCGCGCTCAAGCTCGAGGACGGTCCGGCTACCGCCGCATCGGCGTCCGGCGGCCCGGTGGCTGGCGTGAACTTCGAGGGCTGGGAGCACTATTCGCGCGAGCGTCTCAATCAGGCGGTCGCCGCCGGCAAGCCGGTGTTCGTCGATTTCACCGCTGCCTGGTGCATTACCTGCCTGGTGAACGAGCGGGTCGCGCTGGAGACTCCTGCCGTGCGTCGCGCCTTTGAACAGGCCGGCGTCGTGAAGCTCAAGGGCGACTGGACCAATCGCGATCCCGAGATCACATCTTTGTTGAAGGAGTTGAGCCGCGCCGGCGTTCCGCTCTATCTTTTCTGGGCGCCCGGCGCGGAGCGGCCGAAGATCCTGCCGCAGGTGCTCACCGAGTCGTTGATCCTTTCCGAACTGGCGTCGATCCAGCAGGCCAAGCGTTAGGAGGCGAACATGTCGACCATCGTTGTTCCCCGTCGGTCGTTGATGCTGGGCGGTGCCGCCGCCGCGCTGATGCCGGCGATGTCCTTCGCCGCCAGCCCCGATCTCGGCAATCCCGCGCCGCTCTTCACCGCCGTCGACAGCAACGGCAAGACCTGGTCGCTGGCCGACCTCAAGGGCAAGGTCGTGGTGATCGAGACGACCAACCAAGACTGCCCCTACGTGCGCAAACACTACAACTCCAGGAACATGCAGACCCAGCAGCGCGAGGCCGCCGCCAAGGGTGTGGTCTGGCTGACCTCGGCGTCGTCGGCGACCGGCCAGGAGGGCTACGTGACGGCCGCACAAGCCAACGAGCTCACCAAGAGCCGCGACGCGGCGCCGGCCGCGGTGCTGCTCGATCCGCAAAGCAAGATCGCACGCGCCTACGGCGCCACCGTGACTCCGCACATGTACATCATCGATGCCAACGGCATCCTGGTCTACAAGGGCGGCATCGATTCGATCCCGTCGGCCGACATCGCCGATATCCCCAGGGCCAAGCAGTATGTGCGGGTCGGCCTCGACGAAGTGCTGGCCGGCAAGCCGGTCACCGATTCGTCGACCCGTCCCTATGGCTGCTCGCTGAAGTATCCGCGCACCTCGAGCTGAGCGGGACGTGCCATGCCGCACGACGGCTGGCATCCGGACGATCACGATCATCGTCACGGGCATCACCACGGGCATCACCACGGGCACCATCACGAGCCACCGCGGCGGCGGCTCATCCTCGCCGCCGCGACGTTCCTGCCGTTCGGCGACGCCAGTGCACAGACGGTCGACGCCGCCCAGCGCATCGCCGATGCGGCCGACCGCTTCCTCGGCCTGCTCGACGATGGCCAGCGCCGCAAGGCGCTGATCGCCTTCGAGGCCGACAATCGGCTGGACTGGCATTACATCCCGCGCAGCCGCTCGGGCCTCACCCTAGGCGAGATGAACCCGGCGCAGGCCGAGGCGGCACGGACGCTGTTCGCGACGGTGCTCAGCGAGCAAGGCCTGAAACTTCTCGACGGCGTGCGTCTCGTCGAAGGCGTGCTGCGCGAGCAGCAGGGCAGCTTCCGCGATCCCGGCCGTTACTATGTCTCGGTGTTTGGCACGCCCGGCCGCTTGCCGTGGGGCTGGCGCTTCGAAGGCCATCACCTGTCGCTGAACGTGGCCCTGCCCGCCGCCGGCCATGTCTCGGTGACGCCGTTTTTCGCCGGCGCCCATCCCGCCACGGTGCGCGACGGCCCGAACAAGGGGTTCAGGCTGCTCGGCGCATCGGAGGACCTGGCCCGCCAGATTATGAGCGGCCTCTCCGAGGCGCAACGGCGCACCGCCCTCATCGCCGACCGCTCGTTCGGCGACATCGTGGCGAGCCCGCAGCGCGAGAGCGACCTCGGCCAGCCGCGCGGCCTCGCGCTCGCCGCCATGGACGCGCCCTCACGCCAGCGCGTCGAGGCGCTGATGGATCGTTTCCTCGGCTCCCTCGCGCCCGACCTTCTGGCCAACCAGAAACGCCGGGTGATGGAACAGGGCCTGGGCCATTTCCGCTTCGCCTGGGCGGGCCCGCTCGCGCCGGGCGAGGCCTATTACTTCCGCGTGCACGGACCGGTCACGCTGATCGAGCACGACAACACCCAGAACAACGCCAACCACGTCCACTCGGTGTGGCGCGACCTCGCCGCCGACTTCGGCCACGACGCGCTCGCCGAGCACTACCGCCAGCAGCCGCACCGCTAGGCACTACAGGTCGAACTCCACGAACACCGGCCAGTGGTCGGACGCGTCGATGCCGTGGCCGATCCACGCCTTCTTCACCTTGAGCGCAAGGTCGTAGGTGACGAACACATGGTCGATGCGGCCCTCGCGCGGGAAGGAGTCGACGCCCTCCTCGCTGTTGCCGGCGGCCGTCCAGGTGTCGGCGAGATCGTCCATCACGTCGCGATACTCCGCCTGCGCCGGCGTGAAGTTGAAGTCGCCAGCCACGATGGCCGAGGCGGGCACGGCAGGCGCGGGCTTCTGCCACAGGAAATCGGCGGGCGCCGTGCCGTCCCAGGTGCCACCCGACAAAGCCGCGCGCTTGACGCCCTCCATCAGCGCCGTCACCTGGGGCAGGCGCTGCCGCGGCCCGACATGACTCAGATGCGTGCAATAGACCCGCAACGGTCCCGAAGGGACGGCGATGGCGGCCTCGATATAGCCGCGCTGCAGGTCGAAGCCGTCCATCAGCCGCATCTTCGGCAACATCACCCCGCGCGACCACTGGATCGGCCAGCGCGAGACGATGGCGTTGCCGAAGCTGCGTCGCCGGTTGGTGATCCAGCCGTCGGCCGAGACCGTGCTGCCGTCGGTCTCCATCGGCCCGTGGAAGCGGAAATAGCGGTTCAACTTTCGCGCGATCTCGGCCGTCTGGTCGGCATAGCCATTCTGCGGCCAGCCGCGCGCGGTTTCCTGGAGACAGATGATGTCGGCCCCGGCAACGGCGTTGGCGGCGCGCATGATGTCGTACTTGCCGTCGGCGCCGACGCCGTAATGGATGTTGTAGGTGCTGAAGAGCATGCTTGGCATTAACCAGTTGAGACAATGCGCATTGTTTATAGCAACACGTCTCAACTTGTACCCTCTTGTGCCAGGAAGGCTTGAGCGGGGGTCATGATGCCGATCCTCTTCAGCGAGTGTCGGCGGGCATACGCCACAACAATGCTCGGTTCTATCAAGCGTCATCGCCGAACAGGTTGTGCCGCTCTATGCGCTGACGAAGCTACATCGAATACAACTCGCTACATCAATTACAACTTGCCCCGTGATTATTGTGAGTGCTGCGGTAGTGTCGGCACAGAGCAATTCATGGCTCTGCGTGGATGACAAACGGGAAAAGAACACCGCAATTTTTTAGGAGCTATTCAAATGCTGTCCATTTTCCGCCGACTGATGAAGAACGAGCATGGCGCCACCGCCATCGAGTACACACTGATCGCTTCGCTGATCGCCGTCGCGGCGATCACCGCATTCAGGAGCGTAGGCACCAAGGTTTCGGGCGTGATGAGCAACGTCGCCAATACCATGACCTGATCGAGTCCGTCTTGGTCGGGGAATGGGAATGGGCGGTCAGGCAGCGGGCCGCCCATTTCTTTTGCCCTGCGGGGCCAAAGAGGGCGGTGGCCGGCTGGTTCTTTCTTCCGCGTGGACAACACGCAGCTTGCCAGCATCGAGAGCGGCCTCGGCAAGACGGTCGCGGCCAACACCGGCAAGCGACCGACCAAGGCCCGGCAGGACTCCGTGGCTCGCGGAAGCTCGACCCCGTGCAGGGACGGACTGCTCGGCATAACGCCGTTCCCTCCGCTGGGGGACCGCCGGCTGGCGCGCTCGACGACGGCCTCTTCCTTCCGGCGCATGCCGGGCTCGCTCCCTGACGGTTGCTCGGCCAGTGTTTGCCGAAATATCACACTGAGAGTGCGATTTAATTTACTATGTGGGAGATAGGGAGGCCGGCGCTGGTCGGCATGAAGTTGGCCGACGCGTTTCAGCGGGGGGAGTCGGTTGGTGGTCAAATCCTGGAAGGCTCTTCTGCTCAGGGCCAGCTCGGCCCTCGCATTCCTGGTCGTGCCACTCGTGGCGGCTCCGGCGCAAGCGCAGTGGAACTACTATGCCAACGCCAGCAATTCCTTCTACGTGCCGTTCGTCTCCGGCCCGTCGCCCGATTTCCGCTACGTGTCGCTGACGCTGCCCTTCGGCAGCGGCACCCAGACGACCCCCTTCGTGATGGATACCGGGTCGTTGGGAATCCTGGCGGGTGCGAACGCCTACAGGCCTGGCCCGGGCGACGTCAACCTGGGATCGGGCGGGATCATTTACACCAGCGACGGCACCAGCGGTTCGGGAACGCTGTACCTCACCACCGTGACGATCAACGGCCAGAATGGCCAGACGGCGACGGCCCGGGTGCCGGTCCTGTCGACCGCCAGCGGCGCTCAGATGGGCGTCGGCTTCGCGCGCAACGGCCTGCAGGCGGATAGCGGGATCCCGTTGCCCAACCTCAATCCGTTCCTCGGCCTGTTGACGATCAACGGCCAGCCGGTGACGAACATGAACCCCGGCTACGTCATCAGCACGACTGGCTTCGGCGGGCCGACCGGCCCGGGTGTCATGCTGGGCCTGACCCAGCAGAACACCAGTGGCTTCTCATTCGTGCAGCTCACGCCCAGCGGCCTGCCACTGCCGGCTGGCTGCACCCAGGCCGGCATGGGCTGCCCGATCAACTGGAACGCCGCGACGGCGACGGCCACCGTGGGCGGCCAGAATATCGGTACCCTGAACATGCTGCCCGACAGCGGCATTGGCTTCATGATCCTGTCGGTGCCGAACGGCGGGATCCCGACCGTGTCGGGCCAATGCTCGACGTCCGGGACGACCTCGCGATGTCTGGCCAGCGGAACCCAGGTGCAGATCTTCCTGCCAGGGCAAACCCAGGCGGCGGCGTTCTATTCCTTCACGGTGGATGGCAGCGGCAATGTCCTCCAACCGATGCCCGGCGTGACGGTTGTGCAGGCGAACAACGTGTCGCCGATACCGTCGGTCAATACCGGGCGCAATTTCTTCGACGGCTTCAACTATCTCTACGACCCGATCGGCGGTTTCGTCGGCTACCAGCTGAACGGCCAAGCCGGCAGCAACGCGGTGGCCATCCCGCTGCTGGCGTTGCAGGGCAACCTGACGCCGCAGAACGGCTTCGCCGCGAACTTCCTGACCTACCTGATGGGCCCGACGACGCTGCAGCAGACCGGCTCGGGAACGTTCACCGGCGCGATCTTCGGGCCGGGCAGCCTGACGCTGAACAGCGGCACGGTCACGCTGGCGGGAGGCAACACCTACGGCGGCGGCACGACGGTCAACGGCGGCACGCTGAACCTCACCGGGTCGATCACCGGTAACCTCACCGTGGGGCCGGGCGGAACGTTCGTCAACAGCGGCACCGTCCAGTCGTCGGGATACTGGCTGTTGAACCAGGGCACGCTCGCCAACAGCGGCACGATGCTTGGCAATCTCGCCAATGTCGGCAGCGCGACCAATAGCGGAACCCTCGGCGGTTCCATCATCAACGGCAGCGGCGGATCGTTCGTCAACAACGGTGCGGTGACCGGCGACGTGCTGAACATGGGCGTTTTCTCGGGCAACGGCTCGGTGGGCGGCAACCTGTTCAACATGGCCACGCTCTCCCCGGGCAACTCGATCGGCACGATTGCCGTCACCGGCAACTTCGCGCAATCGGCGAGCGGCACCTACCTGACCGAGATCGCGGGCTCGCGCCAGAGCGATCGCATCAGTGTCGGCGGCACCGCCACCCTGGGCGGCCAGGTCTTTGTCACCGCCTTGCCCGGCACGGTCTTCGCGCCCAAGGCCACCTACACCATCCTGAGCGCTGCCGGCGGCCTCAGCGGAATCTTCAGCGCAGTCAACCAGCTCTATCCGTTCCTGCAGTCGAGCCTCAGCTACGACGCCAACAACGCCTATCTGAACCTGCAGATCGGCGGCTTCCAGCAGGCGGCGCAGACGCACAACCAGGCAGCGGTAGGCGCCGCACTCGACGTGGGCGCGCTCAACGCAGCAGGCGACTTCGCCACCGTGCTCAGCAGTCTTGCCACGCTGAACGCCTCGCAGGTCCTGCCTTTCCTGACCTCCATCAGCGGCCAGAATTATTCCGGCTTCTCGAACTCGATAGTCCAGGGCGCGCAGCTTTTCATGAACAACTTCGCGACCCAAGCTGGCGGCGGCATCGGCAGGCGTGTTGCCCTGGCCGAGGCGTGCGACGTCGCCTGCGATACCAGCTCGCCCGCTCTGTGGGGCGCCTGGGGCGGCGCGCTGGGCGGATTGGGAACGGTCGGCGCGGGGCTCAGCACCGGCACCGTCACCTACAATCTCGGCGGCTTCGCCGCGGGTCTCGACCGCATGATGACGCCCAGCCTGCGCGCCGGCGTGACGGTGGGCTACACGACCGGCACGCAATGGGTCGGCGGCTTCACCGGCCAGGGCTTCTCCAATACCGTGCAGGCCGGCCTCTATGGCAACTACAGCCGTGACAAATTCTACTTCGATGGCCTGGCGAGCTATGCCTACAGCGCCAACCAGATGTCGCGCGGCATCGCCATCCCCAACCTGCCGAGCCGCACCGCCCAGGGCCAGACTGGCGCCAATCAGGTCTTCGGCCAGCTCGAGGGCGGCTATCGCTTAGACCTGGGCGGCCGGGTCGACGCCTTCGTCACGCCGTTCGCCCGCCTGCAGGGCTACACCGGCACGCAGAACGCCTTCAGCGAATCCGGCGCTCAGTCGCTCGATCTCAACGTCGCCGCCCAGACCACCGGCTCGCTGCGCTCGGTCCTGGGCGCCCAGCTCGGCGGCAGCGTCGACGTGGGCTGGCACGACAAGCTCATGGCGCAGTTCCGGCTGGGCTGGAGTCACGAATATGCCGATACCAACCGGCCCGTCTCGGCCGCCCTGGCCGGTGCGCCGACGGTCCCCTTCACGACCTACGGCGCCAGCCCGCAGCGTGACGGCGCCGTGGTGGGCGTGAGCGCCAACACCGCTGTCGCCGACGCCACCAGCCTCTACCTGCGCTACGAAGGCAACTTCTCCGGACTGGATTCGACCCACGCCCTCACCGCCGGCGTGTGCATCACCTGGTGATCTCTCTTGCTCTTCCGGAGCGGAAGAGCAAGAGAAGCGTCGTCAGGCGTCGGCGAGGCGGCGGCCGCTCTGCGAATCGAACAGATGGAGATGGCCGGGCTCGGCCTTGAAGTGCCGCCTCTCGCCAGGCCGGGCGAGGACGTGGCCGCCCTGGCGCACCGTCACCAGCTCGCGCGCCTCGCCGAAACGGCCGTGCAACAACGTGTCGGCGCCCAGCGGTTCGGCCAGCTCGACGTCGAATTGCAGCGGGCCGTCGCTTGCCGGCAGCAGATGCTCGGGCCGGATGCCGAGCGCCACGGCCGTGCCGGCCGCCGCCGACGTGGGCCGCGCCAGCGGCAGGTTGATGTGCGCCGCACCGGTGCCCGCGAGGTCGACCGACCGACCGCCCTGTCCAACCTTGGCGGCCAGGAAGTTCATCGCCGGCGAGCCGATGAAGCCCGCCACGAACACCGAGGCCGGCCGGTCGTAGACATCCATCGGCGTGCCGATCTGGTCGGCGGAGCCGGCATTCATGACGATCAGCCGGTCGGCCATGGTCATCGCCTCGATCTGGTCGTGGGTGACATAGAGCGAGGTGACGGCCAGCTCGCGCTGCAGCCGCTTGATCTCGAGCCGCATCTGCACCCTGAGCTTGGCGTCGAGGTTGCTGAGCGGCTCGTCGAACAGGAACACCGCGGGCTCGCGCACGATGGCGCGGCCCATGGCGACCCGCTGGCGCTGGCCGCCCGAGAGCTGGCGCGGCCGGCGCTCCAGGAAAGTCCCGAGCTCGAGCGTCTTGGCGGCCTTGCGCACCCGGCGCTCGATCTCGTCCTTGGCCATGCCGCGGATCTTCAGCCCATAGGCCATGTTGTCGTAGACGCTCATGTGCGGGTAGAGCGCGTAGTTCTGGAACACCATGGCGATGTCGCGGTCCTTGGGCTCGAGCTGGTTCACCACCCGATCGCCGATCGCCACCTCGCCGCCGGTGATGCTCTCCAGCCCCGCCACCATGCGCAAAAGCGTGGACTTGCCGCAGCCCGAGGGGCCGACAATGACGATGAACTCGCCGTCGGAGATCTCCATGTCGATGCCGTGGATGACCTCGAGCTTGTTGTCGTAGCTCTTCCTGACGCCGCGCAGGTGGACTTGCGCCATGGCCTGTTTCTCCGTTTCGCCTACTTCTCGGTTTCGACCAGGCCGCGCACGAACAGGCGCTGCATGAACACCACGACCAGCACCGGCGGCAGCATGGCGAGCATCGCCATGGCCATCAGCAGGTTCCAGCTCGGCGCCGCATCGACCGCGTGGGCCTGGCGCGAAACGGCCATGACCACTGTGTAGAAGCTTTCCTTGGTCGTGATCAGCAGCGGCCACAGATACTGGTTCCAGCCGTAGATGAACTGGATGACGAACAGGGCGGCGATCGTGGTGCGGCTCATCGGCAGCAGGATGTCCCAGAAGAAACGCATGGGCGAGGCGCCGTCGACGCGCGCCGCCTCGGCGAGTTCGTCGGGAACGCCCAGGAAGAACTGCCGGAACAGGAAGGTCGCGGTGGCCGAGGCGATCACCGGGATGATCAGGCCCGAATAGGAATCGAGCATGCCGAGACTGGCGACCACGCCGTAGGTCGGCACGATGCGCACCTCGACCGGCAGCATCAGGGTGACGAAGATCGCCCAGAAGAAGGTCAGGCGCAGCGGAAAGCGGAAATAGACGATGGCGAAGGCCGAGATGATGGAGATCGCGATCTTTCCCAGCGCCACGCCCAACGCCATGATCAGGCTGTTGGTCATCGTGAGCCAGATCGGCGTCTCGCTGTAGCCGCGGCCGAAACCCACGGTGAGGATCTGCGTGTAATTGTCGATCAAATGCGGGCCAGGCAGCAGGGGCACGGGCGAACGCAGCATGGTTGCCTGGTCGTGAGTCGAGGCGACGAACGTCATCCAGATCGGGAAGGCGATGATGATCACGCCCAGGAAGACGATGGCGTGGCTGAGCCATGTCAGGAAAGGCCGGTTCTCGACCATCAGTAATGGACCCTGCGCTCGATGAAACGGAACTGCACGAAGGTGAGCACGATGACCACGATCATCAGGATCACCGACTGCGCCGAAGAGCTGCCGAGGTCCTGGCCGCGAAAGCCGTCGTTGTAGACCTTGTAGACCAGGATGTTGGTGGCCTCGCCCGGTCCGCCCCGGGTGAGTGCATCGATCACGCCGAAGGTGCCGAAGAAGGCGTAGAGGATGTTGATCACCAGCAGGAAGAAGCCGGTGGGCGAGAGCAGCGGGAACATGATGTCCCAGAAGCGCCGGCCCGGTCCGGCGCCGTCGATGGCGGCGGCCTCGATCAGCGACTTGGGGATCGACTGCAGGCCGGCCAGGAAGAACAGGAAATTGTAGCTGAGCTGGTTCCACACCGCGGCGATCACCACCAGCAGCAGCGCCTGGTTGCCGTTGCTCACGTAGTTGAACTCGATGCCGAGGCCTTGCAGCATCCAGGAGACGACGCCGACCGAGGGGTTGAACATGAAGCCCCACAGCACGCCCGCCACCGCCGGCGCCACGGCATAGGGCCAGATCAGGAAGGTCTTGTAGACGGTGGCGCCGCGGATGACGCGGTCGGCCATCACCGCCAGCAGCAACGACAGCGCCAGCCCGATCGAGGCCACGAGCGCGCTGAACACCACGGTCACCCGTACCGAGGCGTAATAGGCCGGGTCGCCGAAGAGCTGCAGGAAGTTGTCGAACCAGACGAACTTGGAGTTGCCGCCGAAGGCGTCCTCGACCAGCAGCGACTGCCAGATCGCCTGACCCGACGGCCAGAAGAAGAAGACCAGGGTGATGACGATCTGCGGCGCCACCAGAAGATAGGGCAGCCAGCGTTCGTTGAAGGTGACGCGCTTTTCCATGGTCAGGAGACGTCGCGCTCGTCATGCACCCTCTCCGCCGCGCAGCGGGGGAGAGGGAGGGGCCCATTGCGAAGCAATGGGAGGGTGAGGTGGTGGTCGGTCCAAAGGGAGTGCGAGTCGCGCAGTCGCATGACCCACCTCACCCTCCCCACGCTGACGCGCGGGTCCCCTCCCTCTCCCCCCGCTTGCGCGGGCGGAGAGGGCGTCTCAGGGGGAAGAGCCGACAATCAGCAGCCTACTTGTTGGCGGCTTCGAACTTGCGCAGCAGTTCGTTGCCGCGCTTGACCGCGTCGTCGAGGGCGGTCTTGGCGTCCTTCTTGCCCGACCACACCGCCTCGAGCTCCTGGTCCTCGATGTCGCGGATCTGCACGAAGTTGCCGAGCCGCAGGCCCTTGGAGTTGTCGGTCGGCGGGTTGAGCGTGAGCTCCTTCACCGCGACGTCGCGGCCCGGATGGGTCTTGTAGAAGCCCGAATCCTCGGTGAGCTTGGCGGCGGCCAAGGTCGTCGGCACGTATCCCGTCTCCTGGTGCCACTTGGCCTGCACGGCCGGACTCGAAACGTAGCTCAGGAACTTGGCGACACCCTTGTAATCCGCCTTCGGCCGACCCTGCAGCACCCACAGCGTGGCGCCGCCGATGATCGAGTTCTGCGGCTGGGCCTTCACTTCCGGCGAGTAGGGCATCATCGCGATGCCGACCTTGTCGGGGCTAAGCGACGCGAAGAGCTGCGAAGCCGTGCCCGACGAGGCGAGTTCCATGCCGCACTCGCCCGATGTCATCAGCCCCGTCGGCTTGCCCTCGCGGCCGCCATAGACGAAGCGCTTGTCCTTGGTCCAGTCAGCGAGCATGCCGATCAGCTTGATCCGGGGCTCATCGTTGAACTTGAGCTCGGTGCCCAGGCCGCCGAAGCCGTTCTGCTCGGTGGCGAACGGCAGGTTATGCCAGGCGCCGTAGTTCTCGAGCAGGATCCAGGTCTGCCATTCGGCGGTCAGGCCGCATTTGGCGCCCGATGCGACCAGCTTCTTGGCGAAGTCGCCCACTTCGGCCCAGGTCTTGGGCGGAGTGTTCGGATCGAGGCCTGCCTTCTGGAACATTTCCTTGTTCCAGTAGAAAACCGGCGTCGAGGAGTTGAACGGCATCGAGAGCAGCTTGCCGTCGGTCGTCGAATAGTAGCCGTAGATCGGGCCGATGAACGCCTTGGGATCGAACGGCTCCTTTTCATCGGCCATCAGCTGATAGACCGGATAGATCGCGCCCTTGGCCGCCATCATGCTGGCCGTGCCGACCTCGAAGACCTGCACGAGGTGCGGCGCCTGCTTGGCGCGGAAGGCAGCGATCACCGCGGTCATGGTATCGGTGTAGGAGCCTTTGTAGACCGGCACGAGCTTGTAGTCCGTCTGGGTCTTGTTGAACCCCTCGGCGATCTCGTTGACCGTCTCACCGAGCTTGCCGCCCATGGCGTGCCACCACTGGATTTCGGTCTGCGCCTGGGCGCCGCAGGCGCTGGCGAGCACCGCCGCCGCGGCGACGGACGATAGAAGAATCCGAATCATTGCCAAACCTCCCTGAGAACCCCCCGTCGATGTATCGACGGGCCGCAAGACTGCGATGTGTCTATTTTTTTGCGGTCTGATGATAGTCCACCAAGCCTGTGTAGAGAACGCAACCCCTCAATTTGGCGGCAAATCAGCCGAGCGCCGCCAGGATCACGTCGGGCACGTCGCTGATGACGCACTGCACCCCCATGCCGACCAAGGCCTTGGCCACGTCGCCATCGTTGATCGTGTAGACACCGAGCGCATAGCCCGCCTTGCGGATCTCGACGGCGCGGACGGCGGTGAGACGCTTGCCGTCGGTATTGATCCCGCTCGCCGCCACGGCTTCGGCGCGCGGGCGCCAATCGTCCGCCACCTGCTCGATCAGGAGCGCACGGGCGAACTCCGGCGCGGCTTGGCAAGCGGCGGCCAGCGCGGCGTCCTTGAAGCTCGACAGCAACGGCTGTGGCAGATGGCTCGGCCAGCAGCGCCGCAGGGTCGCGACCGCCACGCGTGCGGTCTCGGCCTCGCGACCTTCCGTGGGCTTGATCTCGACGTTGCAGCCCAGCCCCAATTCGCCCCAGCAGGCGATCGCCTCCTCGAAGGTCGGCACGTCGGATGGCAGGTCGGCGCGGCGCGTCTTGGCCACCAGCCGGTCGATGCCCGTGGTGCGCTTCAGCGAAGCGTCGTGCATCAGGATGGGCACGCCGTCGGCGGTCAGCACGACGTCGGTCTCGACCCAGGTGGCGCCGCGCCGGCGGGCCTCGCGGAAGGAGGCCAGCGTGTTTTCCGGGGCATAGGCGGCCGCCCCGCGATGGCCAATGACTTTCGGCAGTTGCAGCATTTGCCAATACGAAGCTAACTCGGGCTGCCGCAATAGACGAATGTCCCGCCCCATGTCGACCTTTCCCGACCGCTTCAGGCTC
>Ga0210395_10002235_pt1 | contig 15088 bp, 11 predicted proteins | sample IncBWH4OmetaG_FD_150861 | JGI IMG/M metagenome (GOLD analysis project Ga0210395, IMG submission 150861) | Forest soil microbial communities from Barre Woods Harvard Forest LTER site, Petersham, Massachusetts, United States - Inc-BW-H-4-O ... | reverse complement strand
CACCACGATATTCGTGGCCGACCGTGCCGAATTCGTCGGCCGCCTCGTCGGCGGCTCGGCCGCCAACAATCCGGTGATCGATGCGCTCCTGACATTCGCCGCCGCAACGACGCCGACGCTGCATCCGCTGCTCGCCGATCCGGCGCAAGGCGAAGTCGAGGCCGTGCTCCGCGGTTTCAAGGATCTCACGCCAAAACCGTGGCCGCAGCGCTTCCGCGAGATGCAGGCGTCGGGCGGCAATATCGAGATCGTGCGTCTGCGCCTGGAGCGATCCGACGCCATCATCGTCGGCGCCGGCACGCTCACCGTGAACGCGAACGGCAAGCTCAACGGCCTGATCCGCGTCGGCATCGCGGGGCTGGAGAACATCGTGCCGAAACTCGGCATCGACCGCCTGATCGGGCGCGGCCTCGACAAACTCAACGGCGGCTCGGGCCAGTCCCAGCAAGGCCTCAACGCGCTCGACCGCCTGATGCCGGGCTTGAGCGGTGTGGTGCGCGACAGCGCTAGCGCAAGCGTGATCGACAACCTCAACAAAATGGGCCAGCCGACCGAGATCGACAAAAAGCCGGCCATCGTGCTGCCGCTGAACTTCTCCGACGGTTTTGTCTCGCTCGGCATGGTGCCGCTCGGCGAGGTGCCGGCGCTGTTTTGATGCGACGCCGTCGAAGCGCGGCCTACACCATGATCCGATTCAATTGAATCGGATCATGGTCTAGAATCTTTGTTTGAGCATGATCTTATCCGAAAACCGGTATCCACCCTCGGATCAAGTCCGAGGGCAGGCTTTTTCGGGATCACGCTCTAGGTCTGTCCGGCTGCTTGCAGGATCAGATTGGCGATCGTGTCGGGATGCGAGATCAGGGAAACGTGGCTCGACTTGACCTCGATCGTTTTGGCGCCCATGCGCTTGGCCATGAAGCGTTCCAGATCCGGGTTGATGGTTCGGTCCTCTGTCGACACCGCGTACCAGCTGGGCTTCGACCGCCATGCCGCGTGGGTGGTTTTGCCGGTGAGCAGGGTTTTGTGGAACGGCCACTGCACCGCGTAGAGCGCTTTTGCCTTCGCTTCCGGCAAGTCGCCCGCGAAATCATGCAGGAAAGCCTCCTCGCTGAGACGTCCTTCATCGCCATCGAAAACGATGCCGGCCGACGCGGGCGGCGCCGGAAACTTCTTGGCCAAGGCTGTGTAATCTTCGCCGGCATCCGGCGCGCGCGCAGCCACGTAGACGAGCGCCGAGACGTTCGGATGCACGCCGGCGTCGGTGACGATCATTCCGGAAAACGAATGCCCGGCGAGAACCGTCGGCCCATCCTGCCGTGCGAGCACGCGCCGCGCTGCGTCGACCGCTTCGGAGAGCGTCGTCAGAGGGTTTTGCACCGAGGTCACGTTGAGCCCCGCCGCCTGCAATCGCGGAATAACTTCGGACCAGCTTGATCCGTCGGCAAAGAGTCCGTGCACAAGGACGACATTTCTGGCCTTGGCAGCTGGCTGCGCATAAGCGGCCGGCGCCAGGAGCGAGCTCGCTGCGGCCGCAACCGTGGCGCCGACGAAAGTACGACGATCCATAATACTCCTCCTCATACTCCTTCTCGGTTTAAGCTTCGCCGCTGCGTTACGCCTTCAAGAAGGCCAGCAGGTCGGCGTTGATCGTGTCGGCTTGCGTCGTCGGCATGCCGTGCGGAAAATCCTTGTAGGTCTTCAACGTGCCGTTCTTCAGAAGCTTTGCCGACAACGGTCCGGCGGCCACATAGGGAACGATCTGATCGTCTTCGCTGTGCATCACCAGCACCGGCACGGTGATCTTTTTCAAATCTTCGGTGAAATCGGTCTGCGAGAAAGCGACGATGCCGTCGTAATGCGCTTTCGCCCCGCCCATCATGCCCTGGCGCCACCAGTTGGCGATGACGGCTTCCGAGGGTTTTGCGCCCGGCCGGTTGTAGCCATAGAACGGACCCTCCGGCAGCGCGCGATAAAATTTGGAGCGGCTCGACGCGAGCTGCGCCTGCAAGTCGTCGAAGACTGCCTTGGGCAGGCCGTTGGGATTGGCCGGCGTCTTCAGCATCAGTGGCGGCACCGCGCTGATGATAGCCGCCTTCGCCACGCCGCTCTCGCCGCGCCGTGCCAGATAGTGCACGACCTCACCGCCGCCGGTGGAGTGGCCGACGTGAATGACATTCTTGAGATCGAGGTGCGCGGTTACCGCCGCGAGGTCGTCGGCGTAGTGATCCATGTCATGGCCGTCGCCGGTCTGCGTGGAGCGGCCGTGGCCGCGACGGTCATGGGCGATGACGCGATAGCCGTGGTTGAGGAAGAACAGCATCTGATTGTCCCAGTCATCGGCCGACAGCGGCCAGCCATGGCTGAACACGATGGGCTGACCCTTGCCCCAGTCCTTGTAGAAGATCTCGATGCCGTCTTTGGTCTTCACGATGCCCATGGGTGTCTGCCTTTGCTGCGGTTGTCGTCGCTCGCGGAAATCGAAATCAACGTAGGCCGTCTGCGGGCAGGCCGCATCGGGCCGGCTCACGGGCTCGCGACGACGTGATCAGCGCTTGCGCGACGCGTGCCAGCCGACCGAAGCGTCAGGCGCGGAATCGGTCGAGGCGAAATAGGGTTTGAGATCGAGGAGCGGCGTGCCGTCCATGCAATCCAGCCCGACAACAAAAAGCTTGTTGCCCTCGATGCGCTTGAGTCGCGTCACCGCCGCCGCGATCGGGTTGGGCCGCACCGGCGAGCGCAACGCAAACGTGCCGCGATGCTCGGCATAATGCCGCGGCGATTGCAGCACCAGATCGCGCCGCGCCTTGTCCATCCAATACAGCACCAGCACGTGGCTCACCGTCTCCAGCCCTTGCAGACCGACGACCCAGCGCGGGTCGAGCTCGATGGTGCAGACCTCCTCGGTCTCGCGGCCGTTCTTCGGGCACTCGTCGCGCGTTTTCCACGGCGTGCGGATGCGGCCGATGAAATAGAGCTGCGCGTCGAACCGTTCCGGCAGCTCGACGGCGATCTCGCCCTCGCGCAGGCCGGCGTGGTCGTCGCCTGACGGCATGTCGTTTTTCTTGGCTGCTTCGGTCACGGCTTTACGTTCGCACGCCGGCCGCCCAGGGGGCTAGTCACAGGCGCCGGCGTCCCAAAAGGCTGCATCCCACTGACTTTGGGCAGTTTCCCACAAAACTTGCCATCCTCGGATTGCTCGTATAAAGATATCTTTATATCTAATTCGAAGCGACCGTGCCATGGACACCGAACCCCTCGCCTTTCCGGCCCTGACCACCATGCTCAAGGCAGCAGGCGAAGCCACGCGATTGCGCATCCTGGCGCTGATCGCCGAGGCCGAGCTGACGGTCTCCGACCTCACCGAGATCTTGCGCCAGTCGCAGCCGCGACTGTCGCGCCATCTGCGCCTCCTCGCCGAGGCCGGCCTGGTCGAGCGCTTCCGCGAAGGCTCGTGGGCGTTCTTCCGTTTGCGCGAGCGCGGCAGTGCTGCCGATATCGCGCGCGCGATGATCACGCGGCTCGATGCCGACGACCCGGTGATCGCCCGCGACCGCGAGCGGCTCACCGCGGTGCGCACCGCGCGCGCCACCGCGGCGCAGAATTATTTCCGCCGGCACGCGGCCGAATGGGATCGCATCCGAAAACTCCACGTCGCCGACACCGCCGTCGAAGAGGCGATCCGCTCAGCGCTCGCCGACAAGCCGATCCGGTCGCTGCTCGATCTTGGCACCGGCACCGGCCGCATGCTGGAGCTGTTCGCCGGCGACATCGAGCGCGGCCTCGGCCTCGATCTGTCGCTCGACATGCTGGCGCTGGCGCGCGCCCGGCTCGATCGCGCCGGCTTGAAGAATTGCAGCGTGCGGCAAGGCGACATCTACGATCTCGCGCTGCCGCGGGATTCGTTCGACGTCGTCATTATTCATCAGGTGCTGCACTTCCTCGACGACAGCGCGCGCGCCATCCGCGAGGCGGTTCGCGTGCTGCGGCCGGGTGGACGGCTTCTGGTGATCGATTTCGCGCCGCATGATCTCGAATTCTTGCGCGAGGAGCACGCTCATCGCCGGCTCGGCTTTGCGCCGGAGGCGGTGACGCAATGGCTCGAAGCCGCCGGCCTCGACATCGTCCGCCAGCAAACCCTTCCCCCAGGTCCGCACGGCAAGATCGCGGTCTCGTTCTGGCTCGCCCGCGATCCGCGCATCGTGCTCGCCGCGCCGAAGACGCGCGAGGTCGCCTGATGAGCGAGCCTCGGGCCAGCCGCTTTGTCGAAACCGGCAAGCCGCGCGGCATCCGCGTGTCTTTCGAATTCTTTCCGCCGAAAACCGCGGAGATGGAACAATCGCTGTGGGAGGCGATCAGCCGCCTCGCGCCGCTCAAGCCGAATTTCGTTTCCGTCACCTATGGCGCCGGCGGCTCGACGCGCGAGCGCACCCACGCGACCGTCAAGCGCATTCTTGCCGAGACCGGGCTGACGCCGGCGGCGCATTTGACTTGCGTCGCCGCGACCTGCGCCGAGATCGATGCGGTGATCGGCGCTTATGCGCGGGCCGGCGTGCGCCACATCGTGGCGCTGCGCGGCGACCCGTTGGCCGGCGCCGGCGAGAAATACGCGCCGCATCCCGGCGGCTACCGCAATGCCGCCGACCTCGTTGCCGGCATTAAGCGCCTCGCCGATCTCGAAGTGTCGGTCTCGGCCTATCCGGAGAAACATCCCGACAGTCCTTCGGTCGCAGCCGATATCGATATGCTCAAAGCCAAGGTCGACGCCGGCGCCACACGCGCGATCACCCAGTTCTTCTTCGAGAACGACCTTTACTTCCGTTACCTCGACAGGGTGCGCGCGGCGGGCATCGACATCCCGATCGTGCCTGGGATTCTGCCGGTGCAGAATTTCAAGACGACAAAGACTTTTGCCGCGCGCTGCGGCGCCTCGGTGCCGGCCTGGCTCGCCGACCGCTTCGACGGCCTCGACGACGATGCCGCCACCCGCAAGCTGATCGCCGCCGCTGCCGCCGCCGAGCAGGTGCTCGACCTGGTGGATCACGGCGTGACGGACTTTCACTTCTACACCATGAACCGCGCCGACCTCGTCTACGCGATCTGCCACCTGCTCGGGCTGCGGCCGACCACCGCCCACGGCACCGGCGCTCGCGTTGCTGCCGAAAAGGAGCGCGCGTAAATCCATGGCCGCGTCCGCGTCAAAAAAATCAGCAACCGAAACCACGCTGCGCCGGCTCGCCGCCGCGCGCATTCTGGTGCTCGACGGCGCCATGGGCACCATGATCCAGGCGCTCAGCCTCGACGAGGAAGGCTTTCGCGGCGCACGCTTCGATGCCTGGAACCGCGAGGTGCGCGGCAACAACGATCTGCTCAATCTCAGCCGCCCGGACGCGGTGCGCGCTATCCACCTCGCCTATTTCCGCGCCGGCGCCGACATCGTCTCGACCAACACCTTCTCCTCGACGCGCATCGCGCAAGCCGATTACGCCATGGCGGAGATCGCCTACGAATTGAACCTGGAAGGCGCGCGCCTCGCCCGCGACGCCGCACGTATCGCGCAAGACGAGGACGGCAAGCAACGCTTCGTCGCCGGCGCCATCGGCCCGACCAACCGCACCGCTTCGATCTCGCCCGATGTTTTGAATCCCAGCTTCCGCTCGGTCACGTTCGACCAGCTGCGCATCGCTTATGCCGAGCAAGTGCGCGGCCTCATTGACGGCGGCGTCGATGCGCTGCTGATCGAGACCATCTTCGACACGCTCAACGCCAAGGCCGCCATCTTCGCCATTGCCGAAGAGCTCGACGCCCGCGGCATCGATCTGCCGGTGATGATCTCAGGCACCATCACCGACCGCTCCGGCCGGCTGCTGTCGGGCCAGACGCCGGAAGCATTCTGGAATGCGATCGCGCATGCGGCGCCGTTGTCGGTGGGTTTCAATTGTGCGCTCGGCGCGAGACAAATGCGCGCGCATCTCGCCGAGCTCGGCCGCGTCGCCGACACGCTGATCTGCACCTATCCCAATGCCGGCCTGCCCAACGAATTCGGCCATTACGACGAAGGGCCGGACGCCATGGCGGCGCTGATCGGCGAATTCGCCGACTCAGGCCTCATCAATATCGTCGGCGGCTGCTGCGGCACCACGCCCGACCACATCCGCGCCATCGCCCGCGCCGTCGCCGGCAAGACGCCGCGCGCGGTGCCGGACATCGCACCGCGACTGCGGCTCTCCGGCCTCGAAGCCTTCACGCTGACCGCGGAGATTCCCTTCGTCAATGTCGGCGAGCGCACCAACGTCACCGGCTCGGCACGGTTTCGCAAGCTGATCACCGCCGGCGATTATACCGCGGCGCTGGCGGTGGCCCGCGACCAGGTCGAGAACGGCGCCCAGATCGTCGACGTCAATATGGACGAGGGATTGCTCGATTCCGAGAAGGCCATGATCACGTTTCTCAACCTGGTCGCGGCCGAGCCCGACATCGCCCGCGTGCCGGTGATGATCGATTCGTCCAAATTCTCGGTGATCGAGGCCGGACTGAAATGCGTGCAGGGCAAGGCCGTCGTCAATTCGATCTCGATGAAAGAGGGCGAGGACGCCTTCATCGCGCACGCGCGCCTGGTGCGCCGCCATGGCGCCGCGGTCGTGGTCATGGCGTTCGATGAAGCCGGCCAAGCCGATACGCTCGATCGCAAAACAAAGATTTGCGCGCGCGCCTACGACATTCTGGTCAACCGCGTCGGCTTCCCGCCGCAGGATATTATTTTCGATCCCAACATTTTTGCGGTGGCCACCGGCATGGAGGAGCACAACGGCTACGGCGTCGCCTATATCGAGGCGGCGCGCTGGATCCGGCAGAACCTGCCGCATGCCCATGTCTCCGGCGGCGTCTCGAATTTTTCGTTCTCGTTCCGCGGCAACGAAGCGGTGCGCGAGGCGATGCATTCGGTGTTCCTCTATCACGCCATCGCGGCCGGCATGGATATGGGCATCGTCAATGCCGGCCAGATGGCGGTCTATGACGATCTGGATGCCGAATTGCGCGAGGCCTGCGAGGACGTGGTGCTCAACCGCCGCGCCGACGCCGCCGAGCGGCTATTGGCGCTCGCCGAGCGTCACCGCGGCCACGGCAAGGAAAAGAAGGAAGCCGATCTCGCCTGGCGCGAATGGCCGGTGGGCAAACGGCTGACGCACGCGCTGGTGCACGGTATTACCGACTTCATCGAGGTTGATACCGAGGAGGCGCGCCGCGCCGCGCCGCGACCGCTCGCCGTGATCGAAGGCCCGCTGATGGACGGCATGAACGTGGTCGGCGATCTGTTCGGCACGGGCCGGATGTTTTTGCCGCAGGTGGTGAAATCGGCGCGCGTCATGAAGCAGGCCGTCGCCTATCTGATGCCTTACATGGAAGCGGACAAGGACGGCCGCGAGCACAAGTCGTCGAACGGCAAGATCGTGCTCGCCACCGTCAAGGGCGACGTCCACGACATCGGCAAGAACATCGTCGGCGTCGTGCTCCAGTGCAACAATTACGACGTGGTCGATCTCGGCGTGATGACGCCGGCGGACAAGATTTTGGATGCCGCGATTGCCGAGCAGGCCGACATCATCGGACTGTCCGGCCTGATCACGCCGTCGCTCGATGAAATGTGCCATGTTGCGGCAGAAATGGAACGCAAAGGTTTCGACGTGCCGCTGTTGATCGGCGGCGCCACCACCAGCCGTGTCCACACCGCGGTGAAGATTCATCCCAACTACCGGCGCGGCCAGACCATCTATGTCAATGACGCCAGCCGCGCCGTCGGCGTCGTTTCCTCGCTGCTGTCGCGCGAGTCACGCGAGCGATACGTGAACGACGTGCGTGCCGAGTATGCCCGCATCGCCTCAGCGCACGCCCGCGGCGAGGAGAACAAGCAACGGCTGCCGCTCAATGACGCGCGCACCAACGCGCTGAAGCTCAACTGGTCGGGCAATTACCGGCCGCCGGTGCCAAAACTTCTCGGCACGCAAAAACTCGCAGATCTGCCGATTGCCGAGCTGGTCGAGCTCATTGACTGGTCGCCGTTCTTCGCCACCTGGGAGCTCAACGGCAAATATCCCGCCATCCTCGACGACAAAGTGGTGGGCGAAGCAGCGCGCAGTCTTTTTGCCGACGCGCAGGAAATGTTGCGCAAGATCGTCGCCGAGCGCTGGTTCCGCGCCAATGCGGTGATCGGACTGTGGCCGGCGAACAGCGAAGGCGACGATATTCTCGTTTTCGACGATGAAGCGCGCAGCAAACCGATCGCGACGCTGCACACGCTGCGTCAGCAGCTGGCGCGCCGCGAAGGCCGCGCCAACGTGGCACTCGCCGACTTCGTCGCGCCGCGGGCGAGCGGGCTAGCCGATTACATCGGCGCCTTCGCGGTGACCGCCGGCATCGGCGAGGAAACCATCGTCGAGCGTTTCAAGCACGCCAACGACGATTATTCCGCGATCATGGCCAAGGCGCTGGCCGACCGCCTCGCCGAAGCCGCCGCCGAGCGCCTGCATCAGCGCGTGCGCAAGGATTTTTGGGCCTATGCGGCCGACGAGACGCTGTCGGGCAGCGACCTGATCGGCGAAAAATATCGCGGCATCCGCCCGGCGCCGGGCTATCCGGCGCAGCCCGATCACACCGAGAAGGGAACCTTGTTCAAGCTGCTCGACGGCGAGCGCACCATCGGCGTGCGCCTGACCGAGAGCTTCGCCATGTGGCCCGGCGCCTCGGTCTGCGGCCTCTATTTCAGCCACCCGGAGAGCTATTACTTCGGCGTCGGCAAGATCGAGCGCGACCAGGTCGAGGATTATGCCGGGCGCAAAGGCTTGACGCTGGAGCAGACAGAGAAATGGCTGGCGCCCATACTCAACTACGATCCGCTGGCGCTGGCGCGGAGCGCCGCGGAGTAGCGGCGATAACAGGAGGAACCATGGCTCGGCTCGTCGTCATGTACAAAACGCCTCGCGATGCGGCGGCGTTCGACAAGCATTATTTCGACAGGCACGTGCCGCTCGCCAAAAAGATCCCGGGCTTGAGAAAATACGAAGTCAACAAAGGCCCGGTGGCGACGCCGGCCGGACCGTCCGGCATCCATCTGGTCGCGATCCTGCATTTCGACGACATGGCCGCCGTCCAAAGCGCGTTCGCCAGCGCCGAAGGGCAAGCCGCCGCGGGCGATCTACAGAACTTCGCGACCGGCGGAGCGGATCTGTATTTTTTCGACACCCGCGAAGTCTGACGACGGCGCGCAGGCTGAAATCGTCACACGCCGCTCTTGCGCGCGATAGCCCGCTCCAAAAACAACGCCGCCTCAAGCGCCGCGCGGTCGCGGCCGAAGCGACCGACGATTTGGATGCCGAGCGGTAAATCGCCCTCGCTCAATCCCGGCACGTTGACGCACGGCGTGCCCATCAGCGTCCACAGCCGGTTGAACATCGGATTGCCGGTCGAGGCCAGTCCATGTGGTGCCGCGCCGGGCGCCGAAGGCGTCACGATCACGTCGTGGTCGGCCATGGTGTCGGCCAGCACCTGGCGCGCGCGCTTGGCGGTGCGGCGCGCCGCGTCGTAGGCGTCGGCGGTGATGGCGGTCGCGGCATCGAGCGCTTCGCGCAATTGCTTGCCGAGCTGGTCGCGATGGCGATCGTATTCGAAGGTGCGGGCAAGCAGCGTTTCGTAATCCTGAATGATGATTTGCGCCGCGTAGGCTTCTTCAAAAATCGGCGGCAGCGTGAGATCCACGACTTTTGCGCCGGCCGCCGCCGCGCTCCGCGCCGTGCTCTCGAGCGCCCGTTGCATCGCCGGGCTTGCTTGCGGCCACAGATGGCTGCGCACCAGCGCGATGCGCGGCGGCGAAGGCGTCGCGCGATCGACGCGCAGATCGCGGCCCGTGATGGCCGCGGTGACGAAAGCGACGTCGACCACGCCCGCGCCGAACACGCCCGCGGTGTCGAGATGCCACGCGACGTCTTTGACGCCCGCGGTCGGGATCAGCCGATACGAAGGCTTGAAGCCGGCGATGCCGCAGAACGCCGCCGGGCGGATCACCGAGCCCGCGGTCTGGCTGCCGAACGCGATCGGCAGCATGGCGGCGGCTATTGCCGCGCAGGAGCCGGACGACGAGCCGCCGGGTGTGTGCGCGAGATTGTGCGGATTGCGCGTCACCGCCGGCACCATGGTGGCGAATTCCGTGGTCGCGGTCTTGCCGATGACGATGCCGCCGGCGCGCAGCGTCAGCGCCACCGCGGCGGCATCGGCGCGGGGCTGGAAGCCGGCATAGATCGGCGAGCCGTATTGGGTCGGGAAGTCGGCGGTGTCGAAAATATCCTTGAACCCGACCGGCAACCCGCGCAGCGCCGTCACGGCGAGCTTCGGATTGTCCGCCGCTCGGCGCGCCGCGACCAGGTCGAGCACGACGAAGGCGCCGATCTCCTTGTCGCGCGCCGCGATCGCCTCGGCGCACATGTCGACGACGGCGCGCGGCGTGAGTTCGCCAGCCTCGATGCGGCGGGCGAGATCGAGGGCGGAGAGCATGGGGATTCCGGACATCAGAGATCAGGTATTAGGATGGGGCGCGTTTCAGGCTTCGGGGATCAGGTATCAGGTATCAAGATATAGCGAAAGCTGATCCTTAATCGCCTGATTTCTTGATCCCTGATCCCTGATTTCCTGATCCCTGTCATGGTTAACGCATCCTTGGCACGCGGACGATACAACATCATTGAGCAGTCCTTAACAGAATTGCTCGCATTCTCTCCTGCATGACGCGTGGAGTTCGTTGGTATCTCGTCGGCTCCTCTATCCTCGTCACGCTGATCGCTCTTGCCGGCTGCAGTCATTATATGTTGGCCGAGCGCGAGCCATGGCGGCACGACGCCGAGATCGCGTGCCTGAATTCCGGCGCGGTGAAGGAATCGCCGACGCGGGTGCGCATCTCCGCCATCAGCGGCCCGGGCGCGTGCGGCGCCGATTATCCGCTGCGGGTCTCGGCATTGGGCGAGAGCGGCCCGCTCGGTTATACCGACGACGCGCCGGTGCCGCCCGGCGCCATTCCCAACGCGTCGATGCCGCAGCATTGGCCGGTGACGCAGCCAAGCGCAGCGCCGTCATCGGGCGTCAGCTCGCAACAGCTGCCGCCGCTGCAGGCGGGCGCGCCGCAATCGTATCCGTCGCAGACCTACCCGCAGCAGTCATATCCGCCGCGGTCATACCCACAACAGGCGTATCCACAGCAGGGCTACCCGCCGCCACCGGCAACGCCGGTCGGGCAACCGTTGTCGCTCAATCCGCCGGGCTTGCCGCCGCCCGAAGACGACGAGGATTTGGGCGTCCCCGGCGGCCCGCCGCATCCTTATTACGGCGGCGCCACTGCGCCCTACACACCGGCGCCGCCGAGCGCCGCGCAACCGGTGCCGCCGGTGCCACCGCTCGGACCGCCACGCGCGCCGCTGGTCACCGGCTCGGCCGGACCGGTCGAACTGAAACCGCCCGCGACGCTCGCCTGCCCGATCGTCTCGGAGCTCGATCAATGGATCACCGCCGCGGTGCAGCCGGCAGCGCTGAAATGGTTCCGCCTGCCGGTGGTCGAGATCAAACAAATCTCCGCCTATTCCTGCCGCGGCATGAACGGCGATCCGAACGCGCATATTTCCGAGCATGCCTTCGGCAACGCCCTCGATATCGCCGAGTTCACCTTGGCCGACGGCCACAAAATCTCGGTGCAATACGGCTGGCACGGCACGCCGGAGGAGCAGGGTTTTCTGCACGACGTGCAGGCGGCGGCGTGCGAAGACTTCACCACCGTGCTGGCGCCCGGCGCCAACGTCTATCACTACAATCACATCCACGTCGATCTGATGCGGCACTATAACGGCCGCCACATCTGCGAGCCGGGCGCTATTCCGGGCGAGGTGGTCGCCGAGCGCGCGCGGGCGCGATACGCCGCCCAACACGGCGAGCCGGCCGTCACCGGCTCGATCGACACCAAGCCGCGCTACAAGCGCGCGCTCGGTTATTCGCGAGAAGATGACGACGGGCGGCCGGAAGCGGTGCCAGGGGACGATTGATTATCCAGGCATCCGCAGCACCGGCTTGATGGCGATGCCGGCGGAGGATTCTTTTGCCGCCAGATTGATATCGGCGAAATCGTAGAACTTGATCATGCGCTCGATCGGAAATTTCTTGGCCATGATCAGGTCGACGAGCTTTGGGATGAATTCCTGCGGCACGCTGTCGCCCTGCACCACGCCGCGGACCGTGCGGCCTTGCTGCAGGAACGGCATTTCGAACGAAACGTCGCTGCCCTTGCGGGCGCTGCCGAGCAGCACGCAGGCGCCCGCCGGCATCAGGCATTCGATGGCCTCGCGAAACACCGTGGGCACAGCCGAGGTTTCCACCGCGTAGCGCACACCGCCGCCGCTGATCTTGCGGATCTCGCCGACCACGTCGCCGCAACTATTGTGGTTGATCGGGTGGGTGGCGCCGAGCTCGCGGGCGAGCGCAAGGCGCCAGTCATGAACGTCAACTGCAATAATCGGATCGCAACCGGCGATTTTCGCCGCCATCAGCGCCGACAATCCGACCGCACCGACACCGAAGACGGCGATGCTCTCGCCCGGCTGTGGCTTCATGACGTTCAGCACGGCGCCGGCGCCGGTCTGGCCGCTGCAGGCGAGCGGGCCGAGCAATTCAAGCGGCGCGTCTTCACGCACTTTGACGGTGTAGCGCTCCTGGCTCAGCGCGAAGGTGCCGAACGAGGATTGCTGGAAGAATGCGCTGTAAATCGGCGCGCCGTTCTTCGCCAGCAAGGTCGAGCCGTCGGCGCGGGTGCCGCCCGACTTCAGGCTGCGGCCGTGCACGCAATAGTTCTGCCGCTCTTGCCGGCAGTTGGCGCAAGCGCCGCACCACGGATAAGACATCACCACGTGGTCGCCGGGCGCAAGCCCGCGCACGGCATTGCCGACGGCATGCACCACGCCGGCGCCTTCGTGGCCGTAAACGGCAGGGTACGGGCTGTCGAAATAGCCGTCGCGGCCGTGCAGATCGGTCTGGCACATGCCGCTCGCCACCACACGGACGATCACTTCGTCCGGCCGCGGTTCGCACAGCTCCACGGTCTCGATGGCGAAAGGGCCCGACCTTTCACGCACAACGGCGGCCTTGATCTGCATGGTCGGCTCCTCGCGCATTGTGGAAACGGGGCGCGGCGGCGTCAATTCATTCGTCTAGGCTGATCAGGGCACGCGCCTCGCGTATGTTTGCCTTCGGCGCCGGGCATCAGGCGACATACGTCAGACAAGTGACGCAACGCCCATGGCACGACCAAAACGCCGGCCACACTCGAGGAAATCGCCGTATTTCCGGTGCACGGCGGTGTGCTGCACGCAGGCGAGCAGCAAGCGGTCGCGGTCGAAGCCACGGTTCTTCGCGTAGTCCTCGAGCAGACACTGAGCGATTTCTTGATTGTGCGGGTCGTTGCCGAGGCGGCAAGCGGTTAACGCAAGCTGTTGCACCAAGGTTTTGCGATCGCCGCCACTGGTGAGATACGCCTTGGTCCAAGCGACGGCCTGCTGCCCGTCGAGCGCGACAATGGCCGCCATGATCCGCTCCAGCAGCTGGGGCTTACTCATGCGCTCGGCGCCGGCGGCAGGCTCGGCCAGATAGGTATTCCCCTCGCCGATGTTTTTCTGATGCCAGGCGCTGCGGTTGAGGAATGAGGCCGCCGCATAGAGCAGCTTCAGGCGCTGCGGATGTTCGAATGTGTCGTAGAACCAGCCCAGCGTGTTGCAGTACTCGTAGCAGTGCTGCGAGATGGAGAAGTTGAGGCTTTCCTGCGTCTCGAGCAGCACCTGAGCGGCGCCGATCTGCAACACGTCGAGGATCTGGCGCGGCCCTTTGCCGGCGAGCAGCAGCCTGCTGAGCTGTTCGAGATAGACCGGCTCGTGCTGACGCAACACGATCTCGAGAAATGCTTCTGCCTCGGCTGTCGTGAGCGGCTCGGAATTCGCCAGCAGCGCCAATTCCTTGGCCGTGGTGCCGGCGTAGGGGACGGCAGAGATCTTCTGCTGTTCCAGGTAGTGGGTCATGCAGTTGCACGCCATCTCGTAGGTCGAATACCAGCGCGGGCCGACGGCGATATCCAACGCCCCGGCATAGAGCACGCAATGCGCGTCATGCCAGCCGATGGCCGTGCCCAATTCGACCGTGGCGCGCGCCCGATAGGACTTGTGACCGGTCGTGTAAGAGCGGTTGAGGAAGGCCCGGTCCTGCAAATCGATGAGGCCCGCGAACGCCAGTTCGGCGAGCGCCGTTTTGCGCTCGGCCTCGTTCTGCATGAGGCCGAGAAAGACGCGATAGGCGTCGAGCACGCGCCCGCGATGCACGAGCGTGAGCCAGTGGTCGAGACGGTCGCGCAACGACCCGTCGAGATGCTCCGGCTCTTGATCCGGCCAGTGAACCACGGGCTTCGGCGGCGCGCCCTGCTGCGGCGCCATGCCACGCGCGTAGTGACCCGGCGCCTTGTTGATCTTCTGGTTCCAGATGTCGAGACCGGTCGGGATGTACCAAATGGTCTGCGCCATCGGCAGTCCCGCCATCTCGGCAGGCAACCACTTCGACAGGTGCAACGTGGCGCGAGCACTTAGGAGGCAATGGTCGTTGTTGACAAAGTTGACGAAGCCGTCATCGATGCGCTCGTGATAGGGAACGTGCGTGTAGGGCCCGTGGATGCGCACGGCCTCGCGCAACATCTCGGCGAGCGGCCGGCCGTCGAGCACGAGATCATAGTAGCATTCACTGGCGCCGATCTGGTCGCGAGCGAGGATGCGATCCTCAAGCTTTTCGTAGAGACCACGCGTTGACGCGCCCTGGTTATTCGTGGCTGCAAGCGACATGGCATGGTTCCCTGCTTGACAGGCCTCAATCTCCGGCTCGCCTGCGACGATGATGTCACATTGCGAAGGAAGATGGGAGGGCGCTCGCGGATATCCGCCGTGGTCCGCGACCCGGTCTCAAAGCGGACATTGACCAACTGTGGTCGATCGATCTGACAGGCCCAAGGCCTCGGTACATTGACCTT
>Ga0210395_10002232_pt1 | contig 15100 bp, 11 predicted proteins | sample IncBWH4OmetaG_FD_150861 | JGI IMG/M metagenome (GOLD analysis project Ga0210395, IMG submission 150861) | Forest soil microbial communities from Barre Woods Harvard Forest LTER site, Petersham, Massachusetts, United States - Inc-BW-H-4-O ... | reverse complement strand
GGCTTCATCGCCAAAGGCGGTCGAACTCTCGAACCCGACCAAGCTGAAGATGGCGACCACGATTCCGAGACCGAGGCTCGACAGGGTGACGCTCTTAAAGGCGAACTGCGCCGGATCGGGGGTGAATTGGGTTTTGCCGAGAACAATGAAGGCAAGGATCAAGATGAACAGGACGGAGATGCCTTCGAGCACGAGCGATACGAGCGTTGATACCTTGATATCCTGATAACCGATGTAGAAACAGCCGCCCACGCAGACCGCAAACAGCAACACGGGCGGGGCGTGGATGTGAACCATTTGGAGGAGCGTGTCGGCAAAAATTGTGAAGCCGGTGGTGCCCGCAATCCCGATGAAGAGGTAGGCCCAGACCAAGCACCAGCCGCACATCGAACCAGCCCCTGCGCCCAAGCCGGAGCAGGTATAGCTGTACATCGATCCGGTGCCGGCGCCGCGCTTGGCGAACTGGTTCAGATTGTAGGCGACAAACAAGAGCATGACAGTCGCGACGGCGTAGGAGAGCCAGCTCATGTTCCCGGAATTGGAAAACATGAGCGGCACGATCAACGCCGCGGTCATGGTCGGGGATATCATTGCGATATTCTGCGCCAGGAGCTCCACGAAGTTGAGGACTTTTGGCTTAAGACTGGGGCTCGTAGACCCCGATAGTGTATCTGATATCTGGTTCATGATGGCATTTACCTTGATTGTGACATTGTGGTGCGAAACGAGTACGACCCGGCGGTCTTTGATATTATTGGGAGAGGCGGAATATTTGCTGAAATTTCATGAGAAGCAGGATCTCAGGGCTTGGGCAGGCCCACGCGGCGCACCGGCCGGCCGGGAGCGCTCGTGCGCACCGCCGGGCTGGCGACGAGCAGTATTTTCACGTCCCGGACGCCCCGTGGAATTAGCCGGTGTGGCAAACGTGAGTCAAAATGGGCCGAATCGCCCGCCTTCAAATCGTAGGTATCCCCCGCGAGCGAGAGCGTCAGTCGGCCTGCCAGGACGTGGATCCATTCTTCACCCTCGTGCTGGAAATGTTCGTTGCCCGGCCGATCCGCCGGCACTGTCACCAGCACCGGCTGCAAGCTGAGCAGGCGATCGGGATTGGACAACGCGGCGTAAGTGAGCCCATTCGCCCGTCGCGTGACCGCGTCTTCTGCGCGGATGACGAGGCAGGGTTCGGATGCCAGCGGACTTTCAAAAAGAAAGTCCAGTGAAACCTTGAAAATGCGCGCCAGCGTGAGTGCGGCCGCGATCGAGGCCTGGCGATCGCCCGATTCGAGGCGCGAAAGGAAAGGCTTGGAAAGCCCGCTGCGACTGGCGAGTTGTTCGAGCGTCCAACCTTGTTCGGTGCGGAGTTCCTTCAGCCGGTCGCCAAAGGACGTCAATTGGTCTTTAACAGGATTATGGAGGGCATTCATATTATCTGTATGGCAACTTTATTGCCAAGCAGACAACAGCACCGCGCATGCCAGCCCCTCTTCCGCCGCCGCAGGCGGCTTTCAGGTATCACCGCAGCTTAACTCGTGCTTGCGCACGAGTAGATTCCAAAGTTCACGGTTGTCATTGTTCGGTGGACGGCGGTTGTGCTCATTTGTACGGTGGATGGTTAAGCATTCTGACCGCCGGCTGCCGATGGTCGACGCGGCAAGGAGCCAGGATCACGTGATAAGTCCTGGCATGCCTGGCGTGCAGATCGAACCGTGAACCGTAAACTGTGAATAGAGAACTTTACGTCAGTGGCTCCACTCGAGCATCCGCTGGATCGGCACGAGGGCGCGGCTGCGCACCGGTTCGGGCACGTCGACTTCGGGCGAAAGGTTTTTCAGCGCGTCGCGGACTTTTTCGATCGTGTTCATTTTCATGAACCGGCAGTCGTTGCAGGCGCAGGTGTCGGTCGGCCCGGCGATGAAGGTTTTATCGGGCACCTCGCGGCGCAGGCGGTGGAGCATGCCGCTTTCCGTTGCGACGATAATCTGTTGAGCGGGATTTTCGCGGGCAAATTTGACCATCATTTCCGTGCTGCACACTTCGTCGGCGATATCGCGCACGGATTGTACGCACTCGGGGTGGGCGACGATGGGCGCGCCGGGAAACTTCAGGCGGATTTTTTCCAGCGCCTGCACGGTGAACTGCACATGCGCGTAGCAACTGCCCGGCCAGAGGTGCATCTTGCGCCCGGTTTTTTGCGCGACCCACTGGCCGAGGTTCTGGTCGGGCACGAAGAGGATCTCGCGGTCGGCCGGCACGCGGTTGACGATTTTCACGGCGTTGCCGCTGGTGCAGATGACGTCGCTGAGCGCTTTCACGCCGGCGGAGCAGTTGATGTAGGCGACGGTGTAAACTTCGGAGTGCGCCGCCTTATAGGCGGCGAGCCGCTCGGCCGGGCAGGAGTCGGAGAGCGAGCAGCCGGCGTTGAGGTCGGGCAAGAGCACGGTGCGCGCGGGGTTCACGATCTTCGCGGTCTCGGCCATGAAGTGCACACCGCAGAAAAGAATCACATCGGCCTTGGCCGCCTGGGCTTGGTACGAGAGTCCGAGCGAGTCGCCCACGTAGTCGGCCACGCGCTGGATGGATTCGATCTGGTAATTGTGCGCGAGGATAACGGCGTTGCGCGCGCGCTTGAGCTCGAGGATTTCTTCCTGGATCGGCGTGAACGGCGCGGGCGCGCCGGTGCGGGGCGGCAGAACAAGCGGTTCGTAGTCCAGGACGGAGGGCATTTGGAAAATGACGAATTAAGAATGACGAATGCAGAATGGAGGACGCCAAGGCTCAAAGGACAAGTGGCAAGTACCAAGTAACAAGGGCAGCCACATAATACAAACGACCAACTACAAATTACCAACTACGCGCCGCTGGCGGCGCTTACGCCTTGAGCTGCTTGAGCAGCTTCTGGAACGCCGGGGATTTTTTCAGCTCTTCCAAATCCGGGTCCTGTTGCATCCAGTCGGCGTCATTGTAGCCGAGGGCGATGGCCTGCTCGAGTTCGCGGAGCGCGGCGGCCTTGCGCTTGGTCAACGCCAGGCTGCAGGCGAGATTGTAGTGCGCGGTGGCGTTGGTCGGCTCCAGGCGCACCAGTTTTCTGTCCATGCGCAGGCCGTCGGCGATGCGGCCGGTTTTCGTATAGAGGCCGCCGAGGATTTCGACGACGTCCGTGTAGCGCGGATCGCGGCGGTGGACGGACTCAAAAAATCTTATTTCGAACTCCGGGTCGGATTTTCGTGGCGTTGACATGTGGTGGAAATTTTCAGCTCCGGTTTTTGCACGCGCCGGTCTCGCGGAGGGTGTTGCAATGGGCACTGACCTGGAGGCGCTGCGACACGGGCGTGAGGCCGAGTTTCGACGACACCGTGCTCCCATACCATTCCATGAACGGTGCGCTGATTTCGAAAATCTTTTCGCAATCGAGGCAGATGACCTGCGCCTGCTGCGTGGAATTGTCGCGATTGGGCACGTAGTATTTTTCGCTCGCACCGATGTCCACCTCGCGCAGCAACGCGCTCTCGGTCATGATGGGCAGTGTGCGATAAACGGTAGCGCGCGAAACCGAGTCGTCGATGGCGCGGGCGTGGTCGAGCAGCTTCTCCGCAGTGAAATGATCCTTTTGGGCGAAAGCCGCGTCGAAGATGGCCAACCGTTGGTTGGTCACGCGCAAGCCGCTTTTGGCGAGGTAAACTTTGAATTTTTCGCGGGCCGCGTTGATGCTCACGCCGTAAATGTCGGCAGGGCCGTGCCGCCTGTCAATTCGATCGTGTCCGGGTTGGGTGTGAGTCAGTTTGTTTGTGGGAGGGGCTTTACTTGTCCGTCTTAGCTTTAGCGAAGGCGGATGCCCCGACGAGAGATTCTTGGCTGTATGGGTCGTACTCGTACTCATTCTCGTACTCGACCCAAAACACTGAGAACGAGAACGATGATATGCTTCAGCGCTCGAGTGCCGTCTCGCGCTTGCCTGCGCGGGCCAGTCGCGCCATGACCCAGAGGATGATCGTCGGCGTGCATCCCCTCGCGGGTTTCGACAAACTGCTGCACTACCGCGTGCCCGAGGTGCTGCGCGCGGGCGTCGGCGTGGGCTCGCTCGTGCGCGTGCCGCTGCTCAACCGCCACCATCTCGGCATTGTCGGCGAGATCGGCGCGCCGCGCGACTTCCCGTTGGATAAACTGAAAACGCTCTCGCAAGCCGTGTATCCGTTTCCGGCGCTGCCGCCCGACCTGCTCGAGCTCGCCCGCTGGATCGCCGCCTACTACGCCGCGCCGCTCGACGAAGTCATCGAAGCGATGCTGCCCGCCGCCGTGCGCCACGGCGCGAGCCTCAAGCACGACAAATACCTCGTGCTCGCCCAAAAGCTGCCTGCCGACGAACTCGCCAAGCTCGAAAAACGCGCGCCGCAGCAGGCGAGGCTCTATCATTTTCTCGGGCTGCAGTCCGGGCCGCAGAAAAAATCCCTTGTGCTCAGCCAGCTCGGACTCACCGCGGCGGTGGTGTCGGCGCTGGTGAAACGCGGTGTCGTGCGCGAGGAGGCGCGCCGCGTCGAACGCGTGGCCTATGCCGATGATTTTGCCCGCGGCGAACTTGTGGCCGCGCAGCCGCATGCGCTCAACGCCGAGCAAGGCGCCGCTGTCGCGGCGGTCGAGGCGGGCCTGGCCGCGCAAAAGTTTTGCACGCACCTGCTCCATGGCATCACCGGCTCCGGCAAGACCGAGGTTTACCTGCGCGCCGTCGCGCAGGCGCTCGCGGCGGGCGGCGGCGTGATTTTCCTCGTGCCCGAGGTCGCCCTCACCCCGCAGGCGGTCGCGCGCCTGCGCAGCCGCCTCGCGGCCATCGCTCCCGGCCATGCCACCGTCGTGTGGCACAGCCACCTGGGCGAAGGCGAGCGGCTCGACGGCTGGCTCGCGCTGGCGACGGGCGAGGCGAGGGTGGTCGTGGGCGCTCGCTCGGCCGTTTTTGCCCCGGTGAAAAATTTGCGACTCATCGTCGTGGACGAAGAACACGAGCCGGCCTACAAGCAGGACGAGACGCCCCGCTACCATGGCCGCGACGTCGCGGTGATGCGCGCGAAACTTTGCGGCGCGGTATGCCTGCTCGGCTCAGCCACGCCCTCGCTCGAAAGCTACGCCAACGTCCAGGCCGGCAAATACCGCCTGCTCACGCTGCTGAAGCGCGTGGACGACAAAAAACTCCCTTCCATCGACGTGGTGGACATGCGCATTGAAGTCCTGCGTTCGCGCGGGATGACGGTGATTTCCCGCCGGCTTGTCGAGGAAATGCAGGCGCGCTTCGAGCGCCGCGAGCAGACGATCTTGTTCCTCAACCGCCGCGGCTACTCGTCGTCGATGCTCTGCCGCAAGTGCGGCCACGTCGAGGAATGCACGCACTGCAGCATCGCGCTGACCTATCACCGCGCGGACGAAACGCTGCGGTGCCACCTCTGCGGCGACCAGCGGCCCGCGCCTGCGCGCTGCCCGGAATGCGGCGCGCCCGACATCCGCTGGCGCGGCCTCGGCACCCAACGCGTCGAAGAAACCGTGCGCCGCGTGCTGCCCCGCGCGCGCGTGGAGCGCATGGATGCTGACACGATGACGAAGAAAAACCGCTTCCGCGAAATCCTCGGCGATTTCCGCCTCGGCAAGATCGACGTGCTCGTCGGCACGCAGATGATCGGCAAAGGTCTCGATTTCCCCAACGTCACGCTCGTCGGACTGATCGATGCCGACCTCTCGATGCACGTGCCGGATTTCCGTGCCAACGAGCGCACGTTCCAGCTTCTCGTCCAGGTGGCGGGCCGCGCCGGCCGCGGCGACCGTGCGGGCGAGGTCGTCGTGCAAACCTTCACGCCGAAGGCCGAGGCCATCCAGTTTTCGCGGCATGCCGATTACAACGGTTTCGCCGAGGCCGAGTTGAAGATGCGGCGCGATTTCGGCTATCCGCCATTTCGCCACCTCATCCACCACATTTTTCGCGGGCCTAATCCCGAGAAGCTGAAGTTCTTTTCCGAGCAATGGGCGCGCCTGGTGGAAAAAACCTTTGTCGGCCGCGTCGAGCTGCGCGGCCCCGCGCCATCGCCCATCGAAAAAATCAAGGACGAATACCGCTACCAGCTCTGGTATTTCACCAACAACGTGACGAAACTCGTGCCCGAGCTGGTGAAACTGCGCGCCGGGTTCGCCTGGCCGGACGACCTGGTCCAAGTGCTCGATGTCGACCCGGTGAACCTGGTTTAACAGGCTGTTGAAAAACTATGCTGGCCGACGCAACACACGATTTTAGCCGCTCGCTGGAGGCGAGTAAACCGGGTTGGCTCGTGTTTCCCGCGAGAGCTTCCATCGCTCGCGCAGGTTCATTCCCGGTATTTCAACCCAGCGATGGAAAAGTCCTGCGAATATAAAACTAAGACAGAGCGTCATGATTAAAAGCCCCCAATCCCAGGCTGCAGATTCTTTGATGTGAGGCACAAGCAGTCTTGTCGCCAGCGTGATAAACATAAAATGCACCAGGTAAAGTGAGTATGACCAACGGGCAGTCACACCGACCAGATTTTGCAGCGCCGGCCAGAATAATTTTTGCACGCTGGAGCACCATGGCAGAAGCAATGCGCTGCCCAATCCCGTGACAGTGAAATGCCAAACACGCCAATATTGGTTCATGGTCATGTCCAGAATTTGATATTGATGGTCCAACCAAAGAAGGACTAGGCCCAAAGCCAATGCCACCCAGCGGAAGCGGACCCATGATGAGACGCATGCCACACTGAGAACCGCGGCAAGCAGACCAAAAGCGATGCTGTCGAAACGATAAATTGTCACCATATAGATTTCAGTTGTCCAGATTGCTGGCGATGTTGGCGCGACAAAAAGCCTTAGCAGTGTTGGCAAAACTAGCATCGTGACGCTGGCCAGGATGAAAGCCTTAATGGGTTTTATTCCACGGTGGATCAGCCCCACCAGTAACAAGGGAAAGAAAATATAAAACCACTCCTCAACCGCGAGCGACCAAGTTTCTGCAAAAAACCAATACCTCCCAAAAAAGGGCCAAATGGGCCAGGCCCAGCATTGCAGAAAGGCAAAATAAGGCGGAAGGATGCGAAATGCTTTCCAGCCCAGGTGCATGCAGCCCATCACGACGAGCAGTCGTACCAACAGCAGGACATAGTAAACGGGCAATGTTCTTAGCCAGCGGCGGATCCAAAATCCGAACAACACCTGCGATGCCGTTACTTGGAAATTGAGCTTGAGCAATATCCGTCCAATCAAAAAACCGCTTAAAGCGAAAAAAATATCCACCCCGACCCGGCTCCATCCATGAGCCAGCCAGGCCCAGGGCAACTGCACATGTGAGAAATCGAGAAAGTGATCGAGCAGCACTAGGGAAATCGCCACCGCCCGCATCAAATCTAAGCCTGCTGAACGCTGCATCCAACCACAGCGGGCAAAAAAGTGGGTGCAGTCAAGTCCGCTAGTCCTTCCAGAGGGTAAAAGATGGCAGCCAATGGAATAAACCTTACGATCCTGATGGAAGCATTGGAAAGAACAGCGTTTCCATGATCACGATTGTGGCATAACGCTTTATTCTTAGCTACATACCTAGCGAAAATGAAAATTTACTTCATGGGCATCTGCGGCACGGCGATGGGCAACGCCGCGTTGCTCGCGCGCGCCGCCGGCCACGAGGTGCTCGGTGCCGACGCGGGCGTTTATCCGCCGATGAGCAACGTGCTGGCCGACGCGGGCATCACTGTGCATGAGGGCTACGATCCGGCGCGCCTCGAAAAACTCGCGCCCGACCTCGTCGTCGTCGGCAACGCCATGAGCCGCGGCCATCTCGAGATTGAATGGCTGCTCGACACCCGCGCGCTGCCGTTCACGTCGCTGCCGGCGATGCTGTACGAATTTGTTTTGAAAAGCCGCTGCAACCTTGTCGTCTGCGGCACGCACGGGAAAACCACCACGACCTCTCTGGCGGCGTTTTTGCTGCGCGAAAACGGCCGCGATCCCGGCTACCTCATCGGCGGCGTGCCGCACGACCCGCCGACCGGCAGCCATCTCGGCGCGGCGGACGATCCGTTCGTCATCGAGGGCGACGAATACGACAGCGCGTTCTTCGACAAGCGCAGCAAGTTCATCCACTACGCGCCGCACATCGCCGTGCTCAACAACCTCGAGTTCGACCACGCCGACATCTTCCGCGACCTGGCCGACGTGCAGCGCACATTCAGCCATCTCACGCGCATCGTTCCGCGCAACGGTTTTATCGTGATGAACGGCGATGACGAAAATCTCCGTGCGTTGGGCTCGCTGTCGTGGACGCGGGTCGTGAGCGTGGGCACGGGCAAGGAGAACGACCTGCAGATCGTCGGCTTCGCCGAGACGGCGGCCGGGGCCAGCTTCGGGCTCGTATGGCGCGGCATGCCGTGGGGCGAAGTGTGCTGGTCGCAACCCGGATTGTTCAATGCGCGCAACGCAGCCATGGCGGCCTGTGCCGCGGGCCTCGCGCTCAATGAAAAAAGTCCCACTGTGCTCAAGCTCGACGCGCTGTCGCGCTTTCGCGGCGTGAAGCGCCGCCAGGAAATTTTGGCGGCCACGCCCCGGCTGACCATCATCGAGGATTTTGGCCACCATCCCACGGCGCTGGCCGAGACGCTGCGTTCATTTCGAGCGCGCTTTCCGGGCGCGACGCTCACGGCCGTCTTCGAGCCGCGTAGCAACACCGCGCGCACCAAGGCGCTGCAGGCGGGTTTCGCGAGCGCGCTGGCGTTGGCCGACGAAGTTTACCTCGGCGCGGTCAATCGCGCGGAGAAACTTGCCGCGGACGAACGCTTCGACACCGACGCCGTGGTCCGCCAACTCCGGACGCAGAAGGTGCGCGCCCACGCTTCTGCCGACAACCAGGCGCTCCTGGCAAAACTCTCGTCCGACGCGCTGGCGGCGTTGGAAGGTTCGCGCGTGGTGGTGTTTTTCACCAACGGCTCGTTCGACGGGATCATCCCGAAATTTACCGCCGCGGCGAAATTGAAGTAACCGCGGATTATGCGGATGTGCGCGGATGAGACGACGGGTAGGGCGCACCGCCGAGTCTAACCGAGCAGATACAGGGTGAAGATGATCGCCGCCACGAGATCGGCGATGGCGCCGGGCCGCAGGGCGCGAAAAATTGCCGTGCCGCGCCGGCTGAATACCAGCCCGACGAAACAGAATTTCTCCGCGGCGACGAGGGCGAGCACCGACGGGCGGGCGGAGGCGTCGCGTGCCGCCCAGAAAAGGAGCATTCCGCACATCGCGACCAGCACGGCCCAATGGCGGACAAAAAACCAGCCGGTGGCGTCGAGGTCGGCGAGTGGCAGCACGCGCACCACCATTGGGCGGGGCAGCAAGCCGATGAGCCCGGCCAGCAGGGTCAATGGCGCGGCCAGATAAAGAAAAGCCACGATATGGGCGTGAATCATGTCGGCGCGGTTGGCTGGGACTGGGGCAGGGAGCCGGCGAGCTCGGCGAAGGGCTTGAAAGTGGCGCTGAGTTCGCGGGTTTGTTCCTGCGAAATTCGCAACAGGGTGACAGGCTCCAAGGCGCGCACGGTCGCCGTGCGCCGCACATTTTGCAGCACGGCAATTTCGCCGAAGTGACTGCCGGCGGAAAGCACCGCGAGCTGTTTTTCGCCGTCCGGACCATGGCTTAGCACTTCGACGCTGCCGGACTGGATCAAATACATGGAGCGGCCGATGTCTCCTTCCCGAATGATCACCTGCCCGGTTTCGTAAAGTTCGCGCATCACGCCGGTGTGGCCGGAGGTTTCCACGCTGGTGATTTCACGGCCGAAAAACGGGCCGGTCGTCCAGTCGAGCAGGGTGCGGACGCGTTTGGACCACGAGGGCAGATAGACGATCATGCAGGCGCGCCAGGTCAGCCAGGCCGGGAAACCTTTCAATGGCAGGCCCCAGAGCTGACCAACAGCCTCGTGGGAGCCAAGTACACAACAATCGCCCATGCCGGTGAACGAATAAGGTTTCAGCGGCCGGGTCGAGAGGGTGCGCAGGAGGTTGCGGCCAAGCGTGGCGCCGCCTTGCATCGCATAAAGTGCCAGGGGCGGCGCCGGTTCGCCGTTTTTCATCGGCACCGCGGCGCAGTCGCCGGCGCTCCAGACGTTATGCTCGATGCTGACGCGACCGTAGGCGTCGGCAATCAGCCGGCCGCCGCGATCCCGCTCAAAGGGCAGCTGACTGAGCAGGGGATTTAACGCCGTGCCGGTGCAGGAAATGATGGTGCGGGTGTCGAGCCGGCGGTCGTCGGAAAGAACGGCTTCGATCGGTGTGGCGGCCTTGAGACGGACACCCAGCTCCAGCGTGACGCCCCGGCGGCGCAGCACGTTGGCAGCGTATTCGCACAACGCTGGAAAGCGGCGGCCCAGTTCGGGCAGGATTTGCTTGCCGGAGTGGATGACGGTGACCCGGCATTCTTCGCGGCGCAAATGGCGGAATTCACGGCGGGTCAGGTCGTCGAGAAATTCAGCCAACTCGGCGGCGACCTCGATGCCCGCGTAGTTGCCGCCGGCGATGACAAAGTGGAGCAGGCGGCGGCGTTCGGCCGGGTCGTTCTCGTTCTCGGCCATCTCGAGCATCGCGAGCAATTGGTTGCGCACCTGCAGGCAGTCGAAATAATTTTTCAGGCGGATGGTGTGCTCGCCGATGCCGCGGTAGCGGGTGAGGTCATCCACGGTGCCGAGATTGATGACAAGGTGGTCATAGGCGATCCGCTGCGGCTGGCTGCCGAGGGTGCGGACGTACACCACCTCTTTTTGCTCAACGACGATTTGCTGGATTTCCGCGCAAATGTAGCGGCCGGGAGCAAACAGCCGGCGCGAAGGCGAGATGATTTGAGCGGCCTGAATCTTTCCGACGAGGAGCTCGGGTACGAGTCCGTGAAAAGTGTGGTAGTTGTGATGGTCAATGACGGTGAGTTCGACGCGGCCACTGCGGACGGCGCGACGGAGCTGGCGGACGAGCCAGATGGCGACATAGCCGCCGCCAAGCACGACGATCCGGGTGACTGGGGCGGGGCGGACCATGGATTAGCTGATGGCGGGCATCGGCGCCACGCTGTCACTAAAGGGCGTGACCGAACGCGTTTGGTGCAGCTCGCTGAGCGCGGTTTGCACCTGCGGGTATGAATCGAGGATCAATTTAAAACACTGCCGGTCGAGGGCTAAGAGACCGGTGTCCTCCATCGCGGTGGCGGTGGCGCTGCGGGCGGCGGTTGAAAGCAGCGCGCCCTCGCCAAGGCAGCCGCCGATGCCCAGGATGGCCAGGGTCTCGCCGTGGCGGCTGATCCGCAGGCTTCCGTACTCGATGATATAGAAACGATCGCCGGTCTCGCCTTCCTTAAGAAGAACCTCGCCGGCCCGGCAAAAGAAAGGCTTCAACTGGTTGGCGAGATCGGCAATGAGCCCCAGGTCTGCCACGTCGCGCAGGAACGGCAGATGAGAGGCGAGCTGGCGCTGGAGCATCTTGATGTTGATGCCGACGCGTCGATTTTCGTGCAGGCGGCGCAGTTGGGCGCGAACGTCGGGATAGGCCTCGGTCAAATAACTGAACGAAGCGCGGGTGAGGAAGAAAAGCGTTGATTCATGGCAAGCGGTGACGGTCGCGGCGCGCGGATGATCGGTCAGCAGGCTGCCTTCGCCGATGCAACTGCCGGGGCCGAGGTCGGCAAGATCCTCGCCGCGTTTGTTCACCCGCACGAGGCCGAAGGCGACGAGGTAGAACTTGTCGCCTTCGCTGCCTTCGCTGAACACGGTTTCGCCTGCGGCATAGCGTTCCTGCACCAACGAGGCTGCCAGGTCGGAGATCAGTTCCTCGCTTGCGCCGGCGAGAAACGGAACTCGGACCAGCAGGTCGCGTTTTATTTTTTCGCGCAGCGCGCTGGTCTTGCGGGCGTCGCGGACGGCCGAGACACCGCGGCCGATCATCTCGGTGCCGCAGCGGGAGTATTCGGCGCGGAAAATCTCGTAGTAAATGTAGCGCCAGACCGGTTCCATCGAGCGCAGGAACTCGCTGAATGAGACGCAGCCATTGCCGTCGGTTTTGACCCGGGCTAGGTAGCGCTGGGTCTCAGATTCAGGCAGGCCCCATTCGAGCAGCAGCAGGTCGAGGTCGGCCGAACTGAGGTGGCCGTCACCATCGAGATCGAGATGGCGGAAGACCAACTCGGCTTTGTCGCGATCGGACACGGCGCGTGCGACCGAGAGGGCGTTGAGCGCGTGGTGTCGCACGGCGCCAATGCTCCAGACTTCGCGCTTGAAACAGTCAAAGTCCGCGGGGCCGGCCGCCAGCAGCCGGCTGGAATAAGCATCGATGGCGGCGGCGGACAGGCCCCAGGGTGTGAGCGTTTCCCGCAGTTCGTCGCGGTTTAACCGGCCGTCGCGATCCTGATCGAGGCGATCAAAGCAGGCCCGGGCGTCGGTGTCGGCTTCGCGCGCACCGGCTGGTGGATTATTCCACAGCGCGGCGAGTTCAGGCCGGGCGGCCGTATCGCGTGCTTTTTCGCGGACGAAGTCGTTATATTCGGCGGCGCTGCGCACAAAAATGAGCCGGTAAAGCAGGATGTAGGCGCCAATGAAGCCCAAGAGCAGCATGAAACCCAGCGAACCGAACAGGGCCGGGATCATCGTCGCGCCGGCCGCGAGAATCGAAATCGAGTATTTCATCGTGCTGAAGAGTTTCAGCATGTCGAAAATGTAGTAATAAATGCGGCACCAGACATAGACGTTGAAAACCAGGAAGGTGTTGACCGCCCAGATTCGTGAGGCGGGATGGGCCAGCAACATGCCGGCGCAAAAGGCGTGGGTGATGATGCAGAGCAAATAGGAAGGCACCATGATCGCCCGGCTGCCGAACACGATTTTCGTTTGCAAAAATGCCGAGGGCACGTGAAAGCAAAGCGCGGCAATCGCCATGACGATGGCTGCGGTCGGATTGCGGGAAAAGCAGGCGATGAGGCCCGCGACCAGCTCCACCGTGCCGGCAATGATGTGCACGCGCAGTACCAGCCGCCGCCACGGCACCATCAGAAACTTCGGATGCGCGGGAACGATGTAATGGTAAGCAATGACAATGATGTTTGCCAGTGCCGAGAGAACGACGAGGCTCCAGGTTCCCGCCGTGATGGGCGACTCGGGTAGATGGGCCTGAATCCAGAAAACCGGAATCGTCAGCGCAACCAGCGGAATTAGCAGGGCCAGGTTTTTGATCAGCGAAGCGGATGGCTCCAGCAAGGATGGGTCTGGCTGGGACGTGGCGGTGGAGGCGGACATTGCGGGGACGGCTAGACTCAAAGGATTTGCAGCCCGATCAGAGGATGACAAGCTTGGCCTGTGCCACCGGCTATAAACCGTTTACCACGGGCAAAATTAAAATCCGAGCCTGGCCAGCTCGCGGCTGAAATTTTTGCCATCCAGCACCGGCTTGCTCGCTTGCGCGGCAAAATCGAGCGACACATCGACCCACGATTTGCAGCCTCTCATTTCAGGGGTGACCTCGATCGGGGCTGGTTGCACCAGCCGGTGCACGCGCACGGCGAATGCGTGCAATCCCGGCGGCTGAGCCCAGTTGAATCGTTCGCGAATCGTTTCTTCCGACCAAAGGTGAAACGCGTCGAGCCGGGCGACCTCGGCCCAGTCGGACAAAAAGGCCTGTTGTATGACCTCGGCAAAATAATAGAGATGAATGTTTGAATCATTGCGGGGTGAGCCTTCTTCGCCCCGTTCGACAGGCTCAGGGCTACGAAGCCCAGGGGGCACCCCGCCCACACGGGCAAAAAACTTTTGGGCCGCCGGCTTGGTCTTGGCGAGTTGTTCGTGAAAGTGCGTTGGGAAAAGCCAGAACTTTCCGGCTTTGACGGTAAATCCGCCGCCATCTTCGGCGATGCCGCCCTTGCGCAGGATCAATATCTGTTCGCCCGCGCCCAGCGCCTCAACGATGACGTGCCATTCTTTGAAGGCAGGTTTGTTATTTGTCATTGGTCCTTTGTCCTTGGTCATTGGTGACGGAAAGTGGCGCGCAACAAATAGCGGCAGCGAGTTGCTATGGCTGACGAATTACCAATTACCAATGACGAATGACGAATGACCAAGGACCAATAACAAATGACACCCTACTGCGCCTGCTTGGCGATTTTGAATTTCGCGGGCCGTTGGCCCACCGGAAGCGCCAACAAATCGTAATCGTGGAAGCCGGTGATTTTCACCTCGGCAAATTCGCTGACCGGCAGTTCGCGCGGCACGTAAACGCGGCCGTCGATGTCCGGCGCATCCGCCTCGCCGCGGGCGACGCCGGGTTCTTCGACGAGCACCTTGAGGATGCGGCCGACCTGGGCCGCGCTGACTTGGGCGGCGATGTCTTTTTGCAGCGCCATCAAGCGATGCCAGCGCTGCTCTTTTTCCTTGGCGGAAATTTGTCCGGTCATCTTGGCCGCGCGCGTGCCGTCTTCCTGCGAGTAACGGAAGACGCCGAGGCGCTCGAATTTTGCCTCGCGGATGAAGTTGCACAACTCGTCCATGTCGGCCTCGGTCTCGCCGGGAAAACCCGCGATGAACGTGGTACGCAGGGCGATGCCCGGGATGCCGGCGCGGATACGCCGCACCAGGTCGCGAATGTAGTCGCCGCTCGTCTCGCGCTGCATCGTCGTCAGCATATGGTCGCTGATGTGCTGCAGCGGCATGTCGACGTAGCGCGCGACCTTCGGGCAGTCGGCGATGGTGGCGATGAGCTCGTCGCTCCAGTGCGCGGGGTGCGTATAGAGCAGGCGGATCCAGAAGTCTCCCTCGATGGCGTTGAGTTCGCGCAGCAGGGTGGTGAGCGCGTCGCCGCGGGATGAATCGACGGGCGTGCGCGGGTTCGGCCGCTGCTCCCAGGTATCCATGCCGAAGAACGTCGTGTCCTGCGAAATCAAGTTCAGCTCTTTCACGCCTTCGGCGACGAGCTGGCGCGCCTCGGCGACGACGCTGGCGACGGTGCGGCTGCGATGCCGCCCGCGAATCTGCGGGATGATGCAGAAGGTGCACGGGTGGTTGCAGCCCTCGGCGATTTTTACGTAGGCAAAATGTTTTGGCGTG
>Ga0210395_10002231_pt1 | contig 15103 bp, 11 predicted proteins | sample IncBWH4OmetaG_FD_150861 | JGI IMG/M metagenome (GOLD analysis project Ga0210395, IMG submission 150861) | Forest soil microbial communities from Barre Woods Harvard Forest LTER site, Petersham, Massachusetts, United States - Inc-BW-H-4-O ... | reverse complement strand
GGCGAAGAAGAAGACAACCGCCCAGCAGACCGTCTGCGTGGTCGCGTTCAGCACGCCCTGCTTGAACAGGAACGCGGTCACGATCAGCAGGAGCCCGGCGAGGATGTACGTGCTGGAGATCATCTTCTTCCTGCCCACCGTGTCGAACAGGTGACCGAGCAGCAGCGGCCCGGCCAGGTTACCCGCCGCGAACGCGAAGAAGTAGTACCCGGTGTCCGTGGCCTTCACGTGGAAGTAGTACTCCAGCACCAGTCCCGAGGTGAAGAAGATCGCGTTGTACAGGAACGACTGAGTGATCATCAGCGCCGCGACCAGCGTCGAACGCCCCGGGTAATGCTGGAACAGGACCTTGAGCAGGGTAAAGTACCCGAACCGTTCGGTCGGCCGGATTTCCAGTACCTTGCTGTCGTCGACCGGCGGAAGCTGGCCCTTCGTGCGCTCCACGTCGTGCTCGATCTCGGCGATCGAGCCATCGGCCGCCTCCTGCCTGCCGTGCATGATCTGCCAGCGGGGCGACTCGGGCAGGTTACGGCGCACGAAGATGATGACCAGCGCGAGCACCGGGCCCACGAGGTAGGCGATCCGCCAGCCCCACGCCGGCGTGACGTGGTTCAGCAGGAACAGCGTGACGATCGTGCCGAGGATGGCGCCCGCCCAGTAGGTGCCGTTGACGGCCAGGTCCACCCGGCCCCGGTGCCTGGCGGGGATCATCTCGTCGATGGCGGAGTTGATCGCCGCGTACTCGCCGCCGATGCCCATGCCCGCGATGACCCGGGTGAAGTACAGGAAGATGAACCAGTAGGCGCCGCGTGGCGTCGCGGCGGTCAGGCCGCTGCCGACCAGGTAGACGCCGAGGGTCACCATGAACAGGTTCCGCCGCCCCAGTTTGTCCGACAGGCGGCCGAAGAACAGCGCCCCGATGACCTCGCCGATCAGGTACCACCAGGCGATGTCGGACACGCTGCCCGCGTTCATGTTCAGCGTGTTCGACAGCGTCAGGTCCGGACCCACGTTGGCGGCGATAGTGATCTCGAGGCCGTCGAGGATCCAGGCGACCCCTAGCGCTATCACCAGCCTCGTATGGAAACTCGACCAGGGCAGCCGATCGAGGCGAGCCGGGATGAGGCTGCGAATATTAGGGCTGCTCGTCGTCACAGGCGTCGTTGCCATAGTGGGCTCCTTGCACTCTGGATCCCGTGTTTCCCTCCGGTAACACGTTGTGATGGTGGTGCTTGCTACCCGAGACATTCGTGTGCACACATAGCGACGTTGCGTATTCCTTGGCCCGATCCCGCGAGTCTCCTATAGTTAGCTCTGTGAACGATGTAAGTTCCTCGCACGGCACCCGTGCCGGTGCCGGCGAGCGTACGAAGACGGAGGCGGCCGAGTTGCTCGCCGCGCTCGGTGCGGTCCAGCGCGTCGCGCGCCGCACGGTACGCGGGGCAGCCGCCGCCGAGCCGCTTCCCCCCGCGCGCTCCGAATTGCTCAGGCTCACCGCCCGCAAGCCGGGAATCAGCGTCGCGGAGGCCGCCCAGGAGCTGGGCCTCGCGCCCAACAGCGTCAGCACGATGGTGAGCAAGCTCGCCGCGGACGGCCTGCTCAGCCGTGGCCGCGTCGCCGCCGACGGCCGGTCCGTCCGGCTCAGCGTGACCGACAAGGGCACGGCCCGGATCCGGCAATGGCGAGACATCCGGGTCGAACTGGCCGGCCGCGCGCTCGAGCGGCTCGGCGCCGCCGACCGGCAGACGATCGGAGCCGCCGTGCCCGCGCTCGCCAGGCTGGCCGAGCAGATGGAGGCAATGTGACCGCCAGCGCCGCAGAAATGGCACCCGAGGAAACCGGGACGACCGCGGTCCGCTGCGCGGACCTGACCTATCGGTTCGGGACCCACACCGCGGTGGATCACGTCGACCTGACCATCGCGCCCGGCGAGATGTTCGGCCTGCTCGGGCCGAACGGCGCCGGAAAGACGACCACCATCCGCATGCTGACGACGCTGCTCAAGCCAGCGACGGGCGCGGTCACGGTCTTCGGCATCGACGCGGCGGCACAGCCCATGCGGGTCCGCCGCGTGATCGGCTACGTGCCGCAGATGCTGTCCGCGGACGCCAACCTGACCGGGCTGGAGAACGTTGAACTGTTCGCGCGGCTCTTCGACGTGCCGCGCCGTACTCGCAAAGACAAAGTGGCCGAGGCCCTGGCGGCGATGGGGCTGACGGAAGCGGCGGGGAGGCTGGCCGGCACCTACTCCGGCGGCATGATCCGCCGGCTCGAGCTCGCCCAGGCGCTGGTCAACGCGCCCCGGCTGCTGGTGCTCGACGAGCCCACCGTCGGCCTCGACCCGATCGCCCGCGGCGACGTGTGGGAGTACATCGCGCGGCTGCGCGCCGAGCACGACATGACCGTGCTGATGACGACCCACTACATGGACGAGGCCGACGCCTACTGCGACCGGGTCTCGCTCATGCACCGCGCCAGAATCCGCGCCACCGGCCGCCCCGCCGACCTGCGCGCGGGACTCGGCGACGGCGCCACCCTCGACGACGTGTTCCGGCACTACACCGGCGACACCCTGGACGACAACGCACAAGAAGAAGGAGGGATCCGTGATGTACGCCGCGCCCGGCGCACCGCCCGCCGCCTCGGTTGAGCTGCCCGTCGTCCACGACAACCCGATCGCTGGGCTACGCCGCCTGGCCAACCGGGTCGTCACGCTGTGCTGGGTAGAGGTCCGCAAGATCCGGCACGACCGCACCGAGCTGTATACCCGGGCGATCCAGCCCGCGCTGTGGCTGCTGATCTACGGCGAGGTGTTCACGCGCATCCACGCGATCCCCACGCCCAAGGGCATCCCGTATCTCGCCTACCTCGCGCCCGGCATCCTGGCCCAGTCCGCGCTGTTCATCGCGATCTTCTACGGCATCCAGATCATCTGGGAACGCGACGCGGGCGTGCTGACCAAGCTGATGGTGACACCGACCCCCCGGTCCGCGCTGATCAGCGGGAAGGCGTTCGCGGCCGGCGTCAGGTCGCTGATCCAGGGTGTGGTCGTCGTCATCATCGCCGCGCTCCTCGGCGTGGCCCTCACGGCCAACCCGCTGAAGCTGATCGCCGCGGCCGTCGTCCTCGTGCTCGGCTCGGCGTTCTTCTCTTGCCTGTCCATGTCGATCGCCGGCGTCGCCCTAGCCAGGGACCGCTTGATGGGCATCGGCCAGGCGATCACGATGCCTCTTTTCTTCAGCTCAAGCGCCCTCTACCCCACCAGCATCATGCCCGGCTGGCTCCAGGCCATCAGCAAGGTGAACCCGCTGACCTACGAGGTAGAGGCCCTAAGAGGGCTGCTCATAGGCACCCCCACCACCCTCTGGCTAGACGTGGTAGTCCTACTGGCGTTCACGCTAGCCAGCATCACCTGCGCCTCTCTCCTGCTCCCGCGCCTAGCCAACCGCTAACGCGACGCTGAGGAAGTAGGGCGACGGCGCCGCAGCTCAGCCGCCGCAGACGGGGGCACTGCGTGGCGAGCAATCCACTCGCGGACGGGGGTACCGCGTGGCGCGGCGCCGTCGCACACGTCACAATACAAGCTTGTGTAAACCCAAACAAGTGGTGACAACCAGGACACACCCAAGTTGAGCGGCTAGCTCTGCGAAAACCCACGAAACGGCGCGCCGTGTACCCAGTCACGTAATCGAACTCACACCCAGGGCTCCGAGCCATGGCACCTAAGCTTGGTCGGCGGCAATACGCGACACAAGGATGGCGACGATGGCTGACTTTTCCTTCACCGAACTGCTTCCGCTTGGGCACGACGACACCGTGTACAGGAAGATCGCTGAGGGAGGGGTGAGCAGCCACGTCGCGTTCGGAAGAAACTTCATCGAAGTGGATCGGCAGGCGCTTACGTCGCTGACCACGACGGCGATGCGGGACATCGCCCACCTCTTGCGACCCGCTCACCTCCGCCAGCTACGGTCCATCCTCGATGACCCCGAGGCGAGCCCGAACGACCGGTATGTCGCCCGCGACCTGTTGCAGAACGCTTGCATCGCGGCGGGCGGCGTGCTGCCGATGTGCCAGGACACCGGCACCGCCATCGTGATGGGCAAGCGCGGCCAGCAGGTGCTGACCGACGGCCGCGACGAAGAGCACATCGCTCGCGGCGTCTACGACGCGTACACCACGCTCAACCTCCGGTATTCGCAGATGGCGCCGCTGACGATGTGGGAGGAGAAGAACACCGGGTCCAACCTGCCCGCGCAAATCGAGCTGTACGCGACCGACGGCGACGCGTACAAGTTCCTGTTCATGGCCAAGGGCGGCGGCTCGGCCAACAAGTCGTACCTGTTCCAGGAGACCAAGGCGGTGCTCAACCCGGCCCGGATGGCCGCCTTCCTGGAGGAGAAGATCCGCGCCATCGGCACGTCCGCCTGCCCGCCGTACCACCTGGCCATCGTCGTCGGCGGGACCAGTGCCGAGTACGCGCTCAAGACCGCCAAGTACGCCTCGGCCCGCTACCTGGACACGCTGCCGACGTCGGGATCGTCATCAGGACACGGGTTCCGCGACCTCGAGCTCGAGGCCGCGGTCCTGGACATCACCAGGAAGATAGGCATCGGCGCCCAGTTCGGCGGCAAGTACTTCTGCCACGACGTGCGCGTCATCCGGCTGCCGCGGCATGGCGCCTCGTGCCCGGTGGCGATCGCCGTGTCGTGCTCAGCGGACCGGCAGGCGCTCGGCAAGATAACCGCGGACGGAGTGTTCCTGGAGCAGCTGGAGACCGACCCGGCGCAGTACCTGCCCGATCCGGCCTCGGTGGCGGAGGACCCCGGGGAGGTCGTCGCCGTCGACCTGAACCGGCCGATGTCGCAGATCCGCGCCGCGCTGACGAAGTACCCGGTCAGGACCCGGCTGTCGCTGACCGGCCCGATGGTCGTGGCCAGGGACATCGCGCACGCGAAGATCGCCGAGCGCCTGGACGCTGGCGAGCCGATGCCTGCTTACCTGCGCGACCACCCGGTGTACTACGCGGGACCGGCCAAGACGCCCGAGGGGTACGCGTCCGGCTCGTTCGGCCCGACGACGGCGGGCCGGATGGACTCTTACGTGGAGCGGTTCCAGGCGGCCGGGGGCTCGTTCGTTATGCTGGCGAAGGGGAACCGGTCTTCGGGGGTGACGGAGGCCTGCAAGCGGCACGGCGGCTTCTACCTTGGCTCGATCGGAGGTGCCGCCGCACGCCTCGCGCAGGACTGCATCACCAAGGTCGAAGTGCTGGAATACCCGGAACTCGGCATGGAGGCGGTGTGGAAGATAGAGGTTCGCGACTTCCCCGCGTTCATCATCGTGGACGACAAGGGGAACGACTTCTACGCCGAGGCCTCAGGCCCGCTGCTGACCATCGGACATTCACCTTCCCCTTTGGTACAGACCAGCTGACCGTAATCGCTGATATGGTCCGGCTATGCCCCGTATGACAGGGCGGGTCATCGCCGGACGGTACGCCCTTTCCGTTCCCATCGGCCGTGGCGCGATGGGCGTTGTATGGCGTGCCCATGACCAGCTCCTGGACCGGGAGGTGGCGGTCAAGGAAGTCGTGCTGTCCGCCGCCATCGGGGAAGACGAGCAGCGGAACGCGTACCAGCGAACGCTGCGTGAGGCGCGCACCGCGGCGCGGCTGTCGCACCGCGGCGTGGTCACCATCTACGACGTGGCGGAGGAAGAAGGCCGCCCGTTCATCGTGATGGAGCTCGTGCCCTCGCAGTCGCTGGACCAGGTGGTCGCGGCGGAGGGCCCGATGACGCCGCTGCGCGCGGGCCGGATGGGTCAGCAGCTGCTCGCCGCTCTCGCCACCGCGCACGCCGCTGGGGTGCTGCACCGCGACGTGAAGCCGAGCAACGTGCTGATCGCCAACGACAGGTCCGGCGGCGGCTGGGACGAGCGTTCGGTGCTCACCGACTTCGGGATCGCGCAGTTCGAAGGCGACCCGCGGCTGACGCAGACCGGCATGGTGATGGGCTCGCCGGGCTTCACCGCGCCGGAGCGGATCCGGGGCGGTGACGCCACGCCGGCTTCGGACCTGTGGTCGCTCGGCGCGACGATATACACGGCGGTCGAGGGCAGCGGGCCCTACGAACAGCGCGGCGGCGCGATCACCACCATGTCCGCGATCATCAACGAGGACGCGCCTGTGGCGCCGTCCGCGGGGCGGCTCGGCCCGCTCATCGCGGCGCTGTTGCGCCGGGAGCCGTCTGCCCGGCCGACGGCCGCGGCCGCCGCGCGGATGTTCACCGAAGTCCTGCCGCTGCTCCCGGACATATCGACGCATCCCGCGACTGTGCGTTCGGCGTATGTCCCGGTTCCTGCCGCGCCGGCCGCTTCTGTCGTTGCTGGTGACGTGAAGGAGTCGGCACCGGACTCCCCGGACGGGGAGGTCGCGGCGGCCGGGGCAGCCAGCGCGGACGCGGTCAGCGCGGCGGACGCAGCGGTTCCAGTGAAGGCGGCCGCCGTGGACGCTGTCGCGGTGGGCGCGGCGGCCGCGGTGGCAGCGTCACCCGCGCCGGAGGCCGCGTCACCCGCATCAGAGCCGTCGGTGTCACCAGCCGCTTTGGTCGCCGAGGCCGCGGCCGGGGGCGCGGTGATGGCGGATGCAGGAGCCAGTGCCGACTCCATGCTGGCGAGCGCACCTGCGCCGACCCAGCGGCCCGTCCCGCTGCCGCCACCGCTGTCCCTGCAGCCGAAGCCGACGTTCACCGCGTCCAAGGGCAACCAGAGCGCCGCGCCGCGAGTTTCCGCCTCGCGGCCACCGTCCGCGGCGCCTGCGGTGGCGGCCCAGCCTGCTCCCTTGTCGTCGGCGGGCAGGCCGACGAGGCCCGACCCGCCGACCATGCCGGAGCCAGCACAGTACTACGGCCGTAACCCGCCCCACGCCCCCGCGTCCGGCGGGCCATATGCGGGCGGGCAGTTCGCCGGCCCATCCCAGGACTATCCCGGCCTGGCCCAGCAGTACGCTCCAGGCACCGGCGGCAAGCCGCGGCGATCCAGGCGAGGCCGGCGGATCGCCCTGGTAGTCGGCGCCATCGTGGTGGCCGCCGCCGCTGGCGGCGGCGCGGCCCTGGCGCTGAATCACGAGAACAACGCGGGGGCGTCGATCACCAACACCAGCAATGGCGCGTCACTGCAGAACCAGCCCGCGTCGGTGCAGGCGCTCGATACTCCGTCGACGACGGTTCCGCCGGGATTCACCCCCGTCACCGTCTCGGCGTCCGCCGCCGGGACCACGGCTGGGTTCAGCATCGATGTGCCGTCCAGCTGGACAGAGACCAGGGACGGGCTGATCACCAAGTTCAAGGACGACAACGGCGACCGGTTCCTGGAAGTGGACCTGACCGCGCACACGTACCCCAACATGGTCACCGAGGCCGAGTACGTCGAGAAGCAGCAGGTGGCAGTCGGTACGTTCCCTGGCTACAAACAGGCTGCGCTCAAAGCGGTGCCGGTCCGGGGTAGCTCGGGCGCGTTCTGGCAGTTCACCTGGGACCGGAACGGCGTCACCACCCGGACGGACGACATCTTGTTCATGGCGCAAACACCAAACGGCCAGCAGTCCTACGCCATCTACTTCAGGGCTCCGAACAGCGGCTGGGGCAGCAAATTCCTGCCGCAGTTCGAGAAGATGCTCAGCACCTTCCAGGTCGCCGCGTCATAGCCTCCGGCGTACACCGGCGCGAGGGGCAGGAAAAAGCCCGGCCCACGACGGGGGGGACATCGCGGACCGGGCTGCCTGGGGGGACGGTGCTACGAGCGGATCAGTACCAGTTGTTGGCCTGCTCGTGCGCCCACGCACCGCAGGGGGAGCCATACCTGCCGTGGATGTAGGTCAGGCCCCAGCGGATCTGAGTGGCCGCGTTGGTCTGCCAGTTGGCCGGCGCTGGCCATCTGCGAGCCGGGAAGCGACTGCGGAATGCCGTAAGCACCAGAGCCCGCGTTTTCCGCGGCGGGGTTCCAGCCGCTTTCGTGCTCCCACAGCGGGTACAGGCAGGAGAACTCGCTAGGAGACCAGCCGAACTGGCCAAGCATCTGCTGAGCGATCTGAATCGGCGAACCTGACGGCGTCCGCACGGCGGTCTGCTGCGCCGCCGCTGCCTTCGCGGCCGCGGCCTTGGCTGCGGCCGCCGCCGCGGCCTTCGCGGCCTCAGCCTTCACCGCCGCGGCCTTCGCGGCAGCGACATCATCCTGGTTCTGGATTTCACCGAGGCTGAAGCGAACCCGGTCGAAGCCGGCTAGCCCCTGCGCCGGGCTCATCGTGTCCCCGGCCTTGGCCGCCTGCTGCGGGGTGACGACCATCATGCTGGTGTCGGCGTTTCCCGCCAGCGCGACCCCGGGGTGGGACGCCAGCGTCGCCGCGGCGGTCGTGGCGACGGCCCCGGCAACGAGGGTGCCCGCGACGGCCGTGGTGATCAGCCTGGAACGCTTGTTGGTCAGGAACGAGGGCATAGAAAAACGGCGTGCCAAAATGTAAACCCTTGATAGCTCGCGTGTCACGCGATCTGCTTCACCCCTGAGGCCACGATCCGCACTCAATGGCGGCAGGCATCGGCACGCGGACTGGGGGGAGCGGGTCAAGGCGCCGGGCTGCTCGGGGCGCAGCCATCATCCAGCGTGCCGGGGTGCTGTCGTTAGGTAAGCATGCCGTGTAACAAACGTTTGCGCACATCGGATTCCACGGTTCCGGCCCGTCCCGGCCGGCCGAGAGTCGGCCAGAAGCACGAAACCACCTGTTCACCTGCTGTTTTGTTACCTGCAAGTAACACTTGTGAGTTAGACCACGTTCACGAGGCGAAACGACCCGCCGTTGCAATCGGTTGCGCATCGACTACCGGGTGTCTACAGCGTGAGCCGCAGTAGCGGCGCGTGCGCCGCAGGCCTCACAACGTTAACCGTCTCCCCACGGATACGAAACCATCATCTTCTGGCCACCCTCAGGACAGCTTCGATGGTTCCAATGAGCTTCAGGCCAACCAGGCACGGTGTTCAGTCCCAGACCCCCATCTGACAACGCGGCCCCGGCCGCGACCGGAGGACTTCCACATGCCCGACAATCAGCCTGATCAGCATTCAGAAGCCAAGGGCACGGCCACGCCGTTCACCCGGCGGCGCCTGCTCGGCGGCGCGGCCGTCGGCGGCGCCGCCCTCGCCTCGCTCGCCCTGCCCGGCAACGTCCGCAAGGCGCTCGCCGACCCGCCCTCGCTGCGCAACTCCTCGCTCGGCGACATCAAGCACGTCGTCCTGCTCATGCAGGAGAACCGGAGCTTCGACCACTACTTCGGCACCATGCCGGGGGTGCGGGGCTTCGCCGACCCGAAGGCTCTGACCCAGAGCAACGGCAAGAGCGTCTTCTACCAGACCGACCCGAACAACCCAGACGGCTACCTGCTGCCGTTCCACCTGGACACGCTCACGACGGGCGCGCAGGCCATCCCCTCGACGAGCCACGCCTGGCAGGTCCAGCACAACGCCTGGAACGGCGGCGCGATGGACAACTGGGTGCCGGCGCACCTGGCCGCGGACGGCGCGAACGGCCCCTTCACCATGGGCTACTACGAGCGCCGCGACATCCCGTTCCAGCGCGCGCTGGCCGAGGCATTCACGATCTGCGACAACTACTTCTGCAGCGTGCTCGGGCCCACCCACCCGAACCGATACATGTGGATGACCGGCACGATCGACCCGAACGGCGTGGCCGGCGGGCCGGCCCTGGACAACGGGACCACCGACGGCGCCTACTTCTGGCGGACCTACGCGGAGAACCTCACCGATGCCGGGGTCAGCTGGAAGTGCTACCAGGAGTCGGACAACTACGGCACGAACGTCCTGGAATTCATGAAGCAATACCAGGAGGCTCCCACCTCATCGCCGCTGTATCAGAACGCGATGACGATCCAGCCCGCGGGCCAGTTCGAGATCGACGCCATGAACGACAACCTGCCGACGGTGAGCTGGCTCTTCCCGACCAGCTATCAGTCCGAGCACCCGAACTACCTGCCCGCCGCGGGCGCCGCGTTCGTCGCGTCCAAGATCGACGCGATCGCCGCCAACCCCGAGGTCTGGGCGAAGACCGTCTTCCTGCTCGTCTACGACGAGAACGATGGCCTCTTCGACCACGTGCCGCCGCCCGACCCGCCGGCCGGCACCCCAGACGAGTTCGTCTCGGGAACCTCGCCCGCTGGGACCCCGGGCAACGGGCTGCAGGTCGGCCCGGGCTTCCGGGTGCCCTGTATCGTCGTCTCCCCGTGGACGGCGGGCGGCTGGGTGTTCAGCGAGCCGTCCGACCACACATCGCACCTGATGTTCCTCGAGGCCGTGACCGGCGTCGAGGCGCCCAACATCAGCGCCTTCCGGCGCAAGACCCTGAGCAACATGACCGGCGCGTTCCGGTTCAACTCCCGCGCGGAACCGCCGGTGCTGCCCGACACGAGCGGCCCGCTAACGGTCGCCACGTACACGTCGTCGCAGTTCCCGCTGCCTGCGTTCCCCGGCGCGGACCAGACCCCGCCGTTCCAGCCGCCCGGCCGCAAGCCGCACGTCCCGTAAAGCACTTAAAACCCTTTTTATACGGAACGGTCCCGTGGTGACAGTCGCCACGGGACCGTTCTGACTATTATTTGCGCGGCGTATACACCGAGTGTATATTCACGAGGGTGAGTGTCCCCCTGACTCTTCTTGGCCTGCTCGAACGTGAGCCTAGCCACGGCTACGACCTGAAGCGCGATTACGACGCCTTCTTCGGGCGTAGCAAGCAGCTGCCCTTCGGGCAGGTTTACTCCACGCTCGGCCGGCTGGCCCGCGACGGCAAGGTCGTCGGCGGCGACACCGAGCCGGGCGAGGGACCCGACCGCAAGCCGTACTCGATCACCGACGCCGGACGGGCCGAGGTCGACGCGTGGCTGGCCGATCCGGTCGAGCCCGAGCCGCACCTGCAGACCGTGCTGTTCGCGAAGGTGACGCTGTCGCTGATGCTCGGCAAGCCGGCCGAGGCCTACCTGGACAGGCAGCGTTCGGCGCACATGCGGCGGATGCAGGAGCTGATCGAACTGCGGCGCAACGGTGCTCTTGTTGACGCGTTGCTCGCCGATCATGCCCTGTTCCACCTGGAGGCGGACCTTCGATGGATCGACGTCACGTCAGCGCGCCTGACGGAACTAGCCGCAGTAGTTACCCCGGAAAGGACACCGGAATAATGAACAGTCCCGTCGTGACGCGCGCGCACCTGATCGAGTCCCGCGATGTCGTCAAATCGTTTGGCCAGACCATGGCGCTTCGTGGTGCGACCGTGGCCGTCTACCCGGGTGAGATCTTCGCCATCATGGGACCGAGCGGATCAGGAAAGTCGACCCTGCTGCACTGCCTGGCCGGGATCTTCTCACCCGACCTCGGCGAGGTGTGGTTCGACGGGCGGCGCACTGACAAGCTGGACGAAGCCGAACGGACGAAGCTGCGCCGCACCGCCTTCGGCTTCGTGTTCCAGTTCGGCCAGCTCGTGCCCGAGCTCACCACGGCCGATAACGTGGCCCTGCCGCTGTTGCTCAACCGGGTGCGCCGGCGCGTCGCCTATAAGACCGCCGAGACCTGGCTGGATCGGCTCGGCATCGGGGACAAGGGCAGCAACAGGACCGGCGAGCTGTCCGGCGGTGAGGCGCAGCGGGTGGCGGTGGCTCGCGCGCTCGCCATGGCCCCGAGGGTCATCTTCGCCGACGAGCCGACCGGATCGCTGGACTCCCTGACCGGCGAGAAGGTCATGGACCTGCTGACCGGGCTGGCCCGCGAGGCGGGCACGACGGTGGTGCTGGTCACGCACGAGGCCCGGGTCGCGGCGTACGCGGACCGCGTGGTCATGGTGCGCGACGGACTGGTGTCCGGGGATCTCGGCGCGCTCGGCGAGCAGGTCTCCGCGGCCAAGGCAGCCAGGTAATGGTTCGCCTCGGCCTGCAACTGACCCTGCGCAGCGGGCGGGAAGCGCTCGTCCGGCTGCTGATCACCGCCGCGGCGGTCGCGGTCGGCGTCGCGCTTCTCCTCGGCGTCCTCGCCGAGTTCCACGCCTTCCAGGCCAACGCCAACCAGGCCTGCTGGTCCTGCACGCTGGGCTCGGCGGTGCCGTCGCCGCTGCCGTCTCACGGTGAGCTGTGGAACGACAGCGTGGACTTCTACGAGGGGCAGACGATCACCCGGCTGGACGTCGCCCCGCTGGGCGCCAACGCGCCGGTGCCGCCCGGTGTCACGAGGCTGCCCGCGCCCGGGCAGTACTACGCGTCGCCGGCGCTGGCCGCCCTGCTGGCAGCGGTGCCCGCCAACGAGCTAGCCGACCGGTTTCCGGGGCACCTGGCCGGAACGATCGGCGACGCGGCGCTCAACGGGGCAGACGAGCTGGTGATCTACATCGGGTACACGCCGGCCGCGCTCGACGCGGTCCCGAGCATCCCCGAGTCCAACAAGGGGGGCGTGGTCCCGGGCACTCAGTGGGTCACCTCGATCTCGACCAAGCCGGCGGCCGAGGTGTTCACCCCGTTCTTCCGGTACGCGTTTGGTGTCGGCGTGCTCGCGGTGCTGTTCCCCATGCTCGTGCTGATCAGCACCGCCACCCGGCTGGCCGCCGACCGGCGCGAGGAGCGGTTCGCCGCGCTCCGCCTGGTCGGCGCGACGCCCGCCGACATCCGGGTGATCGCGTCGATCGAGTCGGTGGTCAGCGCCGCCTGCGGGGCTGTGCTCGGCATAGTGCTGTTCCTGCTGGTACGGCCGGCGCTCGCCGGGGCCGCGCTGGTCGGCACCAGGTACTTCGAGTCCGACCTGACACCGACGGTCTGGGGATATGTCGCGATGCTCGCAGGCGTGCCGGTCGCCGCGGCGGTCGCGGCGCTGGTGTCGCTGCGCCGGGTGCAGATCTCACCGCTTGGCGTCAGCCGGCGCGCCAAGCCGAAGCCGCCGACCGTCTGGCGGCTGACCGTACTCGTGGCTGGCGTCGGGCTGTACGTGTACGGGCTGTCGAAGACCACGCACGAGTCGATCGGCGCGTCGGCCTATCCTGGCCTGCTGATCACCATGATCGGGCTGGTAATCGCGGGACCGTGGCTCACCTCGGTCACATCGCGGCTGGTCGGCAGCCTCGTTCGTGGATCGTCGGCACTGCTGGCGACGCGCCGGCTGGCCGACAACCCGAGGACGGCCTTCCGCTCCGTCACCGGACTCGTGCTCGCGGTCTTCCTCGGCACGATGGTTGGCACGATCGTCCCGGCGCTCAACTCGACCGAGGCGAGCCCGGCCAACGCGGCGCTCAGCAACGTGCTGCTTGACCAGGTGGGGCTCGACCCGCACGACGGGGCGAAGCTGCTCAGCGGTCTGACCGGGATCCCCGGCGCCACCGTGTACCCGCTGTATACAGCGCCGTCCGCCGGCGGCAGCGTGGGGCCAGGCCTGGGACCTGGCGACACCGCGGTCAGCTGCGCGGCGATGCGTGCCCTCGCGGTCCTCGGCCAGTGCGCCCCCGGCCTGCGGGCCGTCATGGCCAGCGACGACGGCCTGTTCGACGACAACCCGCTGTACAACACCAAGCCGTTTGTCGACTCGACCAACCCCGCTTACACGGGCAAGCTGTCCGGCCTGCCGCTTCAGACGGTACTTGTGCGGGTTAACAGCCCCGCCACACTCGAGCGGGTCCGCACGTACCTGACCGTCAACGCCCCGCCGCAGCAGGCCGAGATCTCCGGCCAGGGCGCGGCGCCGACACCGCCGCGCACGTTCGGCGAGACGCTTCAGATACGCCTCGACCGTGCGGCCACGTTCGAGAAGATCGTGTACGCCGCCGTGGCGCTCACGCTGATCGTGGCCGGGTGCAGCCTCGCCGTCGCGGCCGGAGGCGGACTGGTCGATAGGAAGCGCCCGTTCACCCTGCTGCGGGTGAGCGGCACCCCGGTCGGCGTGCTCGCCCGCGTCGTCCTGATGGAGGCGACCGTACCGTTGCTGGCCGCCGCCATCGTGGCCGCCGGAATCGCCTACGGCACCTCGATCCTGGCGTTTGTCCGGCTGGCGCCGATCGGGACAGCGATCCCGCAGCCAGGGTCGGACTACTACGCGTTCACGGGTATCGGCCTGGCCGTCGCCTTCGGGGTCACCACGGTGACGCTACCCCTGCTGCGCCGCATGACCATGCCAGGCAACGTCCGCTTCGAGTAGACAGGGTTCAGTACCAGCCGGTGGCCTCCTCGTGGGACCATGCGGCGCACGGAGAGCCGTAGGTGGACTGGATGTACTGCAGGCCCCACAGGATCTGCGTCGCCGCGTCGGTCTGCCAGTCGGGGCCCGCGCTGGCCATCTTGCTGCCCGGCAGCGCCTGCGGGATCCCGTACGCACCCGAGTTCGGGTTCTCCGCCGTCGGGTTCCAGCCGCTCTCGACGTTCCACAGCGAGTCCAGGCACGAGAACTGGCCGCTCCAGCCGAACTGGCCCAGCATCCCCTCAGCGATCTGCTGCGGGCTGCCGGAAGCCGCGCTAACCGGCTGCTGCGTTTGCTGTTGCGACGGTTGCTGCCGCGCGGCCTGCGGCGTGACGGCCGCGGCGAGCTGGATCTGGTGCTCGCGGTGAGCGACGTGCGCGGCATGCTCGCGAGCCGCCAGCGCTCGGGCGCGCGCCGCTGCGGCACGGGCCTCGGCGAGCTTGATCGCCTCAACGCGCGCGGCGAGGCCGAAGCGGACTCGCTGGACGGCCGCCATGGTCGCGGCCTGAGAATCATCAGCCGCGCCAACCGTGCGAGCGGTGTGGCTGGTCGCGGCCGCGAGTCCGGCCGCTTGCTGGGCGGCGGATGAGGACGGCCAGGTGACCGCTATCGTCGAGGCCGCGGCGGCGATGCAGAGCGCACCACCGATGGCGATAAGAGAGAATTTGGCCGACCTGAAGTGCGGCAAATGCCGAGACAAAGTAAAGCCTTTAGTCGGACGCGTATCCACATCGTGCGGAACGCGCTGGTTTCCACCCTTGATCGCCATGCCCGCGACCGCCGAATACGAATCAGCGGACGTGCGGCAGGCGTCGGGCCGCGGACTTAGCGCAGGTTCAAGGCG
>Ga0210395_10002228_pt1 | contig 15113 bp, 18 predicted proteins | sample IncBWH4OmetaG_FD_150861 | JGI IMG/M metagenome (GOLD analysis project Ga0210395, IMG submission 150861) | Forest soil microbial communities from Barre Woods Harvard Forest LTER site, Petersham, Massachusetts, United States - Inc-BW-H-4-O ... | reverse complement strand
AGGAGGCGTGGCGGGCGTGGTGCGCGGCAGGTTCTCGTCATGCAGGGTCGGGGGAGGGACGCCAAGTACCTCCCCCGCGGCATCGCCGCAATGAGCTCGATTGCGACCACGCCGAACGCGGCGCCCGTTTGCGCAGATCCAATTCTAATAGAAAAGCGTGAGAGTTCATGTGAACTCTCACGCTTTGACGTGATCGACGGCTAGGCCGCGGCGCTGACTTCGCCGCTGGTCGGCACGGAAGCGATCGTCTTGAGGATCTGGGAAGCGATCTGGTACGGGTCGCCTTGCGAATTCGGCCGGCGGTCTTCCAGATAGCCCTTGTAGCCGTTGTTGACGAAGCTGTGCGGCACGCGGATTGAGGCGCCGCGGTTGGCGATGCCGTAAGTGAACTCGGTGATCGCCGCGGTCTCGTGCTTGCCGGTCAGCCGCATGTGGTTGTCCGGACCGTAGACCGCGATGTGATCGGCGCGCGCCTCGTCGAACGCCTTCATCAGCGCCTCGAAATACTCCTTGCCGCCGACTTCACGCATATATTTGGTGGAGAAGTTGGCGTGCATGCCGGAGCCGTTCCAGTCGGTGTCGCCGAGCGGCTTGCAGTGGAACTCGATGTCGACGCCGTATTTCTCGGTCAGGCGGAGCATCAGATAGCGCGCCATCCACATTTGGTCGGCGGCGGTTTTTGAGCCCTTGCCAAAAATCTGGAACTCCCACTGGCCTTTCGCGACTTCGGCATTGATGCCTTCGTGGTTGATGCCGGCGGCGAGACAGAGATCGAGATGCTCGTCGACCATCTTGCGGGCGATGTCGCCGACATTCTTGTAGCCGACGCCGGTGTAGTAGGGACCTTGCGGCGCCGGATAGCCGCTCGGCGGGAAGCCCAGCGGCCGACCGTCCTTGTAGAAGAAATATTCCTGCTCGTAGCCGAACCAGGCGCCGGGATCGTCGAGAATCGTGGCGCGCTTGTTCGACGGATGCGCCGTGCCGTCCGGCATCATCACTTCGCACATCACCAGCACGCCGTTTAAGCGCGCGGCGTCCGGATAGACGGCAACGGGCTTGAGGATGCAATCGGAGTTGTGACCTTCCGCCTGCAGGGTGGAAGAGCCGTCAAAACCCCACAGCGGCAATTGCTCGAGCGTCGGAAACGCGTCGAAGTCTTTGAGCTGGGTCTTGCCTCGCAGGTTTGGCGTCGGCGTGTAGCCGTCGAGCCAAATGTATTCGAGTTTGTATTTTGTCATTCCCGTCTCTCTTGTGCTGATGTGCGAAGTTTGTGTGCCGAGACGCGCGCTGCCGCAAATCGCGGCAGAATCGAAAGCATCCGCGCCGCCTCCCGCCGGCTTTCAAGCATTTTGTGTGCCAATCAGCGCTTAGACCGAACCACGCTGCCGGGCGGCGGCGAATCACGGCGCTATGCGGCCGAATCGCTGCAAGCCGAATAAGCAAAAAGGCGAATGCTTATATTGTAGCCATGCGCTGATTTTCTGTGAGGCATACCGAACAAAAGACGGGCAAAGCATTATATTAAGAACGACTCAGCAAACTGGAACAGTGACGCGCGCATTGGGATGCGCGCACGGCCAAGGAGCCGAACCATGACGACGAATTTTTCCGCAACGCCGACAGGATCGGCCAAGATCTACAGCTTCCCGCCCCGGGGCCGTTTCGCGCTCCGCATCGACGACACCGCGCCGGCCGCGAACGTGCAGTTGCCGCGCGGCGTCAAGCTCGTGTCCGGCAGCGGCTGGTACCACGACGAAGCGATCCGGGACGAGAACGCGCGCAAGAACTAGCGCGCGAGCGTCGCGCTCAGCGTCAGTCGAAGCGCAGCTTGATGCCGTCGAGCGCGATACCGCTGAGCGTGGTGCTCCAGGTTTCGCCCGGCCGCACCGGCATGGCCCGCGTGAGCGTTCCGGTGGTGACGATCTCGCCGGCCGCGAGCGCATGATTGACCGGATCGCCCGCCAGCAAACCGACAAAATGGCGCAGCGCCGGGAGCGGCCCATCGAGCACGTTCGCGGCGTGGCCGTTGTCGACGAGGCGGCCGTCGCAATAAAGATCGATGGTAAAGTCGGAAAGCGTCTTTTGCCATTCTCTGCCACGCGTTCTGATCTTGTGCCGCGGTCCGATCAGCAAGGCGCCGTGAAGCGCGTTGACGGCGACGGTGTCGGCGGCAAGAAATTTCCACTCCGGGAAAGGCGACTGAACGATCTCAAAGCCGTGCGCCACCCAATCCACGCAGGACAATAACGCGGTGTCGTCCATGTCGGGCGACGGCGCGGCGGCAAGCCCGAAGACGATCTCCGGTTCGATGCGCGGCTCGGCAAGCCCGGCAAGCGGCAGCGCCGCGGTGCTTTCGAGATCATGCACGGTGCAATCGTAGACGTAGCCCCAGATCGGAGCATGGACGTTATACTGCTGCCAGATGGTGCGGTTGGTGAAGCCGATTTTCCGCCCCAGCCGCCGCTCGCCGCGCGCCTCGCGCTTCTGATTCAGCAAAGCCGTAATCCGATAGGCATCATCGAGCGTCAGGCCCGAGGGCCGCGACGTGAACGGCGCGATCTGCCGTCCGGTGCCGAGCGCTGCGAAGATTTCCTCGGCAATGGCCGACAGGTCGGCGGACGCCGCAGCAACGGCAGGTGAGGGCGCCATGAAAGCTCCTTGCGTCGATCACAGCCCGGCGAGATAGCGCGCCATGGCGTCGCGATCGCTGTCGGACAGCGCCTTCATGAAGCCCGGCATATCGCCGTTGTTGGTGCGTGAGCCGTCGGCGAAGCTCTTCATCGCGCCGGCCAGATAGTCGTAGCTCAGTCCGGCGAGCCGCGGCGCCGGCGCGCCGCCCTCGAAATTTGGCTGATGGCATGGCTGGCACTGGGCGATGCCGTTCGGCGGCGCGCCCGCGGCGCCGGACGGCTGTTTTGCCGGCCAAGGTTTTGCCGCGAAATAATTGGCGAGCTGGCGCAGATCCGGCAGCGAGATGTCCGCCACAACGGGCGCCATGATCGGGCTCTTGCGGTCGCCGCTCTTGTAGTCGTGCAGTTCCTTGTAGAGATAATTCGCTTGCTGGCCCCAGATGATCGGCATGGTTTTCGGGTCGACCGGCACGCCATTGGCGCCGTGGCAGGCGGCGCAGGTTTGCGCCTTGGCCTCGATATCGTCGGCGGCCATGACTGGCGTGGCAATGGCCGGCGCGGCAACAGCCGCAAAAATTCCCACGACGCCGCACAGAGTCAAAAGCTGGCGATTGAACACGGCCGACACCTCCCTGGTACGATTTTTATCGTTGGGTCGAGTATATTGAGGCGGCGATCCGGAGCGCAAGGCGCGGGCCGAGCCGCCTATGCCGCATCACCGCGCTTGCCGATACTTCGCCAGCGCCGCGCCGAAAGCCGCGAACAATGTGCGATTGATCGGATTGCGGGTGGCGTCGTGTTCGGCGTGCCATTGCACGCCGAGTGCAAAGCCCGGCGCGTCGGCGATGGCAATGGCCTCGATGGTGTCGTCCTCGGCGATGCCTTCGACGACGACGCGCTTGCCGGGCTCGAGGATGCCCTGGCCGTGCAGCGAATTGACCCGGATGGTCTCGGCGCCGAGCAGCTTTGCGAATACGCCGCCGGGCGTCAGGCGTACATCGTGGCGGTCGGCGAAAATGACCTCGATGTCGGGATGGACTTCGCCGTTCGGCAGCCGCGGCATGCGATGGTTCATCCGGCCGGGCAAATCGCGGATTTCCGGATGCAGCGTGCCGCCGAACGCGACGTTCATCTCCTGCAAGCCGCGGCAGATGCCGAACAGCGGCACGCCGCGCTCAACGCAGGCCTCGATCAGCTTCAGCGCGATGGCGTCGCGGCCGCGGTCGTAAGGCTCGTGGGCCGGATGCTCGTCCTTGCCGAAATAGCTCGGATGCACGTTGGCGCGGGCGCCGGTGAGCAGGATGCCGTCGACGGTATCGAGCAGCGCGCCGATATCGGTGATCTCCGGCGTGCCGGCAAAGATCAGAGGCAAGGCGCCCGCGGCCTCTGCCACCGCCAAGAGCGGCCGCTCGCCGACCCGCTGCGCGGTGAATTTGCCCTCGACGATGTGGGCACTGCCGATGACCCCGACGACGGGGCGTTTCTTGGTCATTCCGCGCCTGCAAACCTTCGAGTCGCGCGGAGAATAATTTTCTTTGCCGCCCGGGGGAAGCGCGCTGCGGGCAGGGCCGGGTTGTCGCCACCAGGCCAGTTGCGGCCCGGTGGATGCACGATGGCGATCGCCGGCGGGTTACTGCCCCTTGAAGAACAGCATCTTCACGTTGCCGGAGACCATGTTCGGAACGGCGTAGTCGGTGCCGACCCCCAAGGTGTGGCTGATCGCGACCAGGCGATTGTTGAGCGGCGGCGGGTTCGACAGGAACGAATAGGACCCCGCATTGTGGCACATGAAGCAGTTTTGAACCTTCGACATATCCGTATTGGTCGGATACTGCTCAAAGGTCTCCGCCGTCGTATTGGCGAGGTTCACCGATCCGACCGCATTGCTCTGGTTGCTGTTGAGGTTGTAGCTATTGGGCAGCATCCAGACCGTGCCGACCAGATAGTAGTTGGCAAAAATCCACTGCGTTGGCTGAACTTTTTTATCGTTTTTCTCGTGGGCAAAGAAGCTCTGCCCCTGTCCGCCCACCGCCAGCACGTTGCCCGCGCCGTTCGGCTGAGTTTCGCCGCCGGTCTGGTTTTCCAGCACGGCATTGGTGGTCGGCGAGAAGCGCTGCGTCGCCGTATCGAAGGTCAGCTGCGGCGGCACCAACGCATTGTTGACCTGCGCGTACGACGTGTTGGCGTTGTAGAGCGTATAGCCGGTCGAGCTAGAGCCGCTGGTCGAGAAGGTGTTGTCGGGGACCTGCGGCGTGTTGAGCTTGTGCTCGAAGGTGCCCCAGAGAAATTCCGGATGGTTCTCGGTGACGCCGACCACATGCAGGCCGACCAGCGCCACCGTCGCGCTGACGAACTTACCGGGCGCCGGTAGAATGGTGATGGACGTTGCGCTGCGCTGCACGGTCAGCACCGGGACTTGCGCCTGGGTGACGAAAGCGCCGTCGGGCGCCTTTTCGCCCGGGGCGAGCCGCAGCCAGGTCGCCTTGAATACCGCCGAGCCGACCGGGAAGGTCGCGCCCGCCTGACCCTTCTGATAGGCGCCGGTGGCGATCAGATTGGCTCGCGCGGTGGCGAAATAGGTCGGGTTCATGTGCACGGAGGTGTAGACCGGGTAGCCATTGGGGGCGACCAGCACGTTGCCGTCGGCCTGGACGAAGGCGCCGGCGCCCTCGCTGTAGCCGGGTAGACCCTCGCCGACGATCGAGCGCGCGGCGAGCTGCAAGGTCCGCGGGTGCACAGCGCCGGCAAGCGCCGTCAGCGGGCTGAGCAGATCCTCCTCGGTCGGTAACGTCATGAAGCGCGGCACGTTCAGTTTGTTGAGCGTGGTCGCCCAGACGAAAGCCTCGACCGACCATTGATGGAAGATGCAATCGGGCACGCCATTCGGCTGGTCGTGGGTATCCTTGGTCGGGAACGCCGAGTTGGGCTGCTGGAAGTTGGACCACAGGCCTTCAGACCAGCCCATTTGCGGACAGCCGCGCGCGGGCTCGGGCTGCGGCTGCTGGGCCGATGCGGGCGCGGCGGCCCCGATTGCGGCGATGGCGAGCGCGGCGAAACAAAAACGAAAGATCATCGGCGACTCCCAGGATGGCTGACTGCCGAAGCGGGCAAAGCGGGGAACTCACGATGGGCCGCTTGAGCGCTTTTTGCCGGATTGAAGTGCGCTCGCGCCGGTCTGCGCCGGCTCGCGGGTCGTGAAATCTCGTTGGTTGCTGGCGTCGGCAGATGATGGATGGCAGGACGAGGATAGCGGCAAGTCGCGTTCAATTCAAGATAGCGCCCGCCTGCGACATAACTTGACGGAGAGCGGCGTTTTGCGCCCGCGGGCCTCCTGCGCCGCGTGCGGGCGATTCTTATGCAGTGCCCATTCTCCCGCCGTTGCCGGATCACCGCCAGCCCAGCGCCGGGGCGACGTGCTTGAGGATCGCCTCGATGACGTGGGCGTTGTAATCGACGCCGAGCTGGTTGGGCACCGTCAGCAAGAGCGTGTCGGCTTCGGCAATGGCTTCGTCTTGCTTGAGCTGTTCGACCAGAACGTCCGGCTCGGCGGCGTAGCTGCGGCCGAACACGGCGCGCCGGTTGTCGCCGAGGAAGCCGATGGTGTCTGCGCCCTCATTGTCCCGCCCGAAATAGGCGCGATCGCGATCGTCCATCAGCGCAAAGATGCTGCGGCTGACCGACACCCGCGGCTCGCGCGTGTGGCCGGCCGCCTTCCAGGCCTCGCGGAATTTCCGGATCTGGCCCGCCTGCTGGGTGGCGAGCGGCTCGCCGGTCTCGTCGTAGACCAGCGTCGAGCTCTGCAGGTTCATGCCGATCTTGCCGGCCCATTCGGCGGTGGCGCTCGAGCCCGCGCCCCACCAGATGCGCTCGCGCAGCCCTTCGGAATACGGCTCGAGCCGCAGCAGGCCCGGCGGGTTCGCAAACATCGGCCGCGGATTGGGCTTTGCAAAACCTTGCCCGCGGAGCACTTCGAGAAAAACCTCGGTATGGCGGCGCGCCATGTCGGCGTCGGTCTCGCCTTCCGGCGGCGCGTAGCCAAAATAGCGCCAGCCGTCGATCACCTGCTCGGGCGAGCCGCGGCTGATGCCGAGCTGCAGGCGGCCGCCGCTGATGACGTCGGCTGAGCCGGCATCCTCCGCCATATACAGCGGGTTCTCATAGCGCATATCGATGACCGCGGTGCCGATCTCGATGCGTTTGGTGCGCGCGCCGACAGCGGCCAGAAGCGGGAACGGCGAGCCGAGCTGGCGGGCATAGTGATGGACGCGGAAAAAAGCGCCGTCGGCGCCGAGCTCCTCGGCGGCGACAGCAAGCTCGATGGACTGCAGCAGCGCATCGGACGCCGTCCGCGTCTGCGATTGCGGCGACGGAGTCCAATGGCCGAAGGAGAGGAAGCCGATCTTTTTCATGCGCTCTTAATGTAAGGGCGGTGCGCCGGATTGCTACGCTCCATCCGCCCCCGCGACAGCGGGGGAGGGGGACCGCCCGAAGGGCGGTGGAGGGGGCGCAGGACTCAACGCGCCGCAAGAGTATTCGTGATGTGCAAACATGTTCGCTTGCTCGCTTCTTCTTGCGAACAGAATCTTCCCGCAGCGAAAACGAAGCTCCGCGTCCGGCGCCCCCTCCACCACGGTTCGCTCGCTGCGCGAGCTCCAGCGGTCCCCCTCCCCCGCTAGCGCGGGGGCGGAAAGGGGAGGCGTTCTCGCGACGCGTCAGCGTCCAAGTTTTATGCCCGGCTAAGCGCGATCGGAGAAACTCATCTCCATTCATCGCCTTCACCCTTTGCTTTTTTCTTCCTTCACAAAAGAAGAAGGGAGGCGGAACGCCGGCAAACGCTGGGCGACCACCGCCGCATCAAGCGACGCGGCACGCACCCTGCGGGGCGCGCTCGTCTGTCGGCGTTCCACCACGGTTCTCACCTAAGGGAATTATTCCATCCCAAAGGCTCAGCTTCAGGCTAGGCTTCCTGGGACGCGGTCTGAACGGGCGTTACCCGCCTTCGCCTGTCCCAGTCCAGGGATGCACCTCCCACCCCGGTCATAATGCCGGGAGACATGATGCCCAAACCGCCCGAGAGCAGCGTGCAAAACCACCCGCGGGCACCGCACCCGCTCCACCTTTCGGCTTGCCTCCGGAAGGCGTCCTTCGGAGAGCGGGATAAATTTCTATGTAATCGATACGGTGACATTTGTCAATAGAAAGGGGACACCACTAAAGCCTCCCCTGCCAGGGGGAGGCTAGCCGAGCAAAGCGCGGCAGGTGGGGAAGTGGGTGCCTGCACGGTACATCCCCACCCGACCGCCGGAGCCTGCCATCGGGCCGGCCACTTCGGGCCGGACCCGTTGGGCGGTCACCCTCCCCCTGGCAGGGGAGGGTGGAAGCGCGCGCCGGCAAGCGGAACCCGAGTCATTTTCAAGAGTTACGGCACCATGCGTACGATCACGATCATGACGACTGCCGCCGGCGCATTGGCCGCCGCCATCGCATTTGCGCCGCGAGCCAATGCCGAGCGCTTATGCCGCCAAGTGTGCGACCAGGCGGGCTTTTGCCAATCCATCTGCGTCGATGACGACCACGTTTTTTTGGACAACGCCGACAAGGATTTTTATCTTCGCCACGGCCGGCCGGACGCTTTTATAGACCGATAGAGCCGGCGCTCGCATTATTCGCTTAAGACCGCTGTTCCCCGCTCCACATCTCATGCGCCGGTGACGCTCAGTCGCGACAACCGCATTAGCGCGGCAAAGGGTGCTCCGTTGCGTCCGGTTGGCTCCGGCTCAGATTGGACTATCGCGCTGTGACGTAGGGCACAGCGCCGAAGCCTTCAAGGATGTACCAAATGATCGGGCTCGGGATCTTTCGGAGGTTGCCATGAAAGACGGTCTCGCCGATCTCGACAAAATTGACGAACCCCTCATGACCTGTGATCTCGCCGATGAGGTATTGGAAGCCGCGGCCCGCGTCGATGGCGTGCGAGCAATAACTTATGGGTATTGCGCCACCGCTTCGACCTCTTGGGCCTGCCTGCCGTATTGAGCAGCGCAACGACCGGGCAAGCATGAGCCCCCGTTCGCGCGGCCGGAGCTAGAGCGGCGGATAGTCCGGATATTGCGGAGCTGCCAAGCGTGCCGCGGCAGATATTGAAGGACATTCCGTGGCCGCCGAACTCGGCCGGCCGGGATGATTGAGCGCGAGTGTCAATGTCCGTGCGTCTGAAATGAAAGAGGCCGCCAATTGAGGCGGCCTTATGCAGCGAGTGTCGAGCTATCGTGGCCGGCTAGAAAGTGTCGCTCTACTAACGCCGCTTGCGTCCAAGTCCGCGCAAGATCGAGCAAACCCTGTCTCTCGTCGTCGGTCTTGGCGTAGGAGGCCGATAGGATCGCCTCTTTAGCATATTGCCAGAACTCGTCCGTTTTCGACATGGCACCCTCAACTGTGCCCCGACACGTCCCGATCTTAGGCTGCCAGCTTAGGCAGTTCCCATCTGTTCAAAATTGCACACATCGATCGCCCCATCGAACCCATCCACAAGAAACTATTTCCAGGATCGATCTAAACATCCGCATAAATCGCATATTCTTTGCGTATCTTTTTATGTCGCGTTTATGAATTCGCGCGGCGAATTTATGGATTAGCGCTGCGAATTTATGGCTTCAACTCTGGGTTTCCTCGCTTTGACAACTAACTACAAGTCCCGAGCGGCGGCCATGCGGTGGCCGTCGGAAATCTCGGTGGAGGAAAATCATGATAAAGCACATCACGTTTGGCGTAGCGGCGCTGGCATTCGGCGTGGCGTTCGCTTCAGTTCCCGCATTCGCCCAAACCCATTACGGCAGAGCTTTGAACGACGGCGGCATGGCCGACGATTATGGCGCGGCGCCGGCAAGGCCGCTCTACAACTCCGCGACGCCTGCTGCTCCGGCCACGCCGCACTATGGCAGGGCCCTCAACGACGGCGGCTTCGCCGACGATTATTCGAGCGCGGGGCAGCCAGCTGCAAACAAGATTGTCCAGCAGCAAACCCCGCCGCATTATGGCAAGGCCTTGAACGACGGCGGCTTCTAACTCCGCGGGAGGCGGCCTGTCTGCGTGCCCCGCTTGATGGGCCGTTTGGAGGCGCGTGCAAACAAAAGGCCCCGGTGAAATGCCGGGGCCAAATCTACGCTGCGTCACAAGTCCACGCTGCGTCAGCAGACAATACCTGCGGAACTAGACCGGCGGATAGTCCGGATATTGCGGCAGGTCGTCGGTGATCTCGAACCACGGCGCCTTGCTGGCGACGAAGCAGTGCAGCGCCGGCCGCAGCGGCTGATCGTCGAGCAGCGCCAGCGCGACGCCGTATTGCGGCGAAGCGTTGTTGGGAAATTCCGCCGGCGGCTTCCAGTTCGGCCCGTTGCGGTTGATGATCGGCGAGCCGCATTCGCCGCAAAACCCGCGCTGATAGCCGCGCGGGCTTTCATAAAACCTGACCAGATGCTCGCCCTTGAGCCAGCGGAAATCTTTCGCCGACACGCGAACGCGGCTGCGAAACGCGGCGCCATGCTGCTTGCGGCACTGCGAGCAATGGCAATTGAGCGGCGCCGTCAGCGGCCCGGTGATCTCGAATTCGACGCCGCCGCACAGGCAGCTGCCGTGGATGGGGGGCATGGGGTGCTCCGTCGATTGCAACAACGTCGTGATGGACGCGAACTCCGATGGGATTGAGCCGCGCCCATCGGGCGCCGTCGCACTCCTCGACCATAATGTTGCCGTTTTGTTCCTGCTAGGTATTGTAGTTGAGGACATTTAGGCCACAAGGAGGCGAACATGGCCAGAGACTGCAGGACGGGGCTCGATGAACGGTGCCGCGATCGCGACGGCGAAATCCGCCACAAGAGAAGCGATACACTCGTGGGCACGCTGCGCGATACTTACGGCTCGGACTTTGCGAAGGGTTATCGTAGTGACGCGAAGCTCGGCACTGTTCTCGATCGCGAACGCGCGGACACATTGTCCGATCTTTTGAAGCGCCGCTAGTAAAGGACGGAGCTAACAATGGTTCAATTGGATCAACTCCGTCCTGGCACGATTGTCGAATTTCGAGCGTTTGCCGACTGGATGGGTTATGCATCCGCGATGGGTTATCATGCTGATACGCGATTGGCCCAGCGGCCCGGTTTCTCTCGGATGCGACGGGATATTGGCATGGTCGCCAATATGCCGTGCCCCCCATATTTCGCTTATGACATCGTCGATTAGCGTCTGCATTTATCCGAACGTCTGTACACGCTTGTTACGAGCATGATACCCGGCGTAATTTCTCTTATTCGTAAGTATTGGTTCGGTCTTATTACCGCTTTTACATTGGTAGTTGCGAGCTGTGTGCTCGTCTTCAGCAATAACCTTGAGCGAGCATCTCAAATCGGTGAATTTATATCGGGCTTTGCCGCAGCACTCGCATTTTTATGGCTTATAGCAAGTTTTCAACTTCAAGCGCGTGAGATCGCTTCGCAACGAGAGGAATTGAAGCTTCAACGCACCGCACTTGAAGGCCAAGCTGCCGAATTAAAAAACGCCTCCAAACTCTCAGCCCTTTCGCAAATCGCCGACATTATGGATAGGGCAAAGGAAAAGATCGCGCGATCTCAACTTGTTTCAAGTGAATCTGATCTCGTAGGTGCTTTCACTCGCGGTCTTACAAATTGGAAGCCCATCTTAGAATCAAAGAATCCTCAACTCATACAAGATCATTATCAAGAATGGCTCAAAATTGAAGGCTCGGTCCGGAGCTATATCGCTTCGATAGCAACGTCGCTAAAAATATATCTTGAATATTTTGCACGACAAGAATTTGACCGTTCGCAACCTGATGAAGATTTTGTGTATGTCTATCAAACATGGATGAACCAAGTACCTTATCTCGCCGAACACGGCGCGAATGCATTCATGCTGGCTAACTTTCTTGTCATGTACCAACCCGGCCTCAAAGCAATGCAGCTTGCAGGGCTTGTTGCGTCGATGCAGCTTTTGGGAAAGAACCTATTCAAGGAAGGCGCTTTGGAAAAAATGAAGAAAGATTTAGAGGAAAAGGGCGTGACAATTCCCGCGATTGCTCAAAACCTATAGAAGCAATGACACTTGGCGCGGCTTGCATCGGATCGCGATGAGTGTCCGCCGTAGCCCGCATGAGCGAAGCGATGTGCAGAGACAACATCAATGTTGATCGCAATGTCGCGTCGCCATCCGGGCTACGCTTTTGTGGCGGCCGACCACTGCCGGACATAAGACTGAAATGTGTTGCCTGCATGCATCAATTTCATGTGCACGCTCACAAATTTTTCTATGGCTGCAAAGAACTCGACACCGAGCGCCATAACTTCGTCGACGTTTAAGTCGCGGATAGCTCTATATTGAACCAACGCATTTGGGTCGCGGTGGGCTATAATAGCGTTTCTAACAAATGAGAATTTCTTATTGGCCTTTCGTTGAATTACTCGGAGTGCTCGCAACGCTTCGACAGCTTCACGTCTAAGTTCATCCGGTATAAGCATCAACTCCATTGCATCTTTCAGTTCTCGTCCAGTCACCCTGTCAGCATCCCATTCGTAGATAGTCAGAAGTATTATTCGGGCATTTAGCTTTCGGGTCCATTCATCCGGATGCGTCAGCGCGTCAATTTTAGCGGCTTGAATGTCGCGATCGGCGATTAACAAATAGAGTGCGATGTTGAACAAGGTTGACATGCCCTTGAATTTCCCATTCTCATTTTTAATCGCGTAGCACTTTACAGTTTCGAATGTTGACCTCAGGGCTGCTTGGCGTGCGCGTTCGAGTCGTGGAAGTTTGCGGCGCATACGGGCCCGTGAGACACGTCGCGCCAAATTTCTGATTTTGAACCGCCACCATCGCTGAACAGCGGCCTTAGGAAGTTCCCCTAATCGTCGCTTGGGCTTCACTGATTTGTCTTGCCTTGTTGTGAGCCGTGGTTGATCGCACGGCTATGCGCTTCTCGGATTTTCGTCAGATCTGTCGGGATCAAGTATGCGCCAGTCGACCTTTTCATATTCCATCAGGGGGCGACCAAGGACCGTAACCTGACTGGATTCTTTGTTGGGCCAATACACACCCACCGGGACGGCGTTCATGTGTTCATAAACTTTCACAAGTTGTGGCGGGCCGCCGACGCTGGGATATTTTTTTGATCTAATTATATCCCGAAGGACATCAAATGGCTCCATATTGAGACCTCCGGATGTCAGTCGCTTCTTCTCGCGCAGAACGTCGATGAGAAGCGTCTTGGCCTCTCCAATTGCCGGGCCGTCACCGACAAACGTTATGAGCTTTTCCTCTTGACCCGCGCCGGTCCACGGGCTGGTCGGACGAAAAGTAAATTTCTGGAAGTGATGATCGTAATAGATTTTCCAGATGCGAAAGACTTTTGACCGCCAAGAATAGCCAGCCAGCATGAATGATACATCGGGGGGTGTCGGATGGTCTTGTCCAAGGGGCAGATGAGTTATGAACCGCCGCGATTGGTTAAAGACGCGTATGAGATGTCCTTTGAGCTGAGTAAGGTCCAGACTCCGGTTACTGGCGGCATTAAACATAAGGACAGAGTTGTATGCCTGCAGCATTAAGGGGTAGGAGTCATAGGTGTCGCCAGCAAATGAAACGACGCAATCGCTTCTGGGTAAAAGCATAATTTTTGGATTGGCGTCCCAAAACTGTCCTCCACACAGGCGGCTGTCAGAAGCGACTATAAGTTCTCGAATTCCGCCAATTGAGCGAACCCATGCCATTCCAAGAGTCATCGGAAGTCTCCACCAACACGGTGCTACGCCTTCAACCCGTGTTTCGCTCGCGGCAGTTCCACTTAGCCCGCTGTGACGATTTCGCGGCCGCCTTCGGGGCCGAGGTCGAAGCCGACGGTTCGGTCACGCGCCTGCGATCAGTCTCAATTCGAATACTTGTCCGTATTTCGAGGCTTCGGCGATATCGCCGCGTTGCAGCGCGAGCCGCGCATTTTCCAGCTTGCGGGCGTCGTCAGCCGACATCGTAGGCGACCAAAATTCCTCGCCGTAAAGTAGCTCAATCGGCACTTCGGCGGCGTATTTGCCTTCGCGAATCAGTTTGGTTGTTTTGCGCGTTCGGTCCATGCGCTCAACTCCCCGGCATTTGCACTTCCCCACCCCGCCGCTGCGCGGCGGCCCTCCCCCTGCAGGGGAGGGCGAAGCAAAAATCACTCCGCCGCCTCAACCCGGCTCTTCTTCCCACCGACCCCGCGCCGCGCCAGCACCGGCTTCAGGAACGCCCCGGTATAACTGCGCTTCTCCCGCACGATCTCCTCCGGCGGCCCCGCCGCCACGATCTCGCCGCCGCCGTCGCCGCCTTCGGGGCCGAGGTCGATGATCCAGTCGGCGGTTTTGATGACTTCGAGATTGTGCTCGATGACCACCACGGTGTTGCCGGTGTCGACCAGCTCGTGCAGCACTTCCAAAAGCTTTGCCACGTCGTGGAAGTGCAGGCCGGTGGTCGGCTCGTCCAAAATATAGAGCGTGCGGCCGGTGGCGCGTTTTGACAGCTCTTTCGCCAGTTTGACGCGCTGCGCCTCGCCGCCGGACAGCGTCGTCGCCTGCTGGCCGACATGGATGTAGTCGAGGCCGACCCGGTGCAGCAGCGTGAGCACGTCGCGCACCCGCGGCACCGCCTTGAAGAAATCCAGCGCCTCCTCGACCGTCATGTCGAGCACGTCGGCGATGGATTTGCCCTTGAACAGCACTTCGAGCGTTTCGCGGTTGTAGCGCTTGCCCTTGCAGACATCGCAGGTGACGTAGACGTCGGGCAGAAAGTGCATCTCGATCTTGATGACGCCGTCGCCCTGGCAGGCCTCGCAGCGGCCGCCTTTGACGTTGAACGAGAAGCGGCCCGGCTCGTAGCCGCGCGCCTTGCTCTCGGGGAGGCCCGCGAACCATTCGCGGATCGGCGTGAACGCGCCCGTATAGGTCGCCGGGTTCGAGCGCGGCGTGCGGCCGATTGGCGATTGGTCGATGTCGATGACCTTGTCGAGGTGCTCGAGCCCTTCGATGCGGTCGTACGGGGCAGGGGCCTCGCTGGCGCCGTTCAGCCGCCGCGCCAGCGCCTTGTAGAGCGTGTCGACCAGCAAGGTCGACTTGCCGCCGCCGGACACGCCGGTGACGCAGGTGAACAGGCCGAGCGGGATTTCGGCGGTGACGTTTTTCAGATTGTTGCCGCGGGCGTTGACGACCTTCAGGGTGCGGCTTGGATTTTTGGGCCGGCGCTCGGGGATTTGCACGGCGAGCTCGCCGGACAAATATTTGCCGGTCCAGGAATTCGGCGCCGCGATCAGATCGTCGATTTGGCCTTGGGCGATGACGTGGCCGCCGTGGATGCCGGCGCCGGGGCCGATGTCGACCACTTCGTCGGCGGAGCGGATGGCGTCCTCGTCGTGCTCGACCACGATCACGGTGTTGCCGAGGTCGCGCA
>Ga0210395_10002227_pt1 | contig 15116 bp, 14 predicted proteins | sample IncBWH4OmetaG_FD_150861 | JGI IMG/M metagenome (GOLD analysis project Ga0210395, IMG submission 150861) | Forest soil microbial communities from Barre Woods Harvard Forest LTER site, Petersham, Massachusetts, United States - Inc-BW-H-4-O ... | reverse complement strand
TCGCGACCTACGATCCCCGCCGCCTCACCGGCGTCAGCGTCTACCGAGAGATCGAACGTGAGCTTTCCGTAGGCGACCGCATCCAATTTACTGCCCCCGACAAATCACTCGGCGTTGCAAATCGCGATATGGCCGCGATTGAGGCGATCCACCCCGATGGTCGCCTGTCCGTCCGCTTCGACAACAACCGCCAGATCGAATTCAACCCCAACGAGCATCGTCATCTTGACCACGGCTATGCTGTCACCAGTCATAGCGCCCAAGGACTCACCGCTGAACGCGTCCTCGTTCACGCCGATACCAGGGTCCACCCGGACCTGCTCAACTCGCGTTTCGCCTACGTCTCCATCTCTCGCGCCAGCCACGAGGCCACGCTCTTTACTGACGACGTGGCAAAACTCGGTCCACAATTAGAAGCTGAGGTCTCGAAGACATCCGCTCTGGAAATCAATCAAGCTTCATCCATCTCCCAGGGAATTGGGCTAGGGCTCTGAAAATGCCCAATCAGCGGATGCCCAGAAATGCATCCCGTTTTGCCAGGCACCCGCGCGGAAGCCGAATCGTAAATGCCACCGAAGAATTACATCCCGGTCGCCAAATCACTACGAACATCGTCTCGACACCTGGCCATGTTCGGCGCGCGCAACGACAGCACACTGGTATCAACACTGAGTTGATGCAAGTTTTCGGCACCGCTCCGGTCAGATGAGACTGCAATTCTGCGGTTCCTCTTCGAGGGCGTCGGCGCCCCTTCAGACATCACTCTCAGCTCGCATCGCTCGGACGATTCCGTTGGAGCCACTACTTATACCCTTATTATCAATAATATACAGCCTTGTCACACGATTGTGACAGAGGCCCTGGGATTGGCGAGATCTTTCCTGGGGTCATGTTCTGCTGCCCGGAACCGGGCGGAGAGTAATAAAGTCTTCGCGTCGTCGAGCGCTCGGCTGCCGCGTCGAGTCTACGATTGGCCGCCTACTCCCGCCGGTCGCTGGGCCCGCCAATCAGGCGGCCCACCCTCGGAACTCGTCTCGCCCAAAGGCACTCCTTAGTAAGCATCAGCAATATGCCTGTATTTGCCGCACATTGTTGCCTCGTTCACTAAGACGCACTGTATGCCCTACAAACACGATATTTGCTACTTCTCTCCTGCTCAGGGCGCGCAACGGAAATGAACTGGTATCAACACGTCGTTCGCGCAAGTTTTCGGCACCGCTCCGGTCAGATGAGACTGCAATTCTTTCGTTCCTCTACGAGGCCGGGGTCGCGCCTTCACATGTGAATCTGAGCCGATTTTCTTGTCTCTGCCTTCCACGGGAAATTGTAAGTATAACATTACAAGCCATATGGCGTCGTTTGGCTCACCTGCGAAGGGTGGTGGAGCTCCGGCGGAATTATCTAGAGCCGTGTTCTGCTGCCCGAAACCGGGTGGAGAGTAATGAAGTCTTCGCGTCGTCGAGCGCTCGGCCGCCGCATCAAGTCCGCAATTGCCCGCCTACTCCCGCCGGTCGCAGGCTGGGGCACCGGGCGCCCGACGGTCGGAGCACTCCTTTCCATTAACTAATACTTAGTCGCTATTTAATACCAGGTCCATCATTTACTGGAGAATATCGACTACTCACTAAGCTTTCCTTGAGACCCTACGTAATTACAAGAAGAGAGGCTTTGCCTATGCTCACAGCGTGCAACGAAAATGAACTGGCATCAACACGGGATTCGCGCAAGTTTCCGGCACCGCTCCGGTCAGACGAGACTGCAATTCTTCGGTTCCTCTACGAGGTCGGGGTCGCACCTTCAGATATGACTCCGAGCTGGTTTCTCAGTCGTTCTCTTCCAGAGGTAGCTACTAAATCTAATGCACTGTGTAATATATGGTCGTATTACATGCTGGGAAGACGGTTTGTGGCTCCGGCAGAAGCTTCTGGAGTCGTGTTCTGCTGCCCGGAACCCGGACGGAGAGTAATGAAGTCTTCGCGCCGTCGAGCGCTCGGCTGCCGCGTCAAGTCCGCGATCGCCCGCCTACACCCGCCGGTCGCTAGGTCCGCCAATCAGGACTGTCTACCTGCAGGAATGATCGGACCCCGCGCACACCCTTAGGCTACGATTAGTCACTATTGCTGGCTGTGTTCATTAACAAATGCTTTATCTTTCTGATACGAGCAACGTACTTGATTTCCATAATTAACACTTGGTAGACTACGGAGGAACGACACAAGTTAACAGCGGCGCTCCGGATCGGGATATATGACCAATCACCAAGAAGAAATTATTGATGAACTCAAGAAAATGACCCGCCTTCTCTCCATAATTGCGACCCACGGGCTAAGCCAGCGTGATCAGATCGCGGCGCTTGCCCGTGCGGGTTTCACTCCGAAACAGACGGCGGAACTCCTTGGCACCACGTCCAACACAGTCAGCGTTTACCTGTCGGCACTTCGAAAGGCGGCGAATCGTGCAAAAAGCTGAAGAAGGAATCATCGCCAGCAAGCTGGACACTCTAATCCAGCTGGTTGCTGTCGCCCTCACCGAAAATAGGAAGGGGCAAAAGGAACAGATCCGGCTCTTGGCGCTCGCAGGCATCGCTCCCGGGCGCATCGCCGAGATACTCGGCACAAGCGGAAACAGCGTTAACGGCGCTATTGCAAAGATGCGCGAGGCGAAAATATTACCGAACCGGAAATGAGGCCAAAATGCCCAAACTTGAAAGCACTTCAGACATGGAAAAGACTTTGCGGTTGCTCGCACTGATCGCGCTCGACGGCAAGAAACAGAAAGAGCAGATTCAGCTGCTCGATAAGGCCGGGTTTGGCCAGTCCGATATAGCCGACATGCTCGGGTCGACGCCGAAAGCTATTAGCGTCAGGCTCGCGGAATTGCGGCGCGTCAGGCGTAATTCACGGAACGGATAATCGGGCGCGAACATTCGCTGACCAAAAGGAGTAAACGATGGCTGGCAAACAGAACAATAGTCAACGGGACACGACGGCGGAGTTACTGAAGGATCTGCTCATTGTCGAACTCGCGAAAGCGGGTGTCCAGCAAAAGGAAATCCGGAAGATCGCCGGCTGTGACATGCGTCGCGTCAGCCGAATCGCAAAGGCGATCAAGAACGCGAAGCCGGGTGCGGTGGAGTAGTAGAACATGCCCGCGATACGGCTTAACGTCAGATTATTGCAGCGGATGAGCGACAAGACCGGTAAACCGGTCCAGTACATCCGTGAGCAAGTAAGCAAGAGAGCGAGAAGGCAGGATATTCCCTCAACCGCGGCGCAGTTGATCTGGGCCAAGCAACTCGGAATCGGCGTGACCAGCGCGCTCGCGCGGGCTGCACCTGAAGTACGCCAGGAGGTGCGCAGCGTCGGTGCCCCGCGACCTGAACGCGCATTGTCGTCGCATCCATCCCGGAGAAGCCACCGCAAATCGGCTGCCATCAGCGATCAAACAATCCGGGCGTTGATACGGGATCAACAGCTGTACGGGCGGTGCAAGGATTTGTTTCGCGCAAAGCAGCACTTTGACCGCGTGATCCGGGAAGCGACTACATTGCTTGACGATCGGTTGAAAACAAGGACCGGAATTCAAAATCTGAGTCCCGAGAATCTTGTCAACAGGGCGATGAATCCTGAGCCTGATAGAGCCGTAATTGAAGTCAGTTCGAATGGCGCCGAGCAGGCGGGTTTCCACAGCATCTGCAAAGGCATCATGCTCGCGTTTCGAAACAAGGCCCACCACTCGCTGAGCGATGCGTTCACCCGCGAGGACGCTTTGAAATTCTGCGGCTTTCTGGACACCCTCCTCAGCATGATTGATAACGCGACGATCCATCAGGATCGCGTTAAGGCAGGGCTCGCATGACGAATGCCATAGAGGTCTCCGACTCCCTTTCCAACACGGAGGAGCAATTAGAGCGAGCCGCGAAGACCGTCGGTCGTGGAGCGCGGAGAATGGTGTTCGAGGCAATCTACCATCACAAGGCGAAAGTAAAACCTGTTGGGGATATTGCCCGGAAGACGGGACTAACCCGACTACGAGTTTTGCAGGAAGGCAGGCACCTTTCCCGCAGAGGAATCGTCCACCAGACAAAAAAAGACGGCGACACCGCCTACGAGATGATTGAATTCTTTCATGCACATAAGAAAGAGATTTTGCGCTTCGCGGCCGACCCCAAGAAGCTGGACAAGCTCCCCACGAAGCGAAAGTTAGGTGCCACGCTGCCGAAGTTTGTCACCATCGCGTCGGCCGGTGCAAGTGTGAATCGCATCACGCTTGACGATGTACGCTCCTTTGCCAAGATCAGGAAGATCAATGGTGCCGGATCGCTTCCTGCATCAGTTACCGAGGGACAATTCAAGCGTGGTGTACAGGCGATTATCGGTGAACCGGGAACTTTTAAGGACTGGCCCGGCGAAAAAAGCGACCTATATACAACAAGGATTCGAATTAAGGTGAAGAGGTTTGCAGCGGCTTTTGCATTCAAGGGACCAGGAGAGAAAGGAAAATTGGTTCCTGGACGGATGGGAAAAAACGGCGATCAGGCTCAGCGCCTGTTTCAAGAAGAGGCCGACGTGTTCTTCGTTCAGCACTGGCGAGAAATTGATCCGAGCGTCATCGAGTTGATGCGGAGCCTGGCGGTCGCAAAGTCAGTAACGACCGGAAGGCGTATTTGGTACGGGGTAATCGATGGGAAGGACTCTCAGCGACTATGTTTGGCGTACCCGGCCTACTTCAATACAAAGGATAAATGAACCGATCAATGTGACACCTCAGCCGCCGAGCCCATCAAGGTTTTCGTTTTTCCCCCAACAAATCACCTCAGCGCGGGCCTCTTATTGGATGTTGCAATACGTCATTAGATATGATTAGGTAGTGACGTATTGAGACTGTCGATGGCAGACTCCCTACAGAAGATTATCCGGTACGTCGGCAAACACGGAATCGTTAGGTCCCGCGACATCGAGGCTATCGGACTTCCGCGGGAGTATCTCGTTCGTCTCCACCGGAAAGGCAAGCTTAGTCGGCCTGGACGTGGAATCTACACACTTCCAAACGCCGAAGTGACGGAACGCCACTCTTACGCTGAAGTAGCGAAGCGGGTCCCCGAAAGTGCGATCTGCCTGCTTTCGGCTCTAGCCTTTCACGAGATGACGACCCAGAGTCCTGCCTCGGTTTGGATCGCTCTCCGCAAAGGAGCACGAACGCCTGCCCTAGCTTCGCCCTCACTCAGCATCGTGCGTCTCTCCGGGCCGTCGCTGACTGAAGGACTTGAAAACCATAAGATCGAGGGCGTCCCTGTCTGCGTCTATTCGCCTGCGAAAACAGTCGCTGACTGTTTTAAGTTCAGGAACAAGATCGGACTAGATGTTGCAATTGAGGCACTGAAGGATTGCCTTCGCGAACAAAAGGCGAGTGTCAACGAAATCTATCGCTACGCCAGAGTCTGCCGCGTCAGCAATGTCATTCGCCCCTACATGGAGGCGCTGTGACACGTGAGAAGGGCAAGAACACAGCAACATCCATCCGCGCGCGCCTTCTGGCGCTCGCGCCCAGAGCAAAGGCGAGGACTACCAACGGGTGCTTGGCAGCTATCATGCACCGTGCGGAGGCGACATGAAGCAGAAAATCATTGGGGACAGGACACTGCAGGACGCGTCTATGCGTGCTGGTCTTCGCCTTGTGCACATGGACATTGAGATCGGTGTCGAGTTTTATCAACAAACTCGTAGGCACTACGGGAGGAAGGTACAAGAACAGAAAACAAGATTCGACGCGCGCCCTGAGTCATATTGGAAACAGGATGTGGGATACGGCACGACAAGAGGAGACCTTGCGTCTGAGGAATATCAGCAGGTGCAAGAACTGCTGCAGCTAAACAGCTATTTCGGTGTGCTCACTGTCTTTGCTGCGTTCGAGCGTTGCTTCTTGCGCGTCTTCCAGGACATGAAGAATCTGAAGTTGGTTAAGGATAAGTGGCAGAAGAAGCAAGCGTTTCTGAAATTAGATGAGTACAAGGGTGCGCTAAAACGGATCGATGTTTTCGTTGCCAAGCCGCCTTTCAAATGGAGTGACATCATCAGGCTGCAAGACCTCCGGAATGCAATCGCTCATCAAAACGGATTCGTGACGGAGGAGAACATTAAGAGACTTCGAGGCTACGGCTACAAGGAAGGCCAGAGGGTCGAGATCACTGACAAATATTTTCGCACCTCAGTTGATTTGGCGAAGGACTCGTCCACCTTGCTCATTAAGGAGTACAGCGACGCATTGCGAAGGATTAAGCCTAAGAAACTCCGTTGATCTGACGCATGAGAAGCGTTTTGAGGCAAGCGAGTGAGGCGCAGGCGTCAAGCGCGCGCGATAAACCGGATTATCACGTACTGAGCATGCTGCTAAGGGGCGTCGGGAGTCATTGTCGGATTTCGCCGTGAGTAATGCGCGCAAGCAACTCGTGGTCAGTCACTAATATTGTCGGCTGATTTGAATGACATCGGGCGCAAACAACAAAGGTAGGCCAATGTCGAAAAAGGAATACGAGGATCGAACCGACCTGGAGAAGATCCAGTCACAGTGGAACAAGCTGACGGGGCTTCATTCACGAGAGGAATTTTCGGGCGCAGTGGTGCGGGCGGCTACTGCTGCAGAGATCGCCGCGAATTTCGCTGTACGTCAGGAATTTGAATCGCAGAGCAAGTGCACAGAGGGTTTCGTTAACAATCTTCTGCGCTGGGCCAACGGTATTGAGGGGAAGCTGAACCATTTGCTGATTCCGATGACCGAGGGAAGCAAGCACCATAAGAGCCTGACGGAAGTAAAGAAGAGTGTGGAGCGGACCAATAAGAAGCGCAATGCGGTCGCGCATCAAGGGGAATTCTGCAACATCGATGAGTCCAAGGAAGTAATAGACGATGCCCGGCATTTCATCGAAACGGTGGTAAAGCTGTATGATCCGGGTTTTAAGCTGAAGGATAAGAAGAAGCGCAAGAAGTAACTGTCAGTTAGCGGAGTACAGAGTGGCGACCATTCAGGATCAGATCCTAGAGGAATTCTGCCAACGCCTGGCAAAGACGGGCGAGTTTTCTGAAGTACATGTGAAAAAAGTCCGAGACCTGTTTGCAGGCAGCAAGAAGCCAAAGGCGACCGATTTGACGAAGGTATTCTCCGATCAAGAGCCAAAAGACAAGTTGCCGTGATACAGATTGAATCCATACAAATTGAGGAGTTCCGCGGGATTCGCGATCTCAAGTTAGCGATGAATCGTGGTAGTTTCGCTATTTCCGGACCAAACGGGTCCGGCAAGAGCGGGGTAGTGGATGCGATTCAGTTTGTGCTGACCGGCGACGTTGCGAGATTGAGGGGAGCCGGCACAGGCGATCTTACGCTCTCGGAACACGCTCCTCATGTCGAGAAGCGCAATGATCCCGAGGCAGCGCGCGTAGTGTTAACCGTATATATTCCTCACCTCAAGAAGTCGGCGTCAATTGCCCGCACGGTAAAAAAACCCAAACACCCTCAAATTACACCGGATGATCCCGATATTAGGGAAGTGTTCTCGTATATGGCGGAGCATCCGGAAACGACACTCTCGCGGCGGGACATCATCAAATTCATCCTCACCGAAGCGACGCAGCGATCACGGGATGTCCAGACGCTGCTGAAGCTTGATGATATCGATCAAACGCGCGCAACCCTAAAGACTACCGAAAACAAATTACTTAACGAACAGGCCACAGCAAAGGCAGTAGCGGACAGCGCCGAGGATAGCCTCAAACGCCACTTGGATCTCGCAGTCCTGAAACCGGACGATCTTTTGTCGGTTGTAAACAAGCGACGCAAGACGCTGGGCCTCGACGCGACTGCGAAATTGGAAAAAGACACAGACCTGTCAGAAGGCCTCTTAGAGACGGGGGCAAAGAGTGAGGTTGGGGCGACCAAGGAGTCGGCTCTCGCAGATATAAAAGCCCTCTCAGATGGCGTCGCAAGTGGACTGGAGGCGGCGTCGCAGGCGGCAGTAAAGGGGTTTCTGCAGAACCTTTCAAAGTTGCAGGCCGATACTGAGATGTTGCCTTTGATCAGGAGGGTTTCCTTTTTCCAAGCTGGTCTGAATCTCGTGGACGGTCCCAATTGCCCTCTTTGCGACCTGGACTGGGACATGAATAAGCTCCGCGCGCACTTAAAGGCGAAGTTGGAGAAGTCGCGAGAGGCCCAAAGCCTGCGAGACCGCCTCATCGAGGGCGCCCAGACTGTTTCGGCCGAAATCGTACGCTTGCGCGCACTGATAGCAGGCGTCGCCAGGCTTCCCGAAGTGAAAGATCTGGGTGGACGATTGAGCGAGTGGTCAGGGGGCTTGGGTGCCTTCGCCGAATCCCTAACGTCATTGGACGGAATCATTGCGGCCAAGGAGCGGTTTGAATTGGGTTGGGCCGCGGCTCCCGGCACGCTAGGCGATGATATCGACTCTGTCCATAAAACTGTGCTCGCCCGGCCCGATAAGAGCGCTACCGCGGAGGCCAGCAGTTTTCTGGTGCTCGCTCAGGAACGGCTCAACAACCTCCGCGTTGCGCGAAGGAACCTAGAAGACAAAAAAGCAAATGCAACTCGGGGCAAATCTGCGTACAGACTCTACTGCGATGTTTCCGAAGCGGCGTTGGTCAAGCTGTATCACGAGGTAGAGGAAGATTTTGCGGCATACTACCGCCAGATAAACCACGACGATGAAGGCGAGTTTAAGGCTAAGCTTGAGCCGGCCGATGGCAAACTTGGATTGCTCGTCGACTTCCACAAAAAGGGGATGTTCCCTCCTGGGGCATATCACAGCGAAGGCCACCAGGATGGAATGGGGGTATGCCTTTACCTGGCCCTGATGAAGCGGGTTCTGGGTGCGTACTTTACGGTTACCGTGCTCGATGACGTGGTGATGTCCGTCGACTCTCAGCACCGCAAGCAGTTCTGCAAATTGCTAAAGACGAACTTTCCGGGTACGCAATTCATCATTACGACTCATGATCAGGTATGGGCAAGGCAATTGAGAACTGAAGGCGTCGTAGGCGCGAAATCAGAAGTGGCTTTTCATACCTGGACAGTCGAGACAGGGCCGGTGCTGGATGAAGTTGCAGAGGTATGGGACAAGATTGATGCTGATCTCGCGAAGAACGAAGTGCCGACTGCAGCGGCTCGCCTCCGCAGGCACCTGGAGTATGTTGCTTCTGATCTCGCCGACGAGCTGGGGGCGAAAGTTCACTACAGGGCCGATGGTGGCTATGACATGGGGGAATTGCTTGGTGCTGTGATCGGACGCCAGGGCGAGCTACTCAAGATGGCAATGAAAGCTGCAAAATCTTGGGATGACAAGGAACAGACCGAAAAAATAGACGCTTTGCAGAAGGCCCGCGCACAAATACTCGCGGACAGCAATGGCGAGCAATGGGTAATTAATAAAGCCATTCACTACAACGAATGGGCAGATCTCTCCAGGAACGATTTTAGGCCGGTCGTTATGGTATTCAGGAAGCTCATCGAACTGTTCCGCTGCAATAAGCCCAAGTGTGATTCCTGGCTGTCCTTGACACCACGAAACGACCCAGTCGAACTTCGTTGTCCCTGTGGAAGCACACATTTGAACCTCAAAGAGAAGTAAAACCGTCCCACCGCGAGCAGCGACCGAGTGCTTATTCAGGAGGGAAATTGCACGCAAGCATCGACGGGATATCGTTGGACGCGTTCTCGGAGCCGGTCAGTGTTGGAATTCTTCGCGAAACGCGGTGCCTGGGAGTCCCCCAGCATTCCGGTATCTATCTGGTACTGCGAATTTCGGATTACCCACCACAGTTCCTGGTGAAGAGCACTGGCGGGGCATTTAAGAGGAAAGATCCCACCTGCCCTGCCGAATTCGTTTTCGAGAATTGGATTGAGGGAGCCAATGTCGTGTATATCGGCAAAGCAGCGGGCAGAGGAGGTTTGAGGCGACGTCTCGACGATCTGATTTCATTTGGGTATGGTGAAGCCGTTGGACACCGGGGCGGGCGTCTGCTTTGGCACCTGCCAGGGAAAGAGGAATTGCTGGTGCGATGGCGAACATATCCTATGGACGAAGCGGACAACGCCGAAACAAGCGCAATAGCGACCTTCAAGAGCATGTATGGCGGCCGGAGGCCTTATGCAAACCTCGCAAAATAGCTGGCATCCGGAGCGTCGGATCACTCAGGAGTAAGTGATGTCACGATATGACTACAGATCGCTGTCGAGCCAAGACTTTGAGGAGCTGACGCGCGATCTCCTGCAGGCCGAGTGGAAAGTTGCTCTCGAAGCGTTCAAAACAGGACGGGACAAGGGCATTGACCTGCGGTATTCGCACGCCGAGGGAGGCAAGACCATCGTCCAGTGCAAGCACTATGCAGGCTCCGGCTTCGCCAAGCTGCTTGATCATCTTCGGGACATCGAGAAACCGAAGATCGAGCGCCTAAAACCTGTGCGCTATGTTGTCGTTACTTCAGTCGGCCTGACGCCCAATAACAAGGACGAAATAGCGCGAGCCCTGCATCCGTTCGTCGTGAACGTCCGGGACATCATGGGAGCCCAGGATATCGATGGTCTGCTCAGCCGGCATTCCGGGGTGGAACGGGCGAATTTCAAGCTTTGGCTGACGAGTACAAATGTCATCGAGCGTGTGCTTCACAACGCCGAAATCTGTCAGACCGAATTCGAGGTTGCCCGAATCCGGAAGAAACTGCCTCTCTTCGTGCAAAGCAAAGCCTTCCCCCGCGCCATGCAAATGCTTGAAGAAAGAAGGATTGTCGTTATCTCGGGAGCACCGGGCATTGGAAAAACAACACTGGCGGAGATGTTGCTCTATACCCATCTGGAACAAGGGTATGAGCCTGTAGTCATCAAGGCAGAAATCGCGGAAGGGAAATCTCTTTTTAAGGCGGACACGACGAAGCAGGTTTTCTACTACGATGACTTTCTCGGTCAGATCTATTTGGGCGACAGGACGGAATACCTTGGCCGCAACCAGGACGCGGTGCTCACAGACTTCATGGAGCTGGTGCGCGATTCGAATAACGGGCGCTTCATATTGACGACACGCGAGCACATTCTTCGCGCTGCCTTTCAAATGTCAGAGCGGTTTTCCCGCAGTCCCATGCTGGAACACCGCTACATTCTTGAACTTGATGATTACACCTTCGCACACCGGGCGAGGATTCTTTACAACCATCTGTATTTCAGCGGTCTGGCACAGCCATACAAGGAAGCAGTCCTCGAAGAAGACTTCTTTCTGCAGATAATCAAGCACAAGCATTTTAATCCGCGCCTCATAGAGTGGCTCTCCACGGCTTTGCGGCAGCGAGAAGTTGCAGCGAGTGGCTATCGGAAATACATCTCGCAACTGCTTAAGTCTCCGAACGAAATATGGACACACGCATTCTCGAAGCAGATTTCGCAGGGGGCCCGTGATGTCTTGCTCGGCTTCTACACGTTAGGCGAATGGGTCAGCATCGCGGATCTGGAGCCAGTTTTCCGGTCACTTCATCAGCACCGGGCAACACGGTATCACCAGCCCATCGCCCCCGGAGACTTTCGCAATGCCTTGCAGGAGCTGGACGGGGCGTTCCTGTCATACAGCAGCGGATATGGAAGTTACCTCAATCCCTCGATTCGTGAGTTTATTGCGGGAATCATCTCCGGGGATCGCGACACGGCTGAAGATCTGCTGACTTCGTCGGTTCGCATCAAGCAGGTTGTAAACCTGTGGGAGCTTTCCAAGGCGCAGCCTCAGAGCCAGATCAGCGCTGTTATTTCGGAAACCACGGCGGGCGTCGCGAAGTTGCTCTCCCGGCTGCTGCGAGGGCCTTCGATACGATGGGAAAAAACCAGACATGGAGAATTGCGAGGGCATCCAATTGATATTGGTGATGAATCACGAATTGGCTTTCTGGCGGATCTTGCGGAGGACCGGCGGTCACGGGAGATCCTCGACGTTATGCGACAAGCATCAAACGAGCTTGTGGCCGGCTGGAATCACAAAGTACCGGATTTCACGGGTATCATGCGGCTCCTCGCTGAATTGGGCAAGAATGCCTGGGTTATGGGAAACGGAGGACGCGACATTTACGATCGCCTTATGCAAGAGCTGCTGGAGCATCTGACATTCGCGACCGCTTCAGACTGGATTGAGCTCGTCAAGCTGCCGAAGACTGCACTCGATTGGACCGCAGCCCAGCAGGCCATTTTTGATAAGGAGCTTAAGGCGTATTGTGAAAATGGGGTACAGGACGATCGGTACAACCGGAATGGACCTGATGAAATGAGCGAACTCAGGGACTCGCTAAGTTCTCTCGGTGAAAAGATCGGTTACGACTTCAGCAATCAGATCCAGCGGCTGGAGGAGGATATCGCGGAGAAGGAGGAAGAACCGGAGCCACTCAGCGAAGGAGGCGGTATCCCGAGAAATGCCACTGTCGCGCGCGAGGAGGTCTTCACCGACGACGATGCTAGACAGATGTTCAGTACATTGGTGAGCGGGGAATGAGCTGTCCTCAAATCAGCCGCGCATCAGTTCTCGTTAGCTTTATCGGCTGCGTGCAAGTACACGTGAAGAAAGTTGTTGGTATATGAAGGCCTCATCCGACGATCTCCGTTTGTCCGCGAGTGACCTGAGCAATCACCTGGCTTGTCGCCATCTGACCTCGCTGGATTTTGGCGTTGCCCTCGGTGACAGGTGCGCGCCGACGTGGCATTCCCCCGATCTCTGGGTCCTTCAGAAACGCGGTCTGGAGCACGAAACTGCCTACGTTGCATATTTAGCTGCCCAGGGGCTTTCTGTCAGTGATCTGCGGGATGGGGGTGATGAGCAGGCGAGTGACGACGAGCCAGCGCCCGAGAGCAACCATGTTGATTTCATAGCGGCCGAGGCATCACCAAGTGTCGAGTTGTCCGTGAGCGAAAAGGACTCCACCGAAAAACTCGAAGCAGCGATGAAAAAGGGCATCGATGTTATCGTTCAGCCTCCCGTCGCCTATGGGCGCTGGTTTGGACGCGCCGATGTCCTCCGGCGTGTGGAGCGCCCTAGCAAACTCGGGCCGTGGTCCTATGAGGTACATGACTGCAAGCTCGCCCTCGAAACAAAGGCGACGACGATCCTTCAGCTATCCCTCTATTCCGAGTGCCTCGCTGCCATTCAGGGTGAATGGCCCGAATACATGCACGTCGTTCCGCCAGGCGATGGATTCGTATCCGAGGCATACCGGGTTTCTGACTACGCAGCATATTACCGATACGTAAAGCGTCGTCTGGAAAACGCCGTCGAGAACAATGGTAGTCTGACCGAAACATACCCGGAGCCAACGCCCCATTGTTCAATCTGCCGCTGGTGGGCCGAGTGCGATGGACAGAGACGAGAAGATGATCACCTCTCTCTCGTGGCAGGGATAAGCAGGCTCCAGCAGAAGCAACTGAACGTATGGGACGTGAATGCGGTAAGCAGTCTGGCTGTCTTTCCCCTGCCCCTTAAGGAACGGCCAAAACATGGATCTGGGGGAAGCTATGTTCGCGTCAGGGAACAGGCGCGGGTTCAGGTTTCCGGGCGCGCGCAACAGAAACCCGTCCATGAAATCCTTGATCTGAATCCCGAACATGGTCTTTTCCTCCTGCCCGAACCTTCGCCCGGCGACATGTTCTTTGATTTGGAAGGAGATCCCTTTATCGGTCGTGGCGGGCGTGAGTATCTGTTTGCCTTTGTCGCCGATGACGAGTCGGGAAATTCCGTCTACAGCTCCCAATGGGCGGTCAATGCCGAGGAAGAAAAGCGTGCCTTCGAGGCGTTTGTTGACACCGTAATCGCCCGCTGGGCGAAATATCCTGCGATGCATGTCTATCACTTCACTGGCTATGAGTCCGGAGCGCTCAAGAGATTGATGGGACGGTACGCCACCCGAGAGGATGAAATCGACCGGATGCTGAGAGCCTATTTGTTAGTGGATTTGCATACGGTCACGCGACGGGCTGTCCGCGCGAGCGTCGAGCATTATTCTCTCAAGGCGCTGGAACCGTTCTACGGATTCGCAAGAAAGACTCCCCTCGAAGATGCTCGCACTGCCTTGCGGCAGATCCAGCACGCACTCGAACTTAGCGAAACTTCACAGCTCGACCCGACACTTCAAAATATCGTTGCCCAATACAACGCCGACGACTGCCATTCAACGCGGGCCCTGCGCGACTGGCTTGAGACCGAAAGGCTGCAACTCGAACAGGCCGGGCAGCCGATCCCCAGGCCTGTACATTCAGATGGAGCGCCGCCAGCCGTGCTTGATGAGCGCCAGCAACGCACAGCTGCGCTCGGTGCAGCCCTTCGTAACGGTCTCCCCGCTGACCCTGCTGAACGCAATCCGGAACAGGCCGCGCGATGGCTTCTTTCCCATCTCCTCGACTGGCATCGGCGCGAAGTGAAGTCGGAATACTGGGAATATTACCGGCTCGGTTCGCTGTCCGATGAGGAACTCCTCGACGAACGCTCGGGTCTCGCGGGGCTTTCTTTCGTTGAACGGCTGGGCATTGAGCGAAAGATACCCACGGATCGCTATTCCTTTGAGAAACAGGAAACTGATCTCCGCGCCGGCGAAGACTTGTGCGCCAAAGAGGAAAAAATTGGCAAAATCGTTGAGATCGATCTTGCTTCCCGCTTGGTGGACATAAAGAAGACCAAGAAAACCGCTGAAGTCCACCCCACTGCTGTTTATGCAAAAAACATAGGGCCTACAACAGATGTTCTATCCAACTCCCTCTACCGTATCGGTGCGTGGGTTGAAGCGAATGGGCTCGATTCGGTGGGGCCGTACCGCGCGGCCCGCGATCTGTTGCTACGCCATTCTCCCCGCCTGACAGGCTCTTCAGCAATTCTGCTGGCTCCCGGTGAACAGACCCTGGACGCGGCTAAACGAGTCGGCACGCAGCTGGACCATTCCTTACTCGCCATCCAGGGACCACCGGGCGCAGGAAAGACCTACACCGGAGCCCGGATGATCTGCGAACTCGTCCGCCAGGGTAAGCGCGTCGGAATTACGGCGACCAGCCACAAGGTGATCCGACTCCTTCTTGACGAAGTTGTGAAAGCCGCCGAAGAG